>Ga0102587_1001411_pt1 | contig 17903 bp, 10 predicted proteins | sample AraplaF_Col_mTSA_FD_76853 | JGI IMG/M metagenome (GOLD analysis project Ga0102587, IMG submission 76853) | Arabidopsis root microbial communities from the University of North Carolina, USA - plate scrape MF_Col_mTSA (SPADES assembly) (version 2) | ecosystem: Host-associated > Plants > Roots >... | reverse complement strand
CGAAGGCTCGCTGATCGGCCAGTCAACCGCCAGATCCGGATCGTCCCAGCGCACGCCGGCATCGGCCTTGGCGTCGTAAGTATTGGTGCATAGATAACTGAACACCGCGCGTTCGCTGAGCACCGCGAAACCGTGAGCGAAGCCTTCGGGAATCCAGAAATGACGCTTGTTCTCTTCGCTCAATACCACCGCCGTCCAACGGCCGAAGTGCGGCGAACCGCGGCGGATGTCGACCGCGACGTCCCACACTTCGCCTTCGATCACCGATACGTACTTGCCCTGCGGATTGGGCCACTGGTAGTGCAGGCCGCGCAGCACGCCGCGCGCGGAGGACGATACGTTGCCCTGCACGAAGCGGGGGTTCAAGCCGGCCGCGGCGAGTTTGTCCTGGTTGAACGACTCGTAGAAAAAGCCACGCGCATCGCCGAACACTTGCGGTTCAATGACGACGCATCCGGGCAAATCGGTTTCGATGATATTCAAACGTAGTTCCTCAGGGTACGAAGCCGCGCTCGGCCAGGCCTAGCAGGTATTGACCGTAACCGTTCTTGGCCAGCGGCCGGGCCAGGTCGGCCAATTGCGCGTTGTCGATCCAGCCGTTGTTCCAGGCGATCTCTTCCGGGCAACAGATGCGCAGGCCCTGGCGCGCTTCGATGGTTTCGATGAAGTTGGACGCTTCCAGCAACGACTGATGGGTGCCGGTGTCGAGCCAGGCGTAACCGCGGCCGAGTTGTTCCAGATGCAGCGAATTCTCTTCCAGGTACAGACGGTTGAGATCGGTGATCTCCAGTTCGCCGCGCGCCGAGGGTTTCAGGGTCGCGGCGAAGTCGCTGGCGCGGCCGTCGTAGAAATACAGGCCGGTGACGGCGTAGTTCGAACGCGGCTTGAGCGGTTTTTCCTCCAGCCCGATGACCTTGTGGTCGGCATCGAACTCGGCCACGCCGTAGCGCTCCGGATCGCGCACCCAGTAGCCGAACACGGTCGCGCCGTGCTCGCGCTGATCGGCGCGCTTGAGCATCGCGGTCAGGCCGGGGCCGTGGAAAATGTTGTCGCCGAGCACCAGGCAGCTGGGCTGGCCGGCGACGAACTCGCGGCCGATCAGATACGCCTGCGCCAGTCCGTCCGGGCTGGGCTGCTGCGCGTATTCGATCTTCATGCCCCAGCGCGAACCGTCGCCGAGCAAGGTCTTGAACAGCGCCTGCTCGTGCGGGGTGTTGATGATCAGCACTTCGCGGATGCCCGCCAGCATCAGCACGCTGAGCGGGTAATAGATCATCGGCTTGTCGTACACCGGCAACAGCTGTTTGCTGATGCTCTGGGTCAGCGGATACAGCCGCGTGCCGGAGCCGCCGGCGAGGATGATGCCCTTGCGGTTCATGCCTAACTCCTCAGTGGGCCGGGCTCAGGCCTGGCCGATGCGTTCGAGCCGGTAGCTGCCGTCGAGCACGCGCCGCACCCACGGCTGGTTGTCCAGGTACCAGTCGACGGTGTGGGCGATGCCTTGTTCGAAGGTCAGGGTCGGGGTCCAGCCCAGTTCGTTCTTGAGCTTGGACGCATCGATCGCATAGCGGCGATCGTGGCCCGGGCGGTCCTTGACGTAGGTGATCAGCGACTCGCGCGCGCGGCCGTCGGCGAGCGGACGGCGCTGGTCGAGCAACGCGCAGATGGTCTGGACCACGACGATGTTGGGACGCTCGGCGTCGCCGCCGACGTTGTAGGTCTCGCCGACGCGGCCGGCTTCGAGCACGCGCGCGATCGCCGAGCAGTGATCGCCTACGAACAGCCAATCGCGCACGTTGAGGCCGTCGCCGTAGACCGGCAGCGGTTCGCCGGCCAGGGCCTTGGCGATGATCAGCGGAATGAGTTTTTCCGGGAACTGGAACGGCCCGTAGTTGTTCGAGCAGTTGGTGGTCAGCACCGGCAGGCCGTAGGTGTGATGGAACGCGCGGACCAGATGATCCGATGCGGCCTTCGACGCCGAGTACGGCGAGTTCGGCGCGTACGGCGTGGTCTCGCTGAACTTGCCGCTGTCGCCGAGCGAGCCGTAGACCTCGTCGGTCGACACGTGCAGGAAGCGGAACGCGTCGCGCGCCGGCGCGTCGAGCGCCTTCCAGTGGTCGCGCACCTGCTCGAGCAGGCTCAGGGTGCCGACCACGTTGGTCTGCACGAACGCGGCCGGGCCGTCGATGGAGCGGTCGACGTGGCTCTCGGCGGCGAAATTGATCACCGCGTCGGGCCGGTGCTCGGCCAGCAGGCGCTTGAGCAGGTCCGCATCGCCGATATCGCCCTGGACGAAGACGTGACGCGCATCGCCATCGAGAACGCTGAGGGTGTCGAGATTGCCGGCGTAGGTCAGGACGTCGAGGTTGACGACCTTGATGCCGCGCTGGACCGCATCGAGGACGAAATTACCGCCAATGAAGCCGGCGCCGCCGGTTACAAGCCAAGTAGGCACTCAGGACACTCCTTACAAATGATCGACGGGCGAAGTTCGATTGAGCCGGCCGGGGTTGCGTACCGCGCGGCGGTGTATTACCGCCGCAACCTGTTCAGTTTGGGAGAGCCGGCCTGAACAAGCGCGGGATTGTAAAGCCTATCGCCCTGTAGCCGGCGTCAACGCGGTCGCATCGATAAGTTGCGCTACAGCTTTGATATCGAAATCAAGCAAAAAGACCGCCATTTGGCCACTGCCGCGGCCAAGCCACGCAAGCCCGAAATCCACCAATCAGCCACAGATCCATGGATTTTCCGCCCCGTCGGGCTCAAGCCATCTACGGCTGTTGAAGCCTTTCGAACCTGCCACGTCCGACCCGGCGATACGCGGCCGGCGATCATTTGCTTGGCGTAATACCCACCTCGAAATCGCGCTGCGCGTCCTTGAGCCGGTCCAGGCCATCGCCCGGCGTCCACACCTCGAAGCGCGCGCGGGTCATGGCCAGGTAGGCGGCGCGGACCGGGCTGTGCGGTTCGCCGTCGCGGTTCACCAGGTAACAGCACGGGCTCAGCACCACCGCGTCGGCCTCCATGTTCTTGCAGTGCTGGACCAGGCTGAGGGTGACCTGCTCGGTGCCCGGCTCGGCCTGCGCGGCCATCAGCGCATCGATATCGTCGCTACCGAAGCCGCGCTCGATCATCCGCGCCACCGACCCCTGCCCGGTGTCGGTCAGATGCTGCGAAAACGCCGGCCACGAGCGGAAATCGCCGAGGCTGCGGCGGCCGTAGGTGTCGCCGCTCAGGTGCAGGGAAATCGCCGCCCGGGCCAGCCGGGCGACCTCGTCGGCCGAGGCCGGCACCAGGCGGAAGCGGCCGGCGGCGGCCTTGATCCGCAGCGCCTCTTCCAGCAAGGCCCAGGCGCCGCCGAACACGCGCAGCGCGCGGCTGGGCAACTCGTCGCGGTTGCGGAAGATCCGGTGGCGGGTCAGGCGATCGGGCGCGCCGATCAGCGGAAACTCGATCAGGCGCTCCTGCGCCACCGCCAGAGTCTGGTCGATCAAGGGCGCGGCCTGCACGCCCATGCGCAGCGACTGGCTCATCACGATGGTCTTGGCCTGGGTCGCCCTCGGCACATGGCCGAACAAACGCTGATACGGGTCGCCCATCAGCACGCAGCCGTGGGGATAGGCCTGCAGCAAGGCCCGCCACGGCGCGGACAGGTCGTGGGCCTCGTCGACCAGCAAGGTGCCGAAGCCGTCGGGAACCGCCGCGCCGCGCACCGACAGCCATTTGACCAGGTGCACGGTGTTGATATCGAAGGCCGCGCCGGCATCGTTGCTGCCGAGCCCGGCGAACATGCACTCCCACACCCGCTGGCCGATCTCGATCCAGCGCCTGGCCTCGATCGCCGCATACGGCACATGGCGCGCGAAATGGAACTGGCCCAGCGCCGGCGCCGCGCTGTAGCACCATGCCCGCAGCGCCTTGTGCACGATCGCCAGCACCGCTTCGGGCGGACGCCCGTCGATGCTCGGGACGCCGGCGATCTTGGTCTGCGCGGTCAGGCTCTGGGTGGTCTTGATCACCCGCGGCGCCCAGCGCAGGCGCGCGGCGCGGGCGTGGGCCGCGGCGGTGGCGTTGGCGAGCACGGTCTGGGTCACGGTCTGGATGCCCGCCGCGGCGCCGCCGGCGCGGATCTTGAAGCCGTGGATATGCGCGACGGTGGGCGCGAGGTAAGTCATGCCGCCAGCCAGACCGCCGGCCATCGCCAGCAACAGATGGGTCTTGCCGGTGCCGGCGTAGGCGTCGAGGTTGACCAGTTCGTCCGGCGCCGCCGCGATCACCTGCGCGGCCACGGCCTGGTCGCGGGTGCCCTCCATGACCAGACGGATCCTGCGCGGCGCGGCCTGGGTATCGGCGGCTTGCATGTCGTAAGGAATATCCGCGTCGGTGGCCGGCTCGTCGATCTGGTCGGCGCGATCGAAGCCGATCTCGAAACGGTCCATCGGCTGGCGATAGCGCTCCTGGAACGCGTGCGCATAGCGGCCGTCGTCGTCGCGCCAGGCTTCTTGCTGCATGTCCTCGGGGTCGGCGAAATTCACGCCCTTGTCGGCCAGCCGCTGCAGCATGTCGGCGCGCTGCGCTTGCGCGATGGCGCGTCGGCCCGCGTCCAGGTGCGCCGCGCCCGCCTCGGGCGGATTGGCCTGCATCAAGCCATGGGTCTCGAAGATCAGGCGACTGATCGCGGCGTTGGAATACTCCTGGGTCAGCACCACCAGCATCACCGACAGCGCCGCGCGCTCGATCGACGACGCGGGCAGCGTCCCGTCGTCGACGAAGGCCTGCGCGACCTCGCGGGTCACCGGCAGGTAGTACGGAGTGGTGTTGGGGATCACGTGGCGATGCTCGGCGCGGTTGGCGTCATTGTCCATGACGAAGGGATTTTCGAACGCCGGTCGCGCGCGACGCGCCTGAAAACGAAAACTCCCGCGAAGTATCGCGGATCTGATCTGATCTGATCTGATCTGATCGGACCGGGCCCGGTTCGGACCGCGCTTGACCCTGGCGGCCGGCAACCTTAGCCTTGCGCCCGCAGTCGCCTCAACCGCGCTGCCGTAGGCGTTACCGTCATCCAACGCACCCTTCGTCGAACGGGCCCCAGCAGGGGATCTCGATGCAACAGGTGCCACGGTACGCCATCACATCCCTGCTCCGCGGGCCTTCGCCCGATCGAGCTCTGCCCGATCGAGCCTGATCCGAACAGGATTCCTCGTGATGCCGACTGTCTTGCCGGAACGACGCCGCGGCGCGTTCCGGAGCTTGCCGTGGCCCTCCCCTTATCCGGCCCGAAAACCCGGGCCCGACCACGAGGCAAGCATGAAGACGACCGGCAACACCCTGCTTATCACCGGCGGCACCAGCGGCATCGGCCGCGCACTCGCCGAAGCCTTCCACGATCGCGGCAACCGCGTCATCGTCGCCGGCAGGCGACGCGCCCTGCTCGAGCGGATGACCGCGGCGCGTCCCGGCATGATCGGCCTGTGCGTCGACCTCGACGATCCAGCGTCGCTGTCCTCGTTCGCGAGCGAAGTCCGCGCGCGCTTCCCCGAACTCAATGCGCTGATCGCCAACGCCGGCATTTCGCGCGCCGAGAGCCTGGCCGCGGACGACTGGAACGCCGACGACGCGCAGGCGATCGTGCAGACCAACATCCTGGGCGTGTTGCGGGTCACCGCGGCGTTCCTGCCCATGCTGAAGCGTCAGGCTAACGCGACGATCATGGCGACCAGCTCCAACCTCGCCTTCGTGCCGCGCGCCGATTTCCCGAGTTACTGCGCGAGCAAGGCCTTCCTGCACTCATGGCTGCAATCGCTGCGTCATCAGCTGCGCAAGATTCCGGTCGAAGTGCTGGAACTCGCACCGCCCTACGTGCGCACGCAACTCACCGGCGCCCAGCAGGCCGAGGATCCGCGCGCCACGCCGGTCGAGGCCTACGTCGCGGAGGTGATGCAGTTGCTTGAGCGCGCAGATCATCCGCGCGGCGAGGTGCTGGTCGAACGCGACCGCGCGCGGCGATGGGCCGAACGCGACGGCCGCTACGACGAGACCTTCGCGGCCATGAATCCGGATTGATCGCGGCGTCCGCGAGTGGCCCGGCCCGGGAGCGGACGCACCGCTCCCGGTTCGGCCCGTGCATGGGCCTTCGGATTGATGCTCGGACCGGCGCCGAATCGAGGCAATCGCCGCGCGCGAGCGTGCACGGGCCAAGCCAATGACTTGAACCGATCGCGACGGGACGACACAAGACATTCGCCTGTCGCTTGAAAAGTCCTCGCGACTGTCCCGCCGTCGCGGCCACGACAGCGCAACTGCTCGCTCGAACTTCCGCGCGGCAATCGACATAGGCGCCGATCAATCGCCCTCACGCATCGAACGGGCCTGCGTCACGCATCCGCGCGAAAGCGAAAAAGCTGTGGCGCAGCGCCCTGCGCGGGCGCATGCGCTCGCATAGGATCGAGCGCATCCGCGGCCGTACTGACGAGACCGCGGTGGCCGGAAGACGGAACGGATTCGCGCCGTCGCCGCACGCCGGATCGCTTTCGCGGGTGTCGCCCACGCGAGCGGCTTCGCGCCGCTGACGGCGTGACGCGGCACTCATGTTTCCCCACGAGGAGAAGACCGCATGAAACTGTTGATGAAAGGCGTTGTGTTCCTCGTCGTTTCCCTGTTCGCCGGCGGCGCCTGGGCGCAGAACTGGCAACTGGTATGGAGCGACGAGTTCAACGGATCGATCGGGCCGGACTGGGTGTTCGAAACCGGCAACGGCAGCGGCGGCTGGGGCAATAACGAGCTGGAGTACTACCGGCGCGAAAACGCCGGCATCGAGAACAACGCCCTGGCCATCACCGCCCGGCGCGAGGATTTCGGTGGTTTCCGCTATACCTCCGCGCGCATGAAGACCCAGGGCATCCGCAACTTCAAGTACGGCAAGATCGAAGCGCGGATGAAGCTGCCCTCGTTCATGGGCGCGTGGCCGGCGTTCTGGGCGCTGGGCGCCAATCTGCCGCAGGTCGGCTGGCCCGACTCGGGCGAGATCGACATCATGGAACACGTCAACAACGAAGACCGCACCTACGGCACCATCCACTGGCGCGATCACAACGGCAACTACGCCCAGTACGGCGGCAACACCCTGCTCGGCGTCACCGACTGGCATGTGTACTCGGTGGAATGGGACGCGAACGCGATCCGCTGGTACGTCGACGGCAACAAGTTCCACGAAGCCAGCATCCAGAACAGCGTCAACGGCACCGAGGAATTCCATCGCGACTTCTTCCTGCTGCTGAACTTCGCCATCGGCGGCAACTGGCCGGGCTTCAACGTCGACGAAAGCAAGCTGCCGGCGAAGATGCTCGTCGACTACGTGCGCGTGTACAACGCCGGCGGCACCAGCCCGTGGTCGCGGACGCTGGAGGCCGAAAGCTTCGCCGCGCAGAACGGCGTGCAGGTGGAAGCCTGCTCGGAAGGCGGCTCCAACGTCGGCTGGATCGACAGCGGCGACTGGCTGTCGTACAGCAACGTCAACTTCCCCAGCAGCGGCAGCTATCGGGTCGAATATCGGGTGGCGAGCCCGAGCGGCGGCGCGCTGTCGCTCGACCTCAACGCCGGCGGCACGGTGCTGGGCCAGGTGCAGGTGCCGGCGACCGGCGGCTGGCAGAACTGGCAGACCGTCGCGCATACGGTCAACGTCAATGCGGGCACGTACAACCTCGGCGTGTACGCGCAGCAGGGCGGCTGGAATATCAACTGGATTCGCATCACCCGGTTGTGAGTGCGACAAATTGCGGATTGGCTGACCCGGTGGGCGTGCCATGACGCGGCGCCCATCGCGGCTATCGCCACCGGGTGTCTGCCCCGCGCTCTTTAAACCAACGAAGACCCGATGCCCGCATGAACAAACCAAGGACGCCTCGGCGTCCTTGGTTTGTTTCGATACACCATTCGCGCCGGTTACATTTTGAAGTAGCGGTTGTTCGATGCGACACGCGGGCGACGGCGATCGCGGCGCCAGGACCGTGACCGCTTGAGCGCCTTGGTCATGAAGAACCGCCTAGAATCGCGGTCGATGTCGATGCGCGTCCGGATCGCGACAATCGCCGCGATGACGCCACGGCGTTGCGGACATTCGTCACCGATCGATCGTGCTCGCGGTCCGTCGCCAATGCGCGGCGACGCGTCGCGCCTGCATCGCCCCACTCCACTGCCTGCGCCATCATGAACCCTTCGCCCTGGCTGGTCCGATCCGGCAATTCCGAACACGCGCGCCTGCGCCTGATCGCATTTCCCTTTTCCGGAGGCAGCGCGAGTTCGTACGCGTCCTGGCGCAAATGGCTGAGCCCGCAGGTCGAGCTGCTGTGCGTGCAACCGCCCGGGCGCGGCATGCGCATGGCCGAGCGGCTGATCCGCGACATCGACGACCTGCTGACGCAGTTGCTGCCCGACCTGCTGCCGCTGCTCGACCGGCCTTACCTGCTGTACGGCCACAGCAACGGCGCGCTGATGGCGTTTTCCGCGGCCAACCGCCTGCTGCAACTCGGCGCGCCGCCGCCGCGCGCGATCGCGCTGTCGGCCAAGTGCTCGCCGACCGTGGAGCGTCCGCGCGAGCGGGTCAGCGAACTGCCCGACGATCGTTTTCTGGCCAAGCTGCGCAGCCTCAACGGCACGCCGCGCGAACTACTGAACGACCCGGAGGTCATGCAACTGTTCTTCCCGGCGCTGCGCGCCGATTTCGCTCTCGGCGAGAACTTCCGCCTGCCGCCGCTGCATCCGGAGCTGGCGCGGATCCCGGCGTTGATCCTGGCCGGGGAACAGGACGAAACCCGGGTCGAGGACGTGTTCGCCTGGGCCGATCTGTTCGCGGATGCGCAACAGGCGGCGATGACCGGCGGTCATTTTTTCATCAACACCAATCCGGGCTTCGCCCGCAGGTTGGACGCATTCGTGCGCGCGCACTGCCCGCCCGAGACCGAGCCGGTCGCGGGCTGAATGCCTCGGCCGCGGCGCGGCCGGGCTGTCGCATTCAAGCCGCGGTCTGCCGCGGCGGCCATCCGATGCGCGCGGCGTGGCGCAGGCAGGAGCGCAGGATCAGCCGGTGAAACGGCGCGATCACCGCGATATACGCGCGGCCCAGGCGGTTGTGGCAATGCACCGCGGTCGAGACGATCAATCGCCGCCGCGCGACGACCACGTCGGGCGGCTGGCACAGCACCGACAGCTTGAAATTCAGATGCTTGTCGTCTTCACCCAGCACGATCTCTGACGGCTGCCGTTCGTAGATGCGGAACATGCCGACGCGCTCGGCGCCGTCCGCGCCGAGCCGCTGCAATCCCCGCGCGGTCTTCAGGCCGAGCCCCGCCACCAGCGCATCGCGCATGCGCATCAGTCCGCCGATCCAGGTCGGACTGCGCGCGAACACGAATCGCGCCAAGGTTTCCGGATCGCCGCAGGCCTCGTCCGGCAGCTCGATCGAATAGGCGTCGTACAAATCCGTCGACGGGTAGATGCCCGTCACCCGCGAATGCGGCGGCGGCACGACGTCGGTCACTCGGTGCAGCGCCATCGACATGCTCCGGACTCCCTGATTTCGGCACGGTCCGCGGCCGCGCACCGTCGCCGACATCAGTATCGTCCCATCGCCGCCGCTGTGCCTGCGACGCAGGGTCGCAGACGCCACGCTGCACGCGCGCACTCGACCTGTCATGCGTATGAGTCCGTCCACGCCCGATGGCGGCGTTGTGGCGGCATGGGCCGCCGGCGGCGCGCCATCGCCTCACCCGTGCTTCGTATTCGAACGCGAGCCAGTGCTCCGACCTGCAAACCTTCGCCGCCGTGCTCTACGCCACGAGTTTTCGCTGCCAGTACCGCATTGCCCTGATCTGGCTTCGCCTGCGCTGACCGGGCTGTACGTCGCAACCGCCGTTTTCGCGCCGCGGCTCGCGCACAACAAAAAGCCGCGTCCCAGGACGCGGCTTAGCGGCATTCACCTGCAAGTTGCTTGTCGCACCCGATATCCAGCGGCCGCAGGCAGCGGACCAAGCCAAAGATCGCGCCGGCGACATCGCCGGCGCGATCCGATCCTCAGAACTTGTAGCCGACCGTGAAGCTGTAGCTGCGGCCGAAGATGCTGGCGTAGTCGCTGGAATCGCCGAGGAAGCTGTTGGGATCGTAGAACGGCGTGCGATCGAACAGGTTCTTGACGGTGACGCCGACGTTGAGCTTTTCGGTCGGACGCCAGGTCAGGCTCAGGTTGGCCGTCCACCACGCCGGCACGCCGTCGCAATGGGACTTGGCCACCGGCAGGTAACCGGCGGTGCAGGTCTGCGGGTTGTTGTCCTCCGCGTCGATGCGTTCCCAGGCCCACTTGGTGGTGCCGACGTAGTTCACGAAGAAGCTGGTGCTCACCTGGCGGTAGTTCCAGTCGGCGTTGATCGTCGCGCGCAGACGCGGGTTGCCGTAATAGCCGACGGTGTTGCCGTAGTACCAGCCGTTCTCGTCGTCCAGGTACGCCTGGTTGCGGCGCGCGATGGTCGCGGCCAGACCGATGTTGAGGCTGCCCCACTCGCCCAGCGAGAAACGGCTGCGCGCGTCGACGTCGAAGCCGTCGATCAGGGTGCGGCCCTTGTTCTTGTACTGGCCGACGACGCTGGCGACGTTGCCGACGCTGTAACCCGGCAGCGTGCCCGGACAGCTCACGCCACTGGCCGGATCGGCGCACATCGCCGCCAGCGCGGCCACCGCGGCGCGGTCGGACTCGGTGATCGGCGAACGCGTCGACGACAGGATGTCTTCGTCCTTGCTGTAGTCCGGCGCGGCGATTTCGTTGCGGCGATAGATGAACCAGTAGTCGGCCGACACCGACAACCAGTCGAGCGGCTCGAACACGAAGCCCAGGGTGCCGATCTTGGCCTTCTCCGGCTTGAGATCCTGGTTGGGCTGGGTCATGCGCGCCACGGTCCGGCTGCAGTCGGCGTTGAGCAGCGAGTTGCCCAGGTCGACGTCGCCGCTGCGGCGCGATTGACGCAGCAGGTTGGCGACGGCGTTGGTCTCGGCGCAGCGGACTTCATCGCGGTAGCCGCCGAGCTGGGCGAACACGCCGCCGGTGCCGGACTCGGCCAGGCTCGGCGCGCGGAAGCCTTCCGAGTAGGTGCCGCGCAGCAGCAGTTGCGGCAGCACCTGATACTTCAGGCCGATCTTCGGTGCGACGTTGGCGCTGAAGTTCGGGTACTTGTCCACGCGCAGCGCGGCATCGAGTTCGAGCTTGTCGGTCAGCGGCGCGACCGCCTCGGCGAACACGGCATAGGTGTTGCGCTTGCCGTCGAACCACGAGCCGCCCTGCTGGGTGATCAGGCCGTTGGCGGCGTCCGCGTTGCCCGGGGTGTAGAAGGTCTCGCGGCTGACGTTGAAGCCGAACGCCGCGCGCACTTCGCCGGCCGGCAGCTTGAACAGCGGGCCTTCGATCTTGCCGTCGAGGGTGTGCAGGCGGGTCCACGACTGGATGTCGAAGGTCGGGAACGCGGCGCGGATCAGCGCCGCGTTGGCCTCGTTGATCTGACCGAACTTGTACGCCGGATGATCGGAGATGATCACCCGGCCGGTGCCCGGATCGGTGGTGTATGGGCCGAACGCTTTCTCGAAGCCTTCCAGATTGACGTTGATGGTCTGGTAGGTGGTCGAGTGGGTGCCGGCGGTGGCGAACGCGGTTTCCCAGTTCCAGTCGCCGATGGCGCCGCGCAGGCCGCCGAGCGCGCGATAGCTCTTGTCGGTGTTGCGCTGACCGAAGTAGTTCGCGCCCGCGTCCTGCAACAGGTACTGCAGACCCACCACGCCGCCCATCATCGCCTTGAGCTGCGGGCTGGCGTGGTTGTACTCGTTGTTCGGGCCGAGGAACGGATACAGGAACTGATTGACCGAGGTGCCGGTGTTGCGCGAGAACCAGCTGGTCGGATTGCCGGTGGTGGTGCCGTAGGCGCGCGGCGTGCCGCCATTGGCGCGCAGATCGATGTCGGTGTAGGTCGCCTCGGCGAAGGCCTCGGTGCTGTCGCCGATCAGGAAGTGCGCGTTGACGTAGGCGGTGTTGCGTTCGGACTTGGCGCCGGCATCGATCTCGTTGTTCATCCAGGTCTGCCAGATGCAACGCGGGCCCGCGGCTTCGGTGGTCAGCACGTTGTTGCAGCCCGGCGCGGGTTCCTGCACGCGCCGGCCGGTGACCGGGTCGAAGGCGAAGTAGCTGCCGGGGTTGAACACCCCCGGCTTGCTGCCGGTGCCCAGGCGCAGGTTGGTGAGGTAGTTCGGGTTGTTGAGGTAGTACTGGTTCGGCCGCTTGTCGTAGAAGTCGCTCAGCGGAATCGCGTCGCGGCGGTACAGATTGACCGCGGCGTAGACGTTGTAGCGGTCTTCGTCGAGGTCGCCGAAACCGGCGGTGATGCTGGCCTGGTGCTCGCCGTAGGAATCGATGCGCGAGGACATGTCGGTGGTCAGGTTGACCTCCGCGCCCTGGTAATTGCGCTTGGTGATGACGTTGATGACGCCGGCCACCGCGTCGGTGCCGTACACCGCCGAGGCGCCGTCGGTCAGCACCTCCATGCGTTCGATCGCCGCGGCCGGAATGGCGTCGATGTTGACGAACTGGGTCTGGAACCCGGCCGGCGCGCCGTAGTACGACAGACGCCGGCCGTTCAACAGCACCAGCGTGCCCTGCGCGCCGAGGCCGCGCAGATTGGCCTGCGAGGCGCCGTCGGACCCGGTGAACAGCGAGCGCGAATCCTGCTGCGCGGGCCGTGCCGCCGGCAGGTTGTCGAGCACCTGCAACAGCGTGCGCGCGCCCATGTTCTCGATGTCCTGCTTGCTGACGATCTGCACCGGCGATGCGGTTTCCACGTCGGTGCGGCGGATGTTGGAACCGGTGACTTCGACCCGCGACAGTTCGGTGGTCTTGTCCTTGCTGTCCGTGCCGACCGCGCCATCCTGTGCGGCAGCGAGGGACATGTGACCCAGCAGCGCGACGGCCAGGGCCAGCGACAACGGGGTGGCGGGGATGCGGTTGGCGCGTTGACGGCGCGTACGGCGGCTTGCGGGCAACATCGGAACTCTCCTGGCAGGACTGCGGCGCGGATGGCGGACGAAGGGCAACAGCGATCCCGGGCCGCGGCCGGATGGCCGCAGTCGGTTTTGGGCGGGGGAGGAGCGGTGTTACGGGTTCGGTTAGTGGTTCGGTATCAGGGATTCGATGTGGGTGCTTCGGTGTTGCGTGCTTCGGTATTGCGTGCTTGGGTATTGAGCGTTGCGGTTATGGATTCGGATGGCTCACGGCGCGACGATGCTGGCGCTGTCGCCCTCCTGGCCAATCAGCACGGCGTTGGCCCAGTTCGCGCAGACCTGCGCGGGTTGGCTGCCCTGCGCGCCCAAGGTGCGCAGGCTCAAGGACGACAGACCGCGGATATCGAGTTCCGGCTTGACCACGCCGGGCGCTTTCACCAATCCACTGTCGTAAAGCAGACGACCGTCGCCCCAGACCTGGAACTGCAGGCCGCCGGCGGCGCGACACGCATCGTCGATGCCGAGATCGGCGCGCAACAACCGCCACTGACCTTGCAGGCGCAGATCGATGCGGCTGGCCGGGCCGACGCCCAGGCCGCGGCGGAACAGCAGACCGTTCATGCGCAGCGCCTCGTCGCCACGGAACGCGCGATCGGCATGCACCTGGCTCTTCAACCCGGCCGGCAACGCCAGCTCGGACAGATAGCGCTGCTGCGCCGGACGCTCGGTCTGCTGGTGTTCGAGGATATGGAAACTCGACAAGGCGATCGGGCCGACATCGCGCGGCTGCAGCGCATCGACCGCGCGCGCCGCGTTGCCTTGCGCCGCGGTGACCATCGGATCGGTCGCGGACGCGCCGTCGCCCTCGGGGTTTTGCACACTGAGCACGCGGAAGCGCAACAGCCGGCCGGCGCGCGCGGGGAACTCGATGCGCTGCGGTTCCTGCTTGAGCTGCAGATGGCCGCGCGCGATCGGTTCGCCCCATTCGCCGTTGCTGTCGCCCAGGTACACCTCGTAGTCGCGGACCTGGCCGTGCTTCCAGTTCTTGTCGTTGCGCGGCGCGATCTCGATGCCGTCGATCAACTTGCGATCGCCGAAGCCCACCGTCCATTCGTGCGCGCCGGTTCGCACGGCTTGATTGCGCACGCTGCGGAACCACGTCGCCGGATCGTCGTCGAACGCTCTTTCCAATGCATGGCCGGGCTCTTCGGCCGGACGATTGACCACCAGCAGACTGTCGGCCGGCAACGCGCGGCCGAGCGCCGGCGCGGTCGGGAACGCATCGTCGGCGGGCGCCACGGCGGCGGCGATGTCCAGCGCCAGTTGCAGCGGTTTGCGAATATCGACCGCAGCGGTGCGCACATGCACGCTGCCCTTCCGCTCGGCCGGATCGAAATACCAGCCTTCGCTCGCCGCCTGCAAGGCCGCGGCATCGGCCAGCTTCGGCAGCGCGCGGCCATCGACTGATACCGCGCGCGGCGCCTGCCGGCTGAGCACGCGCAAGCCATAGCGGCGTTGCGGCAGCTGGCCCTGGTACTGACCCTGCACCGCGTCGATCCGCACGCTGACCGGGCCACTGCCCTGCGCCGGCGCGCTCATGCGCACTTGCTGGGTGCTCGACTCGCCCTGCTCGTAACGACGCGTGTTGCCGTCGTCTTCGTACAGCGTGTACTGCGAATCGCCCTGCGGATACAGGTCGAAGGTGATTTCGTCGAGCGGTTTTTCGCCGTCGAACAGCATCGCCGGATGCATCGGCACGATCGCGCCGGCGCGCACGAACAGCGGCAGCGTGGCGAGGTCGACCTGACGATCGAGTTCGCGACCGGCGGCGCCTGCCTGCACGCTGCGCCCGTCCCAGTAATCGATCCAGCGGCCCGCCGGCAGATGGATGCCGCGCCGCCAGCCACGGCTCGCGGCCTGACTGCGATACACCGGCGCCACCAGCAGATCGCGGCCGAGCAGGAACTGGTACTTGTAGGCCTCGTCCTGCGCATGCGGGTCTTGCGGGTAATCCCACATCAATCCGCGCACCGGCGGCGCGCCGGTCTGCGCGGCGTCGTGGGTGAGGCCGTACATGTACGGCGTCAGCCGCATCTTCAATTTCAGATAATCGCGATTGATGCCGCGGTACGGCTCGTCGAACCACCACGGATGCTTGCGCGCATTCGACGACCAGCCCGACATGCCCATCAGCACCGGCGTGAACGCCTTCCACTGCAGATCGCGGGTGTAGGTTTCGGCGCTGCCGCCGAAGATCGCGTCGACGTCGCCGGTGGCGTAGGCCATGCCCGACAGGCCCGAGCCGATCAGGGTCGGCACGTGCCAGCGGATGTAATCCCAGCTCGCGCTCTGATCGCCGGTCCAGGCCACCGCATAACGCTGGATGCCGGCCCAGCCCATCACCGTCCACAGGAACGGGCGCGAATCGGAGTTGTGCAGGATGCCGTTGAACGCCGATTGATTGGCGTCCATCGCGAACTGGTAGCCCTTGCCGGTCCAGGCCACGTCGAGCTTCTGCACCCGGCTGCCCGCGGTGCCGACTTCCCAGGCGATCTTGTCGACGCCGTTCTCGGTCCACAGGCCGGTGCGGAAGCCGTATTTCGCCAGCCCCTTCACCGTTTCCGGCAATTGCTTGTAACCGCAGCCGTAGCCGTCGTTGGGCAGAATCCAGCCGCCGGGCATGTCGTGTTCGCGGTACTGGCGCGCGACGCTTTCGACCACGTCGATCGTGGTGCCGGTCGGACCGTCGCGCCAGCCTTCGGGCACGGTGCCGGGTTTCTTGCCGTTGTCGCCGTCGTTGTAGCAATCGGCGTCGCCGTACGACAGCGCCCAGCGCGGCAACAGGCCGGGTCGGCCGGTCAGTTGGGTGTAGCGTTCGAGCAGGCGCGGCAGTTCGCCGACGAAGTAATAGGCGTCGAAGCGATCTTCGCGATGCAACAAGGTGGATTGATCGGGCTGGCGCAGATCGTAACTGCCGTCGCTCCAGGTGTTGCGCAACATGCCCCAGCCGCGCGAGCTCAACAGCATCGGCGCCGGGCTCGGGCGATCGCCTTCTTCCCAACCGCCGGAATACGAGACCTCCAGTTCGCGGCCCTTGAATTGGTAGCGGCCGTTCTGCTGACCGCCGCCGTAGAACGCTTCGTCGGCCTGCGACGACAGCACCTGCACGCTCTGGGTCGCGTCGAGATCCAGCGGTTGCAGTTCCTGCCACAGCGAGGTGCGGCGCTCGCCGTCGATGCGTTCCAGCCGCAGCTTCAACGGCTGCCGCTGCACGTGCAGCACCAGCGCGCCGGTGCGCACGCGCACTTCGGCGGCGTCTTCTTCGAGGGTGGCGTCGACCTTGGCCGGCGCTTGCGGCAGCACGATCGGCGCGGCCTTGTCGCCGGCCGGCGTCAGCGTGCCGCGACGCCCGGCCTGCACCCGCACGATGTCGTCGGCCAGCACCTCGATGCGCAGCACGCTGCCGGTGTCGGTGCTCAGTTCCCAACCCGGGGTCGCGCCTGCCTCGGCGCGGACCGCGCGCAGATTGCCGATCGGCTCGGCCGCGACCGGCAGCGCCGACAACAAGAGCGCGGCCGGGATCGTGATCGAGAGCAGGGTTCTCGACAAACTCGCGATCGGCGGATGCGGACGACGCATGCGGAATTTCACCTTGCCCCCAAGGAGCCCGCTCGGCGGGCATTCGAAATCTGTTGCGGCCGACTCTAGGGCAGTGATTCGAAAGCTGTCAATGAATTGAAAGAAAAAAGGAAGAATTTATCGGGCAAAACGAAAGATTGTGCAATGCAATACTTTCTAAATATGGCGAAAACCCCTGTTAAGCAGGCAACGAAAGCAAATCTATCGCAATCTTTCGTTTTTTCCGAGCGAGCCCGGAGAATAAGCTCGTCCAGCCAATTTCTTTTGTTTTACTTTCGATAATTGACTTTCCGAAAGAAAACGCAGATCGTCACCGCGCTCAACAGGGATTCTTCATGGACCTCACCCCGCTCCCCGACTCGACCGCCTGGCAGCGCCTGGGCGGAGCCGATACCGCCGCCGAAATCGCCCAGCAACCCGCCTTGTGGGACCAACTGGCCGGCGAGCTGGCGCAGGCGCGCGAACGCGTGCAGGCCTTTCTCGGCGACTGCCTCGACGATCCGCGCCAGCGCGTGCTGTTCACCGGCGCCGGCAGTTCCGGCTTCATCGCCGATCTGGTCGCCGACGGCATCAACGCGCAGTGGCCGGCGGACGTGCGCGCGCTGCACACCACCAACCTGCTGACCCATCCGGCGCTGTACCTGCAGCGCGACCGCCCGACCCTGCTGGTGTCGTTCGGCCGCAGCGGCTCCAGTCCGGAAAGCGTGGCCGCGGTCGAACTGGTGCGCGCGCAGGTCGAGCACGCGCGCTTTCTCGACATCACCTGCAACCCCGACGGCGAACTCGCGCGCCGCGGCGCCGGCCGCGACGACACCTGCACCCTGCTGATGCCGGCGGCGAGTTGCGACCGCGCCTTCGCCATGACCAGCAGCCTGAGCTGCATGCTGCTGACCGCGCTCAGCGTGTTCGACCGCGCGCCGTGGCCGCGGCGGATCGAACGCCTGCAACAACTGGCCGCGCTCGCGCGCGACGGCCTGGCGCAATGGGACGCGCCGGTCGCGGCCTTGGCGCAGCGGCCGTTCAACCGCGTGATCTACCTGGCCAGCGGCCCGCTGGAAGCCTTGGCGCGCGAAGCCGCGCTGAAGGTGCTCGAACTCACCGCAGGTCGCGTTCTGGCCTTGGCCAATACACCGCTGGGATTTCGCCACGGCCCGAAATCGGCGCTGAATAAGGAATCGCTGGTGGTGGTCTTCCGCAGCAGCAAAGCACTGTCGCGGCGCTATGAAGAAGATTTG
>Ga0102587_1001400_pt1 | contig 18013 bp, 18 predicted proteins | sample AraplaF_Col_mTSA_FD_76853 | JGI IMG/M metagenome (GOLD analysis project Ga0102587, IMG submission 76853) | Arabidopsis root microbial communities from the University of North Carolina, USA - plate scrape MF_Col_mTSA (SPADES assembly) (version 2) | ecosystem: Host-associated > Plants > Roots >... | reverse complement strand
CGGTGCCGCTGGGCGTGCCCTCCGAAATCCTCCAGCGCCGGCCCGACGTGGCTTCGGCCGAACGCGCGATGGCCGCGGCCAATGCGCAGATCGGCGTGGCCACGGCCGCCTTCTATCCCAGCTTCGTCATCTCGCCCACCGTGGGCGTGGACAGCCGCCTGATCGAGACGCTCTTCAACGGCCCCAGCCTGCTGTGGTCGGTGGGCGTGTCGGCCACGCAGGTGCTGTTCGACGGCGGGCGCATCCGCGCGAACGTCGACTTCGCCAAGGCCGGCTACGACGTCACCGTCGGCAACTACCGCCGCACCGTGCTCACGGCGATGCAGGAGGTGGAAGACGGCATCACCGGTCTCTCGGCGCTCGACAGCGCCACCACGCAGGCGCAGTCGGCCGTGACGGCTGCACGGCGCGTGCTCGACATGGCGACCAGCCGCTACGAGGGCGGCGCATCGACGTATCTCGACGTGATCACCGCGCAGCAGTCGCTGCTGACGGTGGAGCGGCAGGCCGCGCAGCTGCAGGGGCAGCGGCTGCTGACATCGGTGTTTCTTGTGAAGGCGCTCGGTGGCGACTGGTGCGGCACTGACACGGCAGGCGCGCTGTCGAGCTGCCCCGCCCTGGATCGAACCGCCAAGGCCGGCTGATCGACGCGCGGCTCAGCCGGCAGGAGCCCCCGCGGAAGCCGAACCCCAGTCCTGGCTGGCGGCAAGCTTCTCCATCGCCATCTCGACGAAGGCCGATACCGCATGCGGAATGTGGTGGCGGCTGGCGTAGATCACGCTCAGGCCGCGCCCCGCCCGCCTGTACTGCGGCAGCACCGGCACCAGCCGGCCGGCGGCGACGTCGGACGCCACCAGGATCGACGGCAGCGCGGCAATGCCCAGCCCCGCGCACGCGGCCTTGCGCAGAACGTCCTGCATGTTGCTGACGAAGCGGCCCCGCACGCGCACGTCCTGCTCCGCGCCGTCGGCGTCCAGCAGGCGCCAGGTGGCGTAGCTGCCCGCGTCGGGCGGCGGCGTCACGCAGTGGTGTTCGCCCAGCTCATGCAGGCTGGCAGGCTGGCCGTGCGCGGCCACGTAGCCCGGGCTTGCGAAAAGGCCGCCGTAGCTGGCGAATATCCTGCGTGTCGCGCTGCCCGCATCCCGCAGCGGGCCGCCGCGAAAGGCGACGTCGATGCGCTCGGCGACGAGGTCGGCCGCCGCGTCGCTCAGGACGAAGTCGATCCGCACGCGCGGATTCGCGGCGAGGAAGCCGGACACCCACTCCATCGGGAAGAAGTCGAAGAAATTGCTGGGCGCGGCCACCCGCACCGCCCCGCTCGGCTCCTGGCTGCCCGCGAGCTGCAGTTGCCCGGCGGCCATGAGCTCGTCGACCGCGGGCAGGCATCGCTCGAGAAAATCCTGCCCGCCGCTGGTCAGCGCCAGCTTGCGGGTCGAACGCTGCAGCAGGCGGGTGCCCAGGTGCGCCTCCAGCTGCCGCACCCGCCGGCTCAGGGTGGCGGAAGGCATGCGCAGGTGCCGCGCGGCTTCGGCAAAACTGCCCAGCCGCGCCACCTGCACGAACATGGCGACTTCATTGAGATCCAGCACCGGAAACTGCCTGCCGCTTTCTCAGAAGTCCATCAGCTTGTCGACTTCCTGCGTCTTGCGGCGCGCGAGTGCGAGGTTGGCGCGCTGCTTGTCGAGCACCACGTAGAGGAAGAGTCCCTCCTTCACCGACGAGGGCCGAAGGATGTGGTACTGCCTGCCGAGGGTGATGAGCATGTCCTCGATCACGTCGCTCAGGCCCAGCGCGCGCATGGTCTTGAGCTTGGCCCGCACCACCTCCGTGTTGCCCGCCGCGGCGATCTCCATGTCCACGCCCGAACCCACGCTGCCGAGGATCATGCCGCTGCCGGCGTCGACGACGGCAGCGCACATGGCCCCGTCGATGGTGAGGATGTCTTCGAGCGTGTGCTTGATGGAAGCCAAGTTTTTCTCCAGAAAAGTCGTTGAAGTCGAGTGAGGGGGTCGCTGCGTACGGGAAGAGACCCGCGCGCCACGCAGACGCGCGCGAGGAAATCGGTCGTCACACCTCGGCGAGTGCCTTGGCGAGCTGGGCGGCGCGGTACGCCACCATCGCGGGAACGGCGCTGTCTCGCGCCAGCACGTTGATCACGAGGTCGGCGTCGCGGCGATGCACGCTGTGGAACACCGCGAAGCCCGAGTCGGTGAGCACCATCACGCTCTCGCGGCGGCCGAGGCGGGCTTCCTGCGACACCACGTCGCCTATCGCCACGATGGAGCTGCCCATGGCGGCCACGCGCGCCGGGTCTGCGTCGCCGGCGGACGCGGAGGCCACGTCGAAGCCGTCCGCGGTGGCGACCACCACCGCCGTCACGCCGCTCAGCTCTTCGACCAGCTTGCGCGCTTCGCGCTGCGCGTGCGCCGTGGCAGTCCTGGACAGGCCGTGTCTGGTGCTCACTCTTCGTCTCCCCGCATGTCGGCTTCGAGTTGCATGAGCAGCGTGTCGATCAGCACAAGCACATCGCTCCTGCGGCGCACGTCCACATCGAGAATGGGAAACACCCGGCCGGTGGATGCGAGCCGGTCGGCATAGTCGTCGAGGGTGGGCACGGCGTGGGACTGCATCCGCCCCACGCCCACGACACAGGGCAGTGTCCGCAGATGCTCGGCGAATCCGTCCAGGTACACGCACAGGTCGGCCAGCGGATCGGGCCGCGAGTTGTCCATCAGCACGATCAGGCCCAGCGCGTTCCTCGCGAGGATCTTCCAGAGAAAGTCGAAACGGGCCTGCCCGGGCGTACCGAACAGGCGAACGATGTCGCCGTTGTCCAGCGTGAGCTGGCCGTAGTCCAGCCCGACCGTGGTGCGGGCCTTGTCGATGGACGCGTCGGAATTGCGCACGTCGGTCACGACCGGCGCGACCTCGCTCACGAGGCCGATGGCCGTCGTCTTGCCAGCGCCCACGGTGCCCGTGACGAGGATCTTGTGCTCCCTCATGGCGCGCGCAGGCCCAGCCGGCGGCGGATGCGTTCGATGAAGCTGCGCGCGAGATCGCCGCCGCGCAGCGATCCGTCGCTGCGGGATATGGCCGGCGGCAGCGCTTGGGCCACACGCAGCTCCAGCACGCCTGCCTTGCGCAGCTCGTGCAGGAAGGCCACGCACTGGGAGAAAGGCAGCTGGCTGAGGTCGGCCAGTTCGGTCGCGTTCAGTGCGCGCCGCGACAGCAGGCTCGCCATGCGGATGTTGTCGAGGTCGTTGCGCAGCAGCATGGCCGGCGGCCAGCGGCGCAGCATGAAATGCTCCGCGTCGGACACCTCGACTTCCAGCGCCGTCTGCTCGTGCAGCGTGAGGCCGCCGGGCTGCGCCTCGCGCAGCGCGTGCTCGATGCTGCGCAGCCACTGCTGCAGCCTGTCGGCACGGATCGGCCGCTCCATGGTGCCGGGCTGCCACCCCGCGTTCATGCTGGTGAGCCTGAGCACGGCGGCGGCCATGCTGCCAGCCAGCCCGGGATATTCGTGCTCCGCAGAAGAGCCGTCGACCAGCAGCGCGTCGTAAGGCGGCGCGTCGACCAGCTGCCAGGCGAAGCCGGGCTGGCCCGCAGAGAGCCTCATGATCGTGCGGATCAGGACCGCCTCTGCCATGGGCAGTTTGTGGATGCCGAGCCTCAGCATGGATGTGTCCCCTGCGCCGCGACCATGACTGGTCAGTTCGTCGAGGCCATGTCGCGCCAGCCTTGGAGGCACGGCGCAAAGATGCGGTCCAGCGCGCCGGCAGCCGCCTGTTGAAAGCGTTGCATGCCGATGTGGGCCGCCACGAAGCCGTCCGGACCACCAAGGGGTCGTCCGCTCACCAGCTCGCTCTTGCAGCGGGGCAGCAAGGCGGATGCGGCAACGGCCAGACAAGCCAGAAGGACCGCCGATTCGATCAGCGTGACCCCCCTGGTGACGCGCGAAAGCCGTTGTTCTGCCTGTTGGTTTTCTGCACCCGTCGACCTTTTATTCAACCCGTTCCCCTTGCTGTAACCTGAAGCATCCATTTCCCTATGCTGTAACCTGAAGCATCCATTTCCCTATGCGGAAATGATGAAAATGAATGAGTTTTTTCGTGCGCTCGCAATGCAGACATGCCGAATTGCATGTCCATCAAAAGGATTCGTGACAATTGTTTACGAAATCTGTTGTGCTGCGCTAGCGCACAAAATGAGTTTCAGCCGATCAGCTTTCGATGCAATCCGCACGATCTGGCCGAATCAATTGCACCAAATTAAGGCAAATTGCCCGCATGTGGTGCATCTGCAATCAGCAGATATGAGCAACACCCGTCTGGGCGCCGGTATTCAGCGGCAGACCGACGAATCGAGATGCGGCTCCAGCCGGCGTTCACTCGTCTCGGCTGGAGGAGGCATCCACTCCTGCAGGCTGAGCTTTTCAACCGCCATGTTCACGAACGCCGTGACCGCAAGCGGTCGCTGCTGGCGGCTCGGGTAGACCACGCTCATGCCGCGTCCTGCCCGCACGTATTGAGGCAGCACCGGCACCAGCCGGCCCGCCGCCACTTCGGACGAGGTCAGGATCGCCGGCAGGGCGACGATGCCCAGCCCGGCGCAGGCGGCCTCGCGCAGTGCCACGTGCGTGTTGCTGCTGAAGCGTCCCCGAACCCGCACGTCTTCTTCGCAGTCGTCGGGGCCTTTCAGCCGCCATGTGGCGAAGCTGCCCGTCGCTGGCGGCTGGGTAACGCATTCGTGCTCGCTCAACTCGCGCAGATCGCGAGGCGCGCCATTCGCCGCAAGATAGGCCGGACTGGCAAGGAGGCCTCCATAGCTCGTGAAGATGCGGCGCGCCACGTAACTCGAATCCTCGAGCGCCCCGATGTGGAACGCGACGTCGATGCGATCGGCGATGAGGTCGGCCTGCAGGTCGCTGAGGACGAAGTCGATTTGCACCGCCGGGTGCGCAGCCAGGAAGGCCGACACCCAGCCCATGTCGAAGTACTCGAAGAAGCTGGCCGAAGCCGCCACCCGGATCGCGCCGCTGGGCTCCTTGCTGCCCGCCACGTGCGACTGCCCGGCCTCTATCAGTTCCTCCACCGCGGGGCCGCAGCGCTCGTGGAAGGTCTGGCCCGCGCTCGTCAGCGTGAGCTTGCGGGTGGAGCGCTGCATCAGGCGGGTGCCCAGCCGCGTCTCGAGCTGCTGGATGCGCCGGCTCACTGTGGCCGAGGGCATGCGCAGGTGCCGCGCGGCCTCCGCGAAGCTGCCCAGGCGCGCCACCTGGACAAACATGGCGACTTCGTTCAGATCGAGCAAGAGATTCCTTTCCTGGATGACTGCTGCAAAAAGCCTGCTTTATCAATTTCGCTATTGCTATCGATCGATATTCAAATCGAGATCAATTCGACCCAAATAGCGGTGCGATATGCCGATCCCGCGCAAAAGCGCGGCGGCCAATACTGAGCACCGGCTGACTTTCCGCAATTGGCGGACGCCCTATGGAAAAATGCCGCGAATCTCAATGACATTGCGGCAATATTCATTGCCCGGCTGTTTATAAATATCGACAGACGATTGATCTAATCCATCACCCACCGTCGAGGTCGGTTGGCCGGCAGATGACCTCGACTTCGGATCGCCCATGCAAGTTTTCACCGATGCCCAGGCGCTGCGCTCGCCGCGCTGCCTGGACGACCTGCTCCTGTACCGCCTCTCCCGGGCCATTCGTCCGGGCAGCGGCATGGCGACGCGCCTCGTCGAAGGAGGCTTCGGCATCACGCACCGCGAGTGGGGAATGATCGGCATGCTCGCGCAGATCGGCGAGATCACCTCCTCGGCATTCGCCGAGCGCCTGCACCTCGACCGCGTGCGCACCTCGCGCGGCCTGCGCAGCCTTGCGGAGAAGAAGCTGGTGGAACGCCGGCGCGACGCCGAGGACGGCCGCGAGGTGCACGTGCGGCTGAGCGCCGCGGGCCGCGAACTGTGCGATTCGGTCTTTCCGAGGATCGCGCGCCTGAACATGGACCTGCTCGAAGCCATCGACGAAGAGCATCTCGACGTCTTCCTCACGTGCCTGCGCCGGCTCGAACTGCGCGGCAAGGAACTGAGCGCGCTGGGCACGGTGCCGGAAAAGGCGGACCGGCGCTCGGGCGGCACGCGCCACAGGTGGCCGGGCCGCAGCGCCTGAGCAGGCCCGAAGCGCGATCGCCAGGAAATCGTCGGAAATTTGACAGTTCCGGCGCCGAGCGGTGCCTACCATCCGGCACCACATGAACACCGACACCAAAGACAACCGCTCAGTCCGGCGCGCCCTGCTGACCGGCGGCGCGCTGCTGGCCGGCGCTGCAGCCACAGGCGCCGGCTACGTTCTCACCCACTCCGACCAACCCATCGCCATGGACGACTTCTCCGACCTGCCCCGCGCCATGCGCACCCTCGAACGCTTGCGCACCGCACCGCTGCGCACCCGCTCGGGCTGGGACCTGGCGCAGGTGCTGCACCACAACGCACAGAGCGTCGAATACTCGCTCGACGGCTTCCCCCAGCTCAAGCCCGCGTGGTTCCGCGGCTCGCTGGGCAGCATGGCATTCGCGGTGTTCTCGGCGCGCGGCCGAATGAGCCACGGGCTCGAAGAGCCCATTCCCGGCGCACCGGCGATCGCGTCAGGCCAGCCGCTCGATGCCGCGGTGGAGCACCTGATGAGCGCGCTGGGCCGCTTCGAACGCAACGGCAACGCGCTCGCGCCGCACTTCGCCTACGGCGCGCTGAGCAAGTCGGAGTACACCCGGGCGCATCTCATGCACCTGGCGAATCACTGGGAGCTGGTGGACGCCGGCTGACGCGCGCTTCGAGGGCTTCGCGCCCGATGCGGGTTCGCGTTCCGGCGACGTCCTGCTCGTCGGCCTCGTCGCGGCGGCGGGGGTGGCGACTGGCTCGACAGTGCACGGTCATGCATGCACCGGCAGGTATTCTTCGGCCATCGAAGAACCGAAGGAGACGGCGGACATGTACACGGAACAAGGCGGCGAAGGCGCGGACCTGCTTCTCTTGCTGCACGGAATGGGCGCGACGGGCGCCGTGTGGTCGCCCCTGTGCGCCGATGCCGGCACCCGCTGGAAAGGCCGCTGGCTCGCACTCGACCTGCCCGGCCATGGCGGCTCCGGCACGCAGGACTCCTACGCCATCGGCCAGCACGCGGCGAGCGTCGCGCGCGCTGTGCTGCCGCATCTGCAGCCAGAAGGGCGCCTCGTGGTGCTCGGGCATTCGCTGGGCGGCGTGATCGGCCTCGCGCTCGCCACGGGCTGGTTCGGCCTCCTGCCGCATCGCGTCTTCGCGGCCGGCATCAAGATCGCTTGGAGCGACGAGGAAGTGCGCCGCATGGACTCGCTGGCGCTGCAGCCCGCGAAGCTGTTCGCCACCGAAGAGGAAGCGCGCGAGCGTTACCTGAAGGTGTCGGGCCTCGCCGCGGTTGCCGGTGCGCCGGCATCGGTGTCAGCGCGAGGCATCGCGCACGGCGACGGCGGCTGGCGCCTTGCGATGGACCCGCGCGCCAACGCGGTGGGCAAGCCGCCGCTATCGGAGCTGATGGCGCTCGCGCGCTGCCCCGTTCATCTCGCGCGCGGAGGCAACGATGCGATGGTGACGCTGGAGCAGACCCGCTCGCTCGACGCCGAAGCGCGCGACCTCGGGCCGCATGGGCACAACGTGATGGTCGAGGCGCCCGCGCAGGTCTGGGACTGGATGGCTTCCTTCAGCTGACGCGCAGCTCTTCGATCCTGCGGATCGGTACGGCCACTTCGGCCACTTCGGCGGCACGCGCCCTCAGCTGGCCGCACCCGCCGTCGATGTCCTGCCCCGCCGACTGCCGCAGCTTCGTCAGGATGCCGCGCTCGTGCAGTGTGCGGGCAATCTGCTTGCAGCGTTCCCACGACGGTCGGTTGAAGTCGACGCCATTCACCGCGTTGAACGGAATCATGTTCAGCACGCCCCACTTGCCCGTGAGCAGCCGGACGATGCCGTCGATCTCGTCCTGCCCATCGTTGACGCCTTCGAGCAGCGTCCACTGGTACTGGATGGGGTAGCCGGTGGCCCGCGCGTAGCGTTCGCCCGCGGCGACCAGTTCTTCCGGCGTCATGTTGGGCGCGCGCGGAAGCAGCTTCCTGCGCAGCCCGGCCTTGGTGGTGTGCAGTGAGAGCGCCAGCGCGGGCCTGACGCGCTCCCCGGCCAGTCTCTCGAACACGCGCGGATCGCCCACGGTGGAGAACACGAGGTTCTTGTGGCCGACATTGCCCACGGTGCCGAGCAGCTCGATGGCCTCCAGCACGTTGTCCATGTTGTGCGCGGGCTCGCCCATGCCCATGAAGACCACCTTGCGCACCGGCCTGCGCATGCGCGCGAGCGCGACCTGGGCAATGATCTCGGCGCTTCCCACCTGCCGCAGCAGGCCGTCGCGGCCCGTCATGCAGAACTGGCAGCCGACGGCACAGCCAACCTGCGACGACACGCAGAGGCCGTCGCGCGGCAGCAGCACGCTTTCGACGGTCTGGCCGTCGGCGAGCGCGACCAGCAGCCGCTCGGAACCATCGGCGCCCGGATGCGCCGCGACCACGCGCGCCAGCCCCGCAAGCTCGGCTTCGATGGCTGGCAAGGCCTCCATCAACGGCGCGGGAAAGAAGCTCGCGGGCAGGCGCCTGCCGCTGTTCCTGGGCAGGGCGTGGGACCACAGCCGCAGGATGCGCTGCTCATGGCTGGGACCGGCTCCGGCTTTTCGCAGCCGCTCTTTCAGTTCGTGGATTCGCATGCGCCCTCTGGGGCTGGAAGCTTCCCGTGCCTGCCGGCTGCCCTTTTCGCAGCAGCGCCGAACGCACGGGAGGATGGTCGACAAGCCCCGGATTGTGCACGGCGCCGGCCGCCTCAGCCCTGCGACTGCAGCCTCATGGCCCGGCGGCGGCTGCTGGCGATCATGGCCGAGCCCGCAAGGCACAGCACCGCGAGCAGGGCCAGCGCGGCGCTGGTGCCGCGAGTGAAGATGGCCACGTCGAGGCCGGAAAGCCCCGCGCCTGCGTTGCCTAGAACGCTGCGCTGCGAGCCTGGCGAAAGCCGCGCGAGCGCCACGCTGAGCGCCAGCGCGGTGCCCACCATGATTCCGGTGTTCTGCAGTGTCGAGCGCACCCCGTTGGCGATGCCCCTGCGCTGCGGCGTCACTGTCTGCAGGATCGACGCGTTGTTCGGCGTCACGAAGCTGCCGATGCCGAGGCCCAGCCCCCAGAAGCACAGCGACAGCGGCACCGCGCCGATCTCCGGCCGCAGCAGCGTGGCCAGCATCGCCAGCGCGCCTGCCGCGAGCAGCATGCCGCCCACGCAGACCGACTCGGGACTGAAGCGCCGGATCAGCATGCCCGCCACGGGTGCGGCCATCAGCATGCCGAATGCGACCGGGGCCACCCGCAGGCCCGCCTGCGAGGGCTCCAGCCCCGCGCAGGCCTGCAGATACAGCGCCACCAGCACCAGCGGCGCGGCCTGCGCCATCGACAGCAGCAGGATGCCCGCGTAGGCGGTGCGGCGCACCGGGTCACCGAACAGCGAGGGATCGACCAGCGGGCTCGATGCGCGCACCTGGACCCTGTAGAAGAGCGCGATGGCGCCAAGCCCCGCGAACATGAACGCCCACACCGGCGTGCTCGTCCAGCCGCGCGTGCCCGCCATCGAGAGCGCGTAGGTCACGCATCCGATGCCAACGAAGGAAAGCGCCGCGCCCGCAAGGTCGAAGCGCTCGGACCGCACGGCTGCGCCCGCCGGCAGCACCTTCCACGACAGGGCCAGCACGCACAGCCCCAGCGGCACGTTGAGCATGAAGAGCACGCGCCAGCCCCACCACGACACAACGAAGCCGCCGGCCAGCGGGCCCACCACCTGCGCCAGCGCCGCGACCATGGCGAGCACGCCGAGCGCCAGCCCCATCCTGCGGCGGCCGAAGGCGTCTCCAACCAGCGCGCTGGCATTGGCCATGACGCCGGCCGCGCCCACCGCCTGGCAGATGCGTGCCGCCAGCATCAGCCCGGCGTCGGGCGCGAAGGCGCATGCCGCGCAGGCGGCCACGAAGAGGCACAGCCCCGCGAGAAAGAGCCTGCGCCGCCCCCACAGGTCTGCCAGCCGCCCGAAGCTGAGGATGCAGACGGTGCTGACCAGCATGTACGACAGCAAGATCCAGCTCGCCTGCGTGGGCGAGGCATGCAGGCTGCGCGCCACTGCCGGCAGCGCGACGTTGAGCGCGCTGAGGTTGAGAAAGCACAGCAACGCCCCGGCGCTGGCGGCTGCGAGCACCGCCCAGCCAGCCCTGTCGTCCGCGCCCTCGCTGCCCACACAGCCAGTAGTCACTTGCGTTCAGTCTTCGCTCTTGAAGCCCGAGGCCTCGACGATGGGACGCCAGTACGCGCGGTCCGAAGCCATGATCCGCTTCACTTCCGCGCCGGGCAGCCCGGTGGGCTCGAGGCCCATGCGGTCGACCTGCCCGCGCACCTGCGGGCTGCGCATCGCGGAGAGAAAGGCCGACTCCAGCTTCGCGACCACGTCCTTCGGCGTGCCGGCAGGCACGAACGCGGCGTAGGCGGCATTGGCGCGGTCGAAGGCGTCGTAGCCCGACTCCTTGATCGTCGGAACATCGGGCAGCCAGCTCAGCCGTTTCGTGCCCGCCACGCCCAGGATGCGCAGCTTGCCCGCGCGATGCAGTTCGAGCTGGCTGGCCAGCGCGTCGGCACCCAGCGGCACGTGGTCGCCGACGATGTCGGTGGCCAGCGGCGCGCCGCCCCGGTAGGTGACGGGCGTGAGCGGCACGCCGATGGCCTTCGACAACTGAAGCAGGCTGAAGTGCAGGCCGCCGCCGAGGTTGGTGAGGCCGACGCTGCCGCCGGAAGGGTTCTTGCGGACCCACGCGACGTATTCCGCGAGCGTTTTGAACGGCTGGTTCGCGCCCGCGGAGATCACACTGGGCACGTTCGCCAGGTGCGCGAGGGGAACGAAGTCCTTGTCGACGTCGTAGTTCAGCCGCGCGTAGGTCATCGGAAAGAGCACGAAGGGCGGCGTGGCTCCGAGCAGGATGGTTCGGCCGTCGGGCTTCGCCGCCTTCACCGCCTCGATGGAGATGCGGGTGGAAGCGCCGGGGCGGTTCTCCACCAGCACCGGCTCCTTCAGCGTGGTGCGCAGGTCCTCGGCCAGCGAACGCGCGAGGCTGTCGAGCGCGCCGCCCGGCGGAAAGCCGATGATCAGCCGGATCGGCGTGGCGCTGTCGGCATGCGCGGCCGCGCCGGCCAGGGCGATCGAGGCGCCCAGCAGAAGTGTCTTGAGGAACGAGGCCATGGTGAGAGTACCTGCGGAGTTGGGAACGGGTGGAGGGCCGGCTCAGAAGGCCAGCACGGGCAATGCGTTCGCCGGCCTGTGCGCGGCCTCGAAGCCGGCCGCGGCCTGCAGCAGCTGCTGGTCTTCGCGGAAGCGGCCGACCAGCTGCATGCCGATGGGCAGGCCGTCGCGTCCGGCGCCGCAGGGCAGGCTGATGGCGGGATGGCCCGTGAGGTTGAAAGGCATCGTCCACGGGAACCAGTTCGGCCTCAGGTCGGCATAGGACTGGCCGTCGATCTCGATGCTTCCGAACAGGTCCTGGTCGATAGGCAGCGCCGTACGCGAAAGGGTCGGCGTGAAGATGAAGTCGTGCGTCTCCAGCTGGGCCTGCACCCGGCGAAAAAGCGCGGTCCTGGCGAACATGGCCTGCTGGAAGGCGACGCCGTCGACGTGCTGCGCCAGCGCGAGCTGCTGCAGCAGCGAGGGGCTGAGCTTCTCGCCGTGCGCCTCGGCCAGCGGAGCGAAGCGGCCGCGCCAGCTGGTGTGGTTGATCACGCGCCACACCGGCTCGACGTCATAGCCCTCGTCGGGCATCTCCTCCAGTTGCGCCCCCATCGAGCGCAGCGTGGCGAGCGCGGCCTCGAAGGCGGCGGCGACGTCGGCGGAAACCGGGCGCCCTTCCAGCGTCGCACGGTACAGGACGCGCTTTCCGCGCAGGTCGGAGGCGGGCCGCAGCGCGTCGAAGTAAGGCTGCGCGGGCACGCCCAGCGACCACGGGTCGCAGCCGTGCGCGCCGGTCATGGCCTGCAGCATGAGCGCGGTGTCGGCCACGTCGCGCGTGGTGGGCGTCACGTAGGTGTAGTTGCCGAAGGCGTCCTGCACCTGGCTGTGCGGAACCACGCCCAGGCTCTGCTTCAGGCCCACAACGCCGTTGCAGGCGGCGGGAATGCGGGTGGAGCCGCCGCCGTCGGTGGCGATGGCCAGGGGCGCGACGCCCGCCGCCATGGAGGCGGCCGCGCCTCCGCTGGAGCCGCCGCTGGTGCGCGTGGCGTCCCATGCGTTGCGGGTGCTGCCGAAGAGGGGCGCATCGGTCATGCACTTGGCACCGAACTCGGACGAGGTGGTCTTGCCGATCAGGATGCCGCCGGCCTGGCGAATGCGCGCCACGGCCAGCGCGTCCTGCGCGGGAACATGGTCGCGGTGCAGCACCGAGCCGTAGGTGGTCCTGACGTCCGCGGTGTCGACGATGTCCTTCGCCGTGAAGGGCAGGCCGTGCAGCAGGCCCTGCGCCTCGCCCTTCATCAGGGCCGCCTCCGCCTTCCTGGCCTCTTCCATGGCCTGCTCGTGGCATAGGGTGACGAAGCAGTTCAGCAGCGGCTGCACCGCATCGGCGCGGCGCAGCACCTCGGCGACGATCTCCACCGGCGAGAGCTTGCGTTGCGCGACGAGGGAGCGCAGCGTCACGGCGGACATTTCGCAGATCTCGGACTTCGGAAGACGGGGATACTTTTGCATGCGCAGATGATTGATGCGCCCCCAAAGCCAGTCCAATACTGTTTTCTCGAAAAGGCATATGACCAGCGTATGGCAGCACCAGACTTCAGAACGCTCCGCTACTTCGTGGCCGTTGCCGAGGAACGCAGCGTGGGCAAGGCCGCACGGCGGCTCAACATGGCGCAGCCGCCGCTGTCGGTGCACATCCGGAACCTGGAAGCCTCGGTGGGAACGCCCCTGTTCCAGCGCACGGCGCGCGGCATGGAGATCACCGATGCCGGCAATGCGCTCTTCAGGCGCGCGAAGGAAGCCCTGCTGCTGGCCAACGAAGGCTTCGACGCCGCGCGGGCCATAGGCTCGGGCAGCAGGGGCCGGCTCACCGTCGGAACCATGGTGGTGCTCTCTTACCTGGTGCTGCCCCGCCTGGAGAACGCGCTGCGCGCGAAGCTGCCCGACGTGGAGATCCAGTACGTGGAGCTCAACGCGGTGAACAACATCTCGGCCATCGCCGATTCCGACGTGTCGGTGGCGATCTGCATTCCGCCCATCGCGCAGGCCGGCATCTCGGTCGAGCGCATCGGCACCCAGCCGCTGATGCTGGCGGTGCGCGCGGATTCGCCGCTGGCGCGCATGGCCAGCGTTCCGCTGCAGCGGCTCGAGGGCGTGCCGCTCATCGGGCTGCCGGTGCCCGAGGGCGATCTCGACAAGTCGGTGGTGGCCTCGATGCTGCGGCGGCACGGCGTCGGCATGCCCGTCGCGCAGCGGGTCGAGACCATGGTGTCGGCGCTGGCGCTGGTGCTCGCGGGCAAGGGCGTGGCCATCCTGCCCGCATGCGCGCGGATCGGCCGGCCGCCGGGCGTGGTGTTCAGGCCGCTGCGCAACGTCGACGCGAAGATGGAGATCGCCGCCTGCTGGCGCAGCGACTGGGACAGCCCGCTGATCCAGCCCTTCCTGGCGTGCGCGCGGGCCTCCGTGCGACAGGCGGCCTAGCTAGGGCCTGTTCACACTATTTCCGGGGTCGCGAAGGGCAGCCAGGGCGGGCCAATCAAGGCGCGTGACGACGCGTGTGCATGCGCACACGCTAGGAACGCAACGCCGAGTGGCCCGCCCTGGCTGCCCTTCCCGCAGGGTTGGTGCTCCAAGGGGCCGTCTGCGGCGTTGCCCGCGCTTGCAAGGCGCCAGCCTTACTGCGCACGCGCGCCTTGCAGCCAGCCCCTTGGAGCACCAACGCGACCCCGGAAATAGTGTGAACAGACCCTAGAGCACATCCTTCAGCTTCGCCCGCAGCCTGCTGATCGCCTGGCTGTGCAGCTGGCACACCCGCGACTGGCTCACTTCGAGGATGGCGCCGATCTCGCGCAGGTTCAGCTCCTCCTCGTAATAGAGGTTCAGCAGCAGCTGGTCGCGCTCGGGCAGCGCCGCGATGGCGTCCACCAGCTGGTGGCGGAAGCCGCTTTCCAGCAGCTGCTCGAGCGGATCGTCGCTGCTGCGGCGGTCCTTGCGGGCGTCCTGCGAGTGGCTGTCGAGAAAACCGTTGTCGGCGTCGTCCTTGGAGAAGTCCTCGACGTACAGCAGCTGGCAGCCCTGGATCTCCTGCAGCAGCGACTGGTAGGCCTCGATGTCCATCTTCAGTTCCCGGGCGATCTCCCCTTCGGTGGGAGCGCGGCCGAGCCTGTGGCCCAGCGCCTGCATCGCCTTCTCGATGCCGCGCGCCGACTGGCGCAGGCCGCGCGAGCCCCAGTCGGCGGCACGCAGCTCGTCGAGCATGGCGCCGCGGATGCGCTGGCTCACGAAAGTCTCGAACTGCGCGCCGCGGTTGTCCTGGTAGCGCGCGGATGCGTCAAGCAGGCCGAGCATGCCGGCCTGGATCAGGTCGTCCAGCTCCACGCTGGCCGGCAGCTTCGCCATCATCTGCAGCGCGATGCGGCGCACCAGCGGCTGGTGCTGCGCGAGCAGGTGCGATTTCTCGATGGTTCCTTGTGCGGTGTACATGGCCGTCGTGCGTCCTTCCTTCCTCGGTGCGGAGCCGGCGGCTCAGGCCACGGCCTGCAGCGGGGCTGCCTCGGGCCATGGCCACTGGTCCATCTCGCCCGCGGCGCGGCGGAAGTCGACCGCCGCATGGCTCGCGGGAAAGGCCTCGGCGATGGTCTTCTTCAGCCGCCATGCGTCGCAGACGAGCGGATCGAAGCGCACCCATCCCGCCGCCTGCAGCGACAGCGCGAGGTAGCGGCTGCCGGCGTGGGCGAGGTTGTTCATGATCTGGCGCGCGGCCTGCACGTCGACCACGCCGTTGAGCAGGAAGCGCATCTGCTTCAGGCCGTGGGCGTGATGCAGGCGCTTGATGCCCGCATAGGCCGAGGTGACCGAGGCCGGATGCGGCTGCAGCACCAGCAGCAGGTCGTCCGCGCACTGCGCGAGCGGCGACAGCCGGCCCTCGCCGTCGAAGGCCGCGTCGATGACGACCACGCCGTCGTGCCAGAACCTGCGCGGGTCGGCCGCGCCTTGCGATGTTCCTCTTGCTGCCGCGGGCGGCGCCGGCAGCACATGCACCCCGCAGGCCATGCGCACCTCGGCGCCATCCAGCGTGAGGCGCCCGGCCGCGACGTCGACCAGGCCGCCCAGCGGGTCGATGTCCCAGACCTCGCAGGCCGAGCCCTCGGCGCGGCAATGCTCGTCCAGCAGCAGCACGTTGCGGCCCTGCCCCACCAGCGCCACGGCGAAGTTCATCGCGGCGGTGGTGCCGCCCGCGCCGCGCCCCATGCCGGCCACCGCGAGCACGCGCGCCTGCGTCGGCGCGAGCAGGCGCCGGAGGCCGTCCGCCTGATCCGCAACCAGCTTGTTCATCGCAGCGCCCTCAATCCTGCCGCTCCAGCTTCTGCGGCTTCTCCAGCGCGCGGGGCGACTGCACCGGCGCGGTCGATTCGGTGCCGAGCGCGTCCAGCAGCAGGAAGAGCTTGCCAAAGCCCGCGTACAGCGCGCTGCCGCTCATGGCGCGGCCGTTGCGTGCGGGGCGGCCGGTGAGCTGGCCCATCAGCGCGCGGGCACGGTCGGCCCATTCGCCTTCGGCCTGCAGCAGGCGCCACACGGTGGTGGTCATCTGCCCGGCGATCAGCAGCCGCTTCATGATGTCCGGGTCGCCCAATTCGCCGATGCCGCCCACCAGCTGCACGCCGTCGCGCAGCAGGCGGAAGCAGGGTTCGGCATCCACGGCCCAGCCCAGCCACTGCGCGAGCTGGCGCGCCGAAACCTCTGTACCGACGTTCGACAGCGCATGGCTCAGCGCAAGTACGTTGCCGCTGCGCGCATCGACCACGCGCGTGGCGATGCAGCGCAGCGCCGGCATCTCGTCGCGTGCGATGCCCGCCGCCATCGCGGCGGCATTGAAGCGCAGCACCACGCCGGCATGCGCCACGGCGAGCAGCGCCGCCTTGCCGCGGAAGCGCACGGGGCGCTCCTCGGCGAACTCGAAATCCATGCGCGCGAGCGTGTCGGGAGAGCCGGTGCGCGAATCGATCACGGCCGTGGAACCCGGCGCGCGCGCCAGCCAGCGCTGGCCCGCGGCCTGCCACTGCACCATGGCCTCGATGCCGGGCAGCCGCGTCAGCAGATGGACCATCGGGCGATGGCCGAAATCCTGCTGGCGCAGCCATAGCACCTGGCGTGCACCGGGCTTGCGCGCGGCGTCCTTGGTGCCGCGCGTGGCCGCCGTCGAAAGCCACTGGTTGGGCGCCGCCATCGGCAGGCCCGTGCGGTCCGACAGCAGCAGGCTGCCATGGCATTCGTAGGCATCGCCGCCTTCGTTCGAGCGCAGGCCGACCTGGCCGCACAGCGCGAGCACGTAGCTCTCGCTGCCTGTGGCCACTTCGCTGCGCGCATGCACCAGCAAGTCCTGCAGCACGGCCTTCTGGCCCGTCTCCTCGTCGGTGGCCTGGCGCCACAGCGTACGTGCACGCTCGAAGCCGATCTGCGAGCCGGCCAGCGCGCTCGCGGTGGTGGCGAGCTCCTGCGCATCGTGCGCCATCGCGCGGATCAGGTTCTGGTACTTCAGGCGCAGCAGGTCGGTCTCGCCCTGCGCTTTCTGCACCGCCTGCTGCGAGGCGGCGCCCGAAGCGGCGTCTTCCTGCAGGTCGCTCTCGGCAGGCACGAACAGCGGGCTGTGCTGGCGCGGCTGGAACACGCTGTCCACCAGCTGCGCGCGGTCGGCCTGCATCAGGTTCTCGGGCACCTTCTGGCCGCTGGAGATGTAGTGAACCGGCAGGCGGTGACGGATCACGGTGTCGATCAGCGCGCCCGGGTGCGTGGCCTCGTCCACCTTGGTGAAGATGCAGCCGGCGAGTTCGTTGCCGTGGCGGTAGGCGTGCACCACCTCGTTGAGCGTGTCGCCGTGGCTGGTGGCGTTGAGCAGCAGCAGCTTCTTCACCGGCCTCGGGCTCTGGCCCAGCATGGCGATCTGCTCGGGCACGGCGCGGTCGCGCTGGCTCATGCCAACGGTGTCGATCAGCACCATGTGCTTCTCGCGCAGGTCCTGCAGCACGAGATGCAGGTCGGCGGCGTCCTTCACCGCGTACACCGGCACGTTGAGGATCTGGCCGTAGATGCGCAGCTGCTCGTAGGCGCCGATCCGGTAGCTGTCGGTGGTCACCAGCGCGAGCTTGTCGGCGCCGAAGCGCATCACGCAGCGCGCGGCCAGCTTGGCGGTGGTGGTGGTCTTGCCCACTCCGGTCGGGCCCATCAGCGCATAGACGCCGCCCTGGGCGAACAGGGCATCCTCATCTTCGTGCACGGGCACAGCGCGGATGAGTTCCGAGCGCACGTAGGCCATGCCTTCTGCGTAAGTGCGCCCGGTGGGCAGCTTCTCGAGCATGGCCTTGGAAAGCCGCGCGCTGAAGCCCGCGCCCAGCAGCGTGCGCAGCAGGCGGCCGCGCACGGGGTCGCGGCGCTGCCTGTCGTTCCATACCACGCTGGCGAGCTGTTCCTCGATCATGCCGCGCATGGAATGCAGCTCTTCGAGCACCGTGTCGGCGGGGGCCGGGACGGGTGTTGCAATCGGCGCAGCGGCTGCGACGGGCGCAACGGGCGCAACGGGCGCAACGGGCGCAACGGGCGCAACGGGCGCAACGGGCGCAACGGGCGCAACGGGCGCAACGGGCGCAACGGGCGCAACGGGCGCAACGGGCGCAACGGGCGCAACGGG
>Ga0102587_1001395_pt1 | contig 18038 bp, 20 predicted proteins | sample AraplaF_Col_mTSA_FD_76853 | JGI IMG/M metagenome (GOLD analysis project Ga0102587, IMG submission 76853) | Arabidopsis root microbial communities from the University of North Carolina, USA - plate scrape MF_Col_mTSA (SPADES assembly) (version 2) | ecosystem: Host-associated > Plants > Roots >... | reverse complement strand
GGATATCCGCTTCTAGCGGGCTGTAGGAACACCCCTATTGGCACTCACTTCGTGTAGTGCCCTTTCCCCTTGCAGGGGACAGGCGCCTGCGGCCTGGCAAGGCCAGTTCCGCGGCCCCTGCTGGTGAAGGTGGTTCAGACGTTGACCAAACCCAAAAACGACGCCGGATAACGCAAACCGGCGGCAGCATCGGGCGGGAAAGCCTTGTCCAGCTCGGCGAGTTCAGCGCCACTCAGCTTCACATCGAGTGCGCCAATGTTCTGGTCCAAATAAGTGCGGCGCTTGGTGCCCGGAATCGGGATGATGTCTTCGCCCTGGGCCAGCACCCAGGCGAGTGCGACTTGCGAGGCGGTGACGCCCTTGGCGGCGGCCAGGCTTTTGACGGCGTCGACCAGCGCGAGGTTGCGCTTGAAGTTCTCTTCGGCAAAACGCGGCGAGAACTTGCGGCGGTAGTCGTCGGCGGGCAGGTCTTCAGGCTTGCTGAAGGCGCCCGTCAAAAAGCCGCGGCCCAGCGGCGAGTAGGCGACAAAGGCCACACCGTTCTCGCGGCAGGCGGCCAGGGTGCCTGTGGCTTCGGGGTCGCGTGTCCACAGCGAATATTCGCTTTGCAGCGCGGCAATCGGATGGACCTTGCAGGCGCGTGTGAGGGTGGCGGCCGAGGCTTCGGACAAGCCCAGGTAGCGCACCTTGCCGGCCTTCACCAGCTCGGCCATGGCGCCCACTGTCTCTTCAATCGGCACGGTTTTGTCGACGCGGTGCTGGTAATACAGGTCTATCTGCTCAATGCCGAGGCGCTTGAGGCTGGCCTCGCAGGCGGCTTTGACGTACTCGGGCCGGCCGTTGACGCCGCGCACCGCGTCATTGGCCGGGTCGCGGGTGATGCCGAACTTGGTGGCGATGAATACGTCCTTGCGGCGGCCGGCGATGGCCTTGCCTATCAGTAGCTCGTTGGTGTGCGGGCCGTAGATGTCGGAGGTGTCGAGGAAGTTAAGGCCTTTGTCCAGCGCATGGTGAAGGGTGGCGATGGATTCCGTGTCGTCGCGGTTCGCATAAAACTCGCTCATGCCCATGCAGCCCAGGCCGATGGCGGAAACTTGCGGGCCGCTTCGGCCCAGGGTACGGGTTTTGATCATGGTGTTTGTCCTTGAGTGGGTTGAGTGGATAGGGTTATGGGGTTCAGGCGCGTTTTTTGGCAGGCTTGGCTTCGGTGCGCATCTCTTCATAGAGGCGGATTTTTTTGCGTATATAGGCCAGGGTTTCGCGCTGGGTGCGGATTTCGGCCTCGAGGCGTTCGGCGTGGGCCTCCAGCAGGGCCTGGCGTTCGGCCGTGCTGGCGGCGGAGGTGTTGCCTACGCGCAGCAGCTGGGCATAACGCTGCATGTCGCGCATGGACATGCCGGTGGCGCGCAGCCGCACCAGAAAGTCCAGCCAGCGCATGTCGGCGTCGTTGTAGCGGCGCGCGCCGCTGCGCCTGTCTATGGGGGCGATCAGGCCTATCTGCTCGTAATAACGCAGGGTGTAGGCGCTCAGGCCCGAGGCCTGGGCGGCTTCGGCGATGGTCAGGGAAACAGTGGGGAGTGCGGCAGTCATGAGGGGACTGTAAGACTTCGAGCGCGCTCGAAGTCAAGCGGGTCCCCGCATAAAACCCTGCTGGCGGTGTGGCACCGCCTTGCGCCGCTTGTTCAGCGCGTGATCACCACCAGCACACTGCAGGGCGCATGCGCGATCAGTGATTTGGAGACCGAGCCGCGCCACCAGCGGGCGGCCCAGCCTTCGAGGTGTTTGTGGCCGACGACGATCAGGTCGGCGTCCATCTGTTTGGCGTAGTTGACGATTTCATCGACGGTTTCGCCGTAGAGCACTTCACCCTGGGCCTCATGGCCGGCTTCGATGAGCCGGCGCAGGCCGTCGTTGAGGACGCCCTGGTACCTGGCCTTGTCTTCCTCGATGATGCTTTGTTCGTAGATGACGCCTTCGGCGGCGACCACCCGCCGCTGCAAGGACATCACGGCGACCAGCGTCAGGGAGGCGCCGCTCCACTGCGCGATCTCGCGGCAGTCCAGCAGGGCTTTCTGGCCGGGTTCGGAACCGTCGTAAGCCAGCAAAATTCGTTTGTACATGATGTGTCTCCCGAATGAAGTGACTGGGCGATTCCAGAATAGGCCCGCGCCCGGGGCCGGTCAAATGATCGCCCCTGCGCCAGAAGGGTCGCCGCGCTGGCGGCGGGGAAATACACAGGCGACAATCGGAACCCAGCCCCGATTTTTCCCGACCCCACAAAGCAGCCCATGACCCAAGACCCCCAGCGCGCACAGGAACTCAAGAAGATGGAGCTTTGCGATTCCTGCGCGGGCATACAGCGCCATTGGCGCAAGGCGCCCGGCCACCCGGAGCTGGTGCAGGGCGACCCGCGCCACGAAACGCGCCGCCATGGCCTGATCACCATCACGCGCTACAAATGCGACCGCTGCGGCACGGCCTGGGAATACGAGAACGACAAGACCAACCAGAAGGCCGGCTGGTCTGTGGTGGGGCGGTAAACAGGTATTTGCCTTCCGGCGGGGCCAGGCATTGGCTGACGCGGGAACCCCTGGGCGGACCGCATCATCGAAGCGATGATGAAAGCACAGTCTCCACAACATTCCCCGCAACGGCGCCGCCTGCTGGCCGCCTCCACACGCCTGGCGATAGGCGGCGCGGCCTGGTTCGCCTTGCCTGGCGCGCAGGCCCAGCCCAGCTACACGGTGACGACGGCGCAGCTGCAAGACGCGGTTGCCAAACGTTTTCCGCTGCGCAAGCGCGCCAATGGCATCCTGGACATCACGGTGCAGGCGCCGCAGTTGCGCATGATGCCCGAGCAGAACCGGCTGGGCGCGGTGATGGCCGTCGAAGCCGGCGGCCCGGCGCTGCGGCGTGCCTACCCCGGTACTTTTGACCTGGACTTCGCGCTGCGCTATGAGGCCAGCGACATGACGATACGCGCGCACGAGCTGCGCGTGAACACGCTGCAGTTCGAGGGCGTGCCGCCGGAGGTCTCCATGCTGCTGGCCAGCTACGGGCCGCAGCTGGCCGAGCAGGCGCTGCAGGGCGCGGTGCTGCACACCCTGAAACCGCAAGACCTGGCGCTGCCCGACAGCATGGGCGTGCAGCCGGGCAGCATCACGGTGACGGCCAAGGGGCTGGTGATAGCGTTTGTGAACAAGCCCGTGAGCTGAGTCCCGTTTTTAAAACTCAAAGCGCGGCGAAGCCCGGCTCAACAACTGAATCCTGGGCTCCGCGGGCCAGGCGGCCGCCAGCTCCTGCGCCAGGGTGTTGAGCAAGCGCGCCACATCTTCGGCCGCCGAGGCATGCAGGGCTTCGGCCACGATGAGCACGGCGCGCGTGCCCGCGCTGACGGCGGACAGGCCGCTTTGCCGGTTCGTCCAGCGGCGCGCATGGGCCTTGGGGACTGGTTCGGTGGCGTCGGCGAAGATCACCTCGCCTGGTTCCGGGTGCTCCATCTCCCCGCCAAAAGTCTGGTAGTTCTCGGCGCCCGTGGCGTAGCGCACTTCAAGCTGCTGCGACACCTTCGCGATGTCAAACACGGCAATCGGGATCGCGAAGGCCAGCGAGATAGCGTTGCACAAATCCACCAGCGGATGCAGCGGAGGCAGGGCGTTCTCCTTGCGAAAACGCCGCAGCAGCGACTCGGAGGCGCAGCGGTATTGCGTGGGCTTGAGGCCCATGCTGGAAAACACGCGCCGCCAGGCCTGCACTTCGGGAAACTCGCTTTCGGGGCCGGCGGCCAGCCGGGCTTGCGCGATGGCATTAAAGCGGGCGACCTGCGGGGCCACGTCCACATTCGCACTGATGCCGCCGGCGTGCAGCACGCCGGGCACCAGGTTGGGGTAGTCGGCCCAGAGGGCGTCTGAATGGCGAAACAACATGCGCGGCGCTCCATGAATCCAGGGGTGAAACACCGCGCAGTCTGCCCCGGCGCCGGGCCGGCGTCTTGAACGTTATTGCAGGCCGGCCGTGCGCGCCGTGGCCTGCTGCCAGGCGCCGGGCGTGAAGCCGAACTGGCGCGTGAAGAGCCGCGTCATATGGCTCTGGTCGGCAAAGCCGCAGGCGGCGGCCGCCTGGGCCAGGCCGGTGCCGCCGCGTATCAGGCCGCGCGCGCGTTCGGCGCGCTGCTGCAGCAGCCAGGCATGGGGCGTGAGGCCAAAGGCTTTTTCAAAATGCCGCAGCAGCTGGAAGCGGCTCAGGCCCGCCATGCGCGCCATCTCAGCCAGGGTGGGCGGCGCGAGCAGGTCGGCGGCGATGCGCTCGCGCACCTGGTGGATGTGCGGGTTCATGGCAGTAACGGCCGTGATGGGTTTGGCAGGGCGTTGCGCGGCCAGGGTGTGGCGCTGCGTGAGCCGTTCGCAGACGCGTGCCAGCGACTCTTCGCAGGCGAGTGCAGAATCGCTCGCACTGCCGCCGCTCCATTGCTGCAGGCGCAGCAGCAGCTGCTCCAGCGCCAGCCTGAGCCGCGCATCCTGGGCGACGGGCTGGGTCAGCTCTATCGCGGCCGCGTCAGGCGCACCTATCGCGGCGGCCATGGCGGCGGGCTCCAGGTACAGCATGCGCCAGCGCCGCGAAGGGCCGCCCAGCGGCTGGCCGTCATGCACCTCGCCGGGGTTGCACATCAGGATGTCGCCCGCATAAGCCTCCACCTGCCCGCGGCCGCTGGCCGAGGTTTGCGCGCCCTGCTGCAGCCAGCCCACGCCAAAGACGGCATGCGAATGGCGGCGGTAGTGGCGCGCGCTGTCGATGTGTGTGCCGTAGACGCCGTCCCAGGGCGTGGCCAGGACGCGGCATTGGTGCGGGGGCGGGGCGGGCATGGAGTGGATGATGCCACCCGCCGGGCCGGTGCGCCATGCCTTGCGCGGCCGCGGCTTCAGCGCCGCTGCAGCTGCTCAAGCGCCCCGTGCCAGTCTTCCACGTGGTAGCTCAGCACGATTTTGTTGTCCTCGACGGTGTGGATGTCGATGGCCATGATCTCGAAGCCGCGGCCCGTGAAGGGTGCCCCCATGAAGGGCGCGACAGGCGTCGCCGTGGCACGGCCGCGAACCACAAAACGATTGCCGGCCTGCAGGATTTCCTCGACCTTCCAGCTCAGGTTGGGGAGGGCGGACCCCACCCGCTGCAGTTGCGCGAGGAACTGGTCGCGCGTCTTCACCGGGCTCGCGTAGTCGCCAATGCTTTGCCAACCGGGCGAGAGCACCTTGTCCATGCGTGCCGGGAGGTCGGGGCTGGTGGTGGCGCTCAGCACCTCGCTGTAGAGCGCCTGCACCACATCGCGGTCGGCGGCCTGGGCCGTGCCGGCCAGGCCGCTTGCCAGGGCGAGGGCGGTGAGTGTTTTTTTCATGTGTGGACTCCGTGTTGTGGGTGAACAAGCCGTTCAGTGCGATGCCCGCACGATGACCTTGCCGCGGGCATGGCCGCCCGCCACCTGCTCCAGGGCGGCGCGTGCATCGTCGAGCGGATGGATGGTGTCCAGCACGATCTGCAACTGCTTGGCCTTGAAGCTTTCCAGAATGCCGGACAGGGCCTCGGCATCGTGCTGGAAGAACACAAAGGCGCCCGCTTGGCTGCCGCGAGGCTTGACGGCGAAGTCGACGGTGCTGACCACCGCGCCCCGGGGCGCGAGCACCTGCCATGAACGCTCGAGCGTGTCGCCGCCCACCGTGTCGAGGACCAAATCCACCCCGCGCAGCAAGCCGGCGAAGTCCTGGCGCTGGTAGTCAATCACCTCGTGGGCGCCCAGCTCCCCGGCCAGGCCCAGGTTGCGCGCCGAGGCGGTGGCGACAACATACGCCCCGGCCTGCCTGGCGAACTGCACGGCAAAGCTGCCGACACCGCCCGCTGCCGCATGGACCAGCACGCGCTGCCCGGCTTGCAGCTTGCCGGCGCCGAACAGGGCCAGCCAGGCCGTGCCCGCGGCCGTCGGCAATGCGGCGGCCTGCTCGAAACTCATGTCGGCCGGCATGAGACTCAGGGCTTGCTCGGGGACAACGGCCGCCTGCGCGAACGCACCGCCGGCGGTAGGCTCCAGGCGGCCCACCACGCGGTCGCCGGGCTGGAACCGGGCCACGCCGGGGCCTGCCTGCAGGACCACGCCGGCCAGGTCGGTGCCCAGCGTGTAGGGCAGGCTCACCGGAAACACCTGGCGCATATGGCCGGCCAGCATCTTGAGGTCCAGCGGGTTCACGCTGGCGGCTTCTATGCGCAGGGACACCTGGCCCGGGCCCGGTTCGGCCGGCGCGAGGTCTTCAAGCACGGCCAGGCTGGGATTGCCGAATTCGTGGATACGCAGCGCTTTCATGGCGTGCCCCCGGCGGCCTGGTTATCGAGTGCCGGAAAGGCGCCTAGCTGCTGGAACAGGCCGAACCAGTCCTCCATATGCCAGGTCCGCTTGATGCGCTCGCCCTCGAATTCGTGAAACTCATGGATGCGAAAGCTGACCTTCTTGCCGGTGGCCGCAATGCCGAAGAGAGGTCCCAGGTGGGTGCCCGTGATCTCTGCGCGCACCGCGGCACGGCCCTGGTCCATCAACACATCATGGGCCGTGATACGCACGTCGGGCAGCGCTTCGATAAAGCCGCGAATGATGGGCTTGAGGCCTTCGGGCCCGGGGCCCTGGCCGGGCGCCAGGGGGATGTCGTCCCAGTCAGCGGTAACGGCGGCATCCAGGAGGTCGGGGTTCTGGTCGCTGAACGCGCGGTACAGCAGGTCTATGGCCTCGCGCCGCGCCTGCTCCTGCGCGCTGGGGTTGCCGGGGTTTGAATGGCTCATGAGGGTGATCCTTGTGTGACAGTGAAGTAGTGAAGCAATGGCGGAATTCTGGGCATCGCGCTACCATCTGTCCAACAAATGATCTGTATAAATGAGTATTTGATTTATGGATTTTCATGGGATAGACCTGAACCTGCTGGCGGCCTTTGATGCGCTGGTGGAGGAGCGCAACGTGACCCGCGCCGCAGTGCGCATGGGCGTGAGCCAGCCGGCGATGAGCGCCGCGCTGTCGCGCCTGCGCACGCTGTTTGAAGACCCCTTGTTTTTGCGCAGCGCCGAAGGCCTGCTGCCCACGCCGCGCGCCAGGGACCTCGCCGGGCCCGTGTCGGATGCGCTGCGGCGGCTGGAGGCGGCGCTGGTGAAAAAGCCCGAGTTCGAGCCGGCCCAGGTGGCCATGGATTTCACCCTGGGCCTGTCGGACTATCCGGCCTTTGTGCTGCTGCCCGCGCTGTTGAATGCGCTGGAGAAGAAGGCGCCGGGCATCTCGCTGAGCGTGCGCAGTTTCAGCAGCCGGGACAGCGCGGTCGACCTGCTGGACGCGGGCTTGATCGACGCGGCGGTCGGCGTGCCGCCCACGCAGGCGGAAAGCCGGATACTGACCCGCCCCATCCTGCACGACGACTTCGTCACCATCGTGCGCCGCGACCATCCCGACGCGCGGCGCGGCATGAGCCTGAAAACCTTTTTGTCGCTGCCGCATGTGCTGGCCTCGCCCGAAGGCGACCGCCACGGCCTGGTGGACGAAGCGCTCGCGCAGCTCGGCAAGCGCCGCAAGCTGGCGCTGAGCCTGCCGCAGATGTTCGCGGTGCCGGCGGTGGTCGCCCAGACCCGGATGACCGCTACCGTCATGAAGCGGGTGGCCCTGCATTCACCGGCCCGGCGCATGCTGGTGCTGTTTCCGCCGCCCGTCGCGCTGCCGCAAGTGCAGTTCGACCTTATCTGGCACAGGCGCAGCGAAACCAACCCGGCCCAGGCCTGGCTCAGGGCATTGATCGAGTCGCTGGCGAAGTCCTTGTAGCCTTGCGCCTTCCCCTGCCGGGGAAGGGCCGGCGGCCCGCGGCGCAAAGCTATGATCCACCGCAGAGGGGGCGCACCGCCACAGGCCAGGCCTGCGGTGCGCCAGAGGGCAAGTGAAGCAGGACCCGGGGCGGCCGGGCCGGCCACAACACAAGAACACCATGATGAAGAGAAACACCAAACTGGCACTGGGGGCCGCGGGGGCCGTGCTGCTGCTGGCGGTGGCGACGGCCGTGCTGATCAGCGTGGACAGCCAAGCCTGGCGCGGCAAGCAGGACAAGGCGACGGCGGCGGCCGTGGCGACTGCAGTGACCGCGCCGCCGGACACCAGCAAGATTCTTTCAGGCATGCAGGAGGTGCTGGCCGGCTACCGCAAAATCATTGTGCTGTTTGCCGATGAAAAAAGTCTGGGCACGAACGAGCGCGCCATGGCCAACCAGGTGGGCCAGGGCCTGTTCCATGAAAACCGCGAGCGTGTGGCCGCGCTGGAGGCGCAGATGGCGGCGCTGGCGGCCTCGGGGAATGCACAGCGCTTTGACGCGATGGCCGGGCTGCTGGACTACATCGAGAGCGACAAATCCCTGTTCGACGCGGACCGCCTGGCCTTTCGCGAGCTGCTGCGCAGCCTGCAGGCCGCGGTGGCGGCGGATTCCTCGCTGCCGGCCATCAAGCTGCACAAGCGCATAGGCGAGGACCTGGACGCGCTGCAGGAAATAGAGCGCACTTACGAAAAAGAAATCCGCCTGGTGTTCGGCCGCTTTGAGCCGCGCGCGATCGACCTGAAGCGGGAGCGCTGGGAAGACTATGTGGCCAGCCTCAAGAAGCTGTACACGCGCGCGCAGATTTTGAAAGATTTCGGCGTGGTGATGCCCTACCCGGCGCCCAAGGCGCCGACGCGCAAGGCCAAGGGCGAGGAAGAGGGTGAGGTCTTCGGCTACAGCCTGCCGCCCAAGACCGTGGTGCTGACCTTTGACGACGGCCCGCACGGTGTGTACACGGCGGAGATCGCGGCCATCCTCAAGCAGTACGGCGCGCCGGCCGTCTTCTTCCAGGTGGGCAGCAACCTGGGCACGGTGGCGGCCGACGGCAAGACCAAACTCGGCCCGCGCGCCGAGGTAAGCCGCAAGCTGCTGGAGGCGGGCCACACGCTGGCCAACCACAGCATGACGCATGCGCAGCTTTCCAAACTCAAGGGCGATGGGCTCAAGTCGGAAGTGCTGGGCACCGACGAGCTGCTCAAGGCGGTGGATGCGCGGCGTTCGCCGCTGTTTCGCTTTCCGTATGGCGCGCGCAATGACGAGGGCCTGGACCTGCTGTCGGGCGCGCAGCTGCGCTCGGTGATGTGGAACATCGATTCGCTGGACTGGGCCGACCCTGTGCCCAGCTCGATTGTGGAGCGTGTGCTGCGCACGGTGGAGAAGGAAGGCCGCGGCATCATCCTGTTCCACGACATCCACGAGCGCACCGTGAAGGCGCTGCCGGCCATCCTGGACCGGCTGGTGGCCGAGGGCTACCAGTTCGCGAACTGGGACGGCAGCGGTTTCAGCATCAGCAAGGGCGCGGCGGCGGCGCCGGCCCCAGTGGCGGCCAACCCAGGCTACAGCGATTCATGGGCTGTGGTGATCGGCATTGATGACTATGCCCACTGGCCCAAGCTGCAGTACGCGGTGCGCGACGCGCGGGCGATTCGCGAGACGCTGGTGCAGCGCTTTGGTTTCAGCGCCGAGCACGTGCTATCGCTGGAAAACCGGGAAGCGACACGCGCCGGCATACTCGCGGCCTTTAACGACAAGCTGGCGCGCAGCGGCATGAAAAAGAACGACAGGCTGTTTGTGTTCTTCGCGGGCCACGGCGCGACGCGCCAGCTGACATCGGGCCGCGACCTGGGCTACATCATCCCGGCCGATTCGGACCCGAACAAGCTCGCGACCGACGCGGTGCCCATGACAGAGCTGCAGAACATCGCCGAAAGTGTGACGGCCAAACATGTGCTGTTTGTGATGGACGCCTGCTACAGCGGCCTGGGGCTGACGCGCGGCGCGGGCAGCGGCAACTTTTTGCGGGACAACGCCAAGCGCCTGGGCCGGCAGATGCTGACTGCCGGCGGCGCCGACCAGCTGGTGGCCGACGGCGGGCCCAACGGGCATTCGGTGTTTACCTGGACGCTGCTGCAGGCCATGGCCGGCAAGGCCGACCTCAACGGCGACGGCCTGATCACCGCGACCGAGCTGGCCGCGTACGTGGCGCCGGCGGTGTCGGCTGTGTCGCGCCAGACGCCGGCCTTCGGCAGCCTGCCGGGTTCGGAAGGCGGCGACTTTGTGTTCGCGCTGCCGGTGGAGGCGGAGTTTTTGAGCGCGCAGACCGGCCAGCTGTCGGTGGACGCGATTGCGCTGAACAGCAAGCTCGATGCGACACGGCCGCCAGTGCCCACGGCCGCGCCCGCCGCCGACAGCCCCGCCGCGCTGCCGGTGTCGGCCACCGTGGTGGTGAAGGATTTGCAGGGCGGCGAGCAGAAGATCGTCACGCCGCTGGCCGTGCCGAGCTCGGCGCGCCAGCTCGCGCAGCGCGCCAACGACCGCGGCCTGCAGCTCTACAAGGAAAAAAATTATGCCGAGGCGGAGGCCCAATTCACCGAGGCGCTGAAGCTGCGCCCGGATTTCGCGCTGGCCGCGAACAACCTGGGCTTTGTCTACTTCAAGCAGGACAAGTTCAAGGAAGCGGCGCGCTGGTTTGAGAACACGGTGAAGATGGACCCTTCACGCGCGATTGCCTACCTGAACCTCGGCGATGCCCATGCGAAGGCGGGCGACGGCGAGAAGGCCAAGAAGGCCTTTCGCGCCTACCTGGAGCTCGCGCCCACGGGACCGGGCGCGGGCCATGCGAAGCAGGAGCTGGAAAAGGGCTGAGCCGCGGCAGACCAGGCGGAAAAACAAAAAAGGGGCAGCTGAAACAGCTGCCCCTTTTTTTGCGCGCTTGCTTACTTGCTTGCGGCGGCTTTCACGTCGGTCTTGGCTTCGGCCTTGGTGGCGTTGGTGTCGAGCTTGGCCTTGGCCTTGTCGGCGCCGGTTTCCACTTTCAGCGAGTCGACCTTGGCGTTGGCATCGATCTTGGTGGAAGCGGCCTTGGCGTCGGCCTTGATGCCGGTCTTTTCAGCCTTGGCGTTGGCCTTGGCCTGGTCGTCAGCGTCGGCCTTGGAAGCTTTGGCTTCGGCCTTGGCTTTCACCTTGGCAGCCTTGGCATCGGCCTTGGCGGTTTTTGCGGCGGCTGCGGCTTCGGCCTTGGCGACTTTGGCATCTGCCTTGGCATCGACCTTAGCCTCGCTCTTCACGGCGCCGGCAACGGCTTTGTCGGCCTTGGCGTCCGCCTTGACTTCAGCTTTGGTCGCGGCCGAAGCGGCAGGTGCAGTGGGTGCGGGAGTTTGTGCGGAAGCAATGCCGACGAACAGGGTGGCGATCAGGGAAGCGAGCAGTTTGTTCATGAGAGAGTCCTTTGGATATGGAAGGTTGAAACGTTGATAGCACGTAGCCTCGTGTTCAACGGCGTGCACGCGGCCTTGTTGACCCGGGACACACAAGCTTGCATTTGCGGCGGGCGCTTTACATCCTTTGTCGCTGTGCGGCGACAAACACGCGCCTTGCTCGCCTGCCATGTAGGATGTGGCGCATCGAGACTGCAGGACAAGAACAGACGGCATGCGCAACACAACAACTCCCCAAAAAATCGTGATCACGGGCGGCGGCGTGATCGGCAGTGCGATCGCCTACTTCCTCGCAAGCCATCCGCGCTTTGCCGGCGAGGTCACGGTGATAGAGCGCGATCCGACCTATGCGCAGGCTTCGTCGGCGCTATCGGCCAGCTCGATACGCCAGCAGTTCTCGCAGCCGGTGAACATCGCGGTCTCGCAGTTCGGCATAAAGTTTCTTCGCAACATCCACCAGCACCTGGCCGTTGACGGCAGCGTGCCCGAAATCGGTTTGGCCGAGCGCGGCTATCTTTATCTGGCAACGGATGCCGGCGCAGCCACCTTGCGCGAGAACCATGCAACGCAGCGCGCCATGGGCGTGGAAGTCGCGCTGCTGGAGCCCGCGCAATTGCGGCAGCGCTTTCCGTGGCTGAATGTGGACGACCTCGCGCTGGGCTCTTTGGGCCTGGCGGGCGAGGGCTGGTTTGACGGCTACGGCCTGCTGATGGCCTTTAAACAAAAGGCGCGCAGCCTGGGCGTGCAATATGTGAAGGCCGAGGCCACGGGCTTTGTGCACAGCGCCGGCCGTGTGACGGCGGTGAGCTTGCAGGGCGGCGCGCAGCTGCCTTGCGACTGGGCGGTGAACGCTGCGGGCGCCTGGGCGCGGCCGCTGATGGCAAACACCGGGCTGGACCTGCCGGTGTACGGGCGCAGGCGCTGCGTCTACGCGTTTGCCAGCCCCGCGAAGACGCCGGGCTGCCCGCTGGTGATAGATAGCAGCGGCCTGTGGTTCCGGCCCGAGGGCGAGATCTGGATCTGCGGCCTGCCGCCCGCTGAGGACAAGGACGACAACGATGCACCGCTGGACGTGGACCACGAACTCTTCGACCAGGCCTGGCTGACGCTGGCGCACCGCGTGCCGGGTTTTGAGGCGCTGCGCCTGCAGCGCGCCTGGGCCGGTTATTACGAATACAACACGCTGGACCACAACGCGCTGCTGGGACCGCACCCGCTGCTGCCGAATTTGCTGCTGGCCAATGGCTTTAGCGGCCACGGCCTGCAGCAGTCGCCGGCCGTGGGGCGGGGCCTGGCGGAATGGATTTGCGAGGGGGCTTACACCAGCCTGGATTTGTCGCCGCTGGCGGCCGAGCGGCTGGTGAGCGGTGAGGCCCTGGTTGAGAAGAATGTGATTTAGGCAGCGGGCAAGGGAGAAAAAGCGCGTTTTGAGCCGCATTTCCGAAAATACGGCTCATTTTTTGAGCCGTATTTGCTTGCGCTTTACTTTTCGCTGTCCAAATGCGCCATCTGCTCAGCCCCATACCGCGTGCCTGCCACCGCATCGGCCGGCAGCGCGGCTTCAATGCGCTGGAGGTCTTCGCTGCCCAGCGTGAGCTTGAGCGCACCCAGCGATTCACCCAGCTGCTTCAAGGTGCGCGAGCCGACCAGCGCCACCATGTCCACGCCCAGGGCCTTGCCGCGCGCGAGCACCCAGGCAATCGCGACCTGCGAGGCCGTGGCACCCAGGCCGGCGGCGAGTTGCTGCAGCACGTCGACGAGTTGCTGGTTTTTGGCGGCGTTGTCGCCGGTAAAGCGCGGCAGGTGGGCGCGGAAGTCATTCGGCCCCGTGGGTTTGGAGCCCGACAGCAGGCCGCGTGAGAGCACACCGTAGGCCGTCACGCTTATGCCCAGCTGCCTGAGCACGGGAAAGATTTCGGCCTCGGGCCCGCGGCTGATCAGTGAATACTCGATCTGCAGATCCGTGATCGGGTGCACGGCGTGGGCTTTCTGGATGGTGTCGACACCGACTTCGCTCAGGCCTATGTGGCGCACAAAACCGGCTTTGACCATGTCGGCGATGGCGCCAATCGTGTCTTCAATCGGCACGTTCGGGTCCAGCCGCGCGATGCGGTAGATGTCGATGTGGTCGGTGCCCAGGCGCTGTAGGCTGTGGGCCAGGAAGTTTTTGACGGCGGCGGGCCGGCCGTCCATGCCTATCCAGCCGGCGCTGGGGTCGCGCAGCGCGCCGAACTTGACGGAGACCAGTGCCTCGTCGCGCCGGCCCTTGAGCGCGCGGCCCAGCAACATCTCGTTATGGCCCATGCCGTAGAAGTCGCCGGTGTCTATGAGGTTGATGCCGGCGTCGAGCGCCGCGTGGATGGTCGCGATGCTTTGCGCTTCGTCGGCCGCGCCATACATGGCGGACATGCCCATGGCGCCCAGGCCTATGGCGGAGACGGATTGCGGGCCTTTGGCGCCCAGACGGGTTTGGGCAAGGGTGGTGGTGTTCATGGGGAGCCTTTCGGTGAATTTGGAGTCAGTGCATGGATGCTTGGGTAGAAGGACTGTATTGATTTCAATTACAGGAATAAACTGCCAATCACTTAAATAACTGTTACCTGATTCAAGAACAATAAGGCTGATTTCATGAGTGTTGACCGCTACAAAGCGATGGAAGTGTTTAACCGCGTGGTCGAGCTGGGCAGCTTTACCGCGGCGGCCACGGCCCTGCACATGCCCAAGGCGCGCGTGACGACGACGGTGCAGGAACTGGAAGCCCACCTGGGCGTGCGGCTGCTGAACCGCACCACGCGGCGGCTGAGCCTGACGGACGACGGCGCGCTGTACCACCAGCGCGCGCTGGCCATGCTGCAGGACATGGGCGAGCTCGAGGGCGCGCTGCGCCGCTCTGTGGCCACGCCGGCCGGGCGGCTGCGCGTGGATGTGCCGGCCGCCGTGGGCCGGCATGTGGTCTCGCCGGCGCTGCCGGAATTCTTCAAGCGCTACCCGGACATGGTGCTGGAGCTGGGCAGCAGCGACAGGCCGGTAGACCTGGTGGCCGAGGGCGTGGACTGCGTGATTCGCGGCGGCCTGCTGCACGACGAGACCCTGGTCGCTCGGCCGCTGGGCCGGCTCAAGGTGGTGACCTGCGCCGCGCCTTCCTACCTGGCGCAGTACGGCACGCCGAAAACCCTGGAAGACCTGGAGCAGCACCGCTTTGTGAACTTCCACTCTGCCAAGACCGGCAAGATATTTCCATTCGAGTTTTCAAAGAACGGCGAGCTGCGGCAAATCAACCGCCCGCACTGGGTGACCTGCAACGACGCCGACAGCCATATGGGCGCGGTGCTGGCCGGCCTGGGCCTGGCGCAGCCGCCGCTGACGCGGCGCACCTGCGCGCTGCTGGAGAGCGGTGCGCTGGTGCGCGTGCTGCCCGACTGGCAGCCCGAAGACCTGCCCATGGTGGTGATGTACCCGCGCAACCGCCACCTGACGGCCAAGGTCAGGGCCTTTGCCGACTGGGTGGCCGAGGTCTTCAAGGCGGAGTTCGCGGCGGGCGCGAAGCTGTACCCGCAGTAGCGGCGCGGCCTCAGGCGGCCGCGCGGCTCAGCTTGACGGGGGCGAAATCGACCGGCACCGCAAACGCCACATTGACGTAATTGGTGAAGAGGTTGAGCGCCACATGCGCGAGGATCTCGACCACCTGCTCATCGCTGAAGCCGGCCTTGCGAATGGCCTGCACGTCGGCTTCGGAGACATTGCCGCGTTCGTTCACGAGCTTGAGCGCAAACGCGAGCGCCGCGGCGGTGGCCGGGTCGGCGGATTCGCCGCGCTGCGCGGCGGCCATGCCCTCGGCGCTGACGCCGGCCTTGCGGCCCAGCGCGGTGTGGGCGGCCAGGCAGTACTCGCAGTCATTGCGGTCGGCGACCGCAACGGCAATCTGCTCGCCGAGTTTGGCGCCAATGCTGCCGCCGCCCAGGGCGCCGAAGAAGCCCCACATGCTTTGGAGCGCGGCCGGCGAATTGGCAACGGCCTTGAACATATTGGGCGTGGCGCCGAAAGCCTGCTGGACCTGGTCGAGCAGGGCTTTGCGGTCTGCGCTGGTGGCGCTGCGGTCTATCAATGGGATGCGTGACATGGTGGAGTCCTTGAAAAGTTGGAAGTGAAGGGCTGAACATTTCGTGCGGTGGGCTAGACGCCACTGGCTGCACGGGATGCAGTTTCCCGCGACAATCTGGACTGATTGGATCAATTCATCCATCAAATCATCCTTATCGTCCAGGCACGCCCTCAACCCCACACTTCCCCATGAACCCAGGACTGGACCGGCTTTCCGCGCTGATGGAGCGCTTTCGCGTGCGGGCCCATCTGTTCCACAACGGGCCGCTGTGCGGCGTCACACACTTCACGCCCGAAGCCGGGCTGGGGTTTTTGCATGTGATGCGGCGCGGGACCATGGTGGTGACGCACCGCGCGGGCACAGGTGCGCCGTGCCGCGTGGAGGTGAACGAACCCAGCCTGGTGTTTTACCCAAGGCCTTTGGCGCACGACTTTCACAATGCGCCGGTGGAAGGCGCCGACTTCACTTGCGCGACGCTGGCCTTTGACGGCGGCGCCGGCCACCCGCTGGCGCGTGCCCTGCCGGCGCTGGTGGTGCTGCCGCTGGCGCGCGTGCAAGGGCTGGAGCACACGCTGGCGCTGCTGTTTGCCGAAACCGAGCAGGTGCGCTGCGGCCAGCGCCTGCTGGCCGACCGGCTGTTCGAGGTGCTGCTGCTGCAGTTGCTTCGCTGGCTGCTGGACCACCCACCCGAAGGCGGCGCGCCCGAGGGCTTGCTGGCGGGCCTGGCCGAACCGCGCCTGGCGCGCGCGCTGGTCGCGGTGCATGAAAAGCCCGGTGAGGCCTGGAGCCTGGAGCGGCTGGCGCAAGCCGCCGGCATGTCGCGCAGCGCCTTCGCGCTGCTGTTCAAGCAGAAAGTCGGGCAGACGCCGGCGGACTACCTGGCGACCTGGCGGCTGGCGATTGCCCAGGCCGAGCTGCGCGGCGGCCAGTCCCTCAAAGCCATTGCCGCGCGGCTCGGTTATGCGAATGCTTCGGCGCTGTCGCGCCTGTTCGTACAGAAGACGGGGGTCTCGCCGCGTGACTGGGCCAAGGCAGCGTAGTTCCGCTGGCCCGTTGCCAGTCTGCGGCGCAAACTCCAGCCGCTAACATCGGTAACCATGTCCCTACCACCTGATCCAAGCGCTGAACCGGCTGCGGCGACTGTACCCGGCAGGACGGCGCACCAACACACCGTGCCGCCCAGGCTCCATGTTTTGCTTGCGCGGGATTCATCGAAGGCGGTGATCATCCGGCGGGGGCCGACACGCTATACCTCGGTCATCGGCTGGGACAGAAAGTCCGACAAGTTCCAGGTCGGCCAGTGGTTGTATGGCCGCATTTACGAACGGCGCTCCGACCTGTCGCCTGACGGCAAGCACATGATCTACTTTGCGATGAATGGCCGCTGGTCTTCCAGCGTCAAAGGTTCGTGGACCGCGATATCGCGCGCGCCGTACCTCAAAGCCGTCTCAATTTTCGCCAAGGGCGACTGCTGGCACGGGGGCGGACTGTTTCGCTCGCCCTCCGAATACTGGCTGAACGACGGCTACGGGCACGAACTACAAGTAGAAGATCACCGCTTGAAGCGCACTCTGGAGTACCCATGGCATGAGCACTATGGCGGCGAGTGCCTCGGCGTCTATTACGTCCGGTTGCAGCGCGACGGCTGGAAAATGCTCTACGTCGCTCCCGATGGAGCGGGCGGCCACGTCACCCGGTTCGAGAAACGCATCAACGGCCACTGGGTGCTTCGAAAGAATGCGCACGCAAGCGCTCACCATCCGGTCGGAAGAGGCGTCTACTACGACACGCACGAACTGTTCAACACCAGAACAGAAGAGACAGTTATCAAAAAGGCCTGGGAGTGGGCCGAAATGGACGGTGACCGCCTGTTGTGGGCCGCGGAAGGCCGCATCCATTCAGGCCGGGTGAATACCATCGGCCTGAAGGACGAGAAGATGCTCCATGACCTCAATCCCATGCAACCTGAAAAGTTGATGGCGCCGTATTAAACATACAGCGCAAAGCCTCGCCCCGGGGATTTTCAATGACCGCGCGGCACCAAGGCCAGCAGCACAAAACTACCGGCCAGCGCGAGGTTCTTGAAGAAATGCAGGACCTGGTTGCGCAGCGCTTGCGGCGTGGCTGCCCAGAAGTTGTGGGCGATGAAAGCGTCGGCCAGCAAAAAGGTCGCGGCGGCCAGCGCGAACCAGCGCAGCTGCCAGCCGAAGGCGAGCGCCAGGCCGGCGGCGACCTCGATCGCGCCGATGGCGGCGCCCACGTAGTTGCGCTGCTTTGCCGAATCGAGGAAATGTGAGGCACCGGGGCCTATGAAGGCCAGGGCCATCAGCGTGCGGGCCAAGGCCACGATGAGAGCGGGGTTCATGGTGTGCTTTCTGAAGAGATTTGAGTGAGGGGCGGGGTGCGGCTTGCGCCACCCGCCCCGGCGCGAGCCTCAAGCGGCCCGGCGCACCGCAGGCTTGAGCATGTCGGCGATGCCTATGCGCTGGGCGAAGTCCTCGCGCACGCGTTCGGCCACCACGGTGACTTCAGCGGCGCCGTCGTCGATGAAGTCGATCACCGAACGGAAGGGCCGCGTGCCGGCGGGCAGGCCGACGATGCGGGTGATGTCGTCGGCCACGGCCT
>Ga0102587_1001391_pt1 | contig 18086 bp, 17 predicted proteins | sample AraplaF_Col_mTSA_FD_76853 | JGI IMG/M metagenome (GOLD analysis project Ga0102587, IMG submission 76853) | Arabidopsis root microbial communities from the University of North Carolina, USA - plate scrape MF_Col_mTSA (SPADES assembly) (version 2) | ecosystem: Host-associated > Plants > Roots >... | reverse complement strand
ACTTTGGTTGCTCTGCCCGAACTGACTGACGGCCAGGAAGCACCGGAAAGCTACCATTCGGTTCAGGGCTATCCGAATAACGCGCTGAATCCTGCCGTGCCGCTGACCTATGAATTCCTGGAAAAGGTCTTCGACGAAATGGTCGAGCTGTTCCCCTCGCCTTACATCCATATCGGCGGCGACGAAGTGGCGAACGGCTCCTGGCTCGCCTCGCCGCTTGCCAAGACATTGATGGCCGAGCACGGCATCTCCGGCACGTTCGGGCTGCAATCCTACTTCCTGAAGCAGGTCAAGACGATGCTCGACAAGCGCGGCCGCAAGCTCGCGGGCTGGAACGAGGTAGCCCATGGCGGCGGGGTCGCGGCAAAGGACAGCCTCTTGATGGCCTGGGAAAATCCGCAGGTCGGCATCGAGCTTGCCAAGCAAGGTTATGACGTCGTCATGACGCCGGGCCAGGCTTACTATCTCGACATGGTCCAGGCCGAAGCCTTTCAGGAACCGGGCGCGAGCTGGGCCGGTACGGTACCGCCAGCCCATACCTATGCCTATGAGGCAGCCGGTGAATTCCCGGAGGAATTGAAGCATAAGCTCAAAGGTGTTCAGGCCTGCATCTGGTCGGAGCACTTCCTGTCGCGCGGCTATTTCAACCGCCTCGTCTTCCCGCGTCTTCCGGCAATTGCCGAAGCTGCATGGACACCAAAGGCATCGAAGGATTGGGAGCGTTTCGCGGCGATCGTGGCGCTTAGCCCGAAGCTTTGAGCTGGCAACGATGAAAATTGACAGCGGGGTGATCGTGGCCAGCCCTAACCGAGGGTTTGGTCGGTCGAGGCATCGAATATCGGATGAGCGTCAGGCCGCCCGCTTTGTCTTTCCCTTAAATCAGGATTTCGGCTACACGCCGCATGCGTGCCTTCCCACCCTCAGGCGCGACCGAGATTGATCATGACGATCCCTGTGCGGACGCGGTTTTCCGCGCCCGGACAGGGACGCCTCAAAGCCAGCTGGCGACGATAATGAACCGCTTGATTCCCGACGTTTTCCGTAATCCTGCAATCCGGGTGAGCATGATCGCCATCTTCACGTTTGGAGTTGCCGGAGCGACGACGGCCCCCTATCGGTCCGTGGTCGGCATCCGCGAGCTCGGCCTGTCGAATGAACTCTATGCTGCGCTGATCTTCGCCGCAGCGGCGGTCAACGTGATCGTCAGCATTCTGCTCGGCAATCTTGCCGACCGGCTCGGTGAATATCGTTCGATGATGCTTGTTGCGGCGACCTTCGGCGTTATCGGATATGGCGCGGTGTTCTTCTTCCCGACGCAGGACATATTTGTCCTTAGCGCGCTTCTGCTGCTGCCGGTCTATGGTTGCCTGAACTCATTGCTCTTTGCCAATGTCCGGGCCGCAGCCCATGGAATGGCGCCGGCTGACGTGGCGACCGTCAATTCCGGCGTTCGGGCGATGATCTCGCTTTCCTGGGTCCTGGTTCCTGGGCTCACGGGGGTTTTGCTCTCCTCCTCTTCGACCATGTTGCCAGCCTATCTCTTCGCCGCTATTTCCTGCCTGGTCTGTGTGGGGCTCGTCGGCTTCCTATTGCCCCGACAGAGCGGCACGGATCGCGCTGCCACCCACCATCTCTCCTATCTCGCCGCACTCGGCCAAGTGATTTCCCCGAAAATCTTCAGCCGCATCACGGCCATCGCGCTGATCAGCAGCACATTGCATGTGAACGACGCCATTTTTCCTCTCGTCGTAACCGGCGCCGCCCGCGGTACTGTCGCCGATATCGGTATTCTGGTCGGGATCGTCGCTCTTCTCGAGGTGGTCTTCATCATCGTCTGGTCGCGCCTGCTGCGCCGCATCAGCCAACTCGCAGCCCTTGCAGCCGGGGCATTGATCTATGCCGTCTACCTGCTGCTTCTGGCTTTTGCCCATGAGCCCTGGCATGTCTATGCCCTCACCCTGATCAGTGGCATCGGCGCGGCGTCACTGATCTCCATTCCAATCACCTATCTGCAGGATTTGATCGCCGAGCGGCCCGGTCTCGGCAGCGCGCTGATTTCCGTCAACATCTTTCTCAGCGCCGGACTGAGCGCTCTTCTCTTTGCCGCTGGCACAGCCATCACCAGCTATTCCGGCACTGCGGTGGTCAGTGCCCTCTCTGGTCTTCTCGGGATTGCTTGGCTGCTATGTCTCGACAGACGCCGGCGCTCGTTCTGAGGCTGGAATTCGTTGGATTTCTCTTCCTTCTTGCCCCAGCGCCCTGGGTCCCCCTCGATCCCGACTTCTCGACGGTTGCCGATAACATCGCCAAGGAACGGCGACGGCGCTTGAGAAAGCTCCGACGCCATCCGCATTTGCAGGGCTATCGCCATTTCAGTCCTTTGACGCCCCGTCATCCGACAGAGGCAGGCCTGCAGCCTTAAGTCCCGCAAGAAAGCGCTCCTGGTCTTCGGTCCGCGCCAGCCGCGTGGCGACCTCTCGCCTGACGTTCGGGACCAATGCGGGTGACCTGAGCTCGATCCAGTCGAGCTGCTCCTTTGCCTCCGCCGTTTTTCCCAGCGTGCCGAGGATGGAGAGCAATACGAGGCGATGCATCGGATTGTAGTTCAGGTCCGACATGCGGGACCACAGTTCCGCGGCTTGTGTGTCGCCCCGCATGAAGGCACAAAGCGCCATTCCAACCTCGTAATATCCGCGTGGTCCGGCGTTCCTGCTGACGGCCTCGGAAACCAGTTCGCAGCCCCTGTCCCATTTTCCCGACATCGACAGGCGCAAGCCGTATTCACCTGCCACTTCGGTGTCGTTCGGGTTGCTGGCATAGGCGGCCTCGCCGGCATGCAGGGCTTCGGTCGGGTCATTGCTAAAAAAATCGGCGAGCATCAGTGCTTGAAGCGCGCGCGCATTCTTTGGGTCGAGCCTTACTGCGCGTTCGGCAAGTTCTTTCGCAACGCTGAGCGTGGCGGCTGTCGGCTTGGTGTTCAGCTGGTACAGAAAGCGGAACTCGTCGAGCTGGATCAGCGAAAGAAGAGCGACGGTATTGGAAACATCGGGTTTCTTTTCAACGGCCCGTTGCAGACAGGATTTTGCCACCTCATGCGCCTGCGCAGTCATTTCGCTGCGATAGCTGTAATAGGACAGAATGCAGGAAAAAGCGTCAGCACTTCCGGCAATGCTGGCGGTGTCCGTTTCGAACATAACGCCGAACGGCCGGGCGACCGCCGTCGCGATATGTTCGGCAAGGCTCGACTGCGTTTTCAGGATGCCCTGCACTTTCGTGTCGGCATCGTAATTGTTTGCCCAGATGACCACTCCATCCGCCCGTCGCACGAGCCTTGCCGTTGAGCGCAGGGTGTTGCCTTCCAGCCGGACGCTTCCCTGGAGAGCGTAGAGCGGCTCCGACGAAGCCCGGCCTTCCCTATTGTGCGGCAGCACGGCGACGGCGATGTCGTTGAAGGGGACGAGTTTTTCGATGATGTCGTCGGTAATGCCTCGGGAGATATCGGATGCAAGCCCTCCTTCAGAGGCACTTGCGAAGCGTTCGACGACGATGGTTGGACGGCTGTCGGCCCCCGTCGCTGTCTCGGCTTCCATATCGAACAACCTTGCATGCAAAAGCATCGCCGCCGAGACGAGGAGGATCACTGCACCCCCCGCAGGGAGCCAATATCGGGGGCGTGACAAGCGCCTGCTCGCGCTGTCTCGGCCGACCGTATCTCCGATGATATTGACCTGTCGCGCATCGCCTCCCCCGGACATCGGCTGATCGGAGAGCCTGAGTTTCGACATATCTGCGAGCTCAGCGCCTTGCCTCACGTCGAAGACCGGCGTGTAACCGCCCAGCGGAATTGTGATGATGATCCGGTCAGCGCCGCCGGCGGTCAGGTAATAGTGTTCCAGTTCCCTCCTCAGCCGCCCGGCTTCGATACGGACACATGGATCCTGTTGAGCATCGAAATTCGCATCCCTGCCGAAAACGGCCTGCGCGATGGTAAAGGCCTTCAGATACTCGCGACGGCCCTCAAGTGTTTCCGTCACGACGAATTCGAAGAATCTTCTGGCTCGCTCGGGAAGACGAAACTCCGGGCTGGAAAGAATGCGCTCAAGCTGCTGTCGCACCTCCTCCTGCGAAGGCGTGCTGCCGCCGGCCCTATCAACGCCTGCATTTGCCATCGGCTCCCCCAGAATCCGCCAGAATCTGATTGATAACAACCTGCAGCATACTGCCTTGGACGATAGTCCCGAGTCGCCATGACGGCAATGTCATTTAATAGAAAGCACTAATAAAACAAAGCTTGCGCAATGGATCACCTGATGGCCTGGCACGTCTTCGCGGGCCATATGCCGGCGTAAGATACCGTATTCTACCGGATCGGACGTGTATTTTACTGCCTTCGGCTGCCTGCGCGCTCTATCATCGCCCATACACTCTGGAGGAGACGGCGATGACATCACCTGAGACGTCCACACCCCAATCCATGGCAAGCGCAGAGGAGTTGCGCAAACGTGCTCTCGAACTCCAGCTTCTGGAAATGGAGCGCAACGAAAAGATCAAGGCGCGTGAAGCGAAGAAACATTCGGAGTTCGTCGAGGATTTTTTCCGCAAACAGATCGGTGAAACGGAACGCGCCGTCATCAAGCGGCTGGTGATGAAAGCCGCTGCAGACGGCAAATACGAGGCGCTGATCTACAGTTTTCCCTCGACCTTCTGCACGGATAGCGGCCGAGCCATCAATAACAACCTTCCTGGATGGCAGAAAACGCTGCAGGGAAAGGCAAAGGAACTTCTCGAACTCTTCGAGAAGGTTGCCAAGCCGCAGGGCTATGGGCTCAAGGCGATGATCATCAACTTTCCCGACGGCATGCCCGGAGACGTGGGCTTCTTCCTCACCTGGGAGCCGCCTGTCGACTGACCGTCAACATCAGGCATAACATCAGGCATGAGCGAGGGAATACCGAATTGAAAGCGACCGAGATCGAGCGAAAGTTCCCGGTCCGGAACGGTGGCTGGCGCGTTTGCGCCGACGATCCGTATGTCCTGTAACAGGTCTACCTTTGCCGCCGGGATCAGAGCTCCATCCGTGTCCGCTTGATGGATGGGCGTTCCGCGTGCCTGCCGATCAGATTTCGCGCCGGGCCTCGCCCGGAAGGAATAAGATTCCAATCGAAGAGGCACGGAACCTCCTGCGCCACGCGGCCGGCCATACTATTGCGACCGCGTTCTTCATGAAGGCAGAGGCTGGGATGTGGACGCCTTTGCCGGCACCTGTGAGGAACTGACGCTTGCCGGGACCGAATGGCGAGCGAGGATGATCGGCCGAACCTGGCGCAATGGATGGGAGCGAACGCTTTTCCAACCGCGCCATGGCCGCTGCCTTGCGCATACCGCCGACGACACTGGGCAGCATGGACTAAGATCCTATTCGCTTACGACGGTCCAGTTGGCATCCGGGTTGAAATCCTTGATCGCCGCCGCGCGCGCTTCCGTTTCCGGTCCCAGATCGCGCTGGTAGATGACGCTCGTCCCGTTGACGACAAATGTCTGCACGCCAGTCACCCGATATTTGACCGGCCAGGCGATGAGCGCAAAGCCGCCGGTCATATAACCGTTGATGATATAGCTTTGCTTGCCGCCAAGCACGTTGTCTCCCTGGGACGTTAGGATGCGGTAGCGATAGCCGTAATAGCCCTCCCTGCGTTTGGCTGCGCCGAACGCAGCTGTCTCGACCAGCGCGCTTGCCGGGCTTTCCTCGGGATAAACGCTCGAATCCCAGTACAAGCCATCGACCTTGCCCGGACTGCTGATCAATTTCTTTGCGAACTCATAGATGCCGTCGCCATCACGGTCCTCGGATGCAAATTGATACTGGGCCGCGACATATTCATGCATGGTGTCGATGGTGGCGAGTTCGTTTTCGCCAATGCGGCGATTGATGATCTCTTCGAGGCCGCGCTGAGTGTCGAAGGACCATTTGCCGTCCTTGCCCTCGGTCAGCGGAAACGGCAGGGGCCAAAGCCGATCGCCGATCGCAACGATCTTCATGCCTTCGGAATCCCGCAAAACCACCTGTCGCTCGGCGCCTTCGCGGATCAATCCATAGGCGATCATCGCCTCGCTGCTTGAGCGCAGCTTGTCCGGCTTCAAGCCGAGCAGAGCGGCGAGATCCTCGATACTGTTGGAGCCAAGCACCGATTTGAACTTATCGAGCGCAAGCTCAGGACTGTCGAATTTCGGCAATGGCGTTGCCGCCTTGTAGTCGGCTAGATCTGTCTGCCCTTGCGAAAGCGCGGGTGCCGCCGGTATTACGCAAAGTACTGTCGCGAGCATGAGCGGAATTACGGTCGATTGACGTTTCATGATGTAACTCCCTGAGCTGGAAAGAGGTTTCACCGGCGTCCGCCGCCACCGCCGCGTCCGCCGCCACCGCCACCGCCGCCGCGACCACCGCCGCGACCACCGCCACCCTGTGGACGCGGCCGATGCTGTGCGGGACGAGCTGACTGGCGATGGGCGCCCATGCTCTGCGATCCTCGTTTCGAGGCAACCGCCTCACGGCGACCGGACTGGACATTGCCGAGCGCGCTCGGCTGCCGTCCGCGATTGTCTGGTCTGGCAGCCATCTGCGGTTTATTGGGCCTATTGACGGATTTCTGCGCAGGCTTGGACGGGCGATTGGCGGCCTTCTGAGGACGAGCCTCGGGCCGGGATGCGGCCGGCCGATTGGCTGCCGCTGGTCGATTTGCCTGCGGTCTGTCCTTCAGGCCCTGCGCCGTGCTCTTGCGGATATCTTCCGCACGCGCCGAATTAGCGCGATTGCCGGGCCGCTGGCTCGCCTGGATATCGTTGGCCCTGTTGCGCAACTGGTTGCGATTGTCGGCCTGCAGGCCAGACTTGATCGCAGACCTGTCCATCTTTGAAAGCTGGTCCTTGCCGATGCTGAGCTTGCTGCGATCGACTTTGCTCCAGTCGACGTCGTTCCACTTCAGCTTTCCATTGAAATTGCGATCGTTCAGGCAATTGTTGCAGTCGATATCAATATCGCCATTCCAGCGACCGCCCCACACACCCCAGTCATCCCAGTTGACGACGGCTGCCCAGGCAAGCCCGGTCACCGCGCCGGCAAAGAATGCCGCCCCAGGATAATAATAGCTGTCGTAAGAATCCGGATAATAGGAGATCGGCGCTGACGCATAACCCGGTTCGTAGAGCATTTCCGGTGGATATTGTGGGATATAGATCTTTTCCGGATCGGTCGGCCGGATGATGATGTTGTCGTTTTCTGTGACGATCGTCACCTTGTCATCCGTCTTGATGATGTTCTTTTCCACCGCTTCGTCACGAAGCTGCTGGATGGCAATCAGGACATCCTTCTGCTGGTTGGCGAGCGCATCGGCGAGCGACTGCGTCCAATCGAGATCCTCGCTCATCATCTTGACGATGTCTGGGTAGTTGAGCAGCGAAACGACGCTGCCGTCCCAATCGCTTTTAGGCTTGAGGTCGGAATTCTTCTTTTTCGCTTCCAGGAAGCGCTGTGCTTCAATGATCTGAAGAGGAAAGAGTGAGGCGGCGGAAATTGCCGCGACCAGTTCATCCGGATAGAGCGCGATGCGCGCCACAAGCACTTCAAGCTCATCATCGGACAAAAGCGTGGTTGCAGGCTGGTCGGCTGTCGTCTGCGCGGGCGCTGCTGCCGGCGCAGGGGTCTGAGCTCGCGCTGGGAGGGCCGGCTGCGATGCAATGATTGCCAGCGCCGACAATCCACCGATTAGTTGGCCACCAAGCAGTTTCCGGAAAATTGCTTTCATCACGCACGGATCTCCCTTGAATTATTGAATGACGGATAAGCTTACGGAGATTTCGGGCCAGTCTGCGGTGGCCGCCTGAGCACCACAATTTTCGATTGGGCGATCGCCTCCCCCATCTCTTTCAACAGGGCGTCGACGAGATCCGCATATTCCAGCCGCCGCGTCTCTCGCACCGTCTCAGGTAACCGCTCGACATGCGCCAGAGCCTGTGCAGCGGCAGCGAGATCCTCGCACATGCTGTGAAAAGCCTCGTTTACATAGAAAAGCCGCTGCACCAGCCGCTTCTGTTCAGGAAAATAAGTCTCAGCCGTCTCAATGGCGGACAAATATGTCGAACCACTTTCTCCCGACACCATCTCCGTCCCCCGCCGCTGAACTGCGCCAAGCAGATGCGGGAACTATATAACAGGCGGATCGGCCGCAGACGTAAAATACGTGATCTTACGTTAGCCGGCTTAAAAAACCGCGGTGAATTCGGCAGGCAGAGGCCAGAATGGCATCCACCCTGCCGATCCCGCCTCTTCATTTTTCCGTCGGGACGATCTGCTTGGGCGGGTCAGCTGCCGACGCGCCGATAGAGGTTACGCGATGCTACGGGCTTCAGCGCCCAAACGGGCCTAATATCCTGCTGTCGATAGCAATCGAACGGCTCGGCCAGACCAGCCGGAAGGGAGCGGCGGTGTTTCTCGACTATTTTGCCCTGGGCGTGCTGGTCTTTGTCGTGGTCACCCTGTTTTACGCAGTGATTGCGATCCACGACATTCCTCATCTCATGGCCAAGGCGCAGCGCCAGTCCCGGCGATGCGAGTGGAATGCCAAGACGCAAATGGGCCAACGGTGAAAGCATAAGGAGCTAGCGGTGATAGGCAGTCTTCCGATGTTGCGAGGCTTGACTGGCTTCAACAGAGGCTGGCTCCGGAGCGATATCCCGGCCGGGTTGTCGATCGCCGCGGTCGGCCTGCCAAGTGCCATCGCCTATCCCGCCATCGCTGGCCTGCCGCCGGAGACCGGCATCTATGCCAGCATCGTCGCACCGATCGCCTATGCGATTTTCGGGCCTTCCCGGCTGCTGATCGTCGGGCCTGACGCGGCGTCAATGTCGGTGCTGGCGGCTGCAATGGGCACGATCATAGCCGCCGATCCCGCGGGCAGCGGCGACCGGGTGGCGATAGCGGCAGCCCTCGCCCTTGGCGTCGGCGTCTGCTATATCGCCGCCAAATTGTTGAGGCTTGGCGTTCTCGCGAACTTTCTTTCCCGCCCCATTCTGGTCGGGTTCTTTGCCGGCGTTTCCCTCTCGATCCTTGTGGGACAGATCGGCCGTTTCACGGGGGTGAAGATCGAATCCGATGGGTTGATCCAGCCGCTCGCCGAAATGTTTGCCAAAAGCAGCCTGATCCATTGGCCCTCGCTCATCCTCGGCTTTGGCATGTTCGCGCTGCTGTGGATCCTCCGTTTTTTCCCTTTCAAAATTCCAGGCCCTATCCTGGTCGTCGTTATCTCGGTCTTTCTTTCTGCGATTTTCGATTTTCGGGGCCAAGGCATTGCCGTCGTTGGGGACATACCGCGCGGACTTCCGAGTTTTTCCCTACCCCCGCTTCATGAGATGCCTCTCGACAAGGTCGTCACCGGTTCGGTTGCGATCTTTCTTGTCAGCTTCGGCTCCGGCATTGTGGCGGCGCGCAGCTTCGCGTCGCGGACCGGTGACGAGGTCGATGCAAATCAGGAGTTGGTCGGGCTTGGCGCAGCCAATATAGCGCCCGGGCTTTTCGGTTCGTTTCCGGTCAGCGTATCGGATTCTCGAACCGCCATAAATCTGTCGACGGGCGGCGTTTCGCAGCTCGCAGGACTGGTCTCCGCGGGAGCACTGATCGCCGTGCTGGTTTTCCTCCATAGTGCGTTGCGCATCCTTCCCATTCCCGCGCTCGCCGCAATCCTTGCAATGGCTGCCATCAGCCTGATCGATATTCCCGAGCTCGGGAAGATCTGGCGCATCAGCCGTATGGAATTCGTCTTTGCGCTGATCGCCATGTGGGGGGCGATCAGCTTCGGTGTCCTCAATGGCGTCATCGTCGCTATTGTCGCAACCTTCGTCTATCTCCTGCGGCAGACCATGTTTCCGCGCGACGGCCTTCTTGGCCGCATCGAGGGGCGGCACGGTTTCTTCGATCTCAAGCGCTATCCGGAAGCCCGTCCCGTTCCGGGCGCGGCTGTCTTCGCGGTGCAGGGAAGCATCCTGTTCTACAACGCCGATTACGTTCGCATCCGGCTGACATCGGTGGCAAAGGAGCTTCCCGCCGATACCAAATGTCTGGTGCTCGATGCCAGCGCCATCACACAAATCGACAGCACCGGCGCGACTGCGCTTGAGGCCGTCGCCGAAATCCTCGTGAAGCGGAACATCATCTTCGCCTTTGCCGATCTCAGCGACGAAAGCCGCGTCATTCTCGAACGGGCCGGGGTCATCAAGATGATCGGCGCCGAAAATATTTTTAACGGCAGAGAAGAAGCCCTGCGGACACTGATCGGCGATATCGACCAGATCAGTAGTGCCACGCCGGCGAGCAATGCGCCTTAATGATAGAAGGAGGGAGAGCCATGGACGAGAATTACGAGCCGAAGCAGGCCGCCGGTGATAAGAACCGCGGCAAGGACAAAAAGAAGAAGAAATCATCGGATTATGAGAAGGAGATCGGCCGGCTGCAGGTGGAACTCGCCCATCTGCAGGCCTGGGTGAAGAAAGCCGGCGCAAGGATCGTCATCGTCTTCGAGGGACGTGATGCTGCCGGAAAGGGGGGGATGATCAAGCGGATAACGGAAAAGGTCAGTCCGCGTGTCTTCCGTGTCGTGGCGCTGCCCGCGCCGACCGAGCGGGAGAAATCGCAGATCTATATGCAGCGTTACATCGCTCATCTGCCGGCCGCCGGCGAGGTCGTGATATTCGACCGCAGCTGGTACAATCGCGCCGGCGTCGATCGTGTCATGGGCTTCGCCAGCGACAAGAAGGCACAGCGCTTCCTTGAGCTCGCACCGCGTTTCGAGGCCGCCATCGTCGAAAGCGGCGTCATCCTGCTCAAATATTTCCTGACGGTCAGCGAAGAAGAGCAGGAACGGCGTTTCAGACGCCGGATCGACGATCCTCTGCGGCAATGGAAACTCAGCCCCATGGATGTCGAATCCTACCAACGCTGGTGGGACTATACGCGCGTCTATGACGAGATGCTGCGGATGACCGACAGCAATCACGCGCCGTGGTGGATCGTGCCTTCGGATGACAAGAAGCGGGCGCGGGTCAACTGCATCTCGCACATTCTGCAATCGATCCCTTATGAGCGTGTGAAATTCGAGGCGCCGGATCTTGGGAAGCGCCAAAAGCGCCCGTCGGCCTATGTCGAGGATCGCGCAATCCGGCATGTGGTGCCCGACACAACGTCATGACGATGGGTCCGGCTCTACATGCCGGGGATGGATGCAGCCATGGAGCAGGTCAATGATACGGCCCCGCAACCGAGCGGTGCGGGGCAATTTTCGATCGAGGCGCGCGTCAGCGATCTCGTTCGATTGGGCATTATAGGGCTTTTTGCCTATTGGACACTGGAGCTTATCGCTCCCTTCGCGCTGATTGTCATCTGGTCGGCTATCCTTGCGGTGGCGCTGTTTCCGATGTTCGATGCTCTCTCGCGGCTGATCGGCAACAGGCCGGTGATCGCCTCGATCGTCATCGTCGTCAGTTGCCTCGTCCTGATCATTGCCCCGCTTGCCCTCGTCGCCGTCAATTTCGCCGACACTGTGCAGGCGTTGATCGGCAAGTTGCGGACGGAAGACTTCTCCTTGCCTGCCGCCCCGGCTGCCATCAAGGAATGGCCCGTCATCGGCGAGCGCATCTATAATACATGGAACCAGATTGCCGGCGACCTGGCTTCTACCATCATCAAGTTTCAAGCGCCTATCCGCGAAGTGATGGGCGTCATCGTGGCAAAGCTCGCTTCGGTCGGCGGCGGTGTCTTGAGTTTCGTTGCCTCGATCCTGCTTTCCGGCCTGTTTCTGACGCGGGCCACGCCACTTGCTGCGGCAGTGCAGCTGCTGGCAAACCGGATCGGCGGCGAAAAAGGCGTCGGCTTTGCCCGGCTTGCCGGAAGTACGGTGCGGAATGTCTCGCGCGGCGTCATTGGCGTCGCCTTCCTGCAGACGCTGCTTTGCGGTTTGTGCTTTGCCTTTTTCGACATCCCCGCACGCGGTGCGCTGACCTTTGCCGTCTTCATGCTCTGCGTGATGCAATTGGGTCCTGGGCTGGTGCTTCTGCCCATGATCGTTTGGGCCTGGTTTTCCTGGTCCTATGGCACCGCACTTATCTTTACCTGCCTGGCGATACCGATCACGGTGGTCGACAATGTCCTGAAGCCCATATTGATGTCGCGCGGTCTCTCGACCCCGATGCTCGTGATCCTAATCGGGGTCATCGGCGGTACGCTATCACACGGGCTTCTCGGGTTGTTCCTGGGGCCCGTAGTCCTCAGCGTCTTTTACGAATTGCTGCGAGCCTGGGCCTGGCCAGCGGCAGCGTCAACCGGATCCGAGCATGAACTCGCTGCCGGCTTCGACGGACAGGTTCAGCGGTCGGTGCAGTAGACGAGAACCTCCTGCTCTATTTCAAGGCAGAGCTGCTCATATTCCGTAATCAGCCTGTCTTCACGCGGGCGCTGATTGCGGAACCGATCCAGTGCATCGACGGCAAGATCGTAGGCTTCAAACATTTCACCAAGTGTCTCGCTGGCGATGCCAGAAAGACGATGACGAATATCAGGCAGTCGGAGCATCAATTTCCTTCGTCCACGCTCTCGGCTCATAAGGCAGCTCCGTATATTTGCGCACCCCCGCAAATCGTACGAACTCAGGGGAACGCCGGCCGTTCCCGATTGGTTACCGAAAATTTATTCGTAAGAATGGTTCCGTTGGATCACATTACAAGAGATCGAATTGCGCTCTGCACAGTGCGGCGTAAACGAAGAGGGCATCAGGGCTCCCAATCGTCAGCGTTCAAGGCCTTTACAGTGACTGCGGCGACAATGCCGGTCAGCACAATTCCTGCGAAGCCGATGACCAACGACAATATCCGCGCCGAAACATGTTTGGGAGTAAAATCGCCGTAGCCGATGGTCAGGCCCGTCACGAACGTGAAATAGAGAGCCTCATCGAGGCGCCAGTCTTCGATGCGCCAGATTGCAAGCCCGCATCCGATCATCACAAGGACCACCCCTGATACGATTGGCCAGATCACGCGAAGCTGCCTTACCAGTGTGGTGAAGAACAGACGCCGCATTTGTCGATGGGTCAATTCACGACCAGGTTTCATTGGCATATTTGCCTCCGCCGGCCCGCATCACGATGTCTGATCGGGCAGAACATAAAGCGTCATGGCAAAGATCATGTAGACCATCAGCACCAGCATGCCGATGAACCATGCCGAACGCCCGCTATTGGTGACGAACATTGCCGTGATCGTGGCCAAGAAAACCATGACCACGACGCCGGGCGCAAATTGCAGATCCATCGGTGTCGGACCGATCAGATAGCTCAAGAGGACCAGCACGGGCGCGACGAAGAGCGCGATCTGCGACGCGCTTCCAAGTGCAATGCCCACACTCAGGTCGAGCCGGTTCTTGCGCGCACCGGAAAAGGCCGAAGCCATTTCGGCAGCACCGCCGACCAGCGCAACGACGATGAAGCCGACAAAGGCTTGCGTCATCCCGAAAACCTTGGCCGCTTCCTGCACGGATTCGACGAAGATCTCGCTGACGAGCGCAACCAGCACCGTGACACCGGCAAGGGTGGCGAGAGCCATGCCGATCGGCCACGGCGCCTCTTCAGCCTCATGCGCTTGCTCGGCTGCGGCAAAAGCGTCGCGATGCGTTTTGAGCGTGAACAACAGGCCCAGCCCGTATCCGACAATAAGCAGGATCGCCAGGCCCAAGCTGAGCTTCTGGATGACGGCCGTCGCCGACGCCGAATCCATCGAAGCAACCGCCGACGGCATCAGCAGTCCGATCGTGGCAAGGAAGAGCAGGCCCGACTGAACGCGGGCATTGGCGCGGTTGAACTCCTGGGTATGGTGTTTGAGGCCACCGAGCAAAAAGGAGGCCCCCAGCATGAACAGGGTATTCGCGACGATCGCACCGGCAACGGATGATTTTACGAGCGTATATTGCCCGGCACGAAGGGCCGCGAGTGCAATAACCAACTCCGTCAGGTTTCCAAGCGTCGCGTTGAGCAACCCGCCGGCAGCATCGCCTGTCTTTGCCGCTACGGATTCAGTCGCGTGACTGAGGAGACCCGCGAGCGGTATCACCGCAAACACAGAGAGGATGAACAGCAGCGTGTGCGCCTCGGGGGCAACGCTCGCAGCGACAAAGACGACCGGCACTGCGACGAGCAGCCACAGCATCGGGTTGTGACGAATTTCTTTCCAAAGGAGGCTCACCCCACCACTCCCATCCGTTTCGCTGCATCCATATTTCTTGCTGCGGCATGCAGACGGGTTGCAGGTCGACGGACCTGCTCCGGAGCGTGCCGCCTTCATTTTCGACGGCCGTATTTCCCACCGATCGCGGTGTTATTCCGGCAGCGCCGTCTGCTGGAAGAATGTCACCGTTGCTTCATCCGGTGGCCCGAACCACGTGGTGAAGAAGGTTCGGAAATCCTGCGCCGCATAGGTCTGGCTCAAGGCACGATCGACAGCGAGACGGAAGTCCTCGTCGCCGCGTGCCAATTCGAGACCGAGCGGCTCGTAGGTGAAATGGCGCTGCAGGACGATGAGATTGCCGGAATTGTCGCTGCGGGCGGCAGCATCCATGAGGACCGGCATATCACCGAAGAGCACCGCCGAACTGCCGTCCAGCACACGTTCGATACCCTGCTGATAGTTGTTGACGGGCGTTGCGGTCGCCGCGAGCTGGAAGGTCTTGATCCTGTCGGTCAGCCAGCTTTCACTTGTTGTGCCGGCGATCGAAGAGAATGTCTTGTGTTCCAGGATCGTGCGGGCCGGCGAACCGCGCCAGACGGGTCGGCTTGTCGGTTCGCCATATTGCAGCACCTCCCGCAGCGCCAGCGGAGAACTGGTGCTGAGCAATGCGCCGGTGCCGCTCGGGAAGATCGGGATCGAGAACGAGACAAGTTTGCGGCGCGTCAAGGTCACCGGCTCCGCACCGCAGACAAGATCGGCTGCACCGCTCTCGATCGCCGTGGTCTTGGCATCGCCGGACAGCGGAACCCATTCGACATCGAGCTTCGACAGGTTCAGCTGTGCTCTCAGACTGTCGGCAATCTTGTTGCAAAGAGCGACGGCATAACCATCCGGCCTGCCCTGCTCCGAATTGAAGGAAAAGGGCCTGGCATCCGGATCGTAGCCGAGCTTGAGCGCGGTGCTCGTCTTGACGCGATCGAGCGTCTGGGCTTGCGCGGGCGCGATGAGCGCCGATGCCGCCATTGTAGCGAGGACGGAGGCGGCGATCACCCCCCGGTGACCATTTCTCTTTGACATGATTGGTCCTCCCTCTGTTATTCGGCCGGAGCCCGGTTCGCGCCGCCGGAAAAACGCGGGGCGATCAGGCCGTAGATGATGAAACCGATGCCTGTGACGATCATGCCGCCGAGCACTGCATCCTTGCCGGAGGCGTAGATGGCGAAGACGCTATAGGCCATGCCGATAAGCGCGATCGTGGCATTCAGCTTGTATTTCGCCGGCGGCACGCGGGCGGCCTTCATCATGACGAACAGCGCAGACAGCGAGATGATGTAAGGCAGCACATTGGTGACGACAGCGAGATTGACCAGCGCGGAGAACTGTTCGCTCAGAGTCGGCGATATGGTCATCAGGGCAAGGCAGGTCTGCACGATGCCGAGAATGATCATCCCCCGCACCGGTGCACCCATCTCATTGACCCGCGAGAAAATGGACGGGAACATCCGCTCGTCGGCGGCGGTCTTCGCCGTCTGGGCAATCGTGAACTGCCAGCCGAGCAGCGAGCCGAGGCAGGCGAGCACGGCCAGCGCCATGATGATCGAACCAACAGTCGGGTTGAACATGGTGGCGTAGGCGAGCGCGAACGGTCCGGTGGAGGTCGCGAGATCCGCATTCGGCACGATGCCCTGAATGACCGTCGTCGACAGGATGTAGATGACGGCTGCACCGAGCGTCCCGAACATGCAGGCGAGTGGCACATCGCGCTTGGGATTTTCGACTGCATCGGAATTCTGTGCGGCCGATTCCATGCCGAGGAAGGCCCAGAGGGTCAACGAGATGCTCGATCCCATCCCTTGCGCAAGCGATAGTCCTTTCGGGTTCCAGGCGGCCGCGAACGTGCTGGAGCTGAACCACAGCCAGCCGATAATCGACAGCAATCCGACGGGAAGGATGACGCCCCAGACCGTGATCGACCCGATGCGGCCGGTGATGCGCGGTCCGCCGAAATTGGCGGCCGTGGTCAGCCACAGAAGGACGATCAGCGCCAGGCAGGTCATGATGGGGGTCGAGGTCAGAGCCGGAAAGAAGCCGGCGAGATAACCAACAGCCGAAATGCCGATCGCCACGTTGCCGACGGCAAGCGACAGGAAATACAGGAAGAAGACCATGAAGTAGCCGTCCTTCCCATAGGCATCTTCCGCATAGGCGGACATGCCGCCGGGGCGCTGGTTGAACAGCCCGGCCTGGGCAAAGCCATAGGCGATCGCCATCGAGCCGACGGCGGTGACGAGCCAGGACAGCAGCGAGATCGCACCGACCTGGGCCATGTTGGCGGGAAGCATGATGATGCCCGAGCCCATCATGTTGACGGCGACGATGAAGGTGAGCTGCACAAGGTTCATCTTCTTCTTGGCCGTGGTCTCGGCCGCGAGATGCATCGTGTTATCGGTCATGACGAAATCCTCCCTACCCCCTACTCGCGCACGACATATGTGTGGAATTTGATCCGCCCATCGATCCGCTCCTGGAACACGCCCTGGACCTCGTAGTTGAAGCCCGGGAAGCGATTGAAGGATTCCTCGAAGGCCAGGAAATAGTCGCGCATCGGCCGCGCCCGATCGTCCCAGCGCTCGCCGGGCACGATCACGCCGATACCGGGCGGATAGATCAGCGCCAGCGTCGCGGAGATCCGGCCGGCGGCTTCCGTCAGCGGTACGTAATCGACATTGTTGGCGACCAGCGCTTCATAGGCCTGCTTGGGCGCAATTGCGGGCTCCGGGAAGCTCTCGGAACGGAAGCACAGACGCTGCAGTTCCTTGACGCCGGCCTCGCGGTAGAAGGAATGCATCTCCCGGCAAACCTGGCGAACGGTATAGCCGGCATAGCGCTCGCGATTGGCCGCGTACACGGTCGGCAGCACCTCCTGCAGCGGCGCGTCGCGGTCCCAGAGGTTCTTGAACTTGACGAGCTTGGCAACGAGCGTGTTCAGCTTGCTTTCGTCTTCGGCAGGCGTCAGCAGGAAGAGCAGGCTGTTCAGATCGCATTTTTCCGGCACCACCCTCTGCTCGCGCAGATAATTGGCAACGACAGTCGCCGGGATGCCGAATTCGCGATATTCGCCGGTCTTCCGGTCAATACCAGGCGTGAGTATTGCGAGCTTGTTCGGATCGACCATGGTATAGCCCGGCGCATAGCCCGAATAACCATGCCACTTCGCCTGCGGATCGAACCGCCAGCATTGCTGCTCGCGTTTGAGCACATCGGTCGGAATATCTTCCCATCTGGTATCGGCGATGTCGCCGGTGTGCTTCGAGCCTGAAACCGAGACCTTGTCCGGGACGAAAGGATCGAAAAACCATTGTTCTTCGGGGCTTGCCGCCTTGCTCTCGTAGTGATTGACGAAGCCGCGCAGCTTCTTGCGCACCTCGATGCCGAGTTCGATGCAGCGGTCCCACAGCATCTCGCCGGCCTTGCCCTCATGGACCTTGGCGTTGACATCGAGCGAGGCGAAAAGCGGATAGAAGGGTGAGGTCGAAACATGCATCAGCAGCGATTCATTGAAGCGCTTGTGTTCGACGAAGCGGCGCTGGCCGCTGATATGTTCGTCCCGCTTGTGGATCTGTGACGCCTGCGAGAAGCCGGCACCCTGTTTGTGGACCGACTGGGTGGAAAACAGACCCGGCATGTCGGCCCCGAGGTCCTTGAGGCGCATCGGGCTATGGCCATCAAAGAGCGGATGGAAGGCGTTGTAGCCAATCCAGGCTTCGTCCCAGAGCACGTAATCGCAGAGATGGCCGATCTTCTCCATGACCTGCCGCACATTGTAG
>Ga0102587_1001389_pt1 | contig 18093 bp, 20 predicted proteins | sample AraplaF_Col_mTSA_FD_76853 | JGI IMG/M metagenome (GOLD analysis project Ga0102587, IMG submission 76853) | Arabidopsis root microbial communities from the University of North Carolina, USA - plate scrape MF_Col_mTSA (SPADES assembly) (version 2) | ecosystem: Host-associated > Plants > Roots >... | reverse complement strand
ACTCTCCGCCGAAGAGCGTCCCTATCTCTCGGTCAAGCTCGACGACCCCAGCTTCCTCCAGCCCATCTTCGCCAATCTCTTCGACGGAGAGGCGCCCCCCAGCATCGGCACATCGCCGATGAAGTACCGCTGAGAAGCGCGTCCCTATGTCCCCAGCAACCGCTCCCCTCTCGCCAAGGAGAACACTGTGCTGAGTCCACATGAACTGGCCACGCTGATGCTGATCGGCAATGGCCCTCATACGCGCGACGATACGTCGAGCATTCCTGCCCGCGAAATCGACCCCGTCGATCTCGACGCCCTCATCACCCGGGAACTGGTGATCCTGCAATCCGAACAGGGCAAACGCCCTTGCCCGCAAATCACCGCTCACGGCCGTTCGATGCTGGCCGCCGTGGGTCGAATGGGCTGACGACGTATCAGTGGTTCACCGACAGGCAATTGCACCGCCTGTGCTTATCATCCCGTGAATACGGCGCTGCGTATCGCCCAGCGCCGCATTCACACTCATGACACAACCCTCCTCCACCGGCTGGCAATCGGACATTCCCGCACGGCTTGACCGTCTGCCGTGGTCGGCATGGCACTGGCGCGTAGCCATTGCGCTTGGCGTTGCGTGGGTGCTCGACGGTCTGGAAGTCACGTTGGTCGGTTCGGTGGGCGCCGTGCTGGAACGGCCCGACACGCTGGCGCTCGATGCCACGCAGGTGGGCTGGAGCGGTTCGCTCTACATCCTCGGAGCCGTGTTCGGTGCACTGGTCTTCGGGCGCATGGCGGACCGGCTCGGCCGCAAGAAACTGTTCCTCGCCACGCTGGCGGTCTACATGGCTGCCACGCTCGCCACCGCGTTCTCGCCCAACTTCGCGTTCTTCGCGGTGTGCCGATTTGTCACAGGCCTGGGCATCGGCGGCGAGTACGCGGCCATCAACTCGGCCATCGACGAACTGATTCCCGCGCGCGTGCGCGGCCGCGTCAACCTCGCGATCAACGGCAGCTTCTGGATCGGCGCCGCGCTCGGCGCCGGGCTGAGCCTGGTGCTGCTCGACACGCGCGTGATCGGCCCGGTGTGGGGCTGGCGCGTAGGCTTCGGCCTGGGCGCGGTGCTCGCGGTGGCGATCCTGCTGGTGCGGCGCCATGTGCCCGAGAGCCCGCGCTGGCTGATCGCGCATGGCCGCGCCGACGAGGCCAAACGCTTCGTCGACCAGATCGAGGCCGAGGTCTCGGCGCAGCACGGCCCGCTGCCCGCGCCGCGCAGTTACGTCGACTACACGGCCGCGCGCCGCGAGAGCCCGCCGATGCGGCAGGTGGCGCGCGTGCTGCTGCAGCACTACCGGCAGCGCAGCGTGGTCGCGCTCGCCTTGATGATCGCGCAGGCCTTCTTCTACAACGCGATCTTCTTCACCTATGCGCTGGTGCTGACGCGCTTCTACGCCGTGCCCGAGGCCAGCGTGGCGCTCTACATCTTCCCGTTCGCACTCGGCAACGTGCTGGGACCGCTGCTGCTGGGCCCGCTGTTCGACAGCGTGGGCCGGCGCCGCATGATCGCGCTGACCTATGTGCTCGCGGGCGTGGGCCTGGCCTTCACCGGCTGGGCCTTCATGCAGGGCTGGCTCGACGCGCGCAGCCAGGCGCTGTGCTGGTCGGCCGTGTTCTTCCTGGCCTCGGCCGCCGCGAGTTCGGCCTATCTCACGGTCAGCGAGGTGTTCCCGCTCGAGATGCGCGCCATGGCGATCGCGATCTTCTATGCCATCGGCATGGGCGCGGGCGGCTTCGCGGCGCCGGTGCTGTTCGGCCTCTTGATCGAGACCGGCAGCCGCGGCGCGGTGATGGTGGGCTACTGCTTCGCCGCGGTGCTGGTGGTGGTGGCCGGGCTGCTGGCCTTGCGCTACGCGGCCGACGCCGAACGCAAGCCGCTCGAGGAGGTGGCGCCGCCACTGGCCTCCGGGCACGGCGGCGAACGCTGAGGCGCACAAACAACATCGCCACACGGTTGCACTAGGAAGGTGCCACGCAGGGGCACGTGAATTGCTTGCACCCCACGGTCCGCAGCGCGAGACGCAGGACTCTCACAAACGTCGACACCCGTCTTCGATTCATTGGCTATCGCGATGCCGACATCGCCAGAGGCGAGTTGCGGCCCCGCCGCCCATCGCCTCGATCCTTAAGAAATCTTGGGAGAAAGCAAATGAAAAGAAGGCGTTCCCTGCGCATGGCGGCAGCCTGCGCGATCGTTCTTGCGCTCGCGCTCGCGAGCGGATGCGGTGGCGGCGACGATGGCGGCAGCACGCTGTCGCTCACGGCCCCACCCACGGCTCCCACCGCGACCGCCGACCCCGTGCCGACGATTCCCGTGACCACCCCACCCGATCCGCAGGACCCGACGGCGATCACGCGCTTCACGGCGACGGTGCCGTTCGGCGAGAAGGGCGACTACCAGTCCTCGGCGCAGGTGGTCTACGGCTTCGGCACCACGGCGGTCGCCGATGCGCAATACAAGGACGTGATCTACACGGTGCCGCTGCAGGGCACGGTGCGCTATCCGGCCGGGCCCGCCGGCACGCCGGGCAGTTCCAAGGTCCAGCCCTCAGCCAGCGGCGGCCATCCGGTGGTGGTGTTCCTGCATGGCATGCACGACTCCTCCGATCTCAACAACGCCAAGGGCTACGACTACCTGCAGAAGGACCTGGCCGAGCACGGCTATGTCGCCTTCTCCATCGACGCCGGAAAGATCAACGGGCTCAGCAGCTGGAACGCCTCGGACGCCGGCGCGTTCGCGCGCGGCCAGTTGCTCATGACCACGCTCGACCTGCTGCGCGCCGGCAATGCGACCGGCCTCTTCAACGGTGTCGCGATGCCCGAGCTCAAGGGCAAGCTGGATCTCGAACGCGTGGGCATCGTCGGCCACTCGCGCGGCGCGGAAGCGGTCGCTTACGCGGTGGAACTGAACAAGCAGCGCATCGGCATCAGCTACCAGGACGTCGAGACGGCACGCCGCAGCCGCGAGCTCGTCGCGCTGGCCAAGTCCGAGAAGGACAAAGCCGAGAAGCGGGTCGATGAAGCCACCGCCGCCGCCACCGACGTCACCGTGAAGCTGTTCATGGCCCAGGCGGCGCTGCTGGCCGCGCGAATCCAGTCGCCGCCCGCCTCGCCCGAAAAGATCGACGCTCTGACGCAGGCCCTGCAGCAGTTGCAGCAGCAGGCGGCGCAGGCGCAGGCCCGACTCGCCGCCGAGCAGGCCGCGCTCGAGGAAGTCAACGCGAAGTTCCGTGACGTGAACACGTTCTCCTACGCGATCAACGCGGACAGCGAGAAGTGGCTCGCGCAGATGACCTCGCCCGAGGCCCTGCTGCAGTCGGGCGTCGTCCTGCCTTCGTCCGACGAGCCGCCGCACCGCGTCCGCGCCGTGTTCTCGCTGGCGCCGATCAATGCCAGGCAGCTGTCGCGCGTGACCCATGTGCCGTTCGCCACCCTGCTGCCCACCTGCGACGGCGATGTCTACACGCTCAACGGCGCGCAGATCTTCGACGACAGCCGCAATACGGCGAACGACGAGAGCGCGCCCAAGTACCAGGTGGTCGTCAGGGGCGCCAACCACAACTTCTACAACGACCATTGGTCCGAGGACGACGATGCCGAGAAATACGCCCCGCTCTATTGCCAGTCGGGGAAGATCGACACGCTGCGCCTGAGCCCCGACGACCAGCGCCGCAACGGCGCGTTCCTGATGGCCTCGTTCCTGCGCTACTTCGTCGGCGACGAGTTCCAGTTCGCGCCCTACTGGAAAGGCCAGGCCCCGATTCCGCCGGCCGGCTGCCCGGCCGGCGAAAGCCGTTGCGACGAACGCGTCGTGCTGACGGTCCACCAGCCCCCGCCGCCCTGCTGCACAATCTCAAGCACAATCATGTGCTCCACGACCGCAACGTCATCCTGACGATCCGCACCGTCAACAAGCCGCGTGTGCCGAGCCAGGACCGCTATAAGGTCGAGCAGATTTCTCCGCGCTTCTCCCGCGTCGAACTGCTCTTCGGCTTCATGGAATCGCAGAACGTCTCGCAGGCCTTGGCGACGCTGCGCAAGACCGGGCTGAAGTTCGACATCATGTCGACCTCCTTCTATCTCGGCCGCCGCAAGCTGGTGCCGGACGCCAAGTCGGGCATGCCCTACTGGCAGGACCGGCTCTACATCGCGCTCGCCAATGCCGCCGCCAACCCCTCGGACTACTTCCGCCTGCCGGCCAACCGCGTGGTGGAACTGGGCTCGCACGTCATTATTTGACACGGGGGGCAAAGACCCCGCCCCACGAGGGGGAGGGGCTTAACCTGTTGCTCCGCATCTCCCAAAACTCCAGCTCGGCAAACGACGAGATGATCGCGGGCAAAGCGGTGATGCTGGGCTAGTCCCTCGCCCTTGTGGGGAGGGGACCTTTCCAACACATTAGAACATCCCAAAGTGCTCACAGTCACATTCCGGCACGGTCCGTTAACCGGACGTCAAGGTTAATGCGGGATTTTTAATGGAATGTTCCCGCGTTCCATGCCCGGAGTTCGTGTTGCGTCGAAAGAGCCCTTCCCGTAGCAAGCTGCGTCTTTTTCCCGAGAACTGGGTGTCTCCGGTCATCTTCGGTCTTGCCGGCTGGCTGATTTTTCCGAGCGTCGCATCCCATGCCGATCTCGCCGCCATGCTGGCCGGCCTCGATCATCAAGGCGAGAACTGGCGCATGGTGCTGACCAATTCGCCGGCCGGCTCCATCCACCAGGCCGAACTCGCTTTCGCCGAGCCGATGGTGACCGGTTCGATTCCCGCCGGTGCCGGCATGGTGCTGCCCGATGGCCGCAAGGTCGCCTTTACCGCCGAAAATAAAGGCCACGAGGACACGCCGGACGAGGATCGTGTCAACCGCTCCACCAAGAAAGGCCGCGTCGTCGCCGTCGAGAAGATGCAGCCGCCAAAGGATTTTTCCGCCGGCTCCATCCTCGAGCGCACCAGGATGCTCTACACGCCGAGCTTCGATCTCAAGGACAGGTCGGCCTTCGTCAAGCCGAAGATCCAGGGCAAGGAAATCGAGATCGCCACTTCTTTCTATAAGAAGCAGCCTGTCGTGACCGACAATGGCGTGCCGGCAATGCTCGCAAGCCTCGTCACCAGCAACAAGGCCGATGTGCTCGCCACCGCCTATGCACCGCCGGCACCCGACTATTCCCGCCAGTCGCCGTTCGATTCCATCCTGACCGAGCAGGATAGCGGCCGCTTCGTTCCGGAGATTGGCCCGCGCGATCATGCCTGGGCCGCAAGCGTGCTGGCGCCGAGCGTCTTTTCCGCCCGCGAACAGCAATGCCTTGCCTCCGGCATCTATTTCGAGGCGCGGGGGGAATCGGTGAAGGGCCAGGCGGCCGTCGCCCAGGTCATCCTCAACCGCGTCCGCAATCCTTCCTATCCCAAGACCATTTGCGGCGTCGTCTATCAGAACGAGGATTGGCGCAACCGCTGCCAGTTTTCCTTCGCCTGCGACGCCATCAAGGACAGGGTGAACTCGGAATATCATTGGCGAGTCGCCCGCGATGTGGCGATGGCGGTGACGGCAGGCAAGATCTGGTTGCCGCAGGTGGGTTCGGCGACGCACTACCATGCCGTCTATGTCAGGCCGAAATGGGCAAGGACGATGGAAAAGGTCGGTCGCATCGGTCTTCATGTCTTCTATCGCACCTATGGCGGCGGCTGGAGCTGAGATAAATCGCCTGGGCAAGGCGATTTGCGGGGCTTTAAAGCGGATTCTTTCCATCGAATTTAAGCGATCGGCCTTAAATTGGCCTATCTCTTTGATTTGACGAATTTATTTTCTCGCTGGACAGAAGCTGTCTACGCCTTGACTATACCAATCCCTAAAACTATGTTGCGCGCGACTTCAGAACGGGCCGGAAGGGTATCAACCTTCGTGTCCGGGGTCCGAATGACCGGGGTAGCGGGAGTGCGGGCGACGGGCAGACGAGGAGAGATCCATGGCGGACGACCGCGAGGAAAGTCTTGAAAAGCGCCGTGCGCAATTGGGAGCGAAACTCGCGACCAAGGGCGTCGAGACGGGAGAAGACGAGGCTAGGGAAGCCCGCGCCGAGGTAAGCCGCAAAGGTTATGCCCAGGCGATGAAGCTTTCCAGCGAGTTCATTTCCGCAATCGTCGTCGGTGCTCTGCTTGGCTATCTCCTCGACCGTTTTGTTGGCACGGCGCCTTGGGGTTTGATTGTTCTTCTGCTTCTCGGATTTTGTGCCGGCGTTCTGAACGTGCTGCGTTCTGCGGGGGTGGTGGCCCATCCCCTGGACGACAAGGGCGACAAGAAATAAGGACCGGTTCCGGTCCAGTGCAATGACCCCGCGTTCTGCGGGCCAAAGAGAGAGAACAAGCGGTGTCTAACGATCCGACTCATCAGTTCCTGATCCAGAAGATTGTGCCGATCGAAATCGGCGGAATTGATTTTTCGTTCACCAATGCATCGCTCTTCATGGCCGCTTCTGCTGCCGTTGCCGTAGGCTTCCTCTACTTCGCGACCTCGAACCGCGCCATCGTGCCGGGTCGTTCGCAGTCGGTCGCGGAAATGTCCTATGAGTTCATCGCCAACATGCTGAAGGAAGGCGCGGGCAAGCAGGGAATGAAGTTCTTCCCACTGGTCTTTTCGCTCTTCACCTTCGTCCTGACGGCGAACCTGCTCGGCATGTTCCCCTATTTCTTCACGGTCACCAGCCAGATCATCGTTACCTTCGCGCTCGCGCTCCTGGTTATCGGCACGGTTCTCGTCTACGGCTTCTATAAGCACGGCTTCCACTTCCTGAATGTCTTCGTGCCGTCGGGCGTGCCGGGCGTTCTGCTGCCGCTTGTTGTCACGATCGAAATCATTTCGTTCCTGTCCCGTCCGATTTCACTCTCTGTTCGTCTTTTTGCGAACATGCTCGCCGGTCACATCACGCTGAAGGTGTTCGCAGGCTTCGTCGCCTCGCTTGGAGCCCTCGGTGCTGTCGGTGTCGGCGGAGCCGTTCTTCCCCTCATCATGACCGTCGCCCTGACCGGTCTCGAGTTCCTCGTCGCCTTCCTTCAGGCTTACGTCTTTGCGGTGCTGACTTGCATGTACCTCAACGACGCAATCCATCCGGGCGGGCACTAAGGATAACGACATCGACGTCAAAGGGCGTCAGTCATTCGCCGCAACAACCATTTCAAAGGAGTTCAACATGGAAGCGGAAGCAGCAAAGTACATCGGTGCAGGCCTGGCTTGCTTTGGTATGGCCGGTACGGCTCTCGGCCTCGGCAATATCTTCGGCAGCTACCTCTCCGGCGCACTGCGCAATCCGTCTGCCGCTGACAGCCAGTTCGGCCGTCTGGTATTCGGCTTCGCCGTTACGGAAGCTCTGGGCATCTTCTCGCTGCTCGTCGCTCTCCTCCTCCTCTTCGCCGTCTGATATCGGCGAATAGATGGATCACGGCCTGCGACCGCAAGCCGTGATCCTTTGCATTTGCAGTCCACCTGGAGGTGAGCATGTTTTTTGTGACCCCGGCTTACGCTGAGGAAGCACCGGCGGCAGCGACGGGTACGGATGCGCATGCCGCTCCGGCCGCAGGCGAGGTCCATACCGAGACTGGTGTTGCCGAAGGCGAACACGCCCGCGGCCCTTTCCCGCCTTTCGATTCGACGACCTTCGCATCCCAGCTGCTCTGGCTGGTGATCACGTTCGGCGTCTTCTATTTGCTCATGCAAAAGGTCATCGCGCCGCGCATCGGGGCCATCCTCGATCAGCGTCATACGCGCATTTCCCAGGATCTGGAAGAAGCAGGCCGCCTGAAGGCGGAAGCCGACGCTGCCGTCCGGACCTATGAAGGTGAACTGGCCGCTGCGCGCGCCAAGTCCAACGCGATCGGCTCTGCCGCACGCGACGCCGCCAAGGCCAAGGCCGAAGAGGATCGCCGCGCTGTCGAGGCGAGCCTGTCGGAAAAGATCAAGGCTGCCGAAGTTCGCATTGGCGAGATCAAGGCCAAGGCCTTCGCCGACGTCGGCACCATTGCCGAGGAAACCGCGGCTGCCGTGGTCGATCAGCTGATCGGCGGCACCGTCGCCAAGGCCGATGTCGCTGCTGCCGTCGCAGCTGCCAAGAAGGAGGCTTGATCGATGGAATTTGCCTTTGACGCAACTTTCTTCGCCTTTGTCGGCCTCGTCCTCTTCCTGGCGCTGGTCGTTTACCTGAAGGTTCCGGGCATGATGGCACGGTCGCTCGACGACCGCGCCGACCAGATCCGCAACGAATTGGCCGAAGCCAAGCGTCTGCGCGAAGAGGCCCAGCACCTGCTCGCCGAATACCAGCGCAAGCGCAAGGAAGCGGAAGCCGAGGCGGCCCACATCGTTGCCGCCGCTGAGCGCGAAGCCGAAATGCTGACCACTGAGGCGAAGAAGAAGACGGAAGAATTCGTCGCCAACCGCACGGCGCTTTCCGAGCAGAAGATCAAGCAGGCCGAGGCCGAGGCGATGAAGGCGGTGCGTTCCGCTGCCGTCGATCTCGCAATCGCGGCCGCCGAAACCGTGCTCGCCAAGCAGGCCGACGCCAAGGTCCAGTCCGAGCTCTTCGGCAATGCCGTCAGCCAGGTCAAGACGCGGCTCAACTGAGCTGTATCGAAAAGATTGAGAGCGAAGGCCGGGCATGTCCCGGCCTTTTCTTTTGTTGATGACTCGGCCTCGTGCTGGGGGCGAGCCGCTGGTCTCGACCCATCCTTCGGACCGCCGCAAACGGGGCGAAGGGACCATGCCGCGACCTCTCCGTTCCTACTCGGAAATAAGCTGATCCATCTCGGGACCATCCTCGACCTTGCGCAACGGCCGGAAGCTCATCCGGTGCAGGGAGCAGGGGCCGTGTTTTTCGATGCCGGCGCGGTGCTGTGCGGTGCCGTAGCCCACATGCGCGGCAAAGCCGTAATCCGGAAACACATGATGCGCGCGTGCCATCATCCGGTCGCGCGTCACCTTGGCGACGATCGAGGCCGCGGCGATCGAGACCGAGCGAGCATCGCCCTTGACCACCGCCTGTCCGGGGCAATCGAGGCCGGGCGGCACGTCGAGCCCGTCGGTCAGCACGTAGCTTGCCGGAATGGCGAGGCTGCAGATGGCGCGGCGCATGGCGTCGAGGCTAGCCTTGCGGATATCGGTCTCGTCGATACGCGTCGAGCTGGAGGAGGCGATGGAGACGGTCGCGGTCGCCAGAATCTGCGCGAACAATTCCTCGCGCCGTTGCGCCGAAAGCTGCTTGGAATCGTTCAGACCCTCGGGGATGCGTTTGGGATCGAGGATGACGGCAGCGGCGACCACAGGCCCGGCCAGCGGCCCGCGGCCTGCCTCGTCGGCGCCGGCAACCGGCCAGTGGCCGGCCCCGCGGGCTTTGAGCTCGAGTTTGAAATCCGGCACGAGCGGAACCGTGTCGAAAAGCAGGGGAGAATCGGGTGGCGTGCGAGGTTTCATGCGGCGGAACCTCGCACGCCAACCCGATTTCCCGCAAGTCCCCGGATCAGGGCGGCGGCCGGGGACCGGTCCGGCGGATGGTGGCGGTCAAGGCCATCCGCGGGAATTGCGCTCGGGGCTCGAAGACAGGGCGGTTCTATCGAGAAGCCGATGCGCAAGCTACAAGCAATTCCAGGAAAAGTGCGAAGCGGTTTTCCGTTCGGAATTGCGTAAAGGCCAGAGAGCAGTTCCCGGCAAAGCGCGAAGCGGTTTGCCTGAACTGCGTAAAACAAAAGGTCAAAGAAGCGACAGCTGGACGCCGCTGCCGTCGGGCGGCACGAACAGGTCGTCGCGCAGCGGCACGCTGCGTCGCGTCAGGCCGAAACGCCGGGCTGCCATCTCAAATCGCCTGGCGATCTGCCAGGCATAGGGACCGGCGCCCTTCATGCGCTTGCCGAATTCGGCATCGTAATCCTTGCCGCCGCGCATCGAGCGCACCAGCGACATCACATGCCGGTAACGATCGGGGTAATGTTGCAGCAGCCAATCACGAAACAGCGGGCTGACCTCGAGCGGCAGCCTGAGGATGACATAGCTCGCCTCGGCGGCGCCGGCAGCCTTGGCCGATTCGAGAATGCGCTCCAGCTCGTGATCGTTCAGCGCCGGGATCAGCGGGGCGGCCATCACAGCCGTCTGGATGCCGGCTTCGGCAAGGGTGTGGATCGTCTCCAGCCGCCGCGGCGGTGTTGCGGCCCGCGGCTCCATCGTCCGGGCAAGCTTGCGATCCAGCGTGGTCACGGAGATGCCGACGCGCACTAGGTTCTTGCTTGCCATCTCCCGCAGAATGTCGAGATCACGCAGGATCATCGCCGATTTGGTGACGATCGAGACTGGATGGTTTGCCTTGTTCAAGACCTCGAGGATGCCGCGCATGATGCGCCATTCCTTTTCGATCGGCTGATAGGGGTCGGTATTGGTGCCGATGGCGATCACCCGCACCTTGTAGCCGGGTTTGGCGAGCTCCCGCTCCAGCAACTTTGCCGCATCGGGCTTGGCAAACAGCTTCGTCTCGAAATCGAGCCCTGCGGAAAGCCCCATATAGGCATGCGTCGGCCGGGCGAAACAATAGATGCAGCCATGTTCGCAGCCGCGATAGGGATTGATCGAACGGTCGAAGGAAATATCCGGCGATTCGTTGCGGGTGATGGCCGTGCGCGGCTTCTCGACCTGCACTTCCGTCTTGAACGGCGGCAGTTCTTCCCATGTCTGCCAGCCATCGTCGAAGGTCTCCCGCTGCAGCGCTTCGAACCGCCCCGTCGGGTTCAATCCCGCCCCACGCCCGCGCCGCCGATCGACCTCGACCCTTAGACCCGAGGAAACGATCATCGCATCGGCAATATCTGCCGTATTGGCAGGCGCGAATGCGGCCTGCCCTGCCAGGGACTGCTCTCTCATCGGATTCTCCCGTGGCGGAAAGCCATCGCCTCCGCCCGTTTTGCTGATTAAATTCCTATCGGCAAAATGAGAACAATGCAAGAACAAAATGAGGAAAACGGCGCTGGCAAAAATTTGTGCGGCGCATTATAAACAGTCAATGTTGACGGTTGTTCTCGAATGTCAGGATCAGGAATCTGAACTGGCGCAGACTTTATCGGTCTTGGTGGCAGGCGCAGTGGAGGGGCTGGTGAGCGATGTGATCGTGCTCGATCACGGCTCTCGCGACGGCACCTCACGGGTGGCCGACGCTGCCGGCTGCCGCTTCCATTCGCAATGGGATATCAAGGACATCGTCCGCTCGGCGCGCGGCGAATGGCTGCTCTTCGTCGAGCCGGGCGCCAGACCGCAGGCGGGCTGGATCGATGAGATCGCCGAATATGTGGCGCTGAACAAGCTGCCGGCGCGCTTCACTGCGTCGAGGGGCTATCGTCGCCCGTTCTTCCAGCGTGTCGGCCGGGCCGTACCGCCGCTGGAACTCGGTTTCCTGGTGCCGAAAAAGCTGGCACTCGCCACCGCCAAAAGCGGCATGCGGCTTGCCGAATTCGTCAAGGGCCAGAAACCGCGGCGGCTGGCGAGCGAGCTCATTCCGTCCTGGGTCGCCCGCGCCGCACGGTAGCTGCCGCGATCCTCTCCCACCGCTCGCGCAAAAGATGGCGCCCAATAGGATTTCGCGCTATAATTCAAACATGGCGCCGTCGAAGCGCCGCGCTTCGCAACGGAATGGCCATGGAATGCCGGTGAACGGCAGAACAGGTCAGCGACAATCTCCTCTTCTGCCGGGTACCCGGCGAAAGGAGGTGCGTCATGACACGCGGTATGATCTACGGCCTGCTGGCCGTCATATTGCCGATATTGGTGATCGCGCATCCGCATTCGGCAGCATCGCAGATGATGCGCAGTTGCGCAGGCCGACCCGAAATCGTCAATTTCCTGGACAAGAACTTCGCCGAAAAGCTCACGGCAGTCGGACTGATCAACCAGAACGCCATTCTTGAGGTCTATGCCGCCGAAAGCGGCACCTGGACCCTCATCGTCACGGATGTTCACGGCGTAAGCTGCATTCTGCTGTCGGGTGATAGCTGGGATACCATGCCCGTCCTGCCGGGCCTGGCCACATAGGAATGCCGCTCTTGCAGGCAGTCTACTTCGTCGCGCCGCGTTTCAGGTGCTCGTCCAGCCGCGGCATGATCTCGACGAAATTGCACGGCACGCTGCGGTAGTCGAGTTGGCCTTTCAGAATGCCGTCCCAGGCATCCCGGCAGGCGCCGGGCGAACCCGGCAGCGCGAAGATGAAGGTGGCATTGGCAACGCCTGCCGTGGCGCGCGATTGGATCGTCGCCGTGCCGATCTTCTCGTAGGAGATCCGGTGGAAGATGGCGGAAAAGCCGTCCATCCGCTTTTCGAACAAAGGCTCCAGCGCCTCGGGCGTCACGTCGCGGCCGGTAAAGCCGGTACCACCCGTGGTGATGACGACGTCTATGTCTTTGCTGTCAATCCAGGCCTTTACCCGGGAGGCAATCTCCGTGCGATCATCGGGCACGATGCCACGGTCGACCAGCCGGTGGCCCGCTTCGGTGATCCGCGCCGCCAGCGTGTCGCCTGACTTGTCCGTCTCCGGCGTGCGCGTGTCCGAGATCGTGAGAACCGCAATACCGACCGCGATGAAGGGCCGCTTTTCGTCCAGAGCTGCCATCACATGCCTCCCGAAACCGTTTCCGTCGCCTGGAAATACCAGTCGGGCCGCGCGTCGTGAAGAGCCGCCGCCGCATCTTCGGCGGCGGTCATGGTGGCAAAGATGCCGAAGCAGGTGGCGCCGGAACCGGACATGCGGGTCAACAGCGCGCCGCTGGCCTGCAGCATCGCCGAGATCGCCGATATCTCCGCCACAAGCTCACGCGCCGGCGGCTCCAGGTCGTTGCGGGCAGCATCGATCGCCGCGAGCCAGTCGGCAGTGTTGGGCACGCGCGGAGCCAGGCTCAAGGCCGGATTGTCCTTTGTCGCCAACCGGCGGAAAACTTCGGGCGTCGACACGCCCTTCAGCGGATTGGCAAGCACCATGGCAAAGGCCGGCAGATCGGGCACCGGTTCGATCTTTTCGCCAATGCCGCGGGCAATCAGCGGCCGGCTTTCCATGCACATCGGCACGTCGGCGCCGAGCTTCAGCGCCAGCATAGCAAGCGCGTCCTCGGGCAACCTCGTGCCCCAGAGGCGCATCAGCCCCCGCAAGGTCGCAGCTGCGTCGGCCGAGCCGCCGCCGATGCCGGAGGCGATCGGCAAATTCTTCTGGAGGTGGATATGCACAGGGAAGGCGAGGGCTCCGACCGCCTCGCGCAGGAGATCACGCGCCCTCAGCACGAGGTTGGTGCCGCCATCTTCGGCAAGCGCGCCGCCGAAACGGCCTGACAGGGTGAAGGCGTCGGCCTGTGCGGGCAGGAAACCCAGCCGGTCGCCATGCTCTGCGAAGGTCACCAGCATATCGAGCAGATGATAACCGTCCGGCCGCTGGCCCGTCACATGCAGGGCCAGGTTGATCTTCGCGCGCGCCTCTTCGGTGACGCCGAAAGCGTCGGCCAGGCCCTCTTCAGGCATGCGTCCCGCCCGTCAGGATTTCTTGTCGACCGGCGGCGGCGTGACGGGGGCCGGATCCGGCTGCTTCTTGTCGGCCGCCTTGGCATCGTCGCTGACGGGAGGCAGCCCGTTGGCGACCTTGTCCTTGATCTTCGGGATCTCGGCAGCCTCAGGCTCGGAGCTGAGCGCCCGGTTCCACTGGTAGACGGCTTCGAGCTTGCGCCCGACGCGCCAATAGGCATCGCCGAGATGGTCGTTGATCGTCGCGTCGCCGGCCTTGATCTGGGCAGCCCGCTCCAGCTCGTCGACGGCATCGTCGAAGCGGTTGAGGCGGAAATAGGCCCAGCCGAGCGAATCGATGATGTAACCGTCGTCAGGGCGAAGATCGACGGCCTTCTTGATCATCCCGAGACCTTCGTCGAGGTTACGGTTCATGTCGATCCAGGAATAGCCGAGATAGTTCAGCACCTGCGGCTGGTCGGGGTTGAGCTCCAACGCCTTGCGGAAATTCGGCTCCGCCTGGTCCCACTTCTTCAGCCGTTCATAGGCAATGCCGCGCTGGAAGAAGACGCTCCAGTTGGCGCGGCCGGGAATGGGGCCGATCGCTTCGACGGCCTTGTCGTAATTGGCGGCCATCGCCTCGTAGTCCTTGGCATCGGAGAGCACGCTGCCATAGGCGAGGTAGCTGCGGATGTCCTTCGGGTCGGAGGTGATCAGCGCCTGCAGGTGCTTGCGCGCCTCCTCCACCTTGCCGCCCTGGGCAAGGGCAAGGCCGAGCTGCAGCTCGGAGATGCGCCGCATCGGCGAATTCTCCGGCACTTTCTTGTAGAGCGCGATGGCGCGGTCCATCTGGTTCTGCTTCTCGGCGATGCCGCCAAGCAGCACCAGCGTATCGGCGCTGTTCGGATCGAGCGCATTGGCCGTCTGCAGGTAAAGCGAAACGATGTCCTCGGCGCCGTCGCGGTTCAGTGCGCCGCCGACCGAAAACAGCACGCCGGCAGCCCCTTCTTCGGCTGTCTTGACCTGCTGTTCCTGCTTCTCGTCCTTTTCGATGCTGTCGCGCAGCGCGTTCAGCGGCGCATAATTCGGCAGCAGGTTGTCACCGACGGAAACGGCGTCGAGCGCCTTCTGCTTATTGCCCTGCGTTGCTTCGAGGCGGGCAAGCGCCATCACCGCGCGCATGAAGGTGTCGGGCGCCGTCGCACCGCCTTCCTTGTCGAGCACGGCATCGTTCAGATGCTTGCGGGCGGACTTCACATCGCCGGTGGCGATGGCGATCGCCCCGGCATTGTAATTCTGGAAGATGCGGAACCAGTCCGGTCCCTTCATCTTCTCGACCATGGTGAGCGCTTCCTTGCCGCGGCCGGCGCCGACGCGGGCCCAGGCAAGCAGCAGGTCGTTCATCATCCGGTCGAGATCGTTCGGCCCCTTATACTTCAGGATGGCCTCGGCGGTCTTGTAGTCGTCGCGGCGCACGGCATCCATGCCGCGCACGATCGTGGTGATGCGCTCGACGGAAGGATCGCCCTTCAGGTCGTTGGCATATTTGACGCCCTCCTTGATGTCGCCATTGAGCAGCAGCGAGATCATCAGCCGCTGGCGAATCTCGGGATTGCCGGGTTCGATCTGCAGCGCCTTCTTGTAGAGTTCGATCGCGGTTTCGTAGTCATGATCGACATCGGCCGTGCGGGCGGCGAGGAAGGCGCCGGAGAAACTGGTGACGCTATCGGCATCGAAGAAACTGTCGGTCTTTGCGGCATCGCCCGTCTTGGCCGCATCCTCGGCGTTGACGCCGCCGACGCCGCCCAGCGAAAGGACAGCGGCCAGCGCTGCGCTCGTAAGAAGACGGATGGCAAATCTCTGCCGCATTAGGAAACCTTTCTTCGACAGCGTCCCGGCAATGGGGCCGGCCGCAAAACAAGTTGCGATCACTGATTCATAACAGGATGGCTTTTTTGAAGCGGCGCTGCAAGAAAATCAGCCTGCGATCAAGGACGATTGATCAATTGACGCGCTCGATGCAGAAGTCGATCACTTCCATCAGGGAGGATTTCCAGACGGTATCGGGAAGCGGCGCAAGCGCATCCCGTGCGATCGTGCCGTAATGGATCGCGCGGCCGATCGTGTCGCTGAGCGTGCCATATTTGGTGATCAGCCCCAGCGCTTTTTCGAGGTTGGCGTCGGTGCTGTTGCCGGCTTCGATCGCATCGCGCCAGAACGCGCGCTCGTCCTCGGTGCCGCGGCGATAGGCGAGAATGACCGGCAGAGTGATCTTGCCCTCGCGGAAATCGTCGCCGACATTCTTGCCGAGATCGGCAGCCTTGCCGCCATAGTCGAGCGCGTCGTCGACGAGCTGGAAGGCGAGCCCGAGATTCATGCCATAGGATTTCAGGGCGTTGCGGCCGGACCGGCCGGCCTCGGCGACGATCGGCCCGACTTCGGCGGCGGCGGCAAAGAGAGCGGCCGTCTTGGCGCGGATGACGGAGAGATAATCGTCTTCCGTCGTCTCCATGTTCTTGGCGACGGAAAGCTGCAGCACTTCACCTTCGGCGATCACGCAGGCGGCCGAGGACAGGACGTCGAGCGCATCGAGCGAGCCGACATCGACCATCATGCGGAAGGCTTGGCCGAGCAGGAAGTCGCCGACCAGCACGCTTGCCTGGTTGCCCCAGATCATCCGGGCCGTCGATTTGCCGCGGCGCAGATCGCTCTCGTCGACGACGTCGTCATGCAGCAGCGTCGCCGTGTGCATGAACTCGACCGATGTGGCGAGCTTGACGTGGTTTTCGCCCCTGTAGTCGAACAGCGAGGCGGAAGCCAGCGTCAGCATCGGCCGCAGCCGCTTGCCGCCGGATGAGATCAGATGGTTCGCCACTTCGGGGATCATCTGCACGTCGGAGCCGGCCTTGGACAGAATGAGCTGGTTTACTCGCTCCATATCCGCCCTGGTGAGATCGACCAGCGGCTTTATGGATGCCAGTTTGTTTTTGCTTTCTTCAAGCGGTATGACCACGCCCAACGACCCGGACTCCTATTCATTCATTGCACCTGACAATAGAAAGGGGCGATGGACGCGGCAAGGGGTGAATTGTCGCGCTGAGCGAAATTGGAAGGAAAACGACGGCAAATGCATGAGCTTATCCGCGCCAACGACCCCGTTCTGCTCTCTTATGCCGAGAGTTTGATGAAGGATGCCGGAATTCACTGCTTCATCGCCGATCAGGGCATGAGCGTGCTGGAGGGCTCGCTCGGCATGCTGTCGCGCCGCCTGCTGGTGGACGAGGAGATGGCCGATCAGGCGCGCCGCATCCTCATCGATGCCGGTCTCGGCGGCGAGCTGCGCGAGCGGAAGTGAGCTCCGATGGCAGGCGAAACCACTGACACCATCGATGCCTTCCACCGCGGCGCCTTCCATGTGGTGCAGCCAAAGGGCAGGGGCCATCGCGCCGGCATGGATGCGATGCTGCTTGCGGCTCTCGTCGCCGACGATCGCCCGGTCAGGGTTGCCGATCTCGGCGCCGGCGCCGGTGCCGCCGGCCTTGCCGTCGCTTCGCGGCTTGCCGATGCAGAGGTGGTGCTCTTCGAGCGCTCGGCCGAGATGGCCGATTATGCCCGCCGCAGCATCCTCTTGCCCGGCAATGCCCATGTCGCGGACCGCGTCAGCGTCGTCGAGGCCGATGTGACCCTGACCGCCAAGGCGCGCAACGATGCCGGCCTTACCGATGAGAGCTTCCACCATGTCATCATGAACCCGCCCTTCAATGATGCCTCGGACAGGCGCACGCCGGATGGGCTGAAGGCGCAGGCCCATGCCATGACGGAAACATTGTTTGAGGACTGGCTACGAACGGCTGCCGCTGTGCTGATGCCCGGAGGTCAGCTATCTCTTATTGCCAGACCGGAATCGGTTGGTGAGTTGATAAGCGCCTGCGGCAAACGTTTTGGCGGGTTGGAAATAACGCTTGTTCATCCGCGTCCGGGCCAAAATGCCGTGCGGGTGCTGGTGACCGCCATCAAGGGGTCAAGGGCTCGTTTGTCCTTCCGTGCGGCGCTGGTCATGCATGCAGAAGAAGGCCACGCCTTCTCCAGTTTCGTGGATGATCTCAGTAACGGCCGTGCCGCCTATGCGCGCAAGCCCCTGAAAGGCGCGTAAAAACTGCGCTTTTTTTAACCATTGCCATTGCGTTTGACGCTTCGATGCATACATCACCAACCGAGAGCAGGATGCATCATGCTTGCTGAAAACCGGCGCGGTTTTCGCAGAGCGGCGTCCGCAAATGTGTAGCAGTGAGGAAGGTGTATGGCAGGTTTATTGAGGCGGCTTTTGCCCAAACGTTTTCGCAAACGGGAGACTGTGATCCCGGTTGTGAGAATGCATGGGGCTATCATGGCAGGCGGCAGCCAGTTCCGTCCCGCCCTTAACCTTGCCACCTATGCGCCATTGCTTGAAAAAGCCTTTGCCAGCAAGGACGCGCCGGTTGTCGCGATTTCTTTGAACTCGCCGGGTGGATCGCCGGTTCAGTCGCGCATGATTTATCAGAGCATTCGCATGCTGGCAGAAG
>Ga0102587_1001377_pt1 | contig 18199 bp, 16 predicted proteins | sample AraplaF_Col_mTSA_FD_76853 | JGI IMG/M metagenome (GOLD analysis project Ga0102587, IMG submission 76853) | Arabidopsis root microbial communities from the University of North Carolina, USA - plate scrape MF_Col_mTSA (SPADES assembly) (version 2) | ecosystem: Host-associated > Plants > Roots >... | reverse complement strand
AAGCCGTCATCGGCGCCGTGATGCACAAGCTCGTGCATCTCATCTACGGCGTAATTCGTACCGGCAAGCCCTTTGATGCTAATTACCTTTCAAAAGGGCTTGCTATTCAAGACGGTATCTGACCCCGTATTTTTAGTGCTTGGCTTCGCCGGCGGGCAGCAGGGTTTCGACCGGGGCGTCGCTGGCGAATAGCTGCGTGCAATCGACCTTGTCGTACTCGTAGTGCTGGCCGCAGAAATCGCAATTCACCGCTACCGTGCCGCGCTCGGCAATCACGCTTTCAACTTCTTCGCGGCCCAGCATTTTCAGCATATTCCCCACTTTCTCGCGCGTGCAGCTGCAGTGGAATTGCGGATGCAGCGGGTCGAACACGCGTATCGTCTCTTCCCAGAACAGGCGCTGGATCAGCACATCGATGTCGGTTTCCAGCAGCTCCTGCTCCTTCAAGGTCGAACCGAGGATGACCGCGCGGTTCCACGTCTCCAGCGCCTCTTCCTGACTCAGCGGCGTGGCTTCGGCCTTGCCGCCGTGGTAAGGCAGCTTTTGCAGCAGCAGGCCGCGCGACACGGTATCGTCGGCCGCCAGCCACAGCTTGGTGTCCAGCTGTTCCGAACGCAGCATGTAGTTTTCGATCACGGTGGCCACATTGTCGCCATCCAGCGGCACCACGCCCTGATACGGTTGCTGGCCCGGCACTTTTTCCAGCGGGTCCAGCGTGATGATGAAGCGGCCTTTGCCGTGCGCGTTCAGCAACTCGGTCAGGCTGGCTTCGTCCGGGATTTCCACGTCCGGGTTCAGCTTGGCGGTGGCGCGCAGGCGCAGGTCGGCGTCGCATTCGACCACCAGCAGGCGCACCGGGCCGTCGCCATGGATTTGCATGATGATGGAACCGTTGAATTTCAAATTGGCCGACAGCAGCGCGGCCGCGGCCGTCATCTGGCCCAGCAGTTTCTTGACCGCGGTCGGGTAGTTGTGACGCGCCTGCACTTCGCGCCAGGTGGCGGAAATGTCGATCAGCTCGCCACGCACGGCGGCGTTATCGAAGATAAATTTTTGCAGGGTGTCTTGGGTGAAGCTCATTGTGTTATCCGATCTTTTTGAGTTGCGTCTTGAACAGTTGGCCGCGTTTGACGTAGTTGTCGGCGCTGCCTTGCAGGGCGGCCACTTCTTCCGCCGTCAGTTGGCGCGCCACCTTGGCCGGGGCGCCGATGATCAGCGAGTGGTCGGGGAATTCCTTGCCCTCGGTGACCAGCGCGCCAGCGCCGACCAGGCAGCCCTTGCCGATCTTCGCGCCATTCAGGATCACGGCTTGGATGCCGACCAGCGCGCCGTCGCCGATGGTGCAGCCATGCAGCATGGCCTGGTGGCCGATGGTCACGTTGCGGCCCACGGTGAGCGGGTAGCCCATGTCTGTGTGCATGACCGTGCCTTCCTGCACATTGCTGTTTTCGCCGATGGTGATACGCTCGTTGTCGCCGCGCAGCGTGGCGCCAAACCACACCGAGGTGTGCTCGTGCAGGCTGACCTTGCCAATCACAGTGGCAGTATCGGCAACAAATGACGATGCGGCGATCTCGGGCGTGTGATCGCCCAGTTGGTATATTGACATTGGAAGCCTGTTGTGTGCGGTGGGATGGCGCTATTTTACGCGCCCAGCTATCGAACGGTCGTGCTATTATTTTGCTTTGCTGCCAGCAAGGCTAGGATATGGCGCTGGCTCTTCTATTTTCAAGGCATCGCATCATGACCCACAAACCGTCCCGTTCCGAATTCCTGACCATCCGCGGCCTGCGCTGCCACGTGCGCCACTGGGGCAACGAGGGAGCGCCCAAGCTGTTCATGATGCACGGCTGGATGGATGTGGGCGCCTCGTTCCAGTTCGTGGTGGATGAGCTCAAGGGCGACTGGCACGTGATTGCGCCGGACTGGCGCGGCTTCGGCCTGTCGCAGCGCAACGGCCTCGATACTTACTGGTTCCCGGATTACCTGGCCGATCTGGACGCTATCCTGCGCCATTACTCGCCGGATCAGGCGGTCAACCTGCTGGGCCACAGCATGGGCGGCAATATCGTCGGCCTGTATGCGGGTGCGCGGCCGGAGCGTATCAAAAAGCTGATCAATCTGGAGGGCGCGGGCCTGCGCTCGTCCAAGCCGGAGCAGGCGCCGGGCCGCTACGCCAAGTGGATGGACAGCTTGCTGGAAACGCATGAAATGCGCACCTATCCGAATCAGGCCGCCGTTGCAGCCCGTCTGCAAAAGACCAATCCGCGCCTGAGCGACGACAAGGCCGCCTTCCTGGCCCAGCACTGGTCGGCGCAGAACGATGCGGGCGAGTGGGAAATCCTTGGCGACCCGATCCACAAGCAAGCCGGCCCGCTGCCGTACCACGTCGACGACGTGATGGCCTGCTGGAGCGCGATCACCGCGCCGGTGCTGTGGGTGGAAGCCGATCAGACCAATATGTGGGACTGGATGGGCGCCAAGCCCGCCGGCCGCGTGGAACTGGAACGCCGCCTCGGCCACCTGCGCGACGTCACCAAGAAAATGGTCTACGACGCCGGCCACATGCTGCACCACGACCAGCCGGCCGATCTGGCGCGGATGATCGAGGAATTCCTCCTCGCGTAATAATCGCTTGCCATGCCTTTGCTTTTTCGGCATGATTGAACGCATGAACTCCATTCACGCCACCGACAACCCACGCAGCGACGCTGCGTTTGGTGGCGCACGCTCCAACATTATTCGAATTATTCAGGGTCGCTGAGCTGCGGCTGCGTGCCGGTGCTTGGCGCCCCGGAGACACGCGCGTTCCCTTTGAATAATCCGTTTTGGAGCATCTCATGACCTCTTTCCCATCGCTGTCCGACATCCACGCCACCGCCGAGCGCCTGAGCGGCAAAGTCCTGCATACGCCCGTGTGGCGCTGGCAGACCGGCATCATCGAAGAACAATTCCCCACCACCGAGGTCTGGCTCAAGCTGGAGCTGTTCCAGAAAACCGGCACCTTCAAGCTGCGCGGCGCGCTCAATAACATCGCCGCGATGGACGAGGCGGCGCGCGCGCGTGGCGTGGTGGCGGTCAGCGCCGGCAATCACGCGATTGCGGTGGCGTACACGGCGCGTCTGGCCGGTTGCGGCGCCAAGGTGGTGATGCCGGCACACGCCAACCCAGCCCGCATCGCCGCCTGCCGCGAACTGGACGCCGAGGTGGTGCTGATGGCCGACATGCACGCGGCCTTCGCCCACGGCGATCAGCTGGTGCGCGAGGAGGGCCGTACCATGCTGCATCCCTACGACGGTCCGCTGACCGCGCAAGGCACGGCCACGGTCGGGCTGGAGCTGATGCGGCAGGTGCCGGGGCTGGATGCGGTGGTGGTGCCGGTGGGTGGTGGCGGCCTGCTGGCCGGCATCGCCTCGGCCGTGCGCCAGCTCAATCCGGACTGCGCGGTGTACGGCGTGGAGCCGTTCGGTGCCGATGCGCTCTACCGCAGCATGCAGGCCGGCGCCCCCGCCGTGCTGGAACGTATCGACACCGTGGCCGACAGCCTCGGAGCGCCGTATGCGATGAATTACAGTTTCAACGTTTGCCGCCGCTTCGTCAGCGAGGTGGTGCGCGTGAGCGATGACGAAATCTGCCTGGCCATGCTGCATCTGTTCCGCGACGCCAAGCTGGTGGCCGAGCCGGCCGCTGCCGTCGCCACCGCCGGCCTGATGGGGCCGCTGCGCGAGCGTCTGGCGGGCAAGCGCGTGGCCTTGCTGGTATGCGGCTCCAACATCGATCCGGCCCGCTTTGCCGAGCTGCTGGCGCGGGGCGCGCGCATCCGCGATACAATGCCAGTATGTTAAAAGTAGATCTGCACTGTCATTCCAACGTCTCCGATGGCGTACTGGCTCCTGCCGCCGTGGCGGAAACCGCGCGCAAGGCCGGCGTCGACGCCTGGGCGCTGACCGACCACGACGAGGTGAGCGGCATTCCCGCCGCGCGCGCTGCCGCCGAGGCGCTGGGCATGCGCTTTGTCACCGGCGTGGAGATTTCCATCACCTGGGCCAATGAGACGGTGCACATCGTCGGTCTGCAGATCGATGAGCGCAACCGGGCGCTGGTGGACGGCCTGGCCTGCACCCGCTCGGGCCGCGACAACCGCGGCCGCGAGATCGCCAAGCAGCTGGAGCTGGTCGGCATCGAGGGCGCCTACGAAGGCGCGCTCAAGTACGTCGGCAATCCCGACCTGATGTCGCGCACCCATTTCGCGCGCTATCTGGTCGAGATTGGCGCCTGCGCCAGCACGGCGGAGGTGTTCAAGAAATATCTGTCCGAGGGCAAGCCCGGCTATGTGCCGCATTGCTGGGCGACGCTGGAGCAATCCGTGCAGTGGATACGCGATGCAGGCGGCATTGCCGTGATCGCCCATCCGGGCCGCTACCGCTTCACGCCGCTGGCGCAGGGCGAGCTGTTCAGCGAATTCAAGCAACTGGGCGGCACCGCCATCGAAGTGGTGACCGGCAGCCATACGCCTGACCAGTATCCCGAGTACGCGCAACTGGCCAATTACTACGGCTTCCTGGCTTCGCGCGGCACCGATTTCCATGCGCCGGGCGAATCGCGCATCGATTTCGCCGCGCTGCCGCCGCTGCCGGCCAATGTGAAACCAGTCTGGCACGACTGGTGGTAATTTCGCCTGCCGATTACCGATGGCATGTAAGTAGCTGTATCTTGATTTTGCGTTGACGCGGTCTTACCTTATGATTTCGGCAAATTATCCGTCCCCGGAGACCTACACATGAAACGCATTATCCTGTTTATCGCCACCAACCTTGCAGTGATGGTAGTGCTGTCCATCGTTCTGTCGCTGCTGGGCATAGGCCGTCCGGGCTCGGGCAGCACCTTGCAGCTGGGCAGCCTGCTGGCGTTTTCGCTGGTGGTGGGCTTTACCGGCGCCATTTTCTCGCTGCTGATTTCCAAGCCCATGGCCAAGTGGTCGACCGGCGCGCGCGTGATCGATAATCCGTCCAATTCCACCGAGCTGTGGCTGGTGAATACCGTGAAAGCGCTGTCCGAGCGCGCCGGCATCGGCATGCCGGAGGTGGCGGTGTACGAGGGCGAACCCAACGCGTTTGCCACCGGCGCCTTCAAGAACTCGGCATTGGTGGCCGTGTCCACCGGCCTGTTGCAAAGCATGAACCGCGACGAGGTGGAAGCCGTGCTGGGCCACGAGGTCGCCCACGTCGCCAATGGCGACATGGTGACCATGACCCTGATCCAGGGCGTGACCAATACCTTCGTGGTGTTCCTGGCGCGCGTGGTGGGCTTCTTTGTCGACAGCATGCTCAACAAGAACGAAGAGCGCCGCGGTCCCGGCATCGGTTACATGATCACCGTGTTCGTGTGCGAAATCGTGTTCGGCCTGCTGGCTTCGCTGATCGTGGCCTGGTTCTCGCGTCAGCGCGAATTCCGCGCCGACGCCGGTTCGGCCAAGCTGCTGGGCAGCACCTTGCCGATGCAGCATGCGCTGGCGCGCCTGAATGGCGTGGAGCCGGGCCAGTTGCCGCAGTCGATGGCCGCGTCGGGCATCAGCGCCGGCCGTGGCGGCTGGGGCGCGCTGTTCTCGACCCACCCGCCATTCGAAGAGCGTATCGCGGCCTTGCGTAGCGTACAATCTTAAGCATGAGCCAATTTTTCCAGATCCATCCCGTCAATCCGCAAACCCGCCTGATCAAGCAGGCGGCGCAGATCATCCACGGCGGCGGCATCGTCGCCGTGCCGACCGATTCGTGCTACGCGCTGGTATGCCATCTGGACGACAAGAGCGCGGTCGAGCGCCTGCGCCGCATCCGCGGCATCGACGAAAAACACCATCTGACCCTGCTGTGCCGCGATTTGAGCGAGCTGGGCGTCTACGCCCGGGTCGACAACCGCCAGTTCCGCCTGTTGAAGGCGGCCACGCCGGGGCCGTTCACCTTTATTCTGGAAGCGACCAAGTGCGTGCCGCGCCGGCTCAGCCATCCATCGCGCAAGACCATCGGCTTGCGGGTGCCGGAAGACGCCATCATGAATGCCTTGCTGGCCGAGCTGGACCAGCCGCTGCTGGGCACCACGCTGATCATGCCCGGCGAGGACGAGCCGCTCAACGATGCCGATGTGATTTGCGAGCGTCTGGGCAAGCAGCTGGAACTGATTATCGATGGTGGCGCCTGCAGCATGGAGCCGACCACCGTGATCGACCTGACCGGCGACACCGCGGAACTGGTGCGCCAGGGCCGGGGCGACGCTGCCGCATTCGGACTCTGAGCCCGCCCGCAAGGCAGGCTCGGCACCTCTGGTAAAATCCCGCCCATGAACGAAACCGACAGTATTATCCAGACCATCACGGTCTACCTGATCCCTGTTCTTTTTGCAATTTCCCTGCACGAAGCCGCACATGGATACGTCGCCCGCTATTTCGGCGACCCCACCGCCGCCGACCTCGGCCGCCTGACCGCCAATCCCCTGAAACACATCGATCCCTTCGGCACGATCATTCTCCCGCTGTTGCTGAGCGTGGTGCATTTGCCGCCGCTCGGTTTCGCCAAGCCAGTGCCGGTTGATTTTGGCCGATTGCGCAACCCGAAGAAGCAGATGGCTTTCGTCGCTGCCGCTGGCCCGGCCGCCAACTTCGCAATGGGCCTCGGTTGGGCGATCGTATGGGTGGTGCTGGTCCAGGTATTCGGCCTCGGCCAGGACGACTTTTTCGTCAAGATGTCCGATGCCGGTCGCGGCGTGAATGCCGCTATGATCGTCTTTAACCTGATTCCGATACCACCGCTCGATGGCGGCCGCATCGTCACGGGTATGTTGCCAATGTCGCTGGCGCGGCCGTATGCGCGCATTGAACGCTATAGCCTGTGGGTGTTCTTGGGCTTGATTTTGATGTTGCAGTTTGGCTTGCTGAACGGTTTCCTGATTTACGGCTCGTATTTCATGCAGAGCATCTGGCATGTGATGATCTATCCCTTGCAACTCCTTTTTAGCTGAGCCCGACTATGTATCCCGACCGCGTAGTATCCGGCATGCGTCCCACCGGCTCCATGCACCTGGGCCACTACCATGGCGCGCTGAAAAACTGGATCAAGATGCAGACCGAGCTGCCATGCCTGTTCTTCGTGGCCGACTGGCACGCGCTGACCACGCACTACGACGACCCGTCCGTCATCGAGCGCAGCACCTGGGACATGGTGATCGACTGGCTGGCGGCCGGCATCGACCCTTCGCAATCGACCATCTTCATCCAGTCGCGCGTGCCCGAGCACGCCGAACTGCACTTGCTGCTGTCCATGGCCACGCCGCTCGGCTGGCTGGAGCGGGTGCCGACCTACAAGGACCAGATCGACAATCTGGCCAATAAAGACCTCGCAACCTACGGCTTCCTCGGCTATCCGCTGCTGCAGGCCGCCGACGTGCTGATCTACCGCGCCAGCCAGGTGCCGGTCGGCGAGGACCAAGTGCCGCACATTGAAATGATGCGCGAAATTGCGCGCCGTTTTAATCACTTGTACGGCAAAGAAAAAGGATTCGAGGAGAAGGCGCAGGACGCCGTCAAAAAGCTGGGCAGCAAGCGTGCCAAGCTCTACAACGAACTGCGCACCGAATACCAGCAGGACGGCAAGGAGGAAGCGCTGGAGCAGGCCAAGGCCATGCTGGACGACGCCCAGAGCCTGTCCATGGGCGACCGCGAACGCCTGTTCGGCTACCTCGAAGGCAGCCGCAAGCTGATCCTGGTCGAGCCGCACGCGCGCCTGACCGAAGCGTCTCGCCTGCCGGGACTGGACGGCCGCAAGATGTCCAAGAGCTACGGCAATTCCATCGCCCTGCGCGAGGACAAGGACGCGGTCAGCAAAAAGATCAAGACGATGCCGACCGACCCGGCGCGCGTGCGCCGCACCGATGCCGGCGACCCGGCCCGTTGCCCGGTCTGGCAGTTCCATCAGGTGTATTCCGACCAGGCTACCCAGGAATGGGTGGTAAAAGGATGTAAATCCGCCGGCATCGGCTGCATCGAATGCAAACAGCCAGTGATCGACGCCATCGTCAAGGAACAGGAGCCCATGCACGAGCGCGCCCAGCCGTATCTGGACGACCCGTCGCTGGTGCGCGCCATCGTCGCGGACGGCAATGACGCGGCCCGCAAGCTGGCGCTGGAAACCATGCGCGACGTGCGCGAAGCCATGGGGCTGGCCTACACATGAGCATGAGCGATCAGATTTCCCCCTGGGTGCGGCGCTATGCGCCGCTGGTCCCCGGCGGCGCCGTGCTGGACCTGGCTTGCGGCAGCGGCCGCCATTCGCGCCACATGGCGGCGCTGGGCCACGAGGTGGTGGCGGTTGACCGCGATGCCACGGCGCTGGCCGCCGCAGCCGGCCCCGGCATTACCACCAGCGCCATCGATCTGGAAGAGGAGGGCGCGCCATGGCCCTTCGGTCCGCATCGATTCGCAGGCATCGTGGTGACAAACTACCTGCATCGCCCGTTAATTGCCGACATGCTGGCCAGTCTGGCGCCCAACGGCGTGCTGATTTACGAGACCTTCGCGGATGGCAATGCACAGTTCGGCAAGCCATCCAATCCGGCCTTCCTGCTGCAAGCAGGGGAGTTGCTGGAACTGGCGCGCGAGCATGGTTTGCGCGTGGTAGCCTTTGAGGATGGCGTGATTGCCGAGCCAAAAGCTGCCATGGTGCAACGACTATGCGCCGTGAAGCCCGATTTTCCACGAGAGGCGGCGCTATTACCGCCATTTTGAGCGTCGATATCTGCCCCCGGATGCACCACGGGTGCAAGCTATCGACTACAATCGTTGTTTTAATACTTTACGCAGTGGTTTCCTATGATTAAGGGCAGCATCGTAGCAATCGTCACCCCGATGCACGCAGACGGCAGTCTGGACTTCGAGGGTTTGAATCAGCTGATCGACTGGCACATCGCCGAGGGTACGGACAGCATCGTCATTGCCGGCACCACCGGCGAATCGGCCACCGTGAGCGTGGAAGAGCACTGCGCGCTGATCAAGGCGACGGTCGCCCACGCCAAGGGCCGCATCCCCATCATCGCCGGCGCCGGCGCCAACTCGACCGCCGAGGCGATCAAGCTGACCCGCTACGCCAAGGAAGCCGGTGCGGACGCTACCCTGCAGGTGGTGCCGTACTACAACCGTCCTACCCAGGAAGGCATGTACCAGCACTTCAAGGCCATCGCCGAAGCGGTGGACCTGCCGGTGATCCTGTACAACGTGCCGGGCCGCACCGTGGCGGACATGAGCAACGAGACCATCCTGCGTCTGGCGCAAATCCCGAACATCGTGGGCGTGAAAGATGCCACCGGCAACATCGGCCGCGGCTACGACCTGCTGCGCCTGGCGCCGAAATCGTTCGCCGTCTACTCGGGCGACGATCCGACCGCCATGGCCCTGATGCTGGCCGGCGGCGCCGGCAACATTTCGGTCACCGCCAACGTTGCGCCGCGCGCCATGGCCGATATGTGCCGCGCCGCCATCGCCGGCGACATCGCCACTGCCGTCGCGCTGAACAACAAGGTTTTCCCGCTGCACCAGAAACTGTTCATCGAACCGAATCCGGTGCCAGTCAAGTGGGCGCTGGCGGAAATGGGCAAGATGCCGGCCGGCATCCGCCTGCCGCTGGTGCCGCTGGCGGCCGACTGCCATGCAGCCGTGCGCGCGGCGCTGCAAGAAGCCGGCGTCCTGTAAAACCCGTAGCAAGGAACACACGTCCCGACTCGCGTCGGATCATATATTGCTGCACCTCAGCTTCTTAAACAGTAACGACATGACTATTCGCAAGACAGCTTTTATTTCCTCGCAGCGCGCGCTGGTAGTTGGCGCCATGGTGGCCACCGTGACCAGCCTGAGCGGCTGCGGCATGATCAGCTCGGTGGTCGGCAACGACAAGGTCGATTACAAGTCGGCCAAGAAAGCCAGCACGCTGGACGTGCCGCCAGACCTGACGCAATTGCAGAAAGATAACCGCTACTCGCTGCCGGATTCGAGCAACGGCGTCGCCACCGCCTCCGGCTACAGCGCCGCCAAGGCCGCGCAGTCGGGCGCGCTGACGCCGAACGCCGTCATCGTGCCGGGCCAGCCTGCGGCCGGCAGCGTGGCGCAAACCGCGCTGAGCGATATCAAGGTCGAGCGCGACGGCAACCAGCGCTGGCTGGTGATCAAGCAGACGCCGGAGCAGTTGTGGCCGCAGCTCAAGCAGTTCTGGGAAGATTCGGGCTTCACGCTGGCGCAGGAACTGCCTGCGGCCGGCATCATGGAAACCGAATGGAATGAAAACCGCGCCAAGATTCCGCAGGATTTCATCCGCAACACCATCGGCAAGGTATTTGACTCGGTGTATTCGAGCGGCGAGCGCGACAAGTTCCGCACCCGCATCGAGCGCCGCGCCGACGGTTCCAGCGAGATTTACATCAGCCACCGCGGCGTGCAGGAAGTGACCGTGGGCGCCGAGAAGGAGTCCACCAAGTGGGCGCCGCGTCCTAACGATCCGGGCCTGGAGGCGGAATTCCTGGCGCGCCTGATGAACAAGCTGGGCAACGGCGGCGAGCAGCTGGCTTCGGCCAAGACGGCCGTGGACGGCGCCATCGTCCAGCCGCAGCACGCCTCGCTGGTCGGCGCCGGTGCAGACCGTGCGGTGCAGGTGGATGAGGGCTTCGACCGCGCCTGGCGCCGTGTCGGCCTGGCGCTGGACCGCGCCGGCTTCACGGTGGAAGACCGCGACCGCACCCAGGGCCTGTATTTCGTCCGTTATGTCAACGATGCGGCCGAATCCAAGGGCTTCTTCAGCAAGCTGTTCAGCTGGGGTTCGTCATCGGAAGAGGATAAGGAAGCGCAGCGTTACCGTATTTCGGTGAAAGCCAGCGAAGGCAATACCAGTGTCGTGAAAGTATTGACCAATGCCGGTCAGCCGGAAACTGGTCCGGTAGGCGAGAAGATTATTGGCCTGCTGCACGAACAGCTGAAATAACCCCGTCGTCCCGGCGGAGGCCGGGACCCATGGAACGCCTGCGGTATGTTATGCCGGCGTTCTATGGCCGGAACGGCGCGAAGCATTATTACCGGCATTAGCCGGTTTTTTTATGCCTGTTTAAAACCTGCAGACGAAAAAAAACCGGCCGAAGCCGGTTTTTTTTCTCAAGCTGATATTACTTCGAAGCAGCTGGAGCAGCAGCAGCCGAAGCGGCTGGAGCAGCGGCAGCGTCCGAAGCTGCTGGAGCAGCAGCAGCTGGAGCAGCAGCAGCGTCAGCTGCTGGAGCGGCTGGAGCAGCAGCTGGTGCTGGAGCAGCAGCTTCTGGAGCAGCTACTGGAGCTGGAGCAGCAGGAGCTTCTTCTTTTTTCGAGCAAGCAGCCAGAGCAACAGCCAGCAGGGAGGCGATCAGCAGGGATTTTTTCATGGGTTTTCCTTAGTTAATTCAAAAATTAAACACAGTGTTGCGATTAATAATTACCGGTAATTATCGCTCATTAGGTCGTCCTCGAAGGCTTTCGTACCCATAAAGGTGCCTACTAGACAACGGAAACTTCCTAGCCGAATATTATAGCGATTTTTAGTGCATCGCAATAGTTCCACAAGCCTAACGCATAACTATTTTGCGATATCGCAACATTTCGTTTTCGCTTCGACTTATGCCTATGTACCGCTAACTACCAGTGATCGCATCGAACTTCTGCATTTTACCCAAAACCGGCTCATAATCCAGTCGAGTTTGCATACAAACCGGGGGCGGATTCTATCCAAATTGTAAGGAAACGTTCCAGGCTGGTTTGCAGGTCTTCCGGGCCGTTAAAAACCGCTTCACCACGGAAATGATCGGCATGAAACCGGCGCACAATATCGCGCTGGTCGGCAATGCAGAACGAGTCGGTCAATTGCCGCAATTGCGGGTTGGTGCGGCGGACTTCGACCAGGTGCCCGTAATCTTTGAGCAGCCGCAGGAAACGCGGCGCGTGGCGCTCGACCTCGCGCCCGTCGTGCGCCACCAGTTGCAGGCGGCCGCCGGCGTGGAGAAAGCGCCGCAGCTGGGCGTCGGTGGCGCTGCTGCCCAGCTCCCAGATGGTGTAGTCGGGATCGAACATCTGCAGCGTCTGCTCGGCGCGCGACAGGCAAGTGGCCAGGTGCTGCTGAAATTCCGCCCGCGTGGTGAAGGGAATGACCAGTCTGTCCATATTGCCTCCCGATTAAATTAGCCGAGTTCGATCCAGCCGTCCTGATACCAGGTGTACAGCGCCTCCAGCACATCGTCCGAGGCGGCGGCGAACTGCTCGCCTTCGAGGCGGCGGTTGTTGGCCAGCAGTTCCAGCGTGGCCTTGTCGGCCTTGCCGACGCCGAACGATTCGCCGTTGATGAACACGTTCTTGCCACGGTACAGCATTTGCGTCTTGGCCGACAGCGACAAACCCTTTTTCATCACTGCTTCGCCGAACTTGCCGACGGTGAGCGGCTTGGCCGGGCCGGTGAAGAATACATTGTGCTTGGGCGTGGACATATACTCGCCAAAGAAGATGGTGATGTCTTCCTCGGTGAAGCGGACCTTGTTCAGTTCCTCGGTCAGGGCGGCCAGCATCTGGCGCGGGATCTCGGCCGGCTTGCTGGTCGGCTCCAGCTCCGGATCGGCGTAGCGCCCCGGCAGGTCGATGGAGTCGGCCATGAATTGCAGGAAGTTCTCGCCCAACTCCTGATACGACGGCGAACGGAAGCCGATCGAATAAGTCTGGCAATCGCCGATGGCCACGCCGTCGTGCGCGTAGTGCGGCGGCAGGTACAGCATGTCGCCCGGATTGAGCACGAACTCTTCTTCCGGCTGGAAGTTGGCCAGGATCTTGAGCGGCAGGCCATCGATCAGCGACAGGTCTTTTTGCGCGCCGATTTTCCAGCGGCGCTGGCCCTGCGCTTGCAGCAGGAACACGTCGTAGGAATCGAAGTGCGGGCCGACGCCGCCGCCATCGGTGGCAAAACTGACCATCAGGTCGTCGAGGCGGGCGTCGGGGATGAAGCGGAACTGGCGCAGCAGCGCGTCGGCCTTGGCGTCGAACAGGTTGACGCCCTGGACCAGCATGGTCCATTCCTTCTGCTCGCGCGATGGCAGGCTTTCCAGCGGGCCGTGCTGCATGGCCCACTCGCCGCCGAAGCCAGTGACCAGGCGCGATTCGGCGTGGTTGGTCGCGGCCAGCCTGGCCAGCGCATCAAAGCTCAGCAGCGGCTTGAAACCGGGAATGGCGTTGCGGATCAGGAGAGGCTTTTTATGCCAGTAATCGCGCAGGAATTGCGCGGGCGTGATGTCGCCGAGGAGTGGTAATTTTTTCATACGCCATTATAACCAGTCCTCGGCGGGGCCTGTCGGCGATCCAAGGTATAATCCCGGGTTAATTATGAAAGGATGCACAACATGAAGATTGCCAAGAACACGGTCGTGACTGTGAATTACAAACTGTCCGATGCCCAGGACAATCTGATCGAAGACGGCCGTCAACCCATGGTTTACCTGCACGGCGGCTACGAGAACACCCTGCCGAAAATCGAGGAAGAACTGGACGGCAAGGACGTTGGCTACTCGTCCATCATCCAGATCGAACCGGAAGACGCGTTCGGCGACTACGACGCTTCGCTGGTCAAGGTGGAAGACCGCAAGCGCCTGCCGGAACCGCTGGAAGTCGGCATGCAGTTCGAAGGCATGCCGGACGGCGACGCCGGCGAAGAAGAAGCCATGATCTTCACCGTGACCGACATCGCCGACGACAAAGTGGTCCTGGACGGCAACCACCCGCTGGCCGGCATGGCCCTGCGCTTCTCGCTGAACGTGGTGGATGTGCGCGAAGCCACCGATGAAGAAATCGCCCACGGCCACGTGCACGGCGCCCACGGTCATCACCACGATGACGAAGATGATGAAGGCGAAGAAGGCGATCACGTCGCCATTCACCCGATTCACTAAGCCGTTTTACTGCGGCGCCTCGGCGCTGCCGCCCTTGATGGTGAACAGGGCGGCGGCGCCGGGCGTAACGCGCACTTCGGCCCAGTCCGCGGCCATGTGCAGATGTCCCACATTGTCGCGCCATTGAATGGCCGGCTCTCCCGCAGCACCGCGCTGCGCGTCGATCAGCAGCACCTTCCCCTTGTATTTCTCCGCCAGCGCGCGGATTTGCTTGCGCACTTCGGCAAAGCCATCCTGTTTGGTCTGAAAGCTGGACAGCAGCGAAAAGCCTTCTTCCTCCGTGACGCGCGGATCGCCATCCGAGAACAGCACGATGCCATGTATCTTCTGCCGCGTGGCCAGCGTGAACAAGCGATGCAGCCATGCGCGGTTGGCGACCAGGCGGTCTTCATACTCGCTGTTGCGGCCTGCTTCGGCGCGATAGTGGTTGTTATTGGCGGGGAGATTGATGGTGGCGAACAGCACCTTGCCATACTCCCAGTGCGCGTTCTCCGCATAGCTGCGGAACTTGGCGGTGGACGACATGCGCGTCACGCTGACGTGGCGCGCGCCCAGCGATTCGCCATCGACGTAGAACAGTTCGCGCAAGCGGTTCAGGCGCTCGATGGCGTTGGAGCGGCCGGCAGAGTTGAGGCACGCGGTCCAGTCGCTGCCGGCCAGCGAGACGATCATCGGCTGCGGCGATTCGTTGAGCAGAGCATGGCGCTGGGCATACAGCTTGTCGCCGCATGGCTCGCTGGCTGCCTTGATGCCAATGGCAACGACGAAGGCGGGATCGCTTTGTGAGGCTTCCGCAATGGCGCGCTTGAGCGCCGCCTCGTCGCGGTCGCGCTGCAAAGGATGGCCGATCACGGCGAACTGGAAGCCGCGCGCAGCTTGCGCCGCGCCACTGGCCGGCGCCGCGTACACTGCCGGCGCGGCGTGCGTCAACGCCATGGCCGCTGCCAGCACCTTGGCGGCAGCCAGCGGCAAACGGCGATGGCGCGCGACGCGCATCATGCCTGTGCCGACGCGGTCAGGCGCTTCAACTGATACAGGCGGTCCAGCGCTTCGCGTGGCGTCAGCGCATCCGGATCCAGCTCGTCCAGCGCGTCGAGCAGTTCGCGCATGGCGGGGCTGGCGGCTGGCGCCGGCGCTTCGATCTCCTCGTCATTGGCATCGACCGATGGCGCGGCAAACAAATCCAGCTGCGGCGTGGCATCCAGCGCCTGCGCTTCCAGGCGTGCCAGATGCTTGCGCGCGGCTTTGATCACCGGCTGCGGCACGCCGGCCAGCTGCGCCACCTGCAAACCATAGCTCTGCGACGCCGGGCCTTCCTGCACCGCGTGCAGGAACACGATGGTGTCCTTGTGCTCCACCGCCGACAAGTGCACATTGCTGGCGCTCGGATGGCTGTCCGGCAGCTGCGTCAATTCGAAGTAGTGGGTGGCGAACAGCGAGAAGCTGCGGCTGGTCTCGATCAGGTGGCGCGCAATCGCCCACGCCAGCGCCAGGCCGTCGAAGGTCGAGGTGCCGCGGCCGATTTCGTCCATCAGCACCAGCGAGTGCTCGGTGGCGCCGTTCAGGATGGCGGCGGCTTCGGTCATCTCCACCATGAAGGTCGAACGGCCGCCGGCCAGATCGTCGGTGGCGCCAATGCGGGTGAAGATGCGGTCGATCGGGCCGATGACGGCACTTTGCGCCGGCACATAGCTGCCCATGTAGGCCAGCAGCGTGATCAGGGCCACCTGACGCATGAAGGTCGACTTACCGCCCATGTTAGGACCGGTAATCAGCAGCAGGCGGCGTTCATCGACAAAGCGGCAATCGTTGGCGATGAAGCGCTCGATCTGGTTTTCCACTACCGGGTGGCGGCCTTCCTTGATGTTGAGGCATGGCGTATCCACCAGCTCCGGCGCGCACCAGTTGTGGCGCAGCGCGTGGTCGGTGAGGGCGGTCAGCGTATCCAGCTGCGCCAGCGCCCTGGCGATGGCCTGCAGCGTGCCGATGAACGGCGCCAGGTCGCCCAGCAACTGGTCATACAGCATCTTCTCGCGGGCGAGGGCGCGGTCCTGCGCCGATAGCGCCTTGTCTTCAAACGCTTTCAGTTCGGGCGTGATGTAACGTTCGCAGTTCTTCAGCGTCTGGCGGCGGCGGTAATCGTCCGGCACCTTGTCGGCCTGGCCATTGGTGACTTCGATGTAGAAGCCGTGCACCTTGTTGTACTCCACACGCAGATTGGCGATACCGGTGCGGGCGCGTTCGCGCGTCTCCAGATCCACCAGATACTGGCCGGCGTTTTCCGACAGGCCGCGCAGTTCGTCCAGCTCCGCATCGAAGCCGCGTGCGATCACGCCGCCGTCGCGTACCATCACCGACGGTTCCGGCATCACGGCGCGTTGCAGCAGATCGAGGCAGGCTTCCGGCGTCGCCAGATCGGCGTGGATGCCGGCCAGCAGGCCGTTCGCATCGGTCAGCGTGCGCTGCATGCCGTGACGCAGCGCGGGCAGCTGCGTCAGGCCATCGCGCAGGCTGGCCAGATCGCGCGGCCGCGCCGATAGCAGCGCGATGCGGGTGGTGATGCGTTCAATATCCGGTACCTGCGCCAGCGTGTGCGACAGCGAGCCGGTGGCATCGGCCTGCGCCAGCGCGGCGATGGCCTCGTGGCGCGAACGTGCCACGTGCTGGTCGCGGCGCGCATGGTGCAGCCAGTGGCGCAGCAGGCGCGAACCCATGGCGGTGCGGCAGTGATCCAGCAGCGAGAACAGCGTCGGCGATTCCTGGCCGCGTATGGTCTCCGTCAGTTCCAGATTGCGGCGCGTGGCGGCATCGAGGCCGATGAATTCATTTTCGGTTTCCGTGGTGAGCGTGCGCACGTGCTGCAGGCCGCGACCCTGCGTCGATTGCGCGTAGCGCAGCAGCGCGCCGGCCGCGCCGAAGGCGGCGCCCAGGCCATCGGCGCCAAAGCCGGTCAGCGTGGAGACGGCCAGTTGATCCAGCAGCGCCTTGTGGCCGCTGACCACATCGAAGTGCCACTCCGGCACATGGTTGACGTGGCAGGCGGTGTATTCCTCAAACAGCTCGCCGTTATCGCCGCGCAGAATCTCGGCTGGCGAAATGCGCTCCAGCTCCTGCTGGATGCGGGAATTGACCGTGTGGGCGTCGCCCGAGAACTCCATCAGGCGCAGCGCGCCGCTGGCCAGCGACAGCCACGCCAGGCCGGCGGTGGCGACCTTGCGCTGCGTGATCACGCACAGCGCCAGCAGCGGGCGTTCCGATTTTTCCGGCAGCAGATCGGCATCGGTCAGCGTGCCCGGCGTGACCACGCGCATCACCTTGCGCTCGACCGGACCCTTGCTGGTGGCGGGATCGCCGATCTGTTCGCAGATGGCGCAGGACTCGCCGATCTTCACCAGCTTGGCCAGATAGCCTTCCAGCGAGTGGAACGGCACGCCCGCCATCTTGATCGGCTGGCCGCCCGACGAACCGCGCGCCGTCAGCGTAATGCCGAGCAGGCGCGCCGCCTTTTCCGCGTCCTCGAAGAACAGCTCGTAGAAATCGCCCATGCGGTAGAAGACCAGCATGTCCGGGTGCTGGTTCTTGATGCTGAGGTACTGCTGCATCATCGGCGTGAGCTTTTCGGCGGGGCTGTTCTTGACGGCTGCGGCGTTGATTTCGTTCGGGACGGTGGTCATTGGGTCTGAAAATATGGTGCAATAATTAACCCGTCATTTTACCGCGTTTCCGATAGTGTCCCCAATCCTTGTGCTTGCATTTGGCGGCAGGTTCAAGCGTAGCATTAAGCTCAACGAGGACTGGACTGTGGCTGTTGATGCAGACGGAAACCGTTGCGATGGTTTTGGGAGTCGCCTTCGATGGCGAGATAATGCGTCAGTTTGGCTGTCAGCATGCGCTCGGCCAGCATCTTTTTGAGCTGGCCAGCCGGCCCTGATTCCCCGAGAATGGACTCGGCGTCCTTATTCTCGACCTGGGCCAGCACTGGTCGATCAGTTCAACGGGAAACGGGTACTGCTTCTTGTTTTTGGCTTCTTCGTGGTCATTGCAACTCTCGGAAAAGACACCGTGACATTCATTGGACCTTCACAAGATTCGGTACTGGTAGTCGTGCGATTCAGGCTTGCCACAGAACTCGGTGCCGCGATCCGTCAATATGCGAATGACGCCCATGCCTTGCTCGTCCATGAATGGCAGCACCCGGTCGTTTAGCAGATCGGCGGCCGTG
>Ga0102587_1001375_pt1 | contig 18246 bp, 17 predicted proteins | sample AraplaF_Col_mTSA_FD_76853 | JGI IMG/M metagenome (GOLD analysis project Ga0102587, IMG submission 76853) | Arabidopsis root microbial communities from the University of North Carolina, USA - plate scrape MF_Col_mTSA (SPADES assembly) (version 2) | ecosystem: Host-associated > Plants > Roots >... | reverse complement strand
GTTCGTGAAAGGGAATCTCGGCGGCGAGCCGAAGGATCTGAGTGTTGTATAGCGGCGCGTTCATGTCCCTTCGACTTAAGGGACCCGGGCCGAGGATGCGACCCCCACAATAAAAATCCTCCCCCGCAAGGGGGAGGTGTCGCCGAAGGCGACGGAGGGGGAGGAAGCACCAACGTAACGACGTGCTTCCTCCCCCTCCGTCATGCTTCGCATGCCACCTCCCCCTTGCGGGGAAGGATAATCTACTTCGCCGCGCTGCTGGAATTCTCCGTCGCGGCGTTGTCGTCATCCCCGCCGAACACCGGCTCGCCCTTGCGCCGCCGGTCGACGAAGTCGGCCACCGTCGCGCTCGATTTGTCGAGCAACGGATAGGTCATCGAATGCGTGATCCAGTCGGGCCGCCCGGTCGGTCCGCCGCCGACGGTGTCGAACACGAGCACCAGCAGCAGGAAGCCGATGCTCACCAGCACCAGTCCCTTCAATGCGCCGAAACCGAAGCCCAATGCGCGGTCGATCGGACCGAGAATGCTGTCGCGCATCCGCGAGCCGATCGTGTTGGCGATCAGCCGCCCACCCAGATAGGTCGCGCCCGCGAGGATCGCGAAGGCGAGCACCGCCCCGCCCTGCGCGGTGCCCACTGCGCCCGACAACAATTCGGCAAAAGGCGCATGGAACAGCTTGAGCACCAGCACGACCATCAGCCACGCGCCCAGCGCCAGCACCTCGGTCACGAACCCGCGGATGAAGCCCAGCACCGCCGCCCCGCCGATCGCGAGCAGCACGACGATATCGAGTCCGGTCAAAGCCATGAAACGCGTCCCTCCCGCCGCCCTGATAATCGCCTGCCGGGCACGGCGAAAGGCACCAAATCCGCTTTCGACGCAGGCTCGCCGGCGAATCGCAAGAATAGGATTCGAGCGGCTTAACTTCGCACTTTTCCCGCGAATCGTGAACGTTCGTTGCGCGAAAATGTAAGATTGTTACGTGACGATTTGCGCTGATCTCGACAATTTCAAAGAGCGTGGCGGGATGCTGACATAGCAAATCCTACATTGCCAGCATCCGGGCTGGTGAGGCTCGCGCACGGCAAGAATGTGAGACTTCCCGTGCTGAAGGGTTGCTTTTGGGCGAAAGCAGACGGCTGACCGGCCCGCTCACCCCTGCCGCGTGATCCTGAGCGCCCAGCGGTCATAGCCCAGCGCCTCGACGCGCTTGAGCAAAGCCTCGGCCACGGCGGGAGCGGGTTTCGCCTCGCGGCTCAGCAGCCAGAGATAGCGTCCGCTCGGCTCGCCGACGATCGACCATTCATAATCATCGCCATGATCGAGCACCCAATAATCGCCGGTGTAGAGCGGTCCGAAGAACGACACCTTGAGCTTGGCGTTGGTCGCATCGTCGGCGACGATCGCATGGCCCTCGATATAGCCGCGCTCGCCGCGCGGTCCGCCCTGAACGCCGCTGTTGACGATGCTGATCCGGCCGTCCTCGTCCAGCGCATATTCCGCCGTCACGCCGTCGAGCCCCTTCTGGAAGCGGTTCTCGTGCCGGGCGAGCTCGAACCATTTGCCGAGATAGCGCGCCAGCTCGACCGGCTTTGCGGGCTCGGGCACTTGCGGATTGATCACCGGCGGCCGCGTCGCACGCGAATAGAGGAACAGGCCGCCAATGGCAGCGGCGGCGACGCCGGTGGCGATCTTGATCGCAGTCGATTGCTTCATGGCGCCATAGTGCGATGCCGCACGGCGGATTGATAGCCCTTCCGCGCCGACGGCGGATGCCGCGGAATCGTCTCCCCGCGTCGTCTTCACGTGTTGGCGCAAAACCATTGCCAAGCCTGCTCAGTCCTGAGGGAATGCCGCTATAGTATTGCGTAAAAAGGGAGGCGCTTGTGCGGCTAGGCGGTCGACACGGAGCGTTTGCGCGGCGGGCAAGAGTCTTTTTCACCTATCGCGCGGTGTTGCTCTGCAGCGTCGGAGCCGTGCTGGCATCGGGGGCGGCGCAGGCGCAGGTGGCGCCGCCGCCTCCACCGATTGTCCCCGCACCACCGCCTTCGCCCGAATCGGCCCCTTCCGCCACCACGGGTCAGGTCACCGCCGCGGCGCCGACGCTGCGCTTCTGGGACGGCGGCAATCCCGCGCTGCACCAGAACAATGCGATCGACGGCGGCTCCGGCATCTGGAGCGCGACCGCGCCGAACTGGACCGATGCCGCCGGCGCGATCAACGGCCCGATGCAGCCGGTACCGGCCTTTGCGGAGTTCCGGGGCGCTCCAGGCACGGTGACGATCGACGACAGCCAAGGCATTCCGGCGATCAGCTCGATGCTGTTCGGCGTCAGCGGCTATCGCCTGACCGGCGGCCAGCTCCGGCTGGATGGCGGCGCCTTCACGTCGATCCGTACCGCCGACGGCGCGACCGCGCAGATCGACAGCAGCCTGATCGGCGACAGCGGCTTGCTCTACAACGCGCTGGGCACGCTGATCCTCACCGGAAACAACAGCTATACCGGCGGCACGCGCGTCGACGGCGGTACGCTGATCGGCAACACGCATTCGATCCGCGGCGAATTGGAGAACGGCGGCAGCGTCGTCTTCGACCAGGCCTTCGACGATACGTTCCAGGGCAATATCAGCGGGTTGTTCAGCACATGGGGGCTGATGACCAAACGTGGCGCGGGCACCCTGACGCTGACCGGCGGCAACCAGCTCGACTGGAATGTCGAGCAAGGCGGCCTGATCGCCCAGGGCGAAGGGTTCGGCGGCAATATCCAGGTGTCCGATGGCGCACGGCTGACACTCAGCTCGGGCGAGGTCAGTGGTGTCACGTCAACCTATCGCTACGCCCTGTCGGGCGCCGGCCGGTTCGACGCCGCGGGCAAGGGTCTGCTCGTCCTGGCTGCCAATTCGGGCGGCTTTACCGGCCATAGCGAAGTGCAGGACACCGCGCTGCGCGTCGAGGGGACGCTGGGCGGTTCGCTGCATGTCGGCGCGGGCGGACGGCTGGGCGGCACCGGCACGGTCGGCGACGTCACGGTCGGTGCGGGCGGGCGGCTGATCGGCGCGCCCGACGAGACGCTGAAGCTCGCATCGCTCGCGCTCGACTCCGGCGCGATCATCGACGCGCGGCTGGGCACGGTCGGCACGCCGCAGCTGTTCCAGGTCAATGGCGACCTGACGCTCGACGGCACGCTCAACGTCGCCGGAACCGGTCCGATCGGCGCGGGCATCTATCGGCTGATCTCCTATTCGGGCGCGCTCACCGACAACGGCCTCGCGATCGGCAGCCTGCCCGCGGGGCAGGAACGCTCCTTGGTCTCGATCCGCACCTCGGTCCCCTGGTCGGTCGATCTCGTTTCCGAGATCGGCGGCAGCCCGATGCAATTCTGGGACGGCAGCGATCCGACGCGCTTCAACAACGGGATCGTCGATGGCGGCCCCGGCGTGTGGCGCCGCGACCTTGCCGGCTGGACCGATAGCAGCGGCAAGAAGAACCGGACGAGCGTCGGGACCGCCTTCTCGGTGTTCGAGGGGCGCGGTGGGCAAGTGGTGATCGACGCCGGCAATGCGGGCGCGATCCAGACCGGCGGGATGCAGTTCGCCGTCACCGGCTATACGCTCTCCGGCAGCGGCCTTCGCCTCGCCGGCAACGAGCGCACGATCTTCCGCGTCGGCGACGGCAGCGAATGGGCGTCCACCATGGTCGCCGAGATTTCCGCGCCGATCTCCGGCTTCACGCGCCTCGTCAAGGCCGATGCCGGCACGCTGATCCTCTCCGGCGCCAACAGCTATACCGGCCCGACCGAGGTCGAGGGCGGGACGCTCATCGGCAACGCCGCCTCGATCCGCAACACCTTGCTCAACGCCGGCACCACGGTGTTCGACCAGCGCGAGAACGCCACTTTCGGCCATATGATCGTCGGCCTGAACGGGCGTTCGGGCGACATGATCAAGCGCGGCAGCGGTGTGCTCACCCTCGCCAAGGAAAGCCGGCTCGACTGGACCGTGGAGGAAGGCCGACTGGTCGCGCAGGCCGATCGCTACAAGAGCGAAGTCACCACGTTGCTCGGCGGCGGCGAACTCCAGCTGGATACGCCGGCCGATGTTTCGATGGCCACCTTGTTCCGCGGCGATGGCCGCCTCACCAAGACCGGCAGCGGCATGCTGGTGCTGACCGGCCATTCGCGGACCTTCGAAGGCACCACCCGGGTCGCCGGCGGCGAGCTGTTGGTCGACGGTACGCTGGCCGGCCATGTCGTCGTCGAGGACAAGGCAATGCTCTCGGGTGATGGCTGGGTGGGTTCGCTGTTCGTGAAGCGCGGCGGAACGCTCTCGCCGCGGCCGAGCCCCGGGTCACCCGATGCGGGATCGGTCACGTCGATGCGGGTTCTCGGCGATCTCACGTTCGAACCCGGCGCGCGCTTCGAAGTCGATGTCGATCCCCAGGGCGTGCTCAGCGACATGGTCTATGTCGAGGGCGTCGCGCATCTCGCCGGTTCGGTCTTCCATATCGGCAGCAGCGGCACCTATCGGGCCTCCGCCACCTACACGATCCTCATCGCCGACGGCGGGATCGAGGGCCGGTTCGACAGCGTCGCCTCGTCCTACGCCTTCCTTACCCCGCGGCTCGACTACACGCTGTCGGCGGTCAGGTTGACGCTCGACCGTAACGACGTGCAGTTCCAGGATGTCGCCTTGAGCGAGAACCAGCGCGCAGTGGGCACGGCGCTGCAGACCATGGTCGCGGGGCCGCTATACGACGCGGTCGTCGTCGCCGACGCGGAAAATGCCCGGCTCGCCTTCGACAGCGTCTCGGGCGATTTCCACGCCTCGCTGCGCACTGCCCTGGTCGAGGACAGCCGCCTGACGCGCGACACTGCGCTCGCGCGGATGCGGGCGCCGCTCGCGCAGCCCGGCATATCGGCCTGGGGTCAGGCGATCGGCGGCTGGGGCCATTATGGCAGCGACGGCAACGCCGCGCGGCTCGAGCGATCGGCGGCGGGCGGGCTTGCCGGGATCGAGGCGCAGATCCCCGACCATGACGTCCGGCTCGGCGTGTTCGGCGGCTATCACCACGCCGATCTGCGCGGCAGCGGCGACGCCGATGTGGATAGCTATCACACCGGCCTCTATGCCGGCGCGCGGTTCGGCGCTTTCGCCGCGCGCACCGGCGTGGTGTTCAGCTGGCAGGACGTCGCGACCCGGCGCGCGATCGCCGGGCTCGGCGAACAGCTCCGCGCCGATTACGGCGCCTCGACCGCACAGGCCTTCGCCGAGCTCGCCTGGCGCCTCGAGCTGGGCGGCGCCGCGCTCGAACCCTTCGCGAACATCGCCCATGTCGCGCTCGACGTCGAACAGGGACAGGAACGCGGCGGCACCGCGGCGCTCGCGCTGGCGCACGGCACCATGGCCACCAACTATGCCACTTTGGGCCTGCGCGGCGAGACCATGCTCCCGATCGGCGGCGGCAAGCTCTCGCTGCACGGCACGGCGGGCTGGCAGCATGTGTTCGGGGACAGAGTGCCCGGCGTCACGATGCTGCTGGACGGCGCCCGGTTCGAGAGCGTCGGCCTGCCGATCGCGGAGGACGGCTTCGCCGGCGGGCTGGGCATCGCAGCGGCGATCGGCGAGCGGCTGGAGGTGAGCCTCGATTATCGCGCCGCCGTCTCGCGCCGCAACCTCGACCAGACCGCCAGCGCGGCGCTGACGTTCCGCTTCTGAGGTCGGTAGAGAGCGAGATACATATTCCCCCTCCGTTCGTTTCGAGCGTAGTCGAGAAACAGGTTTTGAGCGCGGACCAGGTTTCTCGACTTCGCTCGAAACGAACGGGGAAAGGTAAAGCCATTAGGCTCTAAGGGCTGACGGTTTATGGCTCAGGCCGCGATCGGGGTCGTCACCGGCAGGAACGGCGCAACCGCGGCCATCGCCTGCGCGACATAGGCCTGCTTCTCGCCCACCGGCGCGACGTAATGGATCGCCTCCTCGGCATCGCGGACGCTTGCAAGCCGGGCGATGATCCACGCTGCGAGATATTGCGACGACAGGCATCCGCCCGCCGTCGCGACATTGCCGCGCGCCACGAACGGCGTGTCGAGCACGGTCACGCCCGCCTCGATCACCCAGGGCTTGGTCGTCAGGTCGGTGCAGGCGGGAAGATCCCCCACCAGCCCGAGCTTCGCGAGCAGCAACGTCCCCGAGCATTGCGCGCCGATCAGCTGGCGAGCGGGATCGAGTCTCAACTGCGCAAGCAGCGCCGGGTCGGCGGCGATCTCGCGCGTCTTGATGCCGCTGCCGATGATCACTGCATCGGCTTCGGCCGCGAATTCGAGCGGTTGCTGCCGCTGGACGGTCACGCCGTTCATCGACGTGACTTCGGGCGTCGGCGAAGCGATCTGCGCGCGCCACCCCTTCGCCTTCATCCGGTTGAGGATCGCGGCGGCGACGAACGAGTCCAGTTCGTTGAACCCGTCGAACGTCAGAACGGCAATCTGCATGGCGACCTCCTGTCGAGGCTCCCTACCATCGCGGCCACCCCGGGCAAATGTTCGCGCGGGAGCATTGCGGGCTTCTTCACTCGGCCAGCCCTGATGATATGGTGGCGGAGCCCGTTCCTCCGGAGTTCGCCAATGCGCCCTGTCTTCTTCGCCTGCCTCGCTCTGGCCACGACCGCGACCCCGGCATTTGCCCAGCGCGCGGCGCTCGATCCGCAGACCGCCGTCTACGAATTGCGCATCTATTATCCCGCGCCCGGCAAGCTCGCCGCGCTCAACGCCCGGTTTCGCGAGCATACGCTCAAGCTTTTCGAGAAACACGGCATGCGCAACGTCGCTTACTGGAACGAGCAGCCGACCAAGGACGCGCCCGAGGGACGGGTGGTCTATGTGCTCGCTTATCCCAGCCGCGAGGCAAGGGAGGCGGACTGGAAAGCGTTCGGCGCGGATCCCGAGTGGCGCGCAGTGGTCGCCGCGTCCGAGGCCGCCGGCAAGCTGGTGACGAAGGTCGACAGCGTGTTCATGACGATGGCCGATTACTCGCCGCCGATCACGCTGCCGCGCTGAGGGACTTGGGGGTCTCGCGACCGGTGATTGCGGACTGTGTAAGCGGCGCGCATGCTCCGAGATTGGTGAGGGCGGCCGTTCGGTCCTCCCCTCCCTGTAAGGGAGGGGTCAGGGGTGGGTAGAAAAGAGCGGGCTCGATGCCCGGTCTTTTCTTTCTTCCAGGCACATCGCTGGGCTCGCTGGCGCTCGCACCCACCCCCAGCCCCTCCCTTGCAGGGAGGGGAGCAGCTTCACCGCCCCAGCAAGTGATCCACGAACGCCCCGAGCGACTTGAACCCCGCCAGTTGCAGCCCGCCGGTATCGGCCTGCGCCGCCGGGGCCATCGCGCGGCCGAAGCCGAGCTTGGCCGCCTCGCGACAGCGCAATGCGCCATGCGCCACCGGCCGCACCTCGCCTGACAAGGCGACTTCGCCGAACGCGATCGCGTCGGCGGGCACCGGCCGCTCGGCCAGCGCCGACACCAGGGCCGCCGCCACCGCGAGGTCCGCCGCGGGATCCTGTACCCGGTAGCCGCCCGAGACATTGAGATAGACCTCGCACGACGAGAAGCTCAGCCCGCAGCGCGCCTCGAGCACCGCGAGGATCATCGCCAGCCGGCCGCTGTCCCAACCGACCACCGCACGCCGCGGCGTGGCACCGCTCGCCAGCCGCACGGTCAGCGCCTGCACTTCGACGAGCACCGGCCGCGTGCCCTCCAGCGCGGGGAAGACGATCGTTCCCGTCACGCTCTCGTCGCGGTGCGTCAGGAACAGCGACGAGGGATTGCCGATCTCGGCCAGCCCTTCGCTCTGCATCGCGAACACGCCGATCTCGTCGGTGCCGCCGAAGCGGTTCTTGACCGCGCGCAGGATGCGATATTGGTGGCTGCGCTCGCCCTCGAACGCGAGCACGGTATCGACCATATGCTCGAGCACGCGCGGCCCCGCGATGCTGCCGTCCTTGGTGACATGGCCGACCAGCACCAGCGCCGTCCCGCGCTCCTTGGCGAAGCGGATCAGCTCGCCCGCACTTGCGCGCACCTGGCTCACCGTTCCCGGCGCGCCCTCGATCAGGTCCGAGTGCATCGTCTGGATCGAATCGATCACGAGCAACGCCGGCGCCGGGCCTTCGCCGAGCGTGGTCAGGATATCGCGCACCGACGTCGCCGCGGCGAGCTGCACCGGCGCGTTGCCCAGCCCCAGCCGCCGCGCGCGCAGCCGCACCTGGTCCGCCGCCTCCTCGCCCGAGACATAAGCGACGCTCAGCCCGCGGCTGGCGATCTTCGCCGCCGCCTGGAGCAGCAGAGTCGACTTGCCGATCCCCGGATCGCCGCCGATCAGCGTCGCGCTCCCCTCGACGAAGCCGCCGCCCAGCGCGCGATCGAGCTCGGCGATGCCGGTGCCCGTCCGCTCGGGCAGCGCGATGTCGGTGTCGAGCCCGACGAGCTGGATCGCCCGCCCGCCCGACTGGAGGTTATGCTTCGCCTGGAACGGCGTGACGACGCCGCCGGCATCCTCCACCAAAGTATTCCAGTCGCCGCAATCGCCGCATTGCCCCGCCCATTGCGAGGACACCGACCCGCAGGCCTGGCACACATATCGCTTCTTCGGCTTCGCCATACCACCACGCTAGCGTAGGAACAGGAAGGGAACAACTGCATTTCGCTGGCGGCCCGCCCTTGCGTCGCGGAGCTTGTCGATTACAGATGTAATCGCCCAAAGGGAGACCGAAATGATCCGATTGCTCGTCGCTGCGTTGCTGATGTCCGCGCTCCTCCCGGTCGCCGCGCGGGCGCAGACAGGCCAATGGATCGTCGCCACCGATCGCTGGGGCAACAAGGAATATTCGACGCTGAACCTCGCCGCCGACGGCAAGACCCTGACCGGCGATTGGGACGGCGACGCGGCCGCGGGCACGGTTCGCGGGCGCCGTCTCAGCTTCGCGGTGAAGGACGGACGTGGGGCATCGTACCTCTTCGAAGGTGAGGTCCGCGGCGAGCACATCGAAGGCACCGCCGACTTTCCCGACAACAACGATCCCTCGGCGCGCGTCCGGCACCCGTTCACTGCCAGCCGCGTGCCCGATCGGCCGCCGGGCGGTCCGCGGGTCCATGATTTCCGCCCGAGCGACTATTCGAACAGCTTCTCGCCCGATCGCCCGCCCGTCCTGACGATCTGGCCCGGCGATACGGTGCGCACCACGACGATCGACTCCGGCGGAATGGACGCGCAGGGCGTCACCCGCGCATTGTTCGGCAACCCGCAGACCGGCCCCTTCTTCATCGCCGGCGCGGCGCAGGGCGACACGGTGATCGTGCACATCAAGCGCCTTCGGCTGAACCGCGACTGGGCCGACAGCCTCGACACGATCGTCGGCCGCGCACTGGGTTCATCGCTGGTCCCCGAGGCCGGGAAGCTCGGCAAGCCGGTCCGCTGGCGGCTGGACCGCGACGCCGGCTACGCCACGCCCGACGGCGCCAGCGGCGCGCTGCGCGATTTCCGCGTGCCGGTCCGCCCGATGCTCGGCGGCCTCGCGCTGGCGAGCGGCTTCGGCGCACCGCCTTTGTCGACCGGCGACACCGGCCGGGCCGGAGGCAATATGGACTTCCCGGAGGTCGTCGAGGGCAACAGCGTCTGGCTGCCGGTGCAGCAGCCGGGCGCACTGCTCTATCTGGGCGACGCGCATGCCCGCCAGGGCGACGGCGAGACTTCGCAATATGCGCTGGAGACTTCGATGGACGTCGAGTTCACCGTCGAGCTCGTCAAGCGCAAGGCGGTGCCGATGCCGCGCGTCGAATCCCCCACCGAATTGATGGTGCTCGGCCAGGCCGGCTCGCTCGACGAGGCGCTCAAGCAGGCGAGCACCGGGCTGATCCAGTGGCTCCGCCAGGATTACGGGTTGTCGCTTTCCGAAGCGGCGCAGGTGATGGGAACCGCTGTCCGCTTTACCGTCCCCAATCTCGCGGGCCGCAGCGTCGGCGTCGCGGCGCGGATCGACAAGGCGCTGCTGCCGGCCCGGGCCGGACGATAGGGGATCGACCCTAAACTCCTCCCCTCCCTGCAAGGGAGGGGTCAGGGGTGGGTAAGAAAAGGCCGGGCTCGATGCCCGGCCTTTTCTTCCACGCATCTCGAAGGGCTCGCTACGCTCGCACCCACCCCCTGCCCCTCCCTTGCAGGGAGGGGAGTCTGATCGTGAATGGCAATCCACCCAAAGGCCCCGAACTTGCCCCTCACCCCGGCCCCCGCTATCGCCCCCGCGATGCAAGCGTCCGACCTCCGCGTCGCCCTGTTCAGCGGCAATTATAATTACGTACGCGACGGTGCGAACCAGGCGCTCAACAAGCTCGCCGATTATCTGCTGCGCCAGGGCGTGACGCTGCGGGTCTATTCGCCGACCACCGACACGCCTGCATTCCCGCCCACGGGCGATCTGGTGAGTGTGCCCGCGCTGCCGGTCCCGGGCGGCCGCGCCGAATATAAGTTCGCGTGGCATCTGCCGCGCACCACGCGCGAGGACCTCGCCGCCTTCAAGCCCAACCTCGTCCATGTCTCGGCGCCCGAAATACTCGGCCACCGCGCAGTGAGCTGGGCGCGCGACCGCGGCATCGCCACCGTCGCCTCGCTCCACACCCGTTTCGAGACCTATCCGGCCTATTACGGCATCGGCTTCCTCGCGCCGCTGATGATCAAGGGGCTGACCCGCTTCTACAATCGCGTCGATCAGGTCGTGACGCCGGGCGAGTCCATGGCCGAGCTGATCCGCTCGTGGGGCGTCACCATTCCGGTCCGCATCTGGTCGCGCGGCGTCGACCATCAGCGCTTCCGCCCCACCCGCCGCGACCTCGAGTGGCGCCGCGGCCTCGGCATCGCCGACGACGAATTCGCGGTCGGCTTTCTCGGCCGCCTCGTGCTGGAAAAGGGCCTCGACATCTTCGCCGACGTCTGCGCCGCCTTGCGCGAGCGCGACGTGCCTCACCGCGTCCTCGTCATCGGCGACGGCCCTGCGCGCAACTGGTTCGCCGAGCGCGCGCCCGAAGCCGTGTTCGCCGGCTTCCAGCGCGGCGACGATCTCGCCCGTGCGGTCGCCTCGATGGACGTGCTGTTCAATCCTTCGGTCACCGAGACCTTCGGCAACGTCACGCTCGAGGCGATGGCCTGCGGCGTCCCCGTCGTCGCCGCACGCGCGACCGGCGCGGTCGATCTGATCGAGGACGGGGTCAACGGCTATCTCGTCCCCCCGCGCGACGTGACCGCTTATGCCGACGCGATCGCCCGCCTCGTCGCCGATCCCGCGCTGCACAAGGCGCAGGGCGCCGCCGGCCACGCGAAGGCGCAGACCTACCAATGGGACGCGATCAACCAGAAGGTGATCGATACCTATCTCGAAGTGATGGATCGGCGCGCGAAAGCCTGAGCGTCAGAGCGCGGCGAGATGGCTCACGATCGAAGGATGGAGCCGCGTTCCGAACTTGACGCCTGCCGCACCGTCACGCACCCAGCAGATCCGTCCACCGATCGGCGCGAGATGCGCCAGCGCGATGAGCACTTCGTCGCCCACGACATAATCGGTCGCCATGATCCTGCAGCCGTCGGTGGAGACATCGACGACCTCGGCGCGGACGCGAAGCTTGCTCCCGCGCGCGCGCACGCTCGCCTGGATATCGGCCGGCTTGCGGTCGTTCGCCCGGCGCTCGCCTTGCGAAATCCGCGACGGCAGCGAAGCGCCCCGCGTGCCCGGTACCAATTCCACGACTGCCTGGAACATGCTGTTCACCCCTAGGAAATCAGGGTTACTTATCATGCGTTAAGAAAGCATATCTCAGCCCCGTACGAACAAGTTGCGCAGCCATAAAGGCCCGTTGCGCGCCGCCGCCCGCCAGTCGCCATCTTCGTCGATATTGTCGGGTTGGTAGCCCTTGGGATCGAGCAGCTTGAGCCGCGCCCCCTTGAACGCCGCGGAATTGCGCGTGACCAGGGTCAGGCCATGCTCCAGCGCCGTGGCGGCGAACAAAGCGTCGCGCGTATCGGCGAGCGGAACTTGCCCGCGGCGGCGCGCCACCGCGGCGTCGAGCGGCAGGATATGGCCTTCGAACGCCGGCACCACCTGCTGGTCGATCCAGCCGCGCAGCGCCGCGCCCGCCGCCTTGTCGCTCCGCGCGGTCCGTTCCGCCGCCGCCTCCAGCTCGACCAGCGTGATCGCCGAGACGAACAGCCGTTCGCGCGCCACGCCCGCGGCCCAGCCGGCAAGGCCCGGATCGGCATCGCCCGCGCGTGCCTTGCGCAGCTCGAGGACGATCGGAGTGTCGAGCAGATACATCACCAGTCCTCGCGCCGGTCCCAGCCCGCGGCGGGACCGGGCTCGGCATCGTCCGCGCCGGGCATCGCCAGCAGGTCGACGATGCTCTCGCGCTGGCCGCTCATCTGCCGAAACGCCTGGATGCTCATCAGCACATGCGTGGGCCGTCCGCGATCGGTGACGAATACGGGTTCGAGCCGCGCGAGTCGCTTCGCGGCGCTCACGTCCTGGTTGAATTCGCGGCTGCTGATCACCTTCATAACGTGCCTACGTACCTATATTGTCCGCGTTGTCATGTAGGTACGTTACTACTGTGTGCGCGACACGCAACAGAAACATCCGCCTGGCCGGAAAAATGCATTCGCCTGCAGGAATTGCAGTTGCGCCGGGCCCGCCGGCCGCGCTCCCTGAGGCGACGCGACGGGCACGAAGCTGCCGCGCGAGGGGATGTTTTGGGGAGGCTATATGCTCGAAATACTGGAAAATGCCTGGTTCACGCTCACCGACGTGCTCAGTCCGCACGGCCCGGCCGTCCATGCCGCGAAAACCTATTCGCCGGCGGACTTCAGCGTCCATTTCTTCCTGCAGCTCGCAGTGATCATCCTCGCCTGCCGCGTCGTCGGCTGGCTGGGCCAGAAATTCTTGCACCAACCGCAGGTCGTCGGCGAGATGATCGCCGGCGTCGTCCTCGGGCCCTCGCTGCTCGGGCTGTTCTTCCCCGATCTCCAGCTCGCGATCTTCCCCAAGGAGACGCGCAACGTCCTCTATGTCGGCGCGCAATTGGGCGTCGGCCTGTACATGTTCATGGTCGGCCTCACGCTGCGCCTCGACCACTTCCAGTCGAAGGCGAAGAGCGCCGCGACGGTATCGGCCGCCGGCATCGCCGCGCCGTTCCTGCTCGCCGCGCTGATCACACCGTTCCTGCTCACCGTGCCGGGACTGTTCACGCCGGGCATCAGCCAGTCCAACGCCACCTTGTTCATGGGCGCGTGCATCGCGCTGACCGCCTTCCCGATGCTGGCACGCATCATCAACGAGCGCGGCCTCGCCAATTCCTCGCTCGGCACGCTCTCGCTCACCGCCGGCGCGTTCGACGACGCGGCATCGTGGTGCGTGCTCGCCGTGGTGCTCGCCACGTTCGGCGCGGGCCCCGGCGTCGCAGTGATCGCGATCGGCGGCGCCGTCCTCTACGCCGGCTTCATGATCCTCTACGGCCGCAAGCTGCTTGCCCCGCTGGGCCGCGCCGTCGAGGCACGCGGCGAGATGAGCAGCCAGGTGCTCGCGATCACCATGCTGCTCTTCTGTCTCTCGGCCTTCCTGATGGACGCGATCGGCATCCACGCGATCTTCGGCGGCTTCCTGATCGGCGCCTGCATGCCGCGCGGGCTGTTCGTCGAGGAACTCAAGCGCAAGGTCGAGCCGCTCGCAGTCGTCCTGCTGCTGCCGATGTTCTTCACCTATTCGGGACTCAACACCCGGATGGACATGGTCAATTCGGTGTCGTTGCTGCTGATCGCATTGGGCATCCTGGCGGTGTCGGTGCTCGCCAAGTTCGGCGCCTGCTATGCCGCGGCGCGCCTCTCGGGCGAGGACAACCGCACCGCGCTCGGCATCGGCGCGCTGATGAACTCGCGCGGGCTGATGGAGCTGATCATCATCAATATCGGCCTGCAAAAGGGCATCATCGGCCCCACTTTGTTCTCGATGCTGGTGCTGATGGCGATCGTCACCACCGTGATGGCCACCCCGGTGTTCGAGATCGTCTACGGCAGGAAAGCCCGCGAGAGCGGCGAACTCGACCAGATCGACGGCCGCCTCGCCACTGCCTGAAGTTCCCCCTGTGCCCGCTCCGTGCGCATCGCGGAGCGGGCTTTTTTCGGGACGAGTATCCGACAGGATCAGAGCTTGCCCTCCGCGAGCAACTCGCGGGTGCGCTTCAGTGTCGGCAGCAGGGCAGCCTTATACCCGTTGTCGCCGTCGAGTTGGGCTTGGTCCGCCTGCTCCTCGGGGCTGTTCGGCGCTTTGCCGCGCAGGCCGAGATAGCAATAGAAGCGCAATTGAAGCGCGCCGCCCTCGTCCTCGTAGAGCTCGTTGACGATCACGCCTTCGCGCGGGCCGGCCGCCTGGAAGAAGCTGGCCTTGCGTTCCGGCTCCAGCACGACGATCTCGCGCAGCTCGGCGCCGCCGATCGTGGCTTCGCGGACGAAATGCGTCGCGCTTTCCTCCACGACCTCGCAACGGGTGCAGAGGCCGGGCGGAAGGAACAGGCGCGCGTCACGGGCCTTCAGCTCGAGCCCGGCCCAGGCCTGCCCGCGGGTCAGCCTGGTTTCGCCCTCGGGGTTCACCGGAACGGTGGCGGTCGAATAGATCATGGCGATTCTCCTTGTCGCGCGCTGCTTCAGGCCCCGATTTCGGCGGCGAATTCGCGATAGGTGCGCAAGGGGCGGCCCAGCAGCGCAGTGAGGCGCTCGACATCGCCGGCGGCGGGGACCATCCCCTCGGTCTGGAAGCGATCGGCCATCAGGCGCATGTCGTACGCCATCCAGCTTGGCACGAACTGTCGCAGGTTCTGCTCGAAGCCGGCGGTATCGTCGCCCGGATAAGCGATCGGGCGACCAAGAACCTCGGTCCAGATCGCGGCGATGTCCGCACCCGTCAGCGTATCGGGGCCGACGATCGTGATCCGCTCGAGCGGAAGCGGCGCGCCGGCCTGCTCGCGGCGGATGAGTTCGATCGCCGCGATCTCGCCCAGGTCGCGCGCGTCGATCATTGCGAGCCCCTTGCCGCCGATCGGCATCGGATACACGCCGTATCCGGTCACCACGTCCTTGATGGTGGCGTCGTTCTGGATGAAATAAGCGGGGCGCAGGATCGTGGCGTTGAAGCCCATCTGCTCGATCATCCGCTCGACGCCGAACTTGCCCGCGAAATGCGGCACGTTCACGTAAAGATCGCTGTGGATCACCGAGAGATAGACGATCCGCTGAATGCCGGCTTCGCGGGCGAGATTGAGCGCGATCAGCGCCTGGGTGAATTCGTCGGCCGCCACTGCGTTGAGCAGGAACAGCGTCGAGACGCCCGCGAAGGCGCCGCGCAGCGAGTCGATGTCGAGCAGGTCGCCCTGAACGACGGTGACGCCCGCCGGCAGGCTCGCCTTCGCGGGATCGCGGACGAGCGCGCGCACATCGGCGCCGCGATGGATGAGCTGATCGACGACGTGGCGCCCGATTTGGCCGGTAGCGCCGGTAACGAGGATGGTCATGGGATAACTCCTGGTTGATGCCAAATGGCATTCCCGGAAATTAGTGATCCACATGCGCGCCAATAGACGCTATATCTGGACATACCGTCTCACTGGTGGAACACATGGACCTGCTCGCCCTCGCCGATTTCAATCTTGTCGCCCGGCACGGCGGATTTGGACGCGCTGCGCGCGCCGCCGGGCGGCCCAAGGCCACCTTGTCCCGCCGGGTCGCGGAGCTGGAGGCCAGCCTCGACGTGCGGCTGTTCGAGCGCGGGGCGCGCATGCTCAAGCTGACCGAGGAGGGCCGCACGCTCCATCAGCGGACGGGCGCGTTGCTCACCGAGATCAACGAGACCGCGGCTGCCATCGCTTCCGGCGGGCACACGCCGCGCGGGCGACTGCGGATCAGCGCGCCCTTGCTGTTCTCGCAGATCGCGATGGGAAAGATCGCCGCGGGGTTCGCCGCGCGCTTCCCCGAAATCCGGCTGGAGGTGACGACCGAGGATCGGCCGGTCGACATGATCGAGGAAGGCTATGACCTCGTGATCCGCGTCAATCCGGCCCCGGACCAGAGCCTTGTCGGCCGCGCCTTCCTGCGCGATCGGCTGGTGGTGGTGGCGAGCCCTTCCGTCGCCCGGCCGACGGAGGGCATGGCAGCGCCCGCGGTGGTTCGCGGATCGCTCGATCAGGCCGGGGACTGGAAAGTGAAGACTCCGGACGGAGAGCTGCGCATCGCAGTCGAGCCGGTTCTCAGCGTGTCGTCGATGGTCATGAACCGCGACGCGGTCCGCGCGGGCGCCGGCGTCGGACGGCTTCCCGTGTCGCTCGTCAGCCACGATCTGGCTGCCGGAACCCTGGTGCATTGGGGCGACATCGACGGGCCGGAAATCGCCCTGTGGGCGCTCTATCCTTCGCGCCGCTTGCTGAGCGCCCGCGTATCGGCGTTCCTCGACTATCTCAAATCGGCCTTCCCGACCGGAGAACCCGACGAACTGGCCGCCTTTCTCGCCGATAAATGAAGGCGTCGATTAGACGCCGGACGGCACGCCGGCATTGATCTCCCGGATCGCCGCGCGATGCAGCGGCAGGTCCTCGATCGCCCGCTCGCTGAACGTCCGGATCCGCGCGAACAATTTCTCCGCCGCCTCCACATTCGGGAAATCGCCGCGTCCCGACGAGAGATCGGTGCGGAATTCCATTCCGTAGAGGATGTACTGATAATTGAAGAAGGCGAAGCTCTCGAGATCGAGGATGAAGTCGAAGCGGCTCGGCGGACGCCAGCGCCATTGCCGCAGCAATGCCTGCAATGCCTGCGGAATCGAGGCGGGATCCGCATTGTCGCGCCAGAACGGCTCCTCGCGCCGGCTCAGGCAATAATGGAGCTTCAGGAAGTTGATGATGTTCTCGTAGCGCGCGGCCATCAGCCGATTGAAGCGCTCAGCCGGGGCGTCGACCGGGCCGTTATGCGGAAACAGCTCGGCGATCATGCCGACCGCGGCCTCGATCAACACCACCCCGGTTGATTCCAGCGGCTCGAGAAAACCTCCCGAAAGCCCCACCGCGACGCAGTTCTTCAGCCATTGCGCCTCGCGATAGCCGGGCTCGAACGGGATGATCCGCGCCTTGTAATCGTCATGGCCGATATAATCGCGCAGCACGCCGGCCGCCTCCGCGTCCGACATATGCGCCGACGAATAGACGCAACCGATGCCGCGGGCGCCCTCCAGGCCGATATCCCACGTCCAGCCCGCTCCGTGCGCGGTGGCGATGGTGAAGCTCTCGATCGGCGCGTCGGGCCGGTCATAGGGAATCTTGCAGGCCAGCGCGCGATCGGTGAACAATTGGTGCTTCACCGATTTGAACGGCGAACCCAGCGCCTTGCCGATCAGTTCGGCCCGGAAGCCCGAGCAATCGACAAAGAGGTCCGCCTCCAGCGCGCCGTGCGCGTCGGCGTGGATGCGCGCGATGCTGCCGTCCTCGGCCAGCTCGACGCCGGTCAGCAGCCCCCGGAGATGGCGGACGCCTAGCGCGACCGCACGCGCCTCGAGCACCTCGGCAAGCCGCCGCGCGTCGAAATGATAGGCATAGTTGAGCGGGCCGGCATAATCGCCTTCCCCCGCGCGTTTGGGCGCGCGCCGCGCCTCGGCCACCCGGTTCTGGATCGTCACTGCCTCGGCGAAGGGCGGCCGCGTCGCCTCGTTCTGGAGCAGCCAATACGGCACGAGGCTGGCGCCTTCGGTGTAGAAGGGCGCCTCGAACGGATGGAGGTAATGATGGCGCGCGCCGTCCGGCCCGGGCGCGTGCAGCCAGTCGTCGAAGCGGATGCCCTGCTTGAACGTCGCCGATGCCGCGCGGATGAAATGCGTCTCGTCGATGCCGAGGAACTGCAGCGTCGAGCGGATCGTCGGAAACGCGCCCTCGCCCACCCCGATGATGCCGATCTCGGGCGATTCGAGCAACGTGATCTCGATCCGCCCCTCGAAGAAGCGCGCGAGATAGGCCGCGGTCAACCAACCCGCCGTACCTCCCCCGACAACGATGATCCCCCGCTTCTCCGGCATATCCGACTTGCTAGCAGCGGGTGGCGAGCGTGGATAGGCGGCCCATCAATCCTCCTCGCGAAGCGGGGGAGGTGGCATGCGAAGCATGACGGAGGGGGGCTAACCGCAAGCGGG
>Ga0102587_1001371_pt1 | contig 18297 bp, 14 predicted proteins | sample AraplaF_Col_mTSA_FD_76853 | JGI IMG/M metagenome (GOLD analysis project Ga0102587, IMG submission 76853) | Arabidopsis root microbial communities from the University of North Carolina, USA - plate scrape MF_Col_mTSA (SPADES assembly) (version 2) | ecosystem: Host-associated > Plants > Roots >... | reverse complement strand
GGCTGCAACGTTCAGATGGGCGGGGCGATCAGTCCGTTGTGCTGCCGCGGAAACGGCGAGAGGATAGACCGCACTGCAGCCGCCGCCCATCAATGCAAAACCGAGCAGCGCGACATAGGGGTGCGGCGCCAGCCAGACGGCACAAAGTCCTATGGTCGAGAAAATGAGCAAGAACGTTGCAACCGCACGCGCACCAAACCGGTCGACGAGCGGATCAACAAACAGTCGGGCGATCGCCATGAAGAAGGTAAATAGCGTCAGCCCAAGACCGCCGAGAAAGGGTTCAACTGCGAAAACGTCGCGCATATAGATCGCTGACCAGTCGATGCCGGCGCCTTCCACCAGAAATGCGGCAATGCCGATCACGCAAAGTGGCATGAGCCCCCATGTCGGCAGCGCTATGCTTGGGCCATCCACATGCTCGGCCCCGGCACGGGCCGGCGCATTTTCAATGCCCGAGATCACGACAATGCCGACGATCAGAACGAAAGTGAATGTCAGCGCAAGATGCAGATGCATCGGCACGCCCGCTTGACGAACGGCGGAGCCGGCAAGTGCCGTCAGGAAGAATCCAAGGCTCCAGAAGCCATGCGCCCTGTTCATAACACCGCGGCCGAGTTGGGCCTCGATGCGGTCGATCTCGACATTGAGATTGATTTCCAGCGCGCCGGCCAGCAAGCCCTCACAGAAAAGGATAAAGAAAACCAGCCAGGCGGCGTTGGCCCAGGGGATGGTTGCCAGCAGTGCGGACGTGCCGAGTACCGTCAGAAACGCCGTCTTGCGCGCACCAAAGCGGGCAATCAGCGGCGAAGCGAAGGTCAAGGAGATCAGCGCTCCGATTGCGGCGCCGATCAGCGTCAGGCCGAGCTCCGACTTATTGACGGCCAGTGCGTCCTGAAGGTCGGGCAGGCGCGAGAGTAGCGCACCCATCGAGATGGCGAAGAGAAAGAAGCAGACATAGATCCGGTGTTGCGGCTGGATATGCATTCGATCGCTCCGGGATGTGATCGGTTCAGAAGTTTGACCTCAATCGCAACGGTGGCGAAAAAAGACAATTTCGAGTGGCATTTCGGAGATATATCTTGTCGGCGGCAATCGCAACAGCAACCTTAACTAGTTCCGGGCATAGACTTGGCTTCTTTTCAGGCCGCCGGTTAAACCATCGTATATCTGACCTTTCGCCGCCCGCGGACTTAGCTTGCCCGGGTCTTAGCGAGCCCCAGAGGAGAAAGATACGATGTTCAAATCCATGACCATTGCCGCGCTGGCGCTGACCTTTGCTGCAGTCCCGGCTTTTGCGGCCCAGAAAGCCCATAACGCCAAGATCACCGTCGTGTTCGATCACGAATTGCCAAACGTCCCGGGCAAAAGCATGCGCGGCGTTCTCGTTGAATATGGGCCGGGCGGCTATAACCCCGCGCATACCCATGCAAAGAGCGCGTTCATCTACGCCACGGTCGTCGAGGGTGAAATCAAGAGCAAGGTGAACGACGGCGCGGAAAAGGTCTTCAAGACTGGCGAGAACTGGATCGAAGTCCCTGGCGATCATCACCTTGTCAGCGCGAATGCCAGCAAGACGAAGCCTGCAAAAATCCTGGCAGTATTCGTCGTCGACACGAAGGAAACAGAGTTGACGACGCCTGACCCCTGATCGCGAAGCTGATTTCTGAGTGGGGAGGGGATGTCCCGGCATCACCTTTCCATAGTTTCGGACGTCTAGGGCCGATCGGGGCGCGTAGGGACGGAAGCCATCAACCGCGCAAATGCCGCCTGAGATCGAACGCCCGTCTTGGACAGAAGCCTTGCTGTATGCGTTTTGACGGTGTTGGGAGACAGGGCAAGTATCCTGGCGGTCTCCGGAACCGAATAGCCACAACCGACGAGTACGGCCACCTTCGCCTCCGCGGCGGTCAGGCTGAAAATGCTCCGAAGCTGTTCTGCCTGCCCGGTGGCCCGGCTTTCCATATCGACGATCTGAAGAAGCACGCGGGCGCCGGAGTCCGTCGAATCCCAGGCCACGAAGGAACTTGGCGGTAAGGGAGTGACCTGCGCGAAGTAGGGCGGCAAACCCGATGGCCGGAGGATCTGGACCGCGCCCTGCAATTGCGCAGCCGTTCCGCCTGCGACTTCGAGGGCCTGCCGTATCGCGCGGGTCAGAGCCTTGGAACTGCTAGAAATGCTTGGCAGCGTCGTGCGCTCATGTTTGTTGATCGAAAGTCCGTCGCCGTGTCTCAGAATGTCTTCAGCGGCGGAATTCAGCGCGACGATTTCGCCTTGGCTATCGAGCAGCACGGCTGCGTCTGGCAGGGCTTCGAGCAGCGGCTGCAGGAGATTGGCCTCTCGCCTGATGCTTCCGACGTTAAGGAAAAGTTCTATCGAGCGGGAGAGATGAGGCGTCAACTGCAGAAGCTTCCGGGCTGCCAGGCCACTTTCGGTGTCCTGGGCCTTGGAGAGAAAAAGCGCGACCCCGCCGATGCCGCCGCGTTCATGCAGGCTGGCATGTGGGACGAAGAGCTGATTGTAGATATCCTGCGGGGCGCAGATGTCGGCATAATAAGCAGTGCGCCGGACGGCGGCATCGTCGATAAGCTCATTACCGATCGCCACCTGATCCGGATGGACTTTCTCGAAGGCCTTTGCATAGGGATTGCCGGCGTAATACTGCAGATAGAGATCGTTCAGATCTTCGCGCATCCGGCCTGGGATCAGAAAACTGCTTTTTCCGTCAGGAGCCTGATAGACAATATTGCCGGCTGTTGCTCCGACGTAATCGACAACCGCGCATAACGTGCTCGACCACAACTCTACGTCTACGGAGGCGCGATAGATCTTATCGACAATATCCGTATGCTCCATTTGACTGTCTTTCCATTCGTAAAGTCATATGAGCGGCCAACGCCGAATATTAGTCCAGGCTGATCTTTTAGAGAAGTGATAGATACTTGAACATCACCCTATTGGGTGACGATGAAAAACTCTTTGATTCATAAATAGATAGGCAGGATGGTATGTATTTGTTATCAGCTTCTTGCCGTGACATGCCGCGAATCTTCTCGACGCCGGCGCAGGATGCCGCCATCGTATCGGCGATCGTTTTGAGGCCGATTACACCGGATGGCGGTCGGCAACTTTGGCGCGAATTTTGTCCATCTTGCGCCACGCCGCAGCGATGCGGCCCCTAGGTTTCGCTGCATAATGTTGACCATTCAAAATTAAGTAAAAAACAAGTTTTCCCCACAAGAATTAGGCTCATCGATATTTGAGGGGACGTTATGGACGGGGAAAAGATCAAGCGGCCGATATGGATCCGCATCACGGCCTATGGGTTTGCGGCCGTTTTGTTTGCAAGCGCGGCTATCGGTGGTCTTGCCTGGTATCGTCAGAATACGATGAGCGATCAATCGCTTCAGAAGGAGCTTTCGTCCGATCTTCATGTGATTCAGGCGGACATGGACGCCCAGAAGCGAGCCGCCGCCGGGCTTGCCATCGCCCTCGCCGGTGAGCCTGAAACCGCTGATCTGATTGCCAGGAATGATCGGGCATCCATTCTTGCAAAATATACCGCCAGCCTGCCGGCGATCAAAGCGCAGGGCCTTCAGCTCATCACGTTCAGCAATTCCGATGGCTTGGCGGTCGCACGTATCCATACGCCGGATACTTTCGGCGACGACCTCAAGGGACGTCGCAAGATGATCGTCGCGGCTTTGACGCAGGGCAAGCTGAACGCCGGCATCGAACCCGGCCGGACCGCCGTCAGCATGTTTGCATCAGCACCTGTTATCAAGGACGGCAAGACCGTGGGCGTCGTCGATGTCGGCACCTCGCTGACGAACGACTATTTTGCGCCGCTGGCGCGGTCGGTTGATGCAGCCGTCGCAGTGCATATTCTTCAGGATGATAAGTTCGTACCGCAGGCATCCACCTTTGGTGACAAGACAATTCTCACCCAGGAGCAGCTGCAGGCAGCCTTCAACGGTGACCGCATCCGTGTTCACGCCGTTCTCGGCGGCAAGGATTATGAAGTCACCGCTATTCCCTTTGAAGACTTCTCCGGTCGCAAGATTGGCGTCTTCGAAATCGGCTCCGATGTGACGGAGATCGTAGAAGCGTCGCAGCAGGCGCTCTGGACGGCGGCGATCGGCACGGTGATCGTCTCGCTGATTTCACTTGTCGGCTTCCTCGTTTTTGCACGATCGATCGCTGCGGTCATCAAGAAGACAACCAACACCATGGCGCGTCTGGCTGGCGGCGATCTGAATGTCGAGGTTCAGGGTCAGGGCAGACCGGATGAAATCGGCGCCATGGCGCGCGCCGTTCAGGTCTTCAAGCAGAATGCGATCGAGCGGGTTCGCCTCGAACAGGAGGCAGAAGCCAATCGTGGCATGAGCGAGAGAGAGCAGATCGAACGCGAGAAGGAAAAGGCGAAAGACGCTGCCGATGTGCAGTTTGCCGTCGACAACCTCGCCGCGGGTCTTTCGAAACTCGCCGACGGCGATGTGTCCTACCGTATCGACCAGCCCTTCGTAACGAGGCTCGATGGCGTCCGCAGCGACTTCAACAATTCCGCTGACAAGCTGCAATCGGCGTTGAACCGGGTATCGCAGAATGCCCGCGGCATCGACTCGGGAGCAAACGAGATCAAATCGGCCGCTGACGATCTTGCCAAGCGCACGGAACAGCAGGCAGCGGCGCTGGAGGAAACGGCTGCAGCTCTCGAAGAAATCACCACGACCGTGAAGGATTCGAGCAAGCGAGCGAAGGAAGTCGGAGAGCTCGTCTCGCGTGCCAAGACCGGCGCGGAAAAATCCGGCGAAGTCGTCCGCAAGGCTGTTTCGGCCATGCAGCAGATTGAAAAATCCTCGGGCGAGATCTCCAACATCATCGGCGTCATTGACGACATCGCCTTCCAGACCAACCTTCTGGCTCTGAACGCCGGCGTCGAAGCGGCCCGCGCCGGCGAAGCCGGCAAGGGCTTTGCCGTCGTCGCCCAGGAAGTTCGCGAATTGGCCCAGCGTTCGGCAAACGCCGCCAAGGAAATCAAGGCGTTGATCAACACGTCAAGCGAACAGGTCAATTCCGGAGTCGGCCTCGTCGGCGAAACCGGCAAGGCGCTGGAAGCGATCGTCGCCGAGGTGCAGGAAATCAATCGTCATATCGCGGCGATCGTCGAAGCATCGCAGGAACAGTCCTCCGGTCTCGACCAGATCAACTTGGCGGTCAACCAGATGGACCAGGATACGCAGAAGAACGCGGCCATGGTCGAAGAGTCGACTGCCGCAAGCCATAATCTTGCGAAGGAAGTTGCGTCGCTCAACGAGCTTCTTGCCCAGTTCAAGCTGAGCGAAGCGGGTTATGCACTGCGTTCCGCTGCTCCCCGCGCCGCCGCACGAAACGATGCTCCGGCCCCGTCACCGGTTCGTGCCCTCGGCCGCAAGATCGCTTCTGCATTCTCGGGAAATGCCGCCCTCGATACAAAGGGCGACAACTGGGAAGAGTTCTGAAGCTCGAACCACCAGAGCAAGATACGGTGCGGCGACCGTCGCCGCACCACTTTCAGCGCCAGGCCTTCGTGGGCTCGATAGCCCAACCAGCCGCTAGCCGATCGACAGGCGCTTTTCAGTTTTGGCATCGAAGAGATGAAGTTTGTTGAGATCCGGCATCATCCTGACGGTCTCGCCCGCCTTCAGCGAAAGACGGTCACGTACGGTTGCGACCAGCGGATCCGATCCGAGCTTGGCGTTGATCTGGGTTTCGGCCCCCGTCGGTTCGATGACAGCCACCTCGGCGCTCACGCCATCCTGGCTGACGATCAGATGCTCTGGACGGATGCCATAGACAACCTCCGCACCTCGCGCGACCGCCGCAGCCTCTGGCAGCGGCAGGTGCGCTCCTCCGTCGGCGATGAATTCAAGCGGCCCGGACGAGCTGATCTTGCCCTTGATAACATTCATGCCCGGAGAACCGATGAAGCCGGCGACGAAGAGATTGGCCGGGCGGTCGTAGAGGTCGAGCGGTGAACCGATCTGCTCGACATAGCCATCGCGCATCACGACGATCCGGTCTGCCATGGTCATGGCTTCGATCTGATCGTGCGTTACATAGATGGTTGTCGTCTTCAGCCGCTGATGCAGCTGCTTGATCTCCGAGCGCATCTGCACGCGGAGCTTGGCATCGAGATTGGAGAGAGGCTCGTCGAAAAGAAAGACCTGCGGCTGGCGCACGATCGCGCGGCCCATCGCGACACGCTGACGCTGGCCGCCGGAGAGATTTCTGGGGTAGCGGTCGAGGAGATGTTCGAGGCCGAGGATCTGCGCTGCATCACGGACGCGCGCCTTGATCTGCTCTTTCGGTGCTTTCCCCAGTCGCAGCGAAAATCCCATATTCGCTTCGACCGTCATATGCGGATAAAGCGCGTAGGACTGAAAGACCATGGCAATGTCGCGCTCCTTCGGAGCGACATTGTTGACGACCTTGCTGCCGATCGAAACATTGCCGCCAGAAATCTCCTCAAGCCCTGCGATCATGCGCAGCAAGGTCGATTTGCCGCAGCCGGAGGGCCCGACGAGGATGACGAATTCTCCATCGCGGATGTCGATGTCGACCCCGTGCAACACCTCGAAGTGACCATAGTTCTTGCGGACATTCGCCACGTTTACGGACGCCATAATTGTCTCCGGCTGAAATCTGATTTCGGATCTGCAATCGCCCGCTGAGGGCGACCTGTGACATGCCTGCTACCGAGGCGTTGTCGCGGTGGCGTAGGGTGCGAGGGCCGCATCGATAGCGGCAAGGCAAAGATCGCGAGCGCTTGGCGCCAAACGCTTCTCGACCACATCGGGATAGAGACGGGCAAGATGCTGGCTGATCAGCGTTTCCGGGATCTCGTCGGGCAGCTGCGCGAGCAGTTTGTCGACCGCCACGCTAGCGCGCGCGTCCGGCCAATAATAACGGATGCGGTCGCTATAGCTGAAATGTCGCTGCAGGTGCTGCTCATCAGCCGTGCCGCCATAGTGACCGGCCCAATGTCCAGGCTCGGCGAGCATGATCTCTTCCATTGTCGTTACCAGCCCGCGGGCTTCCTTGCTGCCCGAGAGCGTGTTGGCGATCGCATCGAGGCCGTAGAGCGCCTCGCGCAATGCAAAGGTCAGGCCCGGGCCGACTTTAAGGATCGAAAACCCGCCGTCGACCAGAGAAGCCAGCAAGTCTGCCGGCTGGTAATCGGTGGAGTGGGCTTCGAAGAGCAGACCGTTCATTTCGTCGAGCGCGGAGATCAGCTCTTGTGCCCGCTCGGGCTTGTAGAGCGCGATATTGGCATTGCCGAATTCCACACCCGGCTGAACGACGATGGCGATCACCCGCTCCAGTGCGGAACCGACCCCAGCCTGGGTAAAAGCCTCGCGATGAACGCCAAGCGTCTTCACGGCGGCTTGCCGTCGCGTGACCTCGATCTCGTCCAGGGCATGTGTAGCGCCACCCGGCGGCGGCACTTCCGTGCCAATGATATAGACCGGCGGGCGACGGCCGCTGCGGCGGGCGGCGTCTTCGGCGGCCCGCGCCAACCGTGCGGCTCTTGCTGCGGTCAATTCATCGGCAAGCGCCACAGGTTCGCCGGCGCAGCCCATTGATGTGTCGAGATGCAGCTTTTCGAAGCCGGCTTCCACATATGCTGTTACCAAGGCTTCGGCGCGTGCCATGGCATCGTCAGCGCTGAGTTTCCGCCACGGGTTCGGGCCCAGATGGTCGCCGCCGAGAATGATGCGCGCGGCGGGAAAGCCGACGCTTGCCGCAATTCTTTCGATGAAGGCGCGGAAATCCGCCGGCGTCATACCGGTATAGCCGCCCTCCTGATTGACCTGATTACAGGTCGCCTCGATCAGGACGACGTCGCTCTGCCGGGCGGCACGTCGCAATGTTGCCTCGAGGACCAGCGGATGGGCGGAGCAAACGGATGTGATGCCGCGGGGCAGGGGCAGCCCTCTGTCCCCGAAGAGTTTTGCCAGGGCAATCTGGCGATTTCGATCGACCGCGGCGCTCATGCGAGTGTGACAACTTTGGTGAGATGACGCGGTGAGACCGTATCGATGTGGCGTGCCTGAGCGGCACGTTCGCCGAGTATCTGCAGTGCCGGCAGAACGGCGAGGCCGGCGAGCGACAGGTCGACATCAACTGGAAGCTCCAGGTCGCCGGGGCCGCCGAAGCCGATAACGACGGCGCCTTTTTCGCGCAGCTCGCCAACCAGCTTGGCCTCGGCGTCTCTCTGGTCCGAACTGTAGAGCACGATAACTGCCGTCTTCTCATCGACGAGGCTGATTGGCCCATGGCGGTATTCGAGCGGATGGAAGGCCTGCGTCATGAGCTGGCTCATCTCCATCAACTTCAATGCACCTTCAAGCGCGATGCCGAAAAGCGGTCCGCCGCCGAGAAACACGAAGTGTGAACGGTCCTTGATGATATCGGGCAGGGAGGTGTCGAGCGTGTTTGCAAGCTGCCGTGCCGATGCGACGATCGAAGCCGGCACGGTCTGACCGATCATCTGCAGGCTGAGCAAGACCATAAGGCTCGCCGACACTGTCATGACGATGCCTTCGTCCGGATGGGTTGGCGAGCAGATCAGCTGGTCACAATTCTTGGCAAGCGCGCTTTCGGGCTCGACCGTGACGGCAGTGACGAACGCGCCGGCAGCACGGCTAACCTTGGCCGCAGCGACCGTTTCCGTCGTTTCGCCGGAGCGCGAGAGCGCAACCACATGCGTCTTCTGCCATTCCGGCCAGAAATAGGAGGGGCGGTTCAGCCACTCTGCACCAGGAACCGCGATTGCCCTGCGCTTGAGGCTGTTGGCATAGGCGGCCAGAGACAAAGCGAGATTGAAGGAGGTGCCGCAGCCGACGAAGACGAGGAGATCGTCCGCCCTGCCGCTCGGCGCATTCGAGCCGATGGCTTTTTCCCAATAGGGGAACTGCTCGAAGATTACCTTTTCGGTCGTGTTCATGATGTCTCCGATTATTTGACCGAACCAGCCAGCAGGCCGCTGACGAGGTACCGGTTGAGGAAGATGACGACCAGGGCAGGGATGACGATGGCGATCGATCCGCTTGCCGTGATCAGCCCGTAGTCGATGAAATTCTTGGTGACGAATTCGGGAATGAGAACCGTCAGGGGTTTCGTCGATTGCGGCGAGAAGATGAGAGGGACGAGGTATTGGCCCCAGGCCCCCAGGAAGGTGAGGATGGCGGCCGCCGTCAGGCCGGGTCCGGCGAGCGGCAGCACGATGTTGAAGAAGATGAAGAGGCGGCCTGCGCCATCGAGCTGTGCAGCCTCTTCGAGTGCGATCGGAAGCTGCTCGAAGACGCTGCGCAGCAGCCAAAGGGAGAGTGGCAGATAGGCCGAGACGTAGATCAGCGACACGCCGGTATAGGTGTCGACCAGATGCATCTTGATCATGATCTGATAGAGTGGGATCAGCACTGCATAGGCAGGGATGGCGAGCGTCGCAACGACAGCGCCGAATAGAATGTGACGCCCCGGAAAGCGCATCCTGGTGAAGGCATAGGCACCGAGTGCAGAGATTGCGACGCAGAGAGCCGTGGCGGCAGCAGATGTGATTACGCTGTTGAGCAGCGCTGCACGGAATTGTTTCCACACCTCCACCCCGCCGATCCGGGAAATGTTGATGCCGAGCAGGCGCGAATAGTGGTCGAGCGTGAAATGCTGCGGGAAGAAATGGATCGGCCGCGTGGAGAAATCCTCCGTCGGCGTCACGGAACTTGCGAGCGTCCAATAGATCGGGCCGAGCGACCAGATCAGCAGCAAAGCAAGACCCGTCCATATCATCAGGCGATAGAGAATGGTTGGTTTCATCAGTCGAACCGTGTGTTGCGATAGACGCGGAGGACGTAGACCAGCGAAACCAGCAGCGACACCAGCGTGATGACGACAGACAGCGCCATGCCGTAGGAGAAGCGAAGGTTCTGGAAGGTCTCGAGATAGATCTGCACGAGGATCGGCCGTGTTTCGAGGCTCGATCCGGCAAGCACCCAGGCCTCGTCGAAGAGGTTGAAAGCGTTGACGGTCGCATTCGTCATGGCAACGGCGAGGGCGCTGCGCACGAGCGGAAGCGTGACCAGGCTGAACATCTGCACGCGGGTCGCGCCGTCGATACGGGCAGCCTCGTAAAGATGCGCCGGAATGCTCTGCATGGCGGCCAGCACAATGACGATCGTCAGCGGCATCATGCGCCAGACATGCACGACGGTCACGGCGATGATCGCGCTCGTCCGGTCATTGAACCAGACATGGTTTTCGAAGGGCAGGCCGAGTGCGACGAGAATGCCGTTCAACAGGCCGGCACCCGGCTGATAGATCCACAACCAGATAACGGAATTGACGACGCCGGGGAGCGCCCAGGGCAGGATGACGGCCGCCAGTACCCACTGACGCCCGACCTTCACCTGGTTGATGAGGGCTGCGGCAAGCACGCCGAAGACGGTTTCCGCAACGACGGCAAGGACGACGTAGATGAGCGTATTCGTCCACGTCGTTCCAAGCTGCCCGTCCGACAGCATGCGCGTGTAGTTTTCCAGCCCGACGAAAGGGGTTCCCGCCTGCATCGGATTGACCCGATGCAGCGAGTCCCAGACCGTCCGGCCCATCGGATAGAAGACCAGAGCTGCCATCGTCACAAGGATCGGCAGTACCAGCAGCAGGCCGAGCATCGTGTCGGCGTTGAAGCCGACACTCCGCTTGGCTGCGATACCTTCGACAGTAGCTGTCGTCATTGCGCCATGGCCTGCTTGGCGGCGTCGGCGATGGCCTGCATGGCCTGGTCAACCGTCATCTGATCCTTCGCCGCGCTGTTGATCGCCGTGTTCACCGCGCTTGAGAACTGCGGATACCACGGCGGCGTTCCCTGCTGGAACAGCGGCTCGACGGTCTTCGATTGCGCAACGAGCGCGTCGCCGCTCGTCAGCTTGCCTTCCGTGTTGAGCTCGGAGAGGGCGGAAGTGCGCGTAGGCAGGAAACCGTTTGCCGCATTCTTCTTCTGGAACTCCCTGCTGGTGAACCATTTGACGAAGGCGACTGCCGCTTCCTTGTTCTGCGAGACGTTCGGAATGGCGAGTGCTTCCGGAAGGCCGAAGCTACGGGTCTGGCCGCTTTCGGTCGGCACCAGGATGGCTTCCACCTGCCCCGCGACCTTGGACTGCTTCGGGTCGTTCATCTGACCCAGGCGACCGGGTTCGCCCGAGATCATGATGCTTGTCAGCCCCTGGGCGAACATGCTCTCGTTGATCTGGCTATCTTTGAGGCCTGTCGAGGCCGGATCGACCAGACCGTCCTTCAGCAGGCTCAGTTCGAAGGCGAGCGCCTTATGGCCGGCTGAATCGGGGGTGAGGAAAAGCGGCTTGAAGTCCTTGTCGAAGAGTTCGCCGCCAAAGGCCTTGGTCAGCAGGTACCAGCTGGTGGAGGCACCCTCCGTCGCCGAGAGCGGCAGGCCGATCGGATAGGTGGAGATGCCCTTTTCCTTGATCTTCTTGGCCGCAGCGACCAAAGCGTCGAGTGTTTTCGGCATTTCGGTAACGCCGGCGTCGGTGAAATGCTTCTTGTTGACGAGCATGACGCGGAAGTCGTTCGTGTAAGGCACGCCGAGCAACTGGCCGTCGACGGTGAAGATCTTGGCGACGCCGATGTCAGCGACCGTATCCTTGTCGATCACGTCGTTGAGCGGCATGTACCAGCCGGCGGCACTGAACTGTCCCGTCCACGACCAGTCGAATTCGGTAACATCGGCCGGCGCTGTACCCGCTACCAGCGCCGTTACCAGTTTGGGACGAATGTCATCCCAGGAGAGTGTCTGGAGATCGACGTGAATGCCGGTCTCGGCTTCGAAATCGGCCGCAACCGTGGCGCCCTGCGGCGATGGCATGAGCACCGTGATCGATTGGCCGGCAAGCGGCTTGGCGTCGTCCGCCAAAGCAGGCAGGGCAATCGCAAGTGCGGCTGAGGCAAGCAAAGGCAATATGAATTTACGCATGTTCCCATCCTTCTTTATCTTTGACAGTCATTGTCTTGATCGCGCGATCACGGCTTCTGCCGCAATCGCGATTTGCCCGAACCAGCGCTCGTCAAGCTGCCAGTCGAGAAGTTGGGCAGCGGCCAGAAGCGCGCCGCCAATGGGGGGAAGCACGGGCGAGACCGCCCGCCGGCCGATCCGTCGTTCGACGGCCTCGAGCAGCAGGCGGCTGGAAAAGGTCCCGCCCGCATAAGTCCAGTCGGTGCCGGTTTCACAATGGCCCGATATTGCCCAATGGTGCTTGGCAAGCTCTTCGGCTGCTCTTTCGATCAGACCGATTGCTGCTTCGTCGCCGTTGCTCGCTACCTGGTCGACAAGGACGGAGAGCGCCGCAATACCCGCGCGCGGCCTTGCGAGCCCGCTGATCCAGCCACCGAGAGCGTTGACCGGATCTGACATGTCGAGCTCGAGGTGCTCGTAAACAGCCTTTGCCAGCGCGGTAGGCTTGGCGCGTCCATCAAGGCTCTGGCTGATAAGGTGCAATGCTTCGCGGCCGATCCAGTAGCTGCTGCCTTCGTCGCCGATCACATCGCCCCAACCGCCGACGCGTGCGGAGGCTCCGGCGCCGTTGCGTGCCCAGGACATGGAACCGGTCCCCGATAGGACAAGTATACCCGGGCGCCCGGCAAAGGCGCCGAGATGGGCGGCGTCGACATCGTTGAGGACCGTTCTGCGAATATCCGGGAAGGCTTCGTCGATACATCGCTTCTGGAGAGAGGAGAGGTGCGCAACTTCACCGTACGCAGGCAAGGCAGCGCCGACAGCGGCCAATCCCGGCTCATTGCGGAACGGTTCGATATGCCGCTCCAGTTCCTGTCGCCAGTCCGGATTATCCATGGGATTGACGCCGCCACCAAGCGCGGTGCGCAGAATCCTGCCGTCTTTGTCGGCCAGAGTAACGAGCACCTTGCTGCCGCCGCCGTCGATGCCAAGGATCAGCTCGTGGCTCATTCTTTTGCTCCGAGCTCGGCATAGGTTGCATCGACACCGAAATTGGCGAGTTCGGCGCGCCATTGGGGCGCCAGGCCCTTGTCGGTGATGAGTTTTGCCGCATTCAGCGGCGCGACCTTGTAAGTCGCCATCGTCCCGAATTTCGAGGAATCGGCGAGAACATAACCATTGGCAGAGCGGGCGAGCATGCGCCGGTTCAGACTGGCTTCCGCGCTGTCGACACTATAGATCGCCCCATCCGGGCTAATGGCGCTTGCACCCAGAAAGAGCTGATCGAACCAGATCGTTTCCAGCATTGCCTCGGCCTGCGGGCCGACGAGAGAGGCATTTTCACTGCGCAGATGGCCGCCGAGAAGCACGACTTCGAGATGCGGAATGTTCAGGAATTCCTGAGCGACGATCAGGCCGTTGGTAAAGATGCGCAGCGGCATCGGATTGATACGGATCAGCCGGGCAAGCTGAAGAACCGTCGTTCCGGCATCGAGGAAGATCGCCGTGCGCGGCAGAAGCTTTTCATAGGCCGCGTTCGCGATCGCGCGCTTGGCCGAAAGATGGCGCTTTTCACGCTCCTGGAAGGCCAGTTCGACCGAGGACCCTTCGGCGATGCGGGCTCCGCCGTGCACCCTGTCGATCGCGCCGTCCTGCTCAAGAACCTGCAGGTCGCGCCGGACTGTTGCGAGCGAAGCGCCGACCGCATCGGCCAGATCCTGAATGGTCGAAAAGCCGTTCGCATAGAGATGGCTGCGGATGGCATCGAGCCGGTCAGTTTTCACGCCGCCAGTTTGATTCACGGATCGCCCCCTGCTGTTTATCGTTTATTTGCGTCAACGTTCCCACTCAATACGATCAATGTCAATCAAGATTCTGATCGTTTGTGATCTTTTTGCGGACCGCGACGGGGATTTAAAAGACAAACAAAAGCACGCCCTCCCGAGGGATGGCGTGCTTCTTGACGACTAGCATTCTGGTGGTCGCGGCTCTGACGGCCTCAGTGGTATTTCGGCAGCAGATCGCCGTGTGCTTCGATCAGGTCGTCAACCAGGCCCCAGATCTCATCCGGCGACAGTTCTGCCGATGTATGCGGATCAAGCAGCGCGGCCTGATAGATGCGATCGCGCTTGCCTGTCAGCGCCGCTTCCACGGTCAGTTCCTGAACCGAGACACTGAGCTTCATGACCGCGGCAAGCTGCGAGGGAATTCTGCCGATGCGGGTCGGCTGGATACCGTTCCGGTCCACATGGCAGGGCACTTCCACGATACATTCGGGCGGCAGGTTCTCGATCAGGCCATTGTTGGGAACGTTGCCGTAGATCAGTGCGGGGTTACCTGTGACGGCAGCGTTGATGATGCCTGCGGCATATTCATTGCTGCGGCAGACCTCGATCGGCTTGTCGCCTTCGAGATCGCGGCGCAGCGCATGCCATTCGGAAATCTGCCGCTCACAGCGGCTTATATATTCGTCGAGCGGGATGTTGAGCTTGTCGATGAGCTCGGGACGGCGATCCTTGATGTACCACGACGTATATTCGGAGAAATGCTCGCTGGATTCCGTCACGAAATGGCCGAGCCGCTTCAGCACATCGAAGCGTACCCGGTCGTCGTCCGGCACGCGTCCATCGCCGGCGAGAGCGTTCAGGCGGGGATAGAGATCTTCGCGCCGGCCATCGGCATGCAGCTTCTCGTATTTCAGGAAGAAGGCGACGTGGTTGATGCCAGCCGAGATATAGTTGATGTCTGCAATGTCTTCGCGAAGGCAGGCGGCGAGATGAGCGGCGGTATGTTGCACGCTATGGCAAAGGCCGACCGTACGGATACTGGGTGCCAGCTCCTTGATCGCCCAGCAATTGATCGCCATCGGGTTCACATATTGCATCAGCAGCGCGTCGGGGCAGACCTCTTCCATGTCGCGGCAGATCACCTCCAGCACAGGAATGGTGCGAAGTCCGCGGAAGATCCCGCCGATGCCGAGCGTATCGGCAATGGTCTGCCGAAGCCCGTATCGCTTCGGTACGTCGAAATCCGTGACAGTCGCAGGCTTGTAGCCGCCGACCTGCATCATCAGGATGACGAAATCCGATCCGCGCAGTGCCTCTCGACGATCGAGGGTTGCCTCGACTTTGACTTTCGTCAGGTCGAGCGCCTCGCAGATGCGTCGCGCCACGATCTCCGACGTCTTCAGCCGCTCCGGGTCGATATCAAAGAGGCTGATCACATAATCACTGCCCGAGGGTGTGGAGAGCACATCCCCCAGAATGTTCTGCGCAAAAACGGTGCTGCCCGCACCCACGAGGCAAATCTTCGGCATTTCGGTCTCCCGCAAATTAAAACCGTCATACTGGTGCCTCTTCCAAATCAGAATTTCTTCCTGTTATTGGAGGGAGTATTCCCGGATCGAAGCGCAGGAAGGACATGACGGACGATCATTTCAGCAGGAGCGGCGAGTGGGCGGGATCGCCGCGGAGTTTCCTGATCGAGCGCCACACGGCCGATGCCATGAGTGCAGCGCATTGGCACGACCATGTCGAGATCAACCTGCTTCTCGATGGCGCCATGACTTATCTCTTCAATGGCCGGCAGGAGAGGGTGGAGGCCGGGCGTCTTGTCCTCTTCTGGGCGGCCATTCCCCATCAGACAATCCTGGTGACGCCGGAAGCGCCGCTCATCTGCGTCTACCTCCCGCTCGCCGATTTTCTCGCGCTCTCCATCGAGAAGAAGGCGAGACAGGCAATCATGCAGGGTGCCTTCGTCGTCGAGCCCCGCCGCCGCGAGACGACGCCGGCCACCGTCTCTGCCTGGGTCGAGGAATGGGACAGGGGTGATCCCGTACGGCGTCAGCTGATCGCCGACGAGGCCAAACTCAGGGTGCGCAGGCTCATCCTTGATCACGCCGATGATCGAGGCTCGTCCGTTGCAGCCGCTGCGACCCCGGCAAGCCCCGCCATCCGCCATTCAGAGGTGCTGACCGACCTGATCAACCGGCATTTTTCCGAACCGCTCAACCTGGCGGATCTTGGAAGGCGCGCCAATGTGCACCCAACCACTGCCAACCGGGCATTTCGCGATGTGCTTGGCATTTCCGTAATGGAATATCTGACACGCTATCGCCTCGCGCGAGCGATGCAGCGACTGGCCGAGACGGAGGATTCGATCCTGGAGATCGCCCTCGACTGCGGCTTCGGCTCCAGCAGCCGGTTTTACGACATCTTCAAGCAGCGCACCGGCACGACACCGCGACAGTTCCGACTGTCGCTCGGCAAGCCGTAACGTTTGGCGAGGGGCGACCGATGTTAGGACCAAGTGCAGTCTCAGGCGCGATCCGGCTATCGAATCTTCTCGCCGGCGCGCTAGAGTCTGCAAACGATCCACGTCGAACGGATTGACGTCTATGACGAGTAACAGCAAAAACCTCGCTGGTTCCCCGGCACCTCTGGTCGTGATCGACGATTTCTGCCGAAAGGTCTTCCTCGCCGCCGGCACGGACCAGGAGACGGCGGATGCAGCCACGCGGGGAATGCTGCATGGTACGCGCTATGGCATCGACAGCCATGGTGTGCGCCTGCTTCCTCATTACGTGAGGGGATTGACCGAAGGACGTCTCAATCCACGCCCGCAGATCGTGTTGGCAAACGCCTTTGGCGCCGTGGCGTCGCTCGATGCAGATAATGGCCATGGAGCGCTTGCCACCTATACGGCTATGGAGCATGCCACGCGTCTTGCCGGGGAATTCGGAATCGGCGCCGTCGCCATCCGCAATTCTTCGCATTTTGGTCCGGCGGGTGCTTATGCGGTCGATGCTGCCGATCGCGGTTTTATCGGTTTTGCTTTCTGCAATTCCGACAGCTTCGTGCGCCTGCATGATGGCGCCATGCGCTTCCACGGCACCAATCCGATCGCCTGCGCCGTGCCGGTCAGGAACAGTAACCCGTGGCTCTTCGACATGGCGACCAGTGCCGTGCCCTATAACCGCGTACAGCTCTATCGCAGCCTCAGCCGCCAACTGCCCGAAGGGGTTGCCTCCGATAAACGGGGTTATGACACGACCGATCCCGATGTCGCCGACATGCTGGCGCCGCTCGGCGGCGAATTCGGCTTCAAAGGCGCAGGGCTCGCCGGCATTCCCGAGATCCTGAGCGCCGTGCTCACTGGCATGAAGCTGAGCTTCGATATCGCGCCGATGCCCGGACCGGACTTTTCGAAGCCACGCGGTCTCGGTGCTTTCGTCATCGCACTGAACCCGGCCGCTTTCCTTGATATCGATATCTTCGATGCCGCCATGAAACGCTATGTCGACACCTTGAGGGCATCGCCTGCGCGCGAAGGCTTCACGGTACTGGCGCCCGGCGATCGGGAATGGGCAGTCGCTGCCGAGCGGGAAAAACATGGCGTTGCGCTGGATCCGGCTACGGTCGAGGCCTTCAGAACACTTGCCTCCACCTATCAATTGGTCAGCCCGGTGTGAGTGCATGCGTCGGATTGACGCACAACTTCCTCGGTGATAGCTTGAGGTCAATTGGTCAGGCCAGTTGACCAGTTGTGCGCTTGAGGAGAAGCGCGCCGGGGAGGCCACAATGTTTTCGGCAGTTGAATCACGCCGCCTCTACAGGCAGGTGGCAGACCAGATTCGTCTGATGATCATCCGGGGCGAACTCGCAGTCGGCCAAAGGCTGCCGGCTGAGCGCGACCTTGCTGAGCAACTTTCCGTTTCGCGCCCCACGCTTCGCGAGGCGCTCATCGTGCTGGAAGTCGAGGGTTACATCAATATCCGCATGGGCTCCGGCATCTATGTCACCCGGAAGCATGTGGCCGAAGCGTCTGGCCGCGACCGTGAATCGGTCGAGGGTCCCTTTGAATTGCTGCAGGCTCGCGCGATCATCGAGTGCGCGATCTCAGAGGAAGCGGCAAGGAACGCTGGTCCACAAGACATTGCCGTTCTCGACGAAGCGCTGAGAGCGATGAGCGGCGCGGTGGAGGATGCGCGCGCCGTGCTTGTCGCCGACCGCGCCTTTCATACCGGCATTGCGGCAATCGTCGGCAACGCAACCTTGCTCCGCGTCACCGGCGAATTGTTCGACATGCGCATGACGCCGTATTTCGAGAAGCTTGCCAGCCATTTCGAAGGGCCGGTGTCATGGCGCACCGCGCTGGAAGAGCACCGGGCTATCCGCGACGCGATCGCCGCCGGCGACAGCGCAGGAGCGAAGGCCGCCATGCGCACGCATCTCACGAATTCGCAGAAGAGGTTTTCCGAGAGCTTCGGGGAGGAGTTTTCGAGCGAGGAG
>Ga0102587_1001369_pt1 | contig 18320 bp, 16 predicted proteins | sample AraplaF_Col_mTSA_FD_76853 | JGI IMG/M metagenome (GOLD analysis project Ga0102587, IMG submission 76853) | Arabidopsis root microbial communities from the University of North Carolina, USA - plate scrape MF_Col_mTSA (SPADES assembly) (version 2) | ecosystem: Host-associated > Plants > Roots >... | reverse complement strand
CTTGCCGCCATGGCGACGACGGACTCGGTGATGCTCTTTGCGGTCATCCGCTTCCTCGCTGGCGTGGCGAGCGCCTTCACGCTGGTCTTCAGTTCGGCAATCGTGCTGAGCCACGGGGCCGCTGCAGACAATGATCACGTTCAAGCGACGCATTTCGGCGGGCCGGGGGCGGGGATCGCAATTTCCTCCGTCATGGTGCTTGCATTGGGCTATGTCTTTGACGATGCAGCCGGTGGCTGGCGTGCGGACTGGATCGGCGGCGCACTCTTCTGCCTGATCAGCCTCGTCATCGTCTGGACATTGCTGCCGAAGGCGCCGGTGCATGCGGGTCAGGCAAAGGAGCCTGATCTCATCTGGAACCGGCCGATGGTGCTGCTGACGCTGTCCTACGGGCTTTTCGGTTTCGGCTACGTCATCACCGCAACCTTCCTCGTCGCCATCGCGCGCATGAGCGCCTCGGGGCCGATCGTCGAATTCCTCTGCTGGTTCATTGCGGGACTGACGGCCACCGTCGCGCTGTTCATCTGGAAGCCCTTCGTGCGCGTACTCGGGATCGGCGGCGTCTATGTCGCGGCGCTCATCATCGAGGCTGTCGGCGTGCTCGCAACCGTGGCGCTGCCGCATTCGGTGGCACCATTGATCGGCGGTGCGCTGTTCGGCGCAACGTTCCTCGCCATCACCGCCTATGGATTGCAGATCGGCCGCCGGCTGTCACCCGAGAGCCCGCGCCGCATCCTGGCGCTGATGACGGCCGCCTTCGGTGTCGGTCAGATCGTCGGTCCTGTCGTCGCCGGCTGGATCGCGCAAGTAACGGGAAATTTCGTGCTGCCGACCATTATCGCCGCAATCGTGCTGGTGTTCAGCGCGGCTCTGGTCATGCCGGTGATGAAGAAAGTCCCTTAAGTGGTTACAAGTGCGTAACAATGGGTTGAACCCATTGCTGCTTTCTTCGAACTGCCTTAATTTCCGGGCAATCAGTGGTTCGCCACTCTTCCGTGACTCCAGTTCAGGAAAGCAAATCCTCCCGTGTTTCATTCCTTTTTCCCCCAGCCGAAACCCTTCTTCATCTCGCTTATCGTCTGGACGTTAGTTTCAATTTTGGGCTGGTATTTTTTCGCTGCCGGGCTTGGCGCTTCTTTCGGGGTTGTGCCGGTTCCCGAAGAGCAGCAGCCGATCGATCTTTCCTTTTTCCTGTTGCCAGAAAACCTCTGGTTTTACGGCTATTTCTTTCTTTTAACCTTCATTTTCTGCGGCTTCTGGCATTTGAAAGCGCTGCATCATCCGTGGAAGCTGTGGTCCATCTGGGGATCGGCGCTCATCATCTTCGTAACCTATTTCGGTGTGCAGATCACGGTCGTCATCAACAATTGGCGCAGGCCTTTTGGTGATCTGCTGCAAAACGCGTTGGCGAAGAAGCCGGGTATTACGGTCGAGAACTTCTACGATCTGTTTCTGATTTTCGCACAGATCGCTTTTCTCGCCATGCTGGTATCGGTCCTGACGGATTTTTTCACCAGCCATTACATCTTCCGCTGGCGGACGGCGATGAACAATTTCTATATGGCGAATTGGGAAAAGCTTCGCCACATCGAAGGCGCATCCCAGCGTGTTCAAGAGGACACGATGCGTTTTTCCAGCACCCTGGAAGGTCTCGGCATCAATCTGATCAATTCAGTAATGACGCTTGTCGTCTTCCTCCCGATCATGCTGGCACTATCGCATTACGTGACGACGCTGCCGGTGCTCGGCGAAGTGCCGAACTCTCTCTTCTGGCTGGCGATCTTCTGGTCGGCCTTCGGCACCGTTCTCCTCGCCGTAGCCGGCATCAAATTGCCTGGCTTGAATTTCAAGAATCAGCGTGTGGAGGCTGCCTACCGTAAGGAACTGGTCTATGGAGAGGATCACGCCGACCGGGCGCAGCCGCCAACGGTCCGGGAACTGTTCTCAAGGGTCAGAGCGAACTATTTCACGCTTTATTTTCACTATATGTATTTCAATATTGCCCGCTCGTTTTATCTGCAGGCGGACAATCTCTTCGTTTATTTCTTTATGGCACCGACCCTCGTTGCCGGCGCCATCACCTACGGCATCTTCCAACAGATCGCGACTGCTTTCGGCCAGGTCAGCAATTCCTTTCAATATCTCGTCAACTCCTGGTCGACGATCATCGAACTGCTCTCCATCCATAAGCGCCTGAAGACTTTCGAGGCGGCGATCGACGATGAGCCGCTACCGGATATCGATCAGCGCTACCTTGAGAGTGAGGCCGGTGTCATACACGCCGACGGCTGATACGAAACAAAGGGCCACCGCAGCGGTGGCCCTTTTAGTTTGAGCTTCAATTGAGAGCCATCAGTTCGGCGTGTGCGTGCAGGCGGACGTCGAATGTCCAATGTTTTTAAGAGGTACGAGGCCTCACAACCCAGATGTCTCCTGCAGCCTGCCGCGTGCCTCGATCATCGGAATTGCTTCCGAATAGCTGACGCAGGCGACATCGGCCCTGTGGCAGACGTCGCCGACCAGCCTGTCGAGCGCACGCCAATAGGCGCCGCCGTTCATTTCCACAAAGTGGAAGCCGAGCTGCAGGGGAATGCGGCTGCCGGCATATTGCCTGTCGAAGGCCCCCTTGAAGGCCACATAGGCGCGCTCCTCGAAAGCAGCGCTATCGGCGGAATCCTCTTCGCCCTTGGAGTGCCGGACGAAGAGATTGTAATCCATACCGATAACAGGCTTTTCGGCCGGACCTTCTGGAATGAGCGGCAGGCCGAAGCGGATGACGCCATCTTCCTCGACCGGCATGGCCGGCCCCTTGGTGACGAGGCTTGCATCATAGGTGAAGCCGGCCTTCTTCTCGGCCGCGATCATGTCCGCACCGCCACCGGTCGACAGGTAGGGTGCGCGAAAACCCTTGATGCCGTGGTCGACCAGATCCTGCCAGCCGGCAGGTTCGTCCAAGCCGACGCCCTTCCAGGCGTTCTTCAGCGTCGTCTTGAAGGTCGCGTATTCGGCCGACCAGTCCGCCTCGCTCCATTGCCTTCCGTCGAAATGGCCGCAGGCATGGCTGGAAATGTCGTGCCCCTCGAGGTGGGCGTGCCAGATATTGCCGAGGCGCGCGCGGATCTCGTCGTCGTTCTGCGCGAAACCGACATTGGATTTTCCGCGTTTCTGGTGAGGAGCTTGGTAGGCCTTCTTCGCATCCTGATTCATCAGGAAGGTGCAGGAGAGGAAGTAGGTAAAGTGCGCGCCGTTCTTTGCCGCCATTTCGCGGCTCTTCTGCCAGAGCGCATTGTCGTGAGCGCCGTCGAAGGAGACGATGACCAGCTGCTTCGGCTTGTCGGTGGCCTCAGCAACGGCAGGAAAAATCAGAGACAGGGCGAGGGAAGCAGAAAAAACCGAACGAAACATGGGCACCGCGACAATTTGCATTGCGGTTTTCCTGTTACAGAAATGCGGCGAAGCTGCGGTCTTACTGGCATTTTTTCCCGCCAGCCGGTAAGCCATGGCAAACGGCACGGAAGGGACCCGCAATGACATTGCTTATCATCGGCATCGTACTTTTCCTCGGAGTGCATCTCGTACGGGTCGTGGCTCCGGACTTCCGCCGCTCGATGATCGCAAGACTCGGCGAGAAGGGCTGGCGAGCCGCCTATTCGATCGCGAGTATCGCCACGCTCGTCCTGTTGATTTACGGTTTCGGGCGGGCACGGCAGGTGACCGGCATGCTCTATTATCCGCCGGTCTGGATGGCGCATATCTCAATCGCGCTGATGCTGATCGCGATGATCTGTTTCGTCGCTTCGCTGCTGCCGGCGGGGCATATCAAGACGAAGACCAAACATCCTATGGTGCTGTCGGTGAAGATCTGGGCGCTGGCGCATCTGCTCGCCAATGGCGAGACGTCGTCGGTCTTGCTGTTTGCGGCCTTTCTCGCCTGGGGCGTCATCATGCGCATTTCGCTCAAACGGCGCCAGCAGCGCGGAGAGATCACGTTGCCCACCTTCGTGTCGGCCAAGTATGATCTCTACGCCGTCATCATCGGCGCGGTCGTCTGGGCGCTGATAATCTGGCGTGTTCACGAATGGCTGATCGGTGTTGCCCCGCTGCCGATGCTTGCTTCGTGACGATTCTGCGATATCCCCCTTACAACGGCTGCAAAATGGAGTAGAAGGCCCGACAATGTGCGTTTTGCACTGTGTATGGGTATCCGCGGCCGGAGACGAGAATGGCATTCAACGACGACAGCTTCATTCGTGAAGTCAACGAGGAACTGCGTTCCGACCAGATGAAGGGCGCAGTGCGCCGGTTTGGCCGCTATATCATTGCCATTGCCGTTCTTATCGTGCTCGGAACCATCGGCAAGGTTGCCTATGAATATTGGGACAATAACGCGTCCTCCGGCGCCGGCGACCAGTTCCTGGCGGCCATGAAGCTTGCCGACGAGAACAAGACCGACGAGGCGCTTGCTGCACTCGATAAACTGGAGAAGGAAGGCCATGGCGCCTATCCGGTTCTGGCGCGTATGCGTGCCGCGACCGTCCAGGCCCAGAAGGGCGACAATGCCGGTGCCATCGCCTCTTTCCAGGAGATTGCCAAGGACAAGTCCGTTCCGGCTGCCGTGCAGGATGCCGCCAAGATGCGCGCCGGCTGGCTGCTGATCGAGAACGGCACCTACGACCAGGTTTCTGCTGCTGTCGAGGAAATGGCCGTCCCAGGCAACGCCTTCCGCCACTCGGCGCGCGAGGCGCTTGGTCTTGCCGCTTACAAGGCCGGCAACATGGCGCAGGCGCGCCAGTGGTTCCAGGCTATCGTTGACGATCCGGACAGCCCGCGCGCTGTTGGCAATCGTGCTCATATGATGCTTGATCTCATCACCGCATCCGGCAAGGCGCCCGCCGCGCAGGGTTAAGGCTTAAGGGAAAAGAATGAGTTTTACGGTCGCCATCGTCGGACGCCCGAATGTCGGCAAGTCGACGCTTTTCAACCGTCTGGTTGGGAAGAAGCTAGCGCTTGTCGATGACACGCCGGGTGTGACGCGTGACCGCCGGCCGGGTGAAGCGCGCCTTGTCGATCTGCGATTCACGATCATCGATACAGCGGGTCTGGAAGAGGCGACCGACGAAAGCCTGCAGGGCCGCATGCGCCAGCAGACCGAAGCGGCGATCGACGAAGCCGACCTTTCGCTCTTCATCGTCGATGCCAAGACGGGACTGACGCCTGTTGATACGGCTCTCGGCGAGATGCTGCGCCGACGCGGAAGGCCCGTCGTGCTCGTCGCCAACAAATCCGAAGCGCGGGGGTCCGATAGCGGTTTCTACGACGCCTTTTCGCTCGGGCTTGGCGAACCGGTGGCGATCTCAGCCGAACACGGGCAGGGCATGCTCGATCTGCGCGATGCCATCGTCGCGGCAGTCGGCGAGGATATTGCCTTTCCGCCGAAGGATGATGTCGCGGTCACCGATGTCGATCTGCCGCAGTCATCAGGCGAGGAGGACGAGGAAGACGAAGAACCCGTCTACGATGACAGCAAGCCGCTGCGTGTCGCGATCGTCGGCCGCCCCAATGCCGGCAAGTCGACACTCATCAATCGTTTCCTCGGCGAGGACCGGCTGCTGACCGGCCCGGAGGCCGGCATCACGCGTGATTCCATCTCCGTGGAGTGGGAATGGCGCGGCCGCACGATCAAGATGTTCGATACGGCAGGCATGCGCCGCAAGGCCAAGGTGATTGAAAAGCTCGAAAAGCTTTCGGTCGCCGATGCGCTGCGCGCCATTCGTTTTGCCGAGACCGTGGTTATCGTCTTCGACGCGACGATCCCCTTCGAGAAGCAGGATCTCCATATTGTCGATCTCGTGCTGCGCGAAGGACGCGCGGCCGTGCTCGCCTTCAACAAGTGGGACATGATCGAGGACCGTCAGGCGGTGCTGGCGGACCTGCGCGAAAAGACCGACCGCCTCTTGCCGCAGGCACGCGGCATCCGCGCCGTTCCGATCTCCGGCCAGACAGGCTGGGGGCTCGACAAGCTCATGCAGTCGATCATCGATACGGATCGTGTCTGGAACAAGCGCATTTCCACCGCCAAGCTCAATCGCTGGCTGGAGCAGCAGCAGGTGCAGCACCCGCCACCGGCCGTTTCCGGTCGCCGTATCAAGCTCAAATACATGACGCAGGTAAAGGCCCGTCCGCCGGCCTTCATGGTGTCCTGCACCCGCTCGGATGCTCTGCCGGAATCCTATACGCGCTACCTGATCAACGGGCTGCGTGCGGATTTCGATATGCCGAGCGTACCGATCCGGATCCATTACCGCTCGCCGGACAATCCCTTTGAGGGGAAGAAGAAGCGGACCTAGCGCGTTTTCCAGCTTTGCCGCGCAAGCCGGGATGAGCTTGGCCGAGCAGGCGTGGCGTCAGGATGCGCTCTTGTTCAGTGCTTCCCGCAGCGCGACGATCTCTGCCTGCAGTCGCGCGAGCTGGTCGGCGTTGCGGCCGCTTGCGTCGATGATGCAGCCCGGCACGGTCTCCGCCCTTTCCTTCAGCCGCTTGCCTTCCTCCGTCAGTCGCAGCACGACGACGCGCTCGTCCTGCTTGCTGCGTTCGCGGTGGATGTAGCCGGCCATTTCCAGGCGCTTCAGAAGAGGAGTCAGCGTGCTTGATTCCAGGAAGAGCTTTTCGCCAAGGCCGCCGACGGTCTGGCCATCTTCTTCCCACAGGCAGACCATTGCCAGATATTGCGGGTAGGTGAGGCCGAGCTCGTCGAGCAGAGGCTTGTAGACACGATTGAAGGCGTGGCTGGCCGTATAGACGGCAAAGCAGATGAAAGTGTCGAGTTTCAGCTGGTCTGACATGGCTCAATCTCCGAACCCGCCGATGTTATATCGTGCGATAAATAATCGTATCCGCTTTTAGTGCATGGCAGCCATGCAACAATTTATATCGTACAATAAATAATCGCGTGCGATATTAAAGGCGTGTTCAGGACGAACGCAACGAACCAAGAGGATACGACAATGTCTGGCATCAAGACCGCAGTTTCCGCAGCAGCAATCCTGGCAGCTTCCGCAGCCGGAGCGTTTGCCGATCCGGTGCTCGAACCGACAACGCAGAAATTCATCGATAGCCTGGCCGGCTCCAAGCCGATCTACACCTTCTCGCCTGCCGATGCCCGCAACATTCTCGCCGGTGCCCAGAAGGGCGAAGTGAAGAAGCTCGCAGCCCAGGAAGAAGACAAGGTTATCAAGGTTGGCCCGACCGGCAGCGTCAAGCTGCGCATCATCCGCCCGGAGGGCGCCAAGGGCACGCTGCCTGTCGTCATGTATTTCCACGGCGGCGGCTGGGTGCTGGGTGATGCCGATACGCATGACCGGCTGGTGCGCGAGATCGCCAATGGCGCACAGGCCGCCGTTGTCTTCGTCGATTATGACCGTTCGCCGGAAGCCCGTTATCCTGTTGCCATCGAACAGGCTTACGCCGCGACCAAATATGTCGCCGAGCACGCGAAGGAATTCCGCGTCGATGCCAGCCGCTTCGCCGTCGCCGGCGATAGCGTCGGCGGCAATATGACGGCTGCGGTGACGCTGCTTGCCAAGGAGCGCGGCGGACCGGCCATCGACCAGCAGGTGCTGTTCTACCCCGTCACCGACGCCAATTTCGATACCGGTTCTTACAACCAGTTCGCCAACGGCCCGTGGCTGACCAAGGAAGCGATGAAGTGGTTCTGGAATGCTTATCTGCCTGACGAGGCCAAGCGCAAGGAACCGACCGCTTCACCGCTTCAGGCCTCGCTCGAGCAGCTGAACGGCCTGCCGCCGGCGCTTGTCATCGTCGATGAAAATGACGTGCTTCGTGACGAAGGCGAGGCCTATGCCCGCAAGCTGTCCCAGGCAGGCGTAAAGGTCACGTCGATCCGCTTTAATGGCACGATCCACGACTTCGTGCTCTTGAATGCAATTGCCGAAACGCCTGCTGTCCGAAGCGCAATTTCAGTGGCCAACGACACGCTGCGGGCCGCCCTTCACAAGTAAGGCTCAATCAGATGATGGAAGAGGCCCGGTGCTATCGCCGGGCTTTCTGCTTCTTGGAAGGGACTTGGTGGCATATTGCCACGCTTTCTTCCACTTTGGCGTGATGACGCCATTGGCGGCGCGGATATTGTTGATGAACTGCAGTGTGGCTGCTTCCCAGGAATATTGCATGGCAAGCTCGCGCGCCTTCTCCCGCGAGCCCGACAGAGCGGCCAGGCAGGCAGTCTGCAGGTTCTCGTTGAGCGCGCCGACAAGGCTTTCTTCGCCGATGATGTCCAGCGGGCCAGTGACGGGATAGGCCGCGACGGGGACGCCTGAGGCCAGCGCTTCCAGAATGGTATTGCCGAACGTATCCGTCAGCGACGGGAAGACGAAGACATCGGCCTGCGCATAGGCTTTTGCCAGTTCCTCACCGAATTTTACGCCGGTAAAATGCACATTCGGATAGCGCTCTGCCAGCTCGGCGCGCGCTGGGCCGTCACCGACCACCACCTTCGAACCGGGCAGGTCGAGGTCGAGGAAAGCCGGCAGGTTCTTTTCCAGCGCCACGCGGCCGACTGTCATGAAGATCGGGCGGGCAAGGCCGAACGGTTTTTCTTCCAGCGGCATCGGATGGAACTGCGTGGCATCGATGCCACGGCTCCACGGCATGAGGTTCTTGATACCCTTTGCGGAGAGCTCGCGGGCGAGGCTCGGGGTCGCGACCATGCAGCCGGCCCCACCATTGTGAAACCAGCGCACGAAGGCGTAGAGCCAGCTTGAGGGGATGGGCAGCCGGGCCGAGACATATTCGGGAAAACGGGTGTGATAGCTGGTGGAGAAAGGCATGCGCTTGCGAAGGCACCAGCGGCGCGCCGTCAGTCCCAGCGGGCCTTCCGTCGCGATGTGAACATAGGAAGGCTTGTGCTTTTCGATCTCGCGGGCAATGCGGCTGTACCAGGCGATCGACAGGCGGATTTCGGGATAGGTGGGGCAGGGGATGCTGGCGAAACGCTCCGGCGTCACCATCGAGACTTCAACGCCCATCCTGGCGAGTTCCCGATTCGTATTCTCAATCGAGCGGACGACCCCGTTGACCTGCGGGTGCCAGGCGTCAGTCACGATCACCAGCCGCTCCGGCACGGCTCCAGCGGCTGCGGCACTAGCCCAGCTTTCGCCGCTATATGAATTTGACGGACGTTGCAGCATGCTTTTATTTCCATCAGCGTCGCTTGGTTCTGGCAACGCACCACCCCTGGCGGGGTTCCGGAATGGCGATTCCCGCTTATCTATTTTGGCGGAAGTGCATGATGGAAATATTACAGCCCTCTGCGAGTATTTACAGGGCTTTATGGCAGGAGAAACCGGCCAATTATGTCCGCGATGGATCGCCTTCGGGCGCTGTGCCTTGAAAAAGGAACGGCGCCGACGGGGAGGTCGGCGCCGCAGTAAAACTCAGGCTGCAGCCGAAGCGAAGCCGGAGGTCGGAACTTCCGAGATCGTCTTCAGAACCTGCGAGGCGATCTGATAGGGGCAGCCCTGGGAGTTCGGGCGGCGATCTTCGAGATAGCCCTTGTAGTCGTTCTTGACGAACGAGTGCGGAACGCGGATCGAGGCACCACGGTCGGCAACGCCGTAGGAGAACTTGTTCCACGGAGCCGTCTCGTGCTTGCCGGTCAGACGCTTGTCGTTGTCAGGGCCGTAAACGTTGATGTGGTCCATCAGGTTCTTGTCGAACTGGGCCATCAGCGCTTCGAAATAGGCCTTGCCGCCGACTTCGCGCATGAACTTGGTCGAGAAGTTGCAATGCATGCCCGAACCGTTCCAGTCGGTGTCGCCGAGCGGCTTGCAATGATACTCGATGTCGATGCCGTACTTTTCGGTCAGGCGCTGCAGGAGGTAGCGCGCCATCCAGATCTGGTCGGCGGCCTTCTTGGAGCCCTTGCCGAAAATCTGGAATTCCCACTGGCCCTTGGCCACTTCGGCATTGATGCCTTCGTGGTTGATGCCGGCGGCGAGGCAGAGATCGAGATGTTCTTCGACGATTTCGCGGGCAACCGAGCCGACGTTCGAATAGCCGACGCCGGTATAGTACGGACCCTGCGGAGCTGGGTAGCCGGACTCGGGGAAGCCGAGCGGACGGCCGTTTTCGTAGAAGAAGTATTCCTGTTCGAAGCCGAACCAGGCATCTTCGTCATCGAGAATGGTTGCACGAGCGTTGCTTGCATGCGGCGTGACGCCGTCCGGCATCATGACTTCGCACATGACGAGCACGCCGTTGGTGCGGGCCGGATCGGGATAGACGGCAACCGGCTTCAGCACGCAATCCGAGCTGCGGCCTTCGGCCTGCATCGTCGACGAACCGTCGAAGCCCCAGAGCGGGAGCTGTTCGAGCGTCGGGAAATTATCGAATTCCTTGACCTGTGTCTTGCCACGCAGGTTCGGTACCGGGGTGTACCCATCGAGCCAAATATACTCGAGCTTATACTTTGTCATCGCCACTCTCTCTGCTGCGAACTTGAGCAAATCCTGAGGCAGTAGACGCAAGGGTGCGCTCTTCCGCCAGGGATGTCTCTTGTGAAGCACGTAGCGTGCCAGATCGGGCGGTCGACATAAAAAATTTACGAATCATCCCGCCATCGCAATTTCGGGGTGGACGCGGCAGGACGCCGAATGGAGCCGGTATATGGCTATCCCGCTTTGGGATGAGCATTTTCCGCGGTGGAACCAGATGAAAATTCTGGCGTTGAGCCCGACGGATGAAGTTTTAAACAAATCAGCGCAAGCTTAATCAGGAAATGCTGCATCGATCGTTCATAATTGCAACATTGATGATATTTTGTGCAATTTGCATAAACTATGTGCATTGTGCTATTATACAGACCGTGAATGTTGATAGGCCGAGCTGAAGAAAGGCTATCTCATGGCAATCGGTTTCCATCGTGAATCCGCGACAATCTACCAGTTTCCCGTCAAGGCCGTTCAGGCCCAGAACCGATTCGAGCGCTTTCGCATGATGGAGCGGGAGGCCGCTGACGTGTGTGACGCTGCGCTCGACAGCTGCTGGTATCACGACGAAGCCGTTCGCCCCGACGGCAAGAAGCCCAATTCCTGATCTGACGATCGATGATGAATGACCGCTTAGGCGGGGGCGAGCCTGCGCGTGGCCGCGCGATGAGCGACATGCGCAGGCTTCAATCACGGATATCAAAGGCCGAGCTTTTCCTTCGGCACGAGTGCGCCATGCTCGCTGACGACGCGGGCGGCAATTTTTGCCCCGAAGCGAGCGGCTGCCGAGGCGTCCCGATTCTCCAGATAATGAGCGAGGAATGCGCCGTTGAAACTGTCGCCGGCGCTCGTGGTGTCGACGACCTTTTTGACCTTTTCCGCCGGCACGTAAGCTTTCTCGTTGGCGAAGCTCAGCGTTGCACCTTCCGCGCCGTTCTTGACGACGACATGCGACGCGCCAAGCGCAAGATAGCGCGCAATGGTGGCGTCGATGGAAGCGTCTCCGAAATGGGCGGCCTCGTCATCGAAGCTCGGCATGACCAGCGAGGAGGCGCGGCCGCCTTCGCTGATCGTCGTGTGCATCACGTCGTAGCTCGACCAGAGGCGGGGACGGATGTTCGGATCGAAGACGACGAACTTGCCGATTGCCCTGGCGCGGCGGATTTCCGCCAGCAACGTCTCGGCGTCGTCATGGGAGAGAATGGCAAGCGTGATGCCAGAGAAATAGACAACGTCAGCACTTTCCACCGCCTCACGCAGGCGGTCAGGATCGGCAGCAAGGCTGCGGGCGGCGGAGCTTTCGCGCCAGTAGCTGAAGGAGCGTTCGCCGTTCCTGAGATTGATCATGTAGAGGCCGGGCGTCTTGCCCTTGATGCGATGGATGAGGTCCGTGCCGATGCCGGCCTTGCCCATGAAGGCGACCATTTCGTCGGACATCGGATCGTCGCCGAGCGCGGTGAAATAGTCGACCGACCAGACGGGCGGCAGGCAGGCGCGGGCGTACCATGCGGTGTTGAAAGTATCGCCGGCAAAGCCTTTCCGCAGCAGGCCTTCACCTGCCTGCGAGAGCTCCACCATGCATTCGCCGATCGACAGAAACCGTCCGCTCAAGCTTTCCTCCCGGATTTTTTCTGCTCTTGCGGATACGCGAAGTGCTGAGATGAGACAAGTCAAGGAGAGCGGAAAGTCCATCGCCCCGATAGCGGGGCGATGGAGAATGGCAGGTCAGGGTCTATCCATATGGTAGCAGGCAGCCGTCTGGCCGGGGCGGACGAGTTCCGTCGGCGGCATTTCGGTGCGACAGACATCCGTTGCCTTCCAGCAGCGCGGCGAGAAGACGCAGCCCTTTGGCGGGTTCAGCGGTGAAGGTGGATCGCCCTGCAGGCGGATGCGGCTGCGCAGACGCGCGAGCTTTGGATCCGGGATCGGCGCCGCCGAGAAAAGCGCCTGCGTGTACGGGTGGGCCGGATGTTCGAAGACGGTGGCGCAATCGCCGGCTTCGACCACCTTGCCGAGATAGAGCACCAGCACGTCATCCGAGATCAGGCGCACGACCGAGAGGTCGTGGCTGATGAAGATCAGCGTCAGGCCGAATTCCTTGCGCAGCTTGCGAAGCAGCGTGATGACCTGGCCTTGGATCGACACGTCAAGCGCCGAGACCGGCTCGTCGCAAATGATGAGCTTCGGCCGCGTGACGACAGCACGGGCAATGCCGATGCGCTGCGCCTGACCGCCCGAAAATTCGTGCGGGTAGCGGTTGATCATTTCGGGCACGAGACCGACGGCCGCCATGATTTCTCGCACGCGATCAAGACGCTGAGACCTCGTCAGCTTCGGCTCGAATACGGTGAGCGGTTCGGCAATGATGTCGCCGACCGTCATGCGCGGATCGAGCGAGGCGATCGGATCCTGGAAGATGATCTGCATGTCGCGGCGGGCGGCACGCATTTCCTCATCCGACAGGTCGAGCAGGTTACGGCCCTGCCAGAGGATGCGGCCCTTCTGCGACTTCAGGAGGCGCAGGATGGAACGGCCGAGCGTCGACTTGCCGCAGCCGGATTCGCCGACGATGCCAAGCGTGCGGCCTTCGGCGAGATCGAAGCTGACATTGTTGACGGCCGTCAGCATCAGCGGCGGCTTGAAGAAGGATTTCGAGGGAATCTCGAACTGGGTCGTCAGGTTCTCGACCCTCAGAAGCGAGCGTTCAGCCATGGACCAGCAACTCCTCGCGGCGGGGGAAGGGATGGAAGCAGGCGGCGCAATGATTTGCGCCCTGCTGTTGAAGCTGCGGCGGGCGGTCGATGCAATCGTCCTGGACCTGCGGACAGCGTGGCGAGAAATTGCAGCCCTTGGGCAGGTGCTGCAGGTTCGGCGGGCGGCCGGGGATGACGACGAGATCGTCGACATCCTGATCCGGGCGCGGGATCGAAGCGTGCAACGCTGCCGTATAGGGATGCGCCGGGTTTTCGAAGAGCTCGTCGACGGGAGCTTCCTCGACGATGCGGCCGGCATACATGACGGCGACCCTGTCTGCGAGACCGGCCACGACGCCGAGGTCGTGGGTGATCATCAGAAGCGCCGTGTTCATTTCCGCCGTCAGATCGTTGAAGAGATCGAGGATCTGCGCCTGGATGGTCACGTCGAGCGCAGTCGTCGGCTCGTCGGCGATCAGGAGCTTCGGCTTGGTGAGCAACGCCATGGCGATGACGATGCGCTGGCGCATGCCGCCGGAAAGCTCGTGCGGATAGAGGTTGAAACGACGCGTGGGGTCAGGAATGCCGACACGCTTCAGCATATCGAGCGCCTCGGCAGATGCCGCCCTGGCGGTAAAGCCGCGGTGGATCTCAAGCTGTTCCGTCAGCTGCCGGGAAATCCGGAGAGACGGATTGAGTGCCGTCATCGGGTCCTGGAAGACCATGGCCATGTCCTTGCCGCGGACACGGTCGAGTTCGCGTGGCTTGAGTGCCAGCACGTCCTGGCCTTCCAGCAAAGCCTGGCCGGTCGTTTTGCCGTTCTTGGCGAGCAGTCCCATGATGCCAAGGAAAGTCTGGCTCTTGCCTGAACCGGATTCACCGACGATGGCGATACGCTCGCCGCGGCGAACCGTCAGGTTCATGTTGGAGACCGCCTTCACCTGGCCCTCGGGGGTCTCGAAGGTGATCGAGTAATCCTTGAGCTCGAGAAGGGTATCTTTTTGTTTTTCTGAGATCATCTATCGATCCTTCGGGTCGAACGCATCGCGCAGCCCGTCGCCGATGAACAGCAGGCTGAGGAGCAGGGCCACAAGGAAGCTTGCCGGGAAAACCAGCAGCCAGGGCATGCTTTCCATGGCATCGGTGCCTTCGGCAATCAGGGTGCCGAGCGAAGTCAGCGGCTCCTGAACGCCGAAGCCGAGATAGGAAAGGAAGCTCTCGGTCGCGATGATCTCCGGTACGGTCAGCGCCGCGAAGATGACGACGGGGCCGACGAGGTTCGGGATGATGTGCTTGGTGATGATCTTGAAGGGCTTCTGGCCTGACGCGCGGGCCGCTTCCACGAATTCGCGGTGCTTGAGCGACAGGGTCTGACCACGCACGATGCGGGCCATGGTCAGCCATTCGAGCGCACCGATCGCTGCAAAGAGCAGGTAGACGTTGCGGCCGAAGATCACCATCAGCAGGATGACGAAGAGGATGTAGGGAAGCGCGTACATGATGTCGACGAAGCGCATCATGATGGAGTCCAGCCTGCCGCCGATATAGCCGGAAACCGCACCATAGAGCACGCCGATGACGACGGAGACGAGGGTTGCCGTCAGCGCCACGGCCAGCGAAACGCGCGTGCCGTAAAGCACGCGGGCGAGCAGGTCGCGGCCGTTCGGGTCGGTGCCGAAATAGTGGCCGCCTTCAAAGGACGGCGGGGCGCGGAAGGCGGCCCAATCAGGGTCTTCATAGTTGAAGGGGATGAAGTTCGGGCCGAGGAAGGCGGCAAGGATCAGCAATACGAGTACGCCGATCGATATGACGGCTGCCTTGTTGCGCGAGAGGCGGCGCAACGCATCCTTGGTCAGCGAGCGGCCTTCAGGAGAAAGACCTTCGGCCTCCAGCAACTCGGCTGCGAGCAGCTCTCTTTTTGCGGGATTGAGGATCATCTGTTTCTCACTTTCGGGTCCAGCCAGGCATAGGCGATATCGACCAGAAGGTTCAGGAACACGATCAGCACCATGTAGAAGATGACCGTACCGAGAACCATGCCGTAATCGCGGTTCAGCGCTGCGTTGACGAAATAGCGGCCGATGCCGGGCAATCCGAAGATGCTTTCGACAACCAGCGAGCCGGTGAGAAGGTAGCTTGCCGCCGGACCCAGATAGGAGACGACAGGCATCATGGCGGGCTTCAGCGCGTGGCGCATGACCGTCAGGCGCGGGCCGATGCCCTTGGCCTTGGCGGTGCGGATGAAGTTCTGGTTCATCACCTCGATCATCGAGCCGCGGGTGATGCGCGAGATGCGGCCGGCATGCGGCAGGGACAGAACGACGATCGGCAGGACGAGATATTTGATCGAACCGTCACCCCAGCCACCGACCGGAAACCAGGCGAGGTGAATGCCGAAGATCAGCTGCATGATCGGCGCAATCAGGAAATTCGGCAGAACGACGCCCACCAGAATGAGGGCACCCAGAATATAGTCCGGTGCCTTGTTCTGGTAGAGCGCCCCAAGACAGCCGACGGCCACGCCGACGATGATGGCGATGAGGAAGGCAGCCGTGCCGATGGTGAAGGTGTAGGGCAGACCGATCATGATCTGCTGGGCGACAGTGAAGTCCTCGCTCGCGAAGGAGGGGCCGAGGTCGCCTTTCAGCAGGTCGCCGACATAGATCAGGTATTGCTGAACGAGCGGCTTATCTAGATTGTAGTGGATCGCGAGGTTTTTCAGGATCACCGGCGGCAATGGCCTTTCGCCATCGAAGGGGCCGCCGGGGGCAAGGCGCAAAACGAAAAAGCAAGCTGTGACGGCGATCCACAGGACAGGGATCGTCGACAGCAATCGACGGAGGGCGTATTTGATCATGGGCGTGGAGCGGCTCTTCCCGTATCTGCCGGGAAGAGCCTTTCATCCTTATTCCTTGATGGACAGCCAGCGGGTGCGGTGGATGTCCTGAACGTTGTCGACGAAGCCCTCGATCTTGGGCGAAACGACGTTCTTGGAGACGTAGTAATAGATCGGCAATGCGGCGGAATCGTCCAGCGCGAGCTGTTCGGCCTTCTTGAAGATTTCGGCGCGCTTCGTCAGATCGGTCTGAGCGTTGCCGTCCTTGATCAGCTTGTCATAGTCGGCATTCGACCAGCGGCCGTAGTTCATCTGAACGCCCGTGACGAGCAGGTTCAGGAAGTTGTCCGGATCGTTGTAGTCGGCGAGCCAGCCGGCACGGCCGATCTGCACTTCACCACGCTGCAGCTGGTCGTAATGGACCTTCGTCTCAGCGTTGACGAGCTCGACATTAACGCCAAGCGGCTTCCACATGGAGGCGATCGCCACGGCGATGCGCTTGTGGTTGTCGTTGGTATTGTACTTGAGTTCGGTGGTCAGCGGATGATCCGGACCGAAACCGGCTTCCTTCAGCAGCTTCTTGGCTTCTTCGACCTTGTCCTTGTAGGGAAGATCCTTCCAGGAGACATAGGCCGGTTCGCCGTAATTTGCTGTGCCCGGCGGAACCCAGGAGTAAGCCGGCAGTTCGCCGGTGCCGAGGATCTGCGGGCCGATGACTTCGCGGTTGATCGCCATGGAGAGAGCCTGGCGCACGCGCTTGTCGTTGAAGGGCGGCTTGGTCGAGTTGATGACGTAGTAGTAGAGGCCGGAGAAGGGAGCGACATGCGCCTGACCCGGCAGGTTCTTCTTCATCCATTCATACTGGTCGGTCGGGAAGTCGGTGAGGATGTCGAATTCGCCGGCGCGGTAGCGCTTCAGCGCGGCTTCCTGGTCTTCAAGCACGAAGAACTTCGCGCCGTCGATCTTGATATCCTTGGCGCCGTAATACTGATCGTTCTTGACGGTCGTGACGTGCGAACCGGGGACCCACTCGACCGGCTTGTACGGACCGTTGGTGACGATGTTGCCGATCTTGACCCAGTCCTGACCCTTGGCCTCGACGACATGCTTCGGCAGCGGATAGGCCGTGTAGTGCATCAAAGCGTTGATGAAATAGGGGGTCGGGTTTTCAAGGGTGATCTCAAGCGTCTTGTCGTCGATTGCTTTGACGCCGAGCTCGTTCAGATCGGTGATTTCACCCTTGTTGATCTTTTCTGCGTTCTTGACGGTGAACTGCAGATAGGCGTAGTCGGCCGCATTCTTCGGGTCGATGAGGCGCTGGAAGGCGAAGACGAAGTCGCCGGCCGTTACCGGTTGGCCATCGGACCACTTGATCCCATCACGCAGCTTGAAGGTGTAGACCTTGCCATCCGGGGAAATGGTCCAGCTTTCGGCCTGGCCGGGAACTGGGTTGTCCTTGGCGTCTTCGGTGACGAGGCCTTCGAAGATGTCGCCGGCAATACGGTTTTCCCAGTCGCCGGAGAGTTTTTGCGGATCCAGCGAGGTGGGGTCGCCACCATTATGGATATTCAGCGTGGCCGCATGGGCCGAAAATGCGAGCAATGAGCCAACCATTGCAGACGCGAGAAATTTTTTCGTGAAAAAGGACATACTGGGTCCACCTTTCTAGGCTTTGCGCCTTTTCTTTAGTCATTTGTTCCCGATTTGACCTGTTACGTGCAGGTCAACGGCACCTTAACGCAAAGGTTTGGCGTTGCAACCCCTAAACCGGTGGGTAGCATTCGGGTGTGGACAAGCTTATAAGCGTCTCCCTTTTGCCGGATCGCGACGGGCTGCATTCGTTGCCAAATAGGTCTTGGCGCTGTTGTTTTTTGCCGCACCGTCTTTAGTGTTGCGGTCGAAATGAAGCAGGAGACGGCGGGCAATGGCATTGCAGGCAGACGGGAATGCGGATTGGTGGCGCGGCGCGGTGATCTATCAGGTCTATCCGCGCTCGTTTCAGGATACTGATGGTGACGGGCTCGGCGATCTCAAGGGGATAACCCGGCGCCTATCCCATATCGCAAGCCTCGGCGTCGATGCGATCTGGCTCTCTCCCTTCTTCAAATCGCCCATGGCCGACATGGGTTATGACGTCTCCGACTATTGCGACGTCGACCCGATTTTCGGAACGCTCGACGATTTCGATGCGATGATGGCGGAAGCCCACAGGCTCGGCATAAAGGTCATCATCGATCAGGTCATTTCCCATACATCCGACCGGCATCCATGGTTCGTGGAAAGCCG
>Ga0102587_1001367_pt1 | contig 18403 bp, 18 predicted proteins | sample AraplaF_Col_mTSA_FD_76853 | JGI IMG/M metagenome (GOLD analysis project Ga0102587, IMG submission 76853) | Arabidopsis root microbial communities from the University of North Carolina, USA - plate scrape MF_Col_mTSA (SPADES assembly) (version 2) | ecosystem: Host-associated > Plants > Roots >... | reverse complement strand
CTGACCCACTCACGCAAGGCTGTCTAGAGTACCGTGCGTCCATCCGGACGCACCAGGGGTGCTTTATCTCGTTGAACCAACCATTGAGCTTCCCGAGAATCGACTCCGATTTTCGGGCCGGCGTGGTACTAGCTACGATTGAGCGATCGAGAGAGAACGGCCACGTGATCTCGTGGCAGCGACGTGACGTCAATCTGCCGCCCGACCCCATTCTTAAGTTAATGGCGGTCGCGTCCTGCCTCAGCCTCTATATCATCCAATCGGCAAAGCAAAGGCGCGCTGTTGTTCGTCCCAGCATCTCGTCGCCCAATAGGCTCGCCGAGTGCGGCGGCCGGCGATATTCACAGCGCTGCGTATTCAGCCGCGGTCACGCGCTGCCGACACCAAACTGAATTGGCTATCACTCGTTCACAAACAAGCCGAAGCCGTGAGGCTCTGATTTTTGTTCTGGCCCAAGCAATTTGAACAATCTGGCCCGCCTCGGCCATTTGCAGAGTATCCAGGAATTCGACGATCTTGACACGATCAAAAAGAAAAGGCCCCGCACGTCGGCGGGGCCTTTCGAATTTCAGTCCGGAAAAACCGATTACTCGGCGCTATCCTCGGAAGCCTTCTTCTTCGGAGCAGCCTTCTTCTTCGGAGCAGCTTCTTCGCCTTCAGCAGCGTCTGCAGAAGCTTCCGTCTTGGCGGCAGCCTTCTTCTTCGGCGCAGCCTTCTTGGTGTCAGCCTTTTCAGAAGCTTCGCCTTCTTCGTCGGCGAGCAGTTCTTCCTTGGTCACCTTCTTGTCGGTGACGTCGATTTCGGTCAGCAGGTGGTCGATGACCTTTTCTTCGAAGATCGGAGCGCGGATCGAGGCGGCGGCACCCGGCTGGCTGCGGAAGAACTCAAGGATCTGCTTTTCCTGGCCCGGATACTGGCGCAGCTGTTCGTAGACCGCGCGCTGCATTTCGTCTTCGCTGACTTCGACGCCGGCCTTTTCGCCGATTTCGGAGAGAACGAGACCGAGGCGAACGCGACGCTCGGCGAGCTTCTGGTACTCTTCGCGAGCCTTCTCTTCGGTCGTGTCTTCGTCTTCGAAGGTCTTACCGGACTGGGCGAGGTCATTGCTGACCTGGTTCCAGATGCCGTTATACTCGGCTTCGACGAGCTTGGACGGAGTTTCGAACTTGTAGAGTTCGTCAAGCTGGTCGAGGATCTGGCGCTTCAGCTTCTGGCGCGTCAGCGAACCGTACTGGGATTCGATTTGGCCGCGGACGATTTCCTTGAGACGGTCAGCCGATTCGAGACCGAGCTTCTTGGCAAGTTCGTCGTTGATTTCAACGTCGGCCGGAGCAGCAACTTCCTTGACGGTGACGTCGAAGGTGGCTTCCGCGCCAGCGAGGTTCTTGGCCGGATAGTCGGCCGGGAAGGTTACGTTGATGGTCTTCTCATCGCCAGCCTTGGCGCCGACGAGCTGGTCTTCGAAGCCCGGGATGAAACGGCCGGAACCGAGAACCAGTTCAGCGTCCTGATCGGTGCCGCCGTCGAAGGCAACGCCGTCGACCTTGCCGACATAGTCCATCTTGACGCGGTCGCCGTTGGCGGCCTTGCCCTTCTTTTCGGCATAGTCGCGGGCGCTTTCAGCGACCTTGAGAACCTGCTCGTTGACTTCGTCGTCGGAGATGTCAACGACTTCGCGCGTGACCTTGATGCCCTTGTTGGACTTCAGTTCGATCGGCGGGAGAACTTCGTAGGAGAGCGTGAACTCAAAATCCTGCTGGGCAGCGAGGATCTTTTCGACCTCGGCCTGGTCTTCCGTCATATCGATTTCCGGCTGGGTCGCCGACTTTTCACCACGGCTCGACAGGATCTGCGTCGGCTGGTCGCGGACGATCTCGTTGACGAGGTCGACCATGATGGACTTGCCATAAACCTTCTTGAGGTGAGCGGCCGGAACCTTGCCCGGACGGAAGCCGTTGATGCGAACCTTGTCCTTCACGTCGGCAAGGCGCTCGTTCAGCTTGTTTTCCATGTCCTTGGCCGGGATAACGACCTTGATTTCGCGCTTCAGCCCTTCAGCGAGCGTTTCGATAACCTGCATGTCTTCCTACCTTCATTTCGTGGCGGCCGTGCCCAGACGCCGTTCGTTTCGGTGAGCACGACGCCGGCCAACTGCCGCGCGTGGCTTTTTCTCAATTCCTGTTCGTTCCGCTCGAAGCGGAACAGCACTCGCTTTCCGGGTATCCGGGACAACCAAGTTCCAGTCCTCCCGCCCTGCAAGGCAGCTTGGTGCGGGTAGAGAGACTTGAACTCCCACGCCTTGCGGCACCAGAACCTAAATCTGGCGTGTCTACCAATTTCACCATACCCGCGTTCGCAAAACCGCATGCATATGCCTGCTCATGAGGCCTTCCGGAGCGCGGCGTCTCTATATCACCCGATTTAGAACAGGCAAAGGAAAAATGAACGGCAAATGACAGGGATTTGCGGGTAAAAGCGCATCCTTCCCATCACCCGCCTCCCCTCTCAGTAGAGCGGCTCCTGGTAGGCCGGCTTACCGTCGACGACGAGGCTGCGAATCTGCGCGGCACCCGAGGACGAAACGCTGGCGGCAATCGAAACGATACCCTCGTTGCGGGCCTCCTCGAGCGACTTGCCTTTGCCTTCCGGCACGTAATAGCGCTCGATTCCGTATTCGACCCTGATGGTTTCGCCGCTATCGGGACCGTAGCTGTAGAAAGGCAGGCTGCGCATCACGACCGTGTCTGACGCAGCCGGCAATTGTTTGAACGACGATTCGACAACACCCCAGAAGCCGTCCGGCTGGCGCCTGAGGCGCACCCAGAGCGTCTGCTCGCCTGCTCCTGCCGGAATGCCGCCCGTTACTGTCGAGACCGGGACGGAGGATATGTCGTAATTCAGCACCACATAGTCGCCACGCAGGAAATCACGCGGATCGACCGGAGCCGTCTTGAGCAATACCTCGGTGCCTCCAGTCAGAATCGAAGCGCGGCTCTGGATGATATAGCCAAGGATCAGCGTCTGCAGGCCAGCGACCAGAATCGCGGCGATAATATAGAAGCGGGTGGACTGCGGTCTTGCAAAGGCAAAGCTCATGCGCGTTCCTCCACGCGACTTGCCGAGAAGCGTTTTTCAAGGCGGATGACGACCCAGGCGACGGCTGCAACCACTAGGCCGGAAAACAGGAAGAGGCTCGATGTGCCGAGGATCGTGCCGACCGTCACCGAGGCCAGATAGAGCATCTCAGCGGCGAAAGCGCCGTAGGCCAGGTAGCGTACGGCGCCATTGTTGCGGCCATGCAGCACAATTGCCACAACCGCGGCGCCCAGCGTCAACAGGCCAAGCAAGACCATGCGCCCGCCTTCGTCCATTTCCATATGCAGCAGGAACAGCCCCATAATAGCGACGAGGAAGCTATAGAACGCCGGAGCGGCACCTGCCGTTCTCACGAGCGTGGAAATCGGGCGGACGGGCAAGGCCGTCAGCAGGAACGCCGCCATGCCGAAAACTGCGAAGGCGATCGCCACGGAAATCTCGTCAAAAAGTACATAAAGCCATGCGAGCCACCCGATTACCAACAGATAGGCGAGATGGCGGGCGCGATCGGCGCCCGTAAAGCGCACCAGCCCGAGAACAACAGCCGCCATCACCAGCGGCGCGTAGGGGCCGAAGCCGAACCAACGCGTATCGTAATTCTCGATGTACACGGCAAAGGAGGCCCAGGAGAGGAAGCCGGCGACAACGGTCACCGCGGCCGAGCGGAAAAGGATTGCCGAAACAGCTGCAACGGCAAACCAGAGATACATGACCGTCTGCTCGTCGCCTGAGAGATGATACATCTGGCCGATAAGGGAGATGGCGCCGCCGAAGCTGAGGGCACCGATGATAAGCAAACCGTTAGCGGTCGCCAGCGCACCACGCATAAAAAGAAGTGCGGCGCCGATATGAACAGCCCAGATGAGCGCCAGCATGAGGCCTACGCGCACGAGGCGCGGAATATACTCCCAGTTCGAGGCGACGAGCAGTAGCAGGGCCGCGCCAAGCAGTATCGCCGCCAGCCCCATCAGCACGCGGCCGAGGCTGAAACTTGCCGGGCGCGCGTCATATTCGGCCAGCAGTGTCTCCGCCGTCTTTTCCTCGATCAGTCCCTTCTCCACCCAGAGCGAGAGATCACGCTCCAACCTGCCGCGATACATGCCCTACCCCGCAATGATCCGCCATATTCGGCCTACGCACTTATAGCGCAGGATCGGCGCACGCAAACGTCGGCATTTGAAATATGCAAATTCCTCACTGGTCTAAATTGGGGCAGCCGTTAACGAAACACTAACCGCGGCATTGCTAATATATGATTACCGCAGAAAAGGCATGCATGAGCCGCATAGCCCTCATGATCATATTGCACTGCAAAAAGATCAAAAGTCATACTATTTAACTGTTTATCGAAGCACGGGGATGGCACCCCGGCCCGGGTTACCGGATGCCTGCGGACCATTTGTCCGTGACGAGATTCGCAGACGCGCACTCCTCCTCCCAGCGCCCTGCGATAGACTGGCAACACTCCTCCTCCCAGTTGCCAGTCACCATCATGACGCCCACCGGATCCTCCCCCGGTGGGCGTTTTGCTTAATGGATGATTAAACGATTAGCACCCTACCCCTCCGGGCCTCCGCGAGAATCAAGGTCAAGCATTCGTTAAGCCGCGTCAGGGAGCCAGCGACACGGCTTTCGACCCTCGGCCAACGACCAGTTACCAGGATGTGCTGAGGAAGTCGCCAGCGGGAGAGAAGGCCCTTCGCGACTATGGGCGCTGGCCAAATATCTATCCACGAAAGCCGGGAGGCTGAGAAAAAATCATTCTGCCTATTCGTTGACCAGAAAATGGCCAAAGCGCGTGAATCTCGGCCTGAGCCATGCGACTCGCGCATATGTGTCTTGAAATCTTGGCTCTGTTAGTTCTTCGCGCCGCAACATATATTCTGGTCATCAAATAGAGGTCAGCGCCGAAGACAGGCCGCTGGCAGGATCGAGCCCTAGGAAAGGGGATTAACATGAACTTCTCTCGCTCTTTCAATAACTGGCGCAAGTATCGTCAGACCGTTACCGAACTCGGCCGCATGACCAACCGCGAATTGCATGACCTCGGCATCGACCGTTCGGACATCCATCGCGTTGCTCGCGAAGCTTCCGCCCGCTAAGTACAGGTAATCGCTGCTCCTCCCAAGCAGATTGCCTTCTTAAAACGCCTGCTGCCTCCGCAGCGGGCGTTTTCTTTTTGCCTGTCGGTCAGACCGCCGCAAAAGTTGCGGAAGTATTAGTTCTTGGCCCGCTCAAAAATCGCGCTCTGCATAATTAGCGGGCATCAGATTGCACAATTGCATAGCAGACGCCTTTTATTTGCACTGCACAATATCGATGACCTCGATTATATAGATGTCAACCGCAGAGACAGCGATCCCGCTGCCTGCACGAGACATCCGAGGAAGAGACCATGAACCCGATCCGCATTGCAAAGAGCTGGATTAGCTACCGCCGCACGCTCAACGAACTTGGCAACCTGTCCAACCAGACGCTTGCCGATATCGGCGTCAGCCGTTACGACATCCGCAGCATCGCATCCCGCTCGTTCCGCTAATACATCGAGCGAACCATTCTCCAAGACGGCGCCATCAGGCGCCGTTTTCGTTTTTGGGCTTTGCTCTTTCTTTATCGGAACCCTACAGCCTTCCGTCAGTTCTCCTTCACGAAAGGAGACCACCATGGCAAACCGACTCAATGCTGGCTTTACCGGCCAGCCGGCGAACAGACCCGAGGGCATTCGAAAGACTGCGTCGAACACCGCCTCCGCGGTCCGGCGCGAGGTGCAAGCCGTTGCAACGGGTGCGGCCGATCATCCCCATACCGCCAGCTCCGTCGTTGTGGGTATCGGCGTGCTGGCTTTCAGCATCGGCTATCTGCTCGGTCGCCAATCCGTCGAGACCAGCCGTTTCTGGAGGTAACATCATGGCCAAAACCATTCTCGAAAAAGCAACTGACGATGCGCGGGCGGAAGACAGCCCGGCTTCCGACGCGCGTCGGCGCGAAATTGCGGATGAAACCTCCCGGGTGCTGAATGCCCGACGTAAAGGCGCTCCATCACCAAAGGGTGAAATAGATACCTTCAACGAACATACCGAAGAAACGACCCCTGACGATCGCCCGAACCTTGCTGCACAACGCGAAGCGGCGCGGGAACATAGCGACGCGTACGTTGTCGATGCCGATCTCGAAGATGCTGACCAGCGCGAAGCATCGCCTGGAACACGAGAGCAGAGCTGATCACATTGCGGCGCCGGTAGGCGCCGTTTTAGATTCTATTGTTGGATCGCATGTGCTGGCGTGATATCAGCCGCCAATGACCAACAATCCCTCCTACTCTCCTATCCATGTCATCGGCGGCGGGCTGGCCGGCTCTGAAGCTGCGTGGCAGATCGCCAATGCGGGCGTTCCTGTGATCCTGCATGAAATGCGCGGCATGCGCGGCACGGATGCGCACAAGACCGACGGACTTGCCGAGCTCGTCTGCTCCAACTCCTTCCGCTCGGATGATGCTACCAGCAATGCCGTCGGCGTCATCCATGCGGAAATGCGCATGGCCGGTTCGCTGATCATGGCGTCGGCCGACAAACATCAGGTGCCGGCCGGCGGCGCACTGGCTGTCGACCGCGATGGCTTCTCCGATGCCGTGACCAAGACGATCCACGAGCATCCGTTGATCACGGTTGTGCGCGAGGAGATCTTCGGCCTGCCGCCGAAGGAATGGGATCTGGCTGTTATCGCCACCGGCCCGCTGACTGCGCCATCGCTTGCGAGCGCCATCCAGGCGGAAACGGGTGAGGATTCGCTCGCCTTCTTCGATGCCATCGCGCCGATCGTCTATCGCGACAGCATCGACATGGATATCTGCTGGTATCAGTCACGTTACGACAAGGTCGGCCCCGGCGGTACCGGCAAGGACTATATCAACTGCCCGATGACCGAAGAGCAGTACAATGCCTTTGTCGACGCGCTGATTGCCGGCGATACGGTCGGCTACAAGGAATGGGAAGGCACGCCCTATTTCGACGGCTGCCTGCCGATCGAGGTCATGGCGGAGCGCGGGCGCGAGACCCTGCGGCACGGGCCGATGAAGCCCATGGGCCTCACCAATGCACATAACCCGACCGTGAAGGCCTATGCCGTCGTACAGCTTCGCCAGGACAATGCGCTCGGCACGCTCTACAATATGGTCGGCTTCCAGACAAAGCTGAAATATGGTGCGCAGGCTGATATCTTCCGCATGATCCCAGGGCTTGAGAATGCAGAATTCGCCCGACTCGGCGGCCTGCACCGCAATACCTATATCAACTCGCCCACCTTGCTCGATCCGTCGCTGACGCTGAAATCGCGTCCCGGTCTGCGTTTCGCCGGCCAGATCACCGGCTGCGAAGGCTATGTCGAAAGCGCAAGTGTGGGTCTACTCGCCGGCCGCTTTGCCGCCGCGGAACGCAAGGGAGAACCAGTTTCGCTCCCCCCCGCAACGACGGCGCTCGGCTCGCTGCTCGGCCATATCACCGGCGGACATCTCGTCACCGACGAGGAGCCAGGCAAGCGCTCGTTCCAGCCGATGAACATCAATTTCGGTCTGTTTCCGGAGCTTCAACCCGGCTCGATCACCAAGCCCGAAGGCGTCAAGCGCTTCCGTGGCAAGGACAAAACGATCATGAAGCGGCAATTGATTGCCAGACGGGCGCTTGCAGATTGCGCGGCCTGGCTGGGTCAGGACGTCAAGTTCGCCGAAAGCGCCTGAGCCTATATTTTGTTTTGACTAATGGCCGTTTGCGGCGGACGAATTCGGCGCAGGCAATTCCTTATCCGGCTCGGCAACATAGTTGCCGAGCAGCCAGAGCGACACTTCCGACGCCTCCTTGGCCGAAGCGAACTCGTAAGTGCCGTTGTGATAGGGTGCATTGACAAATTCGATGCTCAGCCCCCTGCCGGTTTCAGAGGCCAGAACCCGCACCGTTCCCGGCTCGATCAGATGACAGGCGAAGTGACGCGACATGTTGCGCATGAAGCCAGCCTTGTTGTCGTGCAGACGCACGAAGACGGCCTGACCGTCAACCGTCGCCTGAAGCTGGCGGATCGCTTCATTGGGGAATGCGCGGCCGAATTCGATGATGGCAAGGCCCGTGTCGTGCAGGCCATCTTCCTTGTTCTGAGCAGCCATGCGCGTCGCCACGAAGGCGAAGAAGATGACGATGGCGAAAAGAACGCACCAGACGATAATGCCCACGCGGATTCTCCGTTTAGAATGGGGTTATGCCTGACATAACGCGCGAGACTTGCGCGAGTTTGACCGTCGTCAGATTTTCTTGCGCATGCCCGCAAGAGCCATGCGCATCTGGCGACGCCATTGCGGCTCCTGCAGCGAGCCTTCCAGAACGGCCGCACCGCGTTTCTGCGCCTTCACCAGCACCGGTTCGGCAAGCGCAACCGGCAGGAAGGCCGGCACGATAACCGACGACAGCGCAGAGGCCCTCGCCTTGGCAAGGTGATCGCGGCCGAGTCCGGCAAAAGCTTCGATGGCTGCCGAGATGCGCGGCTTGTCCGTACCAGCCAGGAACGTCTCCCGGTCAAGGCCCGTCGCCGAGAGAATTTCAAGCGGGATATAGACCTGGCCACGGCGTTGATGGAGCGGCATCAGGAGCAGCATGCCTGATATCGCCTGTGCCACACCGGCATGACCGGCAGCATCGGCGGATTTTGTCGCGTCTTGCGGCGAGAGGACGAGGCTCGCTAGCTGAATCAGCGCCGAGGCCGTTTCACCCGCATAGCCTTCCAGCGAGGTGCGGCTTTCCATCGGGTCGTCGTAGAGGTCGAATATCCGCGCTTCGATCATGTTGACGAGTGTCTGGCGCGGAAGGCGGTGCGTCTCGACGGCCGTAAGAAGTGCCGCGGCAAGAGGATTGGCCTCGGTCGAACCGTGCGCATTCCCCTCCAGAAGGTCGCGCCAGTACTGCATGCGGATCTCGCCGGGCAGCGGCTCGTGGACGAGATCGCGGATGCGGGCGAGCTCGGCATTGAAGGCATAGAGGGCGGCAAGCGCACCGCGCCTATCCTCCGGCGACAGCAGGCAGGCAAGATAGCGGTCGCGATCGGTGTCGCGCAGCATCGCCAGGCTGATATCCTGATTCGTCTTCACATCGGACATGATCAGACCGCGATCAGGGCGGCGGCGACGGCGCGCTGTTCGGAAAGCATGATGTTGAAGGTGCGCACGGCGGCACCCGTGCTCATCGGATCAGAGGAAATGCCGCGCGCTTTGAGGGCGGCACGCAATTCCGCGGGCAGACGGCGAAGCTCTGTGCCTGTGCCGACGAGCAGCACTTCGATATCGGCGGCTTCATCGAGCACGCCGCGGAAATTCTCCACCGACAGCGGCTTCGTCATGTCCATATCCCAGCCATGAATGCCCGATGGCAGGCAGAGGATGGAACCACGATGCGACATATCCGCAAAGCGGAAACCGCCATTGCCATAGGTGTCGATGGGAGCGCGGCCCGGGAAATGGGCGTCGCGGATTTCAATGCCTTTTGCCATGGATCTATACCGCCGGCTTGCCGGATTTCATGCTGGTGTCGCCCTCGTCCTCGCCACCGGTCTCCCGGCGCAGCCGGAAGATGATGAGGACAGGCGCTGCTATATAGATGGAGGAGAATGTTCCGAGCGCAACGCCGAAGAGCATGGTGAAGGTGAAGGAGCGAATGACGGCGCCGCCGAAGATGTAGAGCGCAAGCAGCGCAAGCAAGGTCGTGGCGGCCGTCAGAATGGTGCGCGAGAGCGTCTGGTTGATTGCCGCATCGATCAGGATCGGCAGCGGCATTTTCCTGTAGCGCTTCAGGTTTTCGCGCATGCGGTCATAGACGACGACTGTATCGTTCAGCGAATAGCCGACGACGGTCAGCAATGCGGCCACGCTCGTCAGATTGAATTCCATGCGCGTCAGCACGAAGAGGCCGAGCATGATGATGACATCGTGCAGCGTCGCGACGATCGCGCCGACCGCAAACTGCCATTCGAACCGGATCCAGATATAGACCAGGATGGCGAACAGCGAGGCCAGGATGCCGATCGTCGCCAGCATCGTCAACTCGCCGGAGACGGCCGGGCCGACGACCTCGACACGCCGGAAATCGTAGTCCTCGGCCAACTCGCCGCGAATGAACGTCGCCACCGATTGCTCGGCATTTTCGCCGCCATCCTGCGAGCCGACGCGGATCAGGGCGTTGGTGGCATCGCCGATTCGCTCGACGCGCACCGGTCCGAGGTTCAACTCGTTCAGACGGGCGCTGAGATCGGCAATATCGGCATTGCCCTGCTTCGCCTTGACCTCGACCAGCGAACCGCCGGTGAAGTCGATGCCGAGCTGCAGGCCGACCGAGGCGAAGGCGAGCATTGCGGCGATGCAAAGTGCCGCCGATGCCGTGAAGACATAGCGGCGAATGCCCATGAAACGGATATTGGCATGCTCGAACAGGCTTGTCAGCGCGCTCTTCGGCAGATGGCGCGGATGGCGCTTCGCCAGCCAGGCGGCGACGAAACCGCGCGTCAGCGTGAAGGCCGTCAGGATGGTCGTGAGGATGCCGACGGCCAGCGTCACGGCAAAGCCGCGGATGGATTCGCTGCCGACAAAGAACAGAATGACGGCGGCGATGAAGATCGTGACGTTAGCATCGACGATGGTGGCGAAGGCACGCGAGAAGCCGCGCTCGACCGCCTGGGCGAAGGTCGTATGCGGCACCCTCTCTTCTTCGCGGATGCGCTCATAGATCAGCACATTGGAATCCACGGCCATGCCGACGATCAGCACGAGGCCGGCGATGCCCGGAAGCGTCAGCGTCGCACCGGCAACGCTTAAGACCGCAACGATCAGCACCAGATTGAAGACCAGTGAAACGACGGCGATGATGCCGAGCATGCGGTAGAGCGCGATCATCAGCGCAGCGACGAGCACCACCGCGACAATGCCGGCAACCAGACCGGAGAAAACGGATTCGGAACCGAACAGCGGGCTGACGGTGCGCTCCTCGACGGCCGTCAACATCGCAGGCAGCGCGCCGGCCCGCAGCATGACGGCCAGATCCTCAACGCCCTCTTCGGAGAAATTAGCGGCAATCTCACCGCGTCCGTCTGTGATCGGCGCTTCGATGATGGGGCTTGCCATCACCTGATCGTCGAAGACGATGGCGAGATGCTTTCCGACATTGGCGGTCGTTGCCTGCGCAAGGCGCTGCGCAGCCCCGGCATTCAGCCGGTAGACGACCGCGCTGTCCTGCGTCTGCGGGTCAGTCTTCGTATCGACCTCAGCAAAATCAGCGCCTGTCGCTATCGCCGTGCGATCGACGAGATAGGGAACCGGCGGATCATCCAGCGAATAGAGCATCTGCGATGTCGCGGGCCAGCGGCCGGCAAGCGCCTGCTGGCCGGTCATGCTCTCATCAATGAGGTGGAAGGAGAGGGCCGCAGGCTCGTTCAGCAGATTCTTCAGCCGTTCGGCATCGACGGAGCCCAGAACCTGCACGGCGATACGATCGTCCCCGTCAGGACGAACAGTGAAATTCTCTTTGCCGAAACCGGCGATGCGGCGGGCGACAATATCGAGTGAGCGGGTCTGTGCAGCAACCGTGTCGGCATCGATCGCCTTGTCGGAGATCTGCAGCGTCAACTGGCCGTCATTGCTCTGCTGGAGCGAAACATTGGCTGAGGTCAGTGATTTCAGGAGGTCGGCCGCGGCCTGAAGCTGGGCCGTATCGGTAACCTTGACCGTCACCGTCTGTGCAGTTCCGGTGAGCCCCGTATAGCGGATGCCGGCTCTGCGGAGCGCATCACGAACGCTGGCAACCGTTGCCTCGAGCCGGTCCCGGATAATGTCGGACCGTTCGAGGCGAAGTACGATATGGGAGCCACCCTGCAGATCGAGACCGAGGGTGACGCGATCCTGCCGGATCCAGCTTGGCAAGGAAGAGAGCTGCGCCTGGCTCAGGAGATTGGGCGCAGCGACGATAACTGCGACAATCGCGACCAACCAGATCAGAAGTGTTTTCAAGCGGGAAAAATGGTGCATTCTCTCGACTATCTTCCGATCCAGCGGGCGTTGCTTATCGCATGTTATGCAGCGTCGGCCTTGACTGGCTCGCCCTTCACGCGGACTTCGGAAATTCCGGTACGGACGATGCGCACGCGCACGCCTTCGGCGATTTCGACTTCCACTTCCTTCTCGTCGACAACCTTCGTGACCTTGCCGACGAGGCCGCCGCCGGTGACGATCTGGTCGCCGCGACGGATCGCCTTCAGGGTTTCCTCACGCTTCTTGGCCTGCGCACGCTGCGGGCGGATAAGCAGGAAATACCAGACCACCATCAGCGGCACGAACAGGATGATCATTTCGAGGCCTGAGCCGCCGAAAGCGCTCGTGGCGTCAGTTGCGCTCTGGGCAAATGCCGGGGTGATAAACATGCTAAGCTCCTCAGGCTATGGGCGGCGGAACCCCGCCTCTCTTTTCAAGTCGCCGGACTATAGTTGCAGCCTTGATGAATGCAACAAAAACAGCCGGAAAGCGTACCGATTCCGCTGCCTCATAACCTTTCCGCTGTGGAAAGGCCATGCTACCCGGCATCAAAAAAACGAAAGCGGATTATCGCTGCAATCTATGAAGGAGGCACCCGATGGCCGAGGAAATCAATAGCGTTCTGCTTCAGGAGCTGAAGAGGCTCGCGAATGCGGTGGAGCGGCTGGCGGGACCGGCGCCTGCCGTCAACGACTGGAATGCTGCCGACTGTTTCGTCTGGTCCCCGGCCCGCCAGTATCTGCAGCCCGTCAAGCGTCCCAACCGCGTAGCGCTGAAGCTCATCCGCGGCGTCGATCACGTGCGCGATATCCTGCACGAAAATACCGTGCGTTTTGCAGAGGGCTATGCGGCCAATAACGTCCTTCTCTGGGGCGCGCGCGGCATGGGCAAGTCGTCGCTCGTCAAGGCCGTGCATGAAGACGTGCGCCGCGAGAGTGGCGTATCGCTGAAGCTCGTCGAAGTGCATCGCGAAGATATCGCCAGCCTGCCCACACTTCTCGACCTTCTCAAGGATACGCCGCATCGCGTCATCGTCTTCTGCGACGATCTTTCCTTCGACCACGACGATACCGCCTACAAGTCGCTGAAGGCGGCGCTCGATGGCGGCGTGGAAGGGCGGCCGGACAATGTGCTGTTCTATGCCACCTCCAACCGGCGCCACCTGCTGCCGCGCCACATGATGGAGAACGAACAGTCGACCGCGATCAATCCATCCGAAGCCGTCGAGGAAAAGGTGTCGCTTTCCGATCGCTTCGGGCTGTGGCTCGGTTTCCACAAATGCAGCCAGGAAGACTACCTGATGATGATCGATGGTTATGCCGACCACTTCAAGCTAAGCCTCGACCGCGAGACGATGCATGCCGAGGCGCTGGAATGGGCAACGACCCGCGGCGCCCGTTCCGGCCGCGTCGCATGGCAGTATATCCAGGATCTGGCGGGTCGGCTGCGCATCCATCTCGACTGCGCTTAGACATTTCCCGCTTCAAAACGACAAAAGCCCGGTCACCGACCGGGCTTTTGCATTTCCCTGAGACGCTCTACCTGCTCAAGAAATATCGCCTATTCAAGAAAGGTCATCGGGTTGACCGGGGCCGCATCCTTGCGGACCTCGAAGTGTACCTGCGGCTGCTTTACGTCGCCGCTCATGCCCGACACCGCGACCGTCTGGCCGCGCTGGATCTTCTGGCCGCGGGTGACGCTCAGCGTATCGGCGTTACCGTAGACGGTGACGGTGCCGTCATCGTGACGGACGAGAACGGTATTGCCGAGTTCCTTCAGGCCGTTGCCGGCATAGATGACGACGCCATTTTCAGCAGCCTTGATCGCGGTACCCTGCGGAACCGAGATGTCGATACCGTCATTGCGGCTGCCGTTGACGTTGGCACCATAGGCGGCAATCACCTGACCGCGAACCGGCCAGCGATATTTGCCGATACCGGTGGCTTCTGGAGCGGCTGCGCTGACATCGGACTTCTTCTCGACGGCATCGACCGTCTGCGTGGCTACAGGAGCCTTGTAAGGCGCCGGCTGCGCGGAAGCGGTCTGGACCGGAGCGCTCGCTGCCTGGGCGGGCTTTACCTGATCGACCTTCTGCGCCGGGATGGAGGCTGTCTTGATCGCGTCAGCGGAAGCCGCGCCGTTCGGGATCTTCAATTCCTGGCCGATGCGGATCGAGCCTGCCGACAGATTGTTGGCCGCCTTGATAGCGTCGATATTGGCGCCCGTCGCCTTGGCGATCTTGGCAAGCGAGTCACCCTGCTTGACCGTGTAGGTACCGACAGCGCCCTTCGGATCCTTACCGGCACCCGAGGGAATCTTGCCTGCCGGGTCCGCGCTTGCGACGGTCTTGTCGCGAGCGGAATTGGCGCCTGGAACAACGGCCACCTTCTGTTCCTGGCCCTTCGTCGGCTGCGGCAGGTTGCCGGGCTTGGAAAGGTCGGCGGACTGGGCTGCGGCCTTGGCGGCATTGTTGCCACCATTGAAGGTCGGGATGAGGATCGCCTGGCCGGGCTGTGCGGCGGATGCCGTTTTCAGATTGTTGACGCGCAGGATTTCCTTTTCCGGAACGCCGTACCGACGGGAAAGGATGGCGATGTTTTCACCGGGACGCAGAGTGACGGACGGCGCATTGGCGCCGGACCAGCCGGAGACCTTCGGTGTCGTGCCTGTCGTCAGCGCATCGGGCGCGACCCTCGGAGCCGACGCAGCAGCCGGCGCAATACGATCAGGCTTCGGAGCGGCCGGGAACGGCTGGGCGAGAGCAACGTCCCTCTCTCGCTGACGTGAGGAAACCGAGCCTGCGCTTGGCGGCGAGAGATCGGAGCGCTGAACGGAAACCGGGGTGGATGCCATCCGTGCGTTGGAGCTGACCGGCTCATAGCTCGGACGACCCGGATAGGGCTGGCTCATTCCCTGGTTATTCGCGCCATACGCTGGCTGACCCTGATTGTTCGCGGCATAAGCCGGCTGAATGCCTGAGCCGCCGAGATCGGCGCGCGGCACCGGGTCACCCTGCGGGCCGTTGAAGCTCCTGCGCGGGATGGAATTTGTCGTCATCTGATCCTGCCCGGAGGAGGAAAACAGACTGCCGAAACGCGTCACATCAGAGCTGCAGCCCGTGGCTGCGCTCGCCAGCAAGGCGACCACCAGAAGATTCCCGGCCGACTTCCCGAACTTCGGCGAAAAACTAAAACGCATGACTCGACCCACTTAGAACGCAACCATTTGTGAATCTATTAAAGCGCGTTAGTGTTACCATGCGGTTAAGGCGCTGGAATCAGTGCTATATTTTTGAGAACTTGATAACCATAAGTTTGCGGGCGAAAAGTCATAGCCCGCAGGCTCTGGAGCCTTACCTAGCTTAAAGCTGGGAAGCGAGGCGCGGAACGATCGGCAGATAGGGAGCGTCGAAGAGCTCTTCCCGCTCGAAGCGGCTGCCGGTTTTCGTCAACCGAACCATGCGGCATTCGTTTTCGGATATGATCAGCGGCGCAATCATAGAGCCGCCCGAAACGAGCTGATCGGCATAGAAGCGCGGCATGGAATTGAAAGCAGCCGTGACCAGGATACGGTCGAAGGTGCCCTCGCCCTGCATGCCGGCGCTGCCATCGGCCTGACGGATGATGATGTTGCGCAGGCTCAGCGATTCCATGCGGCGCTGCGCCGAAAGCGTCAGCGTCTTATAGCGATCGACCGTGAGCACGCGTTCGGCAATGCGACCGATGACCGCCGCGGTAAAGCCGCTGCCCGTGCCGATTTCGAGCACGCGTTGGCCGGGGCGGACTTTCAGATGATGGAGAAGACGGACGGCAAAATCGACGCCTTCGAGGAAGGAGCCGCAATCAATCGGAATGGTGCGGCTGGAATAGGCATTCTCTGCAAATTGCGGAGGCACGAAGAGCGAGCGCGGCGTCTGCTCGACTGCCGTCAGCAAATCGATATCGGAAATGCCTTCTGCACGCAATCTGAGGACTAGCGCCGCAAAGCCCTCCTTCTCGGCCAGTTTCGCCGTCACCCCTTCACTCCGTGTCCGATGGCCCGCGCCACGCGGTCCGTCACGGAATAATCGGTCAGATCCAGTTTCAAAGGTGTTACCGAAATCTTATTATGCTTCAGCGCGTGAATATCGCTGCCCTCGGTGAAGGCGCCGGCGCGCTCGCCGAATTTCAGCCAGTAATAGGGAAAGCCGCGGCCATCCGTGCGCGCATCGACCTGCAGGTTGAAAGCAAGCTTGCCCTGCGCCGTCACCTCGACGCCCTCGACCTCGTCAGAAGGACAGTTCGGGAAATTGAGATTCAGGAAGGTGCCTTCAGGCAGATCGACCGTCATCAGCTTTTCAAGCAGTGCCGGCGCATGTGCCTCGCAAACCTCCCAGGGCAGGATGCGCGCACCATCATCATAGATGTAGGCCTGGCTGAGGGCGAAGGAACGAACGCCCTGCATCGTGCCTTCAATGGCGCCGGCGATCGTGCCGGAATAGGTCACGTCGTCGGCGACGTTGGAGCCGGAATTGACGCCTGACAGAACGAGATCCGGCTTGATGTCGAGCACCTGCTTGATGCCCATGATGACGCAATCGGTCGGCGTGCCGCGCAGCGCATAATGCTTGTCGGAAATCTTCCGGAGCCTGAGCGGCTCCGAAAGGCTGAGCGAATGAGCAAGGCCGCTCTGGTCGGTTTCGGGGGCGACGATCCAGACATCGTCAGAAAGCGTCCTTGCGATCCGTTCCAGCGCACCCAAGCCTTCGGCATGGATACCGTCGTCATTCGTCAGCAGGATGCGCATTGTCTCAAGCCGCCCGTTCGATCTTCGTCAGACCGCCCATATAGGGCAGCAAAACGTCCGGAATCGTGACCGAGCCATCCTCATTCAGATAATTTTCGAGAACCGCAATCAAGCAGCGCCCGACTGCCGTGCCGGAGCCGTTCAGCGTGTGGACGAACTTCGTCGCCTTGTCGTCCTTGCCGCGATAGCGAGCGTTCATGCGCCGTGCCTGGAAATCGCCGCAGACGGAGCAGGACGAGATTTCGCGGAAGGTATTCTGTCCCGGCAGCCAGACTTCCAGGTCATAGGTCTTGCGCGAGCCGAAGCCCATGTCGCCCGTGCAGAGCGTCATCGTGCGGAAATGCAGGCCGAGGCGCTTCAACACTTCTTCGGCGCAGGCCGTCATGCGCTCATGTTCGGCGAGCGAGCTCTCGGCGTCGGTGATCGAGACAAGCTCGCACTTCCAGAACTGATGCTGGCGCAGCATGCCGCGGGTATCGCGGCCGGCAGATCCCGCCTCCGAACGGAAGGACGGCGTGAGCGCGGTGAAGCGCAGCGGCAGCTTTTCCTGATCGAGGATTTCTTCACGAACCAGGTTGGTCAGCGTCACTTCCGCGGTCGGGATGAGGTAACGACCATCCGTCGTCTTGAAGAGATCTTCCTCGAACTTCGGCAGGTTGCCGGTGCCGAACAGTGCCTCGTTGCGTACCATCAACGGCGAAGACACTTCGGTGTAGCCGTGTTCGGTCGTGTGGAGGTCGATCATGAACTGGCCGAGCGCGCGTTCCAGCTTGGCGAGCGGGCCGGTCAGCACCGTGAAACGCGAACCGGAGAGCTTGGCGGCACGTTCGAAATCCATATAGCCGAGGGCTTCGCCGATTTCGAAATGCTCCTTCGGCGTATGGTTCCAGCGTGGCTTTTCGCCGACGATACGGGTCACGACATTGTCGTGCTCGTCCTTGCCGACAGGCACTTCATCGAGCGGCACGTTCGGGATACGCGAGAGCTGATCGGCGAGCTCGGCAGAAAGCGCGCGCTCCTCCTCTTCGGCTGCGGGCAGCGTTTCCTTGATTTCGGCAACCTCGGCCTTCAGCTTGTCGGCAAGCTCGGCGTTCTTCTGCGCCATGGCCGCACCGATCTCCTTGGAGGCGGCGTTGCGGCGGGAGAGCAGATTCTGCGCCTTCTGCACGGCGGAGCGGCGCTTTTCGTCAAGGGCGATGAGAGATTGCGACAGAGGTTCCGCGCTGCGCTTGGCAAGGGCAGCATCGAGAGCCTCGGGATTCTCACGGATCCATTTGATATCGAGCATCGTCGTTCCAGATCGTTTCAACAGAAATGAACCGGTCGGAGGAAACCCCGACCGGATGGAAAACGGCAGAACTCAGAGAAATGTCCTGATGCGCTCAGACGCTGTCCGTCTTGGCGACATCGGAGGATTCACTGGCCTCTTCAAGCGCCTGTTTGGAACGCTGACGCTCCACGAGTCGTGCC
>Ga0102587_1001363_pt1 | contig 18434 bp, 17 predicted proteins | sample AraplaF_Col_mTSA_FD_76853 | JGI IMG/M metagenome (GOLD analysis project Ga0102587, IMG submission 76853) | Arabidopsis root microbial communities from the University of North Carolina, USA - plate scrape MF_Col_mTSA (SPADES assembly) (version 2) | ecosystem: Host-associated > Plants > Roots >... | reverse complement strand
GCCGAGCGCATCGAAACTGGCGCGGAGTGCGGAAACCCGTTCCCTGCCGAACTGCGGCGTGGAGGTGACTTCGAAAGACTGGAACATGCTGAAAACCCGAATGAATGAAACGAATCCGGTTAATGGGATAGCGGCCATGTTAGCGAATTTTCAGTCATTGGGGAGAAAAAGCGACGCGAAGCGCTTGGAAGCTGCCGGCCGCCCATTAATTTGGCAGAAATGTGTCTCGATGTGGGAAACTGGCACGCTTCATGCATTGCGCACATGGCTCCCATGAAACAAACCCTCTGCCGCTGCATGCAGGAATAGCTATATACGGCACATCGAACGGTTCACGACGAACCACCAACAAAGGATTTTTTGAAATGACCGCCTCTCTCTCGCGCTTCGCTTACAGCAGCCCGGTACAGGCTGGCGAACGCCAGACTGTGCGTCATGTCATCGGCGCCCGCCGCCCGCAGAATGAGGACAGCCTCAAGATGCTCGCAGCCGGCCAGCGTTCCACGCGCCACAAGGGCGCACCGAGCTACGCATTCTGAGCTTAAAGCCTGTCCGATCCTCCTCCCTCCACCGGACCGGCCTATCGGAATGAAGTAGAGCCCGCTTGAGCATCTCCTCCTCCTTCGAGCTCGCGGGCATGACCGGATTTAAATGCCGGTTTAAGGCGGTGTCACTGACACCGCCTTTTTTCTTGCCTCTATTCCTGGAAAAACGTGCGTAGAAGAGATCAGGGACGATCCAGATGGATCGTCACCCAGCCGTTGCGCCAGATGGTGCGCACATGGCGAAGCTTGGCGCCATTATAGGCGGCCAGCACCTTCCAGCGCTGCGAGGCGAGAATGCCGGACAGAATCACCGATCCGCCCGGCGCCAGATTGGTGACGAGCTGCGGCGCCATCTTGATCAGCGGCCGCGCCAGGATATTGGCGATGATCAGGTCGAACGGCCCATGCTCGGAAAAAGCCGTCGAGTGAAAGCCCGGTGCCGTCACAGTGCTGATGCCGCTGGTGATGCCATTGCGGCGAACATTCTCGGCCGCAACGCGCACAGCGATCGGGTCAATATCGGTCGCGAGTACAGGAATATTGCGGAGCTTGCGCACGGCAATCGCCAATACGCCGCTGCCAGTACCGAGATCCAGCGCGTTGCGCACCGTGCGGGCACGCAGCACCCGATCGATCACCTCCAGACAGCCGGCTGTCGTCCCGTGATGACCGGTGCCGAAAGCCTGACCGGCATCGATTTCGATGGCGATGTCTCCCGATCGCACCTTGTCGCGGTCATGCGAGCCATGCACGAGGAAGCGCCCCGCCCTGACGGGCTTCAGCCCCTCCAGCGACTTGACCACCCAGTCCACATCCGGAATGACCTCACGCAACAGCGCGGCATCGGGAAATGTGTCCTTCAGCGCCTCTTCGATGCGAGAGCGCACCTCCGCCTCGTCCTCCGTCATCATGTAGACGGAGGCTTCCCAGATATCTTTCTTTTCGTCGACCTCGGTCGTGCCGATGGCAAAATCTTCTTCGCCGAAGACCTCGCTCAAGAGGTCGAGAATGTCCTCGGCCTGCTTTTCAGTCGTCGACACGTAAAGGCGGATTTCACTCACGATAGGCGATCTTTCCGGTTGCGTCGCCCGCTGCCGGTCTAAGCGCTTTCAGCGGCCGGTCATCCCTTGGCGACGAGATTCTCAAGCTTCTTTATCGCCGTATCCGGGTTTTCGCCATAGGAGATCGTTCCCGAAAAACGCCCGGCCGAATCGAGCAGGAAGACGGAAGCCGTGTGGTCCATCGTATAGTCTCCATCAGGATTGTTCTCATCGACCGGCACTTTCTTGGCGTAGACCCGGAAGCCCTTGATGACCTCGGCGATCTTGTCCGGCGGGCCGGAAATGCCGGTAATGCGCTTGGAAACGTTGGAGACGTACTGGTCCATGATCTCAGGCGTATCGCGCTCGGGATCGACGGTCACGAAATAGGCCTGCAGCTTGTTGCCCGAGGGATCGACCTTCTCCATCCAGCCGTTGAGCTCGAACAGCGTCGTAGGGCAAACCTCCGGGCAATGCGTGAAGCCGAAGAACAGCGCGGTGGGCTTGCCCCGCAAAGCCTGCTCCGTGATCGGCTGGCCGGTCTGCGATACCAGCGTGAACGGCACGCCGAACGGCCCCTCGGCCACCACCTCCCGCGTCCGGCTCTGGTCCAGCGTGAACCAGCCGAGCACGCCGGCGAGCAGCAGCACTGCGATCCAGACGGCGATACGGAAATTCTTCATGGTATAATCCTTGATGGCGCGGGTGCCCCCACCCGTCTCGTCCGCGTGATTATAGTCGCGATCGTCAGCGCGCAATTCAAGAATGCGTTTTCTCACCCGTGATTAATTGCCCCAGCTTGATGAATGCCAAATGTGGGCAAACGTCCTGAGAAAAACTCGTACCGAACGAATTATCGCGCCTTTCTAACGGCTTGCGGCAACCACCCCGAAGCAATCCCAGGAAATACATCGTTAGGAAAGGCTTAATTGCGGATATCTATATTTAGTAATGCATACAGTGCTTCGGCGCTGTTCCGACATGACGTCGGCCGGGGCATGAACCGGATCAGCATAAAAATCGAGGGAACTGAAAACCGCCTGGGGCGGAGGGTGGCTTTATGACAAATTCGACGGTTCGCAGAAACCTTTCGGTCGGCCAGCGGCTCTGGACGCTCGGCGGGGCTGCTCTCATCGGCTTCGGCTCGATGCTCGGCATCGGCTGGTACGAGAACATGCAGGTCGATACCGGCCTGCGCCGCGCTGACGACATCCAGCAGAGCATCGACAGCATCAACGACATGCGCGTAGCCAATCTGACGCTGGTTCTTGCCGCCATGGACTCGATCGTCGACCGGGAGGAGAAGATCATCCAGCCCGATCGCCTGAAGATCATTGCCGATTCGCTCGCAGTCCTCACCAGCGGCTCGAAGCAAATAGGCATGATCGCTGAGGAACTGAAGGCCGGCGACCTGGCGAAAAGCTATGATTCCGATGTCGGCGCGCTTCGCCAGGCCATCCAGGTGGACCTCAAGGCGCTCGTCGAACAGGGCGCGTCCGATGCCGAATTCGGCAAGATCGACGATCGTATCGACGCCGACGGCGAAAAGCTCGCCGCCACCCTCGACAAGTTCGCCAATGATGGTGCTGTCGTTGCCCGCAATCGCATCGATAGCGCCAACGAGACCTCCCGCAGCTCGCTGACCATCCAGATCGCGCTTGGCGTCATCGCCATCCTCGCTATGGCCGCGCTGCAATATATCCATGGCGGCTCAATCCGCCGCGGCATCGCTTCCGTACGCGAAAGCATGCTGCGGATCTTGAACGGCGATTTAACCAGCAACGTTGCCGGCAAGGAACGCGGCGACGAGATCGGCGAAATGGCCCGTGCTGCCGAAAGCTTCCGTCTTGCCGCCATCGAAAAGATCGATCTGGAAACACGCACGGCGACCGACCGCCAGCGCAGCGATGCCGAGCGCCGCGAGCGCGAATCTGCCAAGCTTGCAGATGCGGAGGCGCTGAGCGCCGCCGTCACGGCTCTTGGACAGGGCCTCACCCGCCTTGCCAACGGCGATCTGACCGCAAACATCGACCAGCCCTTCCGCGACGAGCTGGAACGACTGCGTCAGGACTTCAACCAGACGGCCCTGCGCCTGCGTCAGGCAATGGGCGATATCGCCCTGAACAGCACGTCCATCCAGGCAAACAGCCGCCAGATGCGCGCCGCCGCCGACGACCTCGCCAAGCGCACCGAGCAGCAGGCAGCCTCGCTGGAAGAGACCTCAGCGGCTCTGGACGAGATCACCTCCACCGTGCGCAACGCCACCAGCCGTGCCGAGGAAGTCGGCCAGATGGTCGCTCACACCCGCCAGAACACAGAGAAATCCGACGCCATCGTCGGCGATGCGATGGCCGCGATGGAGCGAATCGAAGGCGCCTCCCGCGAGATCGGCACCATCATCAACGTCATCGACGAGATCGCTTTCCAGACGAATCTGCTGGCGCTGAATGCCGGCGTCGAAGCGGCGCGTGCTGGCGAAGCCGGTAAGGGTTTTGCGGTCGTCGCCCAGGAAGTGCGCGAACTGGCCGGCCGCGCGGCCGGCGCAGCCAAGGATATCAAGGCCCTGATCAGCAAATCCGGCGCCGAAGTCAAAATCGGCGGCGAGCTGGTGACGGCTGCCGGCGAGGCTTTGCGCCAGATCGGCGAAGATGTTCTGCGTATCGACGGTCATGTTAAATCAATCGTAACCTCTGCGCGCGAACAATCGGTTGGACTGAACGAGATCAATACAGCCATCAGCCAGATGGATCAGGTGACGCAGAAGAATGCGGCCATGGTGGAGGAAACGAACGCCGCCAGCCACACGCTCGCAACCGATGCGGAAAACCTGACGCAGCTGGTTCGGCAGTTCAATATCGGCGAGGGCATGAACGCCCGTCAAACGCCGCGAGAAGCCTCCGCAGCCTCGCATCCGAAACCCTCACCCGCACGGAGCCTCATCGGCAAGGTCGCGGGCGCATTCACGGGCGGCGCTGCCGCCAGGACACTCGCCTCCTCTCCGGCCGGAGACAACTGGGAAGAATTCTGATCATGAGCAACGCCATCAAGCAGTCGGGCGCCTATCTCGAAATCGTCTCGTTCCACCTGGGCGACCAGGAGTTCTGCATCGATATCATGGCGATCCGCGAAATCCGCGGCTGGGCACCGGTCACTCCAATGCCGCACACCCCGCCCTACGTCCTCGGCCTCATCAACCTGCGCGGCGCGGTGATCCCGGTCATCGACATGGCCTGCCGCCTCGGCATGAAGATGACGGAGCCGTCCGAGCGCTCCGCCATCATCGTCACCGACATCGCCGGCAAGCTGGTCGGCCTGCTGGTCGAACAGGTCTCCGACATGATGACCATCAAGAGCGAAGACCTGCAGCCGCCGCCGGAAATCATCCCGGAAGCCCAGCGCGCCTTCTGCCGCGGCATCGTCGCACTGGAAAAGACCATGGTCTGCTTCCTCAACCTCGATACGGTCATCGCCGACGAGCTGACGCGCGAAGCTGCCTGATCGGTTTACATATCTGGAATTCGGAGGCCCGGCTCGTCCGGGCCTTCTTCGTTTTGATGCGGAGACAAGGCAGGCAAGGTTTCAGGCTGTGAGAAAACCCCTCCCCACAAGGGGGAGGGACTAACCCGGGGCACCCATGTCGCTCCTTCCGAAACGCCAAAGAGAAGGAAAGCGAGTGCGGCAGCTTAAGCCCCTCCCCCTTGTGGGGAGGGGTTTGGGGCGGGGTCTTTTATCGCGAGCGCAACAGTCCCTACGGCTTCCCGTTCTTCCAAACCACATCCTGACCATAGAGCGGAATCGTCGAAATCGACATCTTCGCCGAACCATCCGTCACCTGCCGCGAATGAGCGAGATAGATCAGCGTATTGTTGGCCTTGTCGTAAATGCGATTGACCGCGAGCACCTTCCAGATGAGCGACATGCCCTGGCGGAACACCTCGCTGCCATCCTTGGACAAATCGATATTGCCGATCTCGATCGGCCCCGTCTGGCGGCAGGCGATGGAATTGTTGGAAGGATCCTCGAACCAGTTGCCGTTCTTGAGGCGATCGATCAGGCTGCGGTCGAAATAGGTGACATGGCAGGTGATGCCTTTCACCTCCGGGTCGGAGACCGCCTCGACGATGATGTCATTGCCGATCCAGTCGACCCCGACCTTGCCGACGACCTCCGCTGAGGTCGCGCCTGCGGAGCCGGCAAGGAATGCTGCAGCGAGGAAAACATTGCGGAACGTGGACATGGCAACTCCCGTGTTGATCCCGCTAAGATAAGAATGGCCGGAATCTTTGCAAGAAAGCCCGAAGGCTCAGGCCTTGCGGCAGGTGCAGGGCTCGTAGCCGCCGGCCGAGAGCTTGCCGGGCTTCATGCCGATGACAGCGGGGACAGCGGCGACCGTCGCAGCCTTGACCGCCCTCGCCATCTCGATCGCCGCCGCAGCGCAGACGGCGGCATCTTCAGCCGCGTTATGATGGACAAACCGCAGCCCAAGATGCTCTGCAATCAGGTTCAGTCGGTGCGACAGGAAATGCGGCCAGATGCGCTGCGCCATCTTCAGGCTGCAGAGATAGGTCAACTCCGGATAGGACTGCCGGTAGAGATCGAGGCTCGCCCGCCAGACGCTGAAATCGAAAGCGGCATTATGGGCGATCATCGTCGCCCCTCGGAAATCGTCATGGAACTCGTCCATGACCTCGGGGAATTCCGGCGCATCCTCCACATGCTCAGGGCGGATGCCGTGAATCGCGATATTCATGCCGGAAAAGCGCATGTCGCGCGGTCGGATCAGCCGTTCCTCAACCCGCGTCACCTGCCCGTCCTCGATCCAGGCAAGGCCGACCGAGCAGGCACTGCCGCGCTGTTCGTTGGCTGTCTCGAAATCGATGGCGATGGTCTTCACGGGCAAATATCCGAATCGTCTGCTCTTACGGAATAATCATAGCCGCATCCAAAGGCAAATTCCGGCCTGTTGACATCTGCACGCAAATGGCGAAACTTCCGCGCATGATCAACTCTGTGATCCACACCATGCATCTTATTGCCACGACCCTTGCAGGGTACGGGGGAGAGATGGTGCGTCGCTAGCAGTCCGATCATCCCGAGAACCCTGCCGAGGCGAGCAGGGTTTCGGAAACTCCGCTCTCCTCTTTCAAACCCCAAGGAGAGCATGATGTCAGCCAATCAGGATACCCCACCCGAAAAGCCCTCGCTGAAGGGCCTCAGCGTTCGCGCGTTGCGCGCGAGCGATGCCGAAGCCGTCACCGAACTGATGAACCTGCCGGGCTACCGCGCCGGCACGCTGCGCCCACCCTTTCAAAGCATCGATGCGGTGCGCAAGCGCATGGAAAACCTCTCGCCCGGTGCGCTCAATCTCGTCGTCGAACTCGATGGCAAGCTCGTCGCCAATGGCGGAATGACCCGCTTCGAAGGGCGGCGACAGCACGCCGCAAATCTAGGCATGGGTGTGCACGACGATTTCACCGGCCGCGGCATCGGCACCTTCCTGATGGCGGCCATGCTCGACGCCGCCGACAATTGGCACGACATCAAGCGCATGGAACTGACCGTCTACACCGACAATGAAGCGGCGATCCGCCTCTACGAGAAATTCGGCTTCGAGAAGGAAGGACTGCTCAGGTCTTTCGGCTATCGTGCCGGACGATATGTCGATGCCTATACGATGGCGCGGCTGAGGGCTTGAAAGGAGCTGCGGGCTCTAACCACAAATGAGATCCGCCAACCTCTCCTCCGTCATGCTCGGGCTTGTCCCGAGCATCTGCTGCCGTTTCGTATGTTGATATGTAGCAGATCCTCGGGACAAGCCCGAGGATGACGCCGAGCAAAAGGCGGACTTACGAAAAACGGCCCTAGCAGAGCTCGCCTTCCATTACCCGCCAATCAGCGCCAGCCACTCGTCCTCGTCCATCGTTTGGACGCCGAGTTCGCGGGCCTTGTCGAGCTTGGAGCCGGCGCCCGGGCCGGCAACGACGATATCGGTCTTCTTGGAGACCGAGCCCGCCACCTTGGCGCCGAGGCCCTCGGCCCTTGCCTTTGCCTCTTCGCGGGTGAACTTTTCCAGCGAACCGGTAAAGACCACAGTCTTGCCGGCGACCGGGCTGCCTGACGTGACCGGTTGTTCGGCCTCCTGCGGCGTCACCTCGTCGAGCAGACGGCCGATCACCTCGATATTGCGGGGCTCCTTGTAGAATTCGACAATAGCCCGCGCGACGACCTCGCCGATACCCTCGATGGCGTTGAGGTCGTTCCAGGCGTCGCCGGAAAGCGTCGCCGCCTCCTTCATTGCCGCAGCAAAGGCCTCGTAAGTGCCGTAGGAGCGCGCCAGCAGCTTCGCCGTCGTCTCACCCACATGGCGAATACCGAGCGCATAGATGAAGCGGTGAAGGGCAATGCTGCGCCGCTCGTTGATCGCCGCGTAAAGCTTGCCGACGCTGACTTTGCCGAAGCCGTCTATATTCTCCAGCTTGGTGATCGACTGCTGCTGGCGCTTCTCCAGCGTGAAAATGTCAGGCGCCGTGCGGATCTGTAGCGCCGGGTCTTCGCTCTCGAAGAAGAAATCCACCTGCTTTGAGCCGAGCCCTTCGATATCGAAGGCATTGCGCGAGACGAAGTGCTTTAGCTCTTCCGTGGCCTGGGCACGGCAGATGAAGCCGCCGGTGCAGCGGGTGACGGAATCGAGCTTGCCGGTCTTCTCGTGCCGTTCACGCACTGCATGCGAACCGCAGACCGGACACACTTTCGGAAACTGATAAGGCTGCGCATCAGCCGGCCGCTTTTCCACGACGACATCGAGCACCTGCGGGATCACATCACCCGCGCGCTGTACGATGACGGTGTCGCCGATGCGGATATCGTGCTCCTCCTCGCGGATGCGCTCGCCGCTATTGCCGATGCCCTTGATGTAATCCTCGTTGTGCAGCGTCGCATTGGTGACGACGACACCGCCGACCGTGATCGGCGTCAGCCGCGCCACCGGCGTCAGTGCGCCGGTGCGGCCGACCTGAATGTCGATCGCATCGACGATAGTGAAAGCCTGCTCGGCCGGGAACTTGTGCGCCGTCGCCCAGCGCGGGCTGCGCGAGCGGAAACCGAGGCGCTGCTGCAGTTCGAGGCTGTCGACCTTGTAGACGACGCCGTCGATATCATAGTCGAGGTCGGGCCGCTCAAGGCCGATCTCGCTGTAATGGGCAAGGATATCGTCGACTGAGGTCAACCGCTTCATCAGCGGATTGACCGGGAAACCCCAGCCCTTGAAGGTCTCGACCATGCCCATCTGCGTATCGGCGGGCATATCCGACATCTCGCCCCAGGCATAGGCGAAGAATCTCAGCTTGCGGCTCGCCGTCACCTTCGCATCGAGCTGGCGCAGTGACCCAGCGGCAGTGTTGCGCGGATTGACGTATGTCTGCTTGCCTTCGGCCTCCATCTGGGCGTTCAGCGCCATGAAGTCACTCTTGGCCATATAGACCTCGCCGCGTACCTCGACGATTGATGGGGCATCCTTCGGCAGCTCGTTCGGAATTTCCTTGATGGTGCGGATATTGGCCGTGACATTCTCGCCCGTCGTCCCGTCGCCGCGGGTCGCGCCCGTCACCAGCTTGCCGTTCTCGTAGCGGATCGACATGGAAAGCCCGTCGATCTTCGGTTCGGCGGTGAAAGCGATGGAATTGTCAGGCAGGCGGCCGAGGAAGCGGTAAACGCTGGCAACGAAATCGCGCACGTCTTCCTGCGAAAAGGTATTGTCGAGCGACAGCATCGGCCGGGAATGGACAACCGGCGCAAAAGTGTTGGACGGCGCAGCACCCACGTGGCGCGACGGGCTGTCTTCACGGATGAGCTCCGGAAAGCGCGCCTCGATCGCGTCGTTGCGGCGCTTCAGCGCGTCATAGTCCGCGTCTGAAATCTCCGGCTGGTCCTTGCCGTGATAGAGCGCATCGTGGTGCGCAATCTCCTTTGCCAGCCGCGTCAGTTCGGCGGCGGCGTCTTCGAGGGTCAGGTCCTCAACAGCGACGGATTCAGTCGACATGCAGCTTCACTCCAGAGAATCTGCAATGGTTTTAGAGCAAAATTACGCGATTGAAATAGCACCAATGGTTTGATTATGGCTGCGCGTTGCGCAGTCTGATGGCGCTGACATGTAGCGTGCTGTCCCGCAGGGCCTTCAGCGGCATGAGGCTGTCAACGACCCTCAGCTCGATGCCGCGCGCCGCAAATTCGCGATCGAGGCCGGACATTGCGGTGAGTGCGAGCGGCAGAATCGTCCTGCGCGACACCCACATTCCCGCGTCCTGCAAACTCTCGAAACCATCGGACGGCATCTCGTAGCGGTGGATGCTCTCGGCCTGCAGCCGTGCCAGCCAGCCACGCTCGATATAGGCAACACCCCGCCAGTCGCCGAGCAAGCGGCGATCTTCGTCTGATGTCTCGGGTGTCGCCCAGATCAGAATACGCGGACAATCACGCGGAAAGAGATACATGAAGTCGTGGATGTCATCGATCGCCCAGACAAGCGGCCCGTTCAGCCATTCCTGGCCCTGAGGGCGCTCGGAGGCAATGCGAACCGGTCGCGGCTCAAAGACCGTAATAGTGGGATCATCGCTGAAATGGAAAAGCCGCATGCATGGACCTCACCGGTGGTGAAGTCAGATAGCGCAGCCCCTCCGGCTTGTCACCCGCAGCTTATGCCTAGCCGTTCCCAGCCAGTAGCCTCGTGGCAGCCGCCCTCGCCTCTTCCGTCACGGAGGCGCCTGCGAGCATGCGGGCAATCTCTTCCGTGCGGTCCTTCTGCGCCATGGTGGCGACGCGCGTGGCGATCTTGTCGGAGCCGTCGCCGGAGGGTCCCTTGGAGATGAGCAGATGCGTGGCAGCACGTGCCGCCACCTGCGGCGCATGGGTGACGGAGAGAACCTGTACGCGGTCAGAAAGCCGCTTCAGCCGCTGGCCGATCGCGTCCGCCACTGCCCCGCCGACACCGGTGTCGATTTCGTCGAAGACGAGCGTCGGTGCCGAACCGCGGTCTGCAAGCGCTACCTTGAGCGCCAGCAGGAAGCGTGAGAGTTCGCCACCGGAGGCAACCTTCATGATCGACCCCGGCCGCGTGCCCGGATTGGTCTGGACGTGAAATTCGACGACATCGATGCCCTCTGCCGTCGCCTCCTCCGCATCGGTGGTGATCTCCACCATGAAACGGGCGCGCTCGAGCTTCAGCGCCGGCAATTCGGCCATCACGGCCTGCGCCAACGCATCGCCGGCATGATGACGCTTTTCGGAAAGCGAGCGGGCTGCCGCATCGAAATTCGTCTTGGCGACGCCCAACTCGGCCTGGAGTTTGATAAGCCGCTCCTCGCCGGCATCGAGATCGGCTAGATCGCTGATCATGCGCACCGCCAATGCGGGAAGCTCGGTGACGGGAACGGAATATTTGCGGGAGGCGGCGCGCAATGCGAAGAGCCGCTCCTCGACGCGCTCCAATTCCTTCGGATCGTATTCCGTCTTGCGCAGCGCCGCCTCGACTTCCATCTGCGCATTCGAAAGCTGATCCAGCGCCGCGTCGAGCAGCGCTACGGTGTCTTCGAGCAGGCCGGGCGCCTCATGACTCTTGCGCTCCAGACGACGCACCAGCGAGGCGATATGCGGCACGGGAGAGGCATTGCCGTTGAGGAACTCGGAAGCCTCGGCAATATCGCCGGCAATGCGCTCCGCCTTCATCATCTTCTGGCGGCGGTCGGCAAGCTCGTCTTCTTCGCCATCGCGCGGCGAGAGCTTTTCCAGCTCTTCGACGGAAGAGCGCAGATAATCCGCCTCGCGGGCCGCCGCCTCGACCTTCTCGCGGTGTTTCTTCAGCGTGCGCTCGCTGTCGCGCCACTGGCGGTAAAGCGCGCCGACGGTCTGCACATCCTCGCTGATGCCCGCGAAAGCGTCGAGCAGCGTCCTATGGGCATTGGTATCAACAAGCGCGCGGTCGTCGTGCTGGCCGTGGATCTCGACCAGCATCTGGCCGGCCTGGCGCATGAGCTGCACGCTCACCGGCTGGTCGTTCACATAGGCCTTGGTGCGGCCGTCTGAAGATTGCTGGCGGCGGAAGATCAGGTCGCCTTCGTCGTCGATGCCGTTTTCGCGCAAAAGCTTCCGCGCGCCGTGATCCATGCCGACATCGAAGACGGCCGTTACCTGACCCTTGTCCTCTCCATGGCGCACGAGGCCGCCATCGCCGCGCCCGCCAAGGGCCAGCGACAGACTATCGAGCAGGATGGATTTGCCGGCACCCGTCTCACCCGTCAGCACGGAGAGGCCGGTCTCGAAGGCAAGATCCAGCCGCTCGATCAAAACGATATCGCGGATCGAAAGCTGGATCAGCATTGGCCTCAGGAACCGAGAAGGAGTTTCTTGCCCGCTGCAGCGATCCACGAACCCTTGTTTTCACGCGGCTCCGCGCCACCCGACTGCAGCAGCTTGTAGGAATCAGCATACCACTGACTATCTGGATAATTGTGACCGAGAACGGCAGCCGCCGTCTGCGCTTCATCGACGATACCCATTGCATAATAGGCTTCGACAAGACGGGCGAGCGCCTCTTCGATCTGATTCGTATTCGGATATTTCTCGACGACGATGCGGAAGCGCGAGATCGCGGCGAGATATTCCTTACGCTCCATGTAATAGCGGCCGACCTGCATTTCCTTGCCGGCGAGCTGGTCGCGCGCAAAGCGCATCTTGGCCTGCGCGTCATCGACATATTCGGAATCAGGATAATTGTCGACGACGGCCTGCATCGCCTCGATGGTCTTCTGCGCCGCGCGCTGGTCCTGCGTCACGTCAACGATCTGCTTGGAATAGGTAAGACCGACGAGATACTGCACGTAAGCGGCATCCTTGGACTTCGGATACTGCGCCATATAACGGTTGCCCGATGCGAGCGCGTCGTCGAAGCGGCCCTGACGGTATTTGACGAAGGTGCTCATGACGAGCGCCTTGCGCGCCCATTCCGAGAAGGGATTCTGCTGGTCGATCGCGTCGAACTTGCGCCCTGCTTCGGCCATGTTGCCCGCCTTCATGTTGGCGAGACCTTGCGTGTAGAGCACATCAGGCGGATCGGTTTCGAGGCCGAGCTTGGTGATGTCGATATCCGGGTCCGACTGGCAGCCGGAAATCAAGGCGCCTGCGCTCAGCACCATCACGGATGCGAGCAAAGCGCGCGCTGTCTTCATCATCATGTCAGACCTTGCATAAGCCATTCGAAAGAATCCCACCGCCGCCGTCCACTCCACAGCAGCCACGCCTAGCTGGCGTTTCTAGCCACAAATGTGCATCGAGAGCAACGCAATGATCACGCATTAACGCATTTTTTGTGGCAGCACTGCCGAGAATGTCAGGCTTTTCACGGCATTCAAAGCGGCGTTGGCTAAATATATGCCGCAAAACATCTATCGCGCGCTATCCGCCCCTTCCCCATAAAAAAACCGCCCCCGTTGGGAGGCGGCCCTGGCCTTAATTGGTATACTGGAGGTCATGCCGACCAGGGGGCGAATTCCGGAGCGCTGACTGCAATGAACTCGCGAACGGCAACGCGCTGGCGCGGCGTCGACGTCTCGACCACTTCATAGGCCGTGGGATCGCTGAGCAGTGCCTTGAGAGCGTTGGCGTTCATCTTGTGGCCACCGCGATAAGAACGGTAGCAGCCGATGAACTGTGCACCGGCAAGCGCCAGATCGCCGACGGCATCGAGCGTCTTGTGACGCACGAACTCGTCCTTGGCGTAGCGCAGACCTTCGACATTGATGACGGTGTTGTCGTCGGAGATGACGACGGAGTTTTCGAGCGAAGAGCCGAGAGCATGGCCCGAAGCCCAGAGACGCTCGACATCACGCATGAAGCCGAAGGTGCGCGCACGCGACAGCTCGGTCTTGAAGACGGCGGCGGTCAGGTCGCCTTCCCACTTCTGGCGGCCGATCAGCGGGCATTCGAAATCGATCTCGACTTCGAAGCGCGTGCCGTCATAGGGGCGGAACTCGCACCAGGAGCCGCCATGCTCGATACGAACAGGCTTGGTGATACGGATATAGCGGCGCTTGACGCCGAGGGAAACGAGGCCGACCTGCTCGATGGCTTCGACGAAGGGAACCGAGCTGCCATCCATGATCGGCATTTCGGCGCCGGTGACTTCGATGACGACATTGTCGAGGCCAAGCGCGTAAACGGCGGCCATGACATGTTCGATCGTTGCGACGGAATGCGCGGCCGAGAAGCCGAGAACAGTGCAGAGATCGGTATTGCCGACCTGCGAAGAAACGGCCTTCAGTTCAGTGACGTCGCCGTTTTCATGCATGCGCTGGAAAATGACGCCGGTGCCGGCTTCGGCCGGATTGAAGGTGATCGAAACGTCGGCACCCGAATGAACGCCGATGCCCGAGAGGGTCACCGGACGCGATACCGTCGTTTGAAAGCCCAACAAGCCAAGTCCCATAAAATTCTGCCTTTATTCTTCCGCACCCGTTACTGCCAACCGGCCCGGTGATCTTCTACACTGCCCGGTGCTGCTTAAAGCAGACTCTTGGAGCAGTTCGCTTGCTTCATACTTACGTGGAGGCACGCCGCAATCCAAATCACTGTTCGTTTCGGTTTGTTACGAAAATCCCGGCGCCAAAAACATTTAGAATTCAAGCACCTAGAAATGCAAACGCCCAGGATTTCGGTCCCGGGCGTTTTCTGTGGAGAAGTGCTCTTCTCAGTTCGACTGGCGGCGCAGGAAGGCTGGGATTTCCAGCTGGTCGTCTTCCTGCATCATGCGGGCCTGCGGAACGGCACGGCCCTGGTCGTCGAGGTTGCCGCGACGCGGTGCGTAGAGACTTGCTTCCGGCGACAGCGGACGGCGCTGCTGCGAGGAGGCAGCCGGCGCAGACGTCATTTCCGGAGCGACGTCTTCTTCGCGGCGGCCGAGCGAATTGGTGATTCGCTTCAAGAGACCCATCGGGCCGCGCTCTTCCTGGACATGCGAAGCAGCAGGCTGCGAGCGATGGTCTATCTCGGCCTGGACGACCGGCGGGAAATCCTCGACCTTCGGCATGCGGACCTGTTCGGGCGCCTGGCGGATCACCGGCTCATGACGGACCGGCTGCTGCATGACCGGCTGCGGAGCCGGCTGCAGCGGAGCCTGGCGCATGACCGGAGCTGCTTCCGGTGCGGCGAAGATCTTGCTCTGCGGACGGAAGGTTTCCTGCATCACCGGCTGCTGCTGGACAGGAGCAGCGGCACGCGGGGCCGGGATTTCCAGTTCACGTTCCATCTCGACTTCAGCCTGGCGGATGGTCTGTGCAATCTGGTCGGCCTTCGGTGCCTGCATGACTGGAGCAGGCTGAACTGCGGCCGGTGCCGGAGCAACGGCCGCGGAGGGACGGATAGCGGGCTTTGCGGCCGGCTGGAACCCGCGGTCGGCAGCCTGGTTCATCGCGCGGTCGATGCCGGTGGCGACGACCGAGACGCGGATGATGCCTTCGAGCGATTCGTCGAAGGTTGCGCCGAGGATGATGTTGGCGTCCGGATCGACTTCTTCACGGATACGGGTTGCAGCTTCGTCGACTTCGAATAGCGTGAGGTCGCGACCGCCGGTGATGGAGATCAGCAGGCCCTGTGCGCCCTTCATCGAGGTTTCGTCGAGCAGCGGATTGGCGATCGCCGCTTCGGCGGCCTGCATGGCGCGGCCCGAACCGGAAGCTTCACCCGTACCCATCATTGCGCGGCCCATTTCGCGCATCACCGAGCGGACGTCGGCGAAGTCGAGGTTGATGAGACCTTCCTTCACCATCAGGTCGGTGATGCAGGCAACGCCGGAGTAGAGAACCTGGTCGGCCATGGCGAAGGCATCGGCGAAGGTCGTCTTGTCGTTGGCGATCCGGAAAAGATTCTGGTTCGGAATGACGATCAGCGTATCGACCGACTTCTGCAGTTCCTGGATGCCGGATTCGGCCAGACGCATGCGGCGTCCGCCTTCGAAGTGGAACGGCTTGGTGACCACACCGACCGTCAGGATGCCCTTGTTGCGGGCAGCCTGCGCGACGACAGGAGCAGCACCAGTGCCGGTGCCGCCGCCCATGCCGGCGGTGACGAAGCACATATGAGTACCGTTCAGGTGGTCGATGATCTCGTCGATGCATTCTTCGGCAGCCGCGCGGCCGACTTCCGGCTGCGAGCCGGCGCCGAGGCCTTCGGTGACGTTGGCGCCGAGCTGGATGATCCGTTCGGCCTTCGTCATCGTCAGCGCCTGGGCGTCCGTATTGGCAACGACGAAGTCGACGCCCTGGAGACCGGCGGAGATCATGTTGTTGACAGCATTGCCGCCGCCGCCGCCGACGCCGAACACGGTGATGCGCGGCTTCAGCTCGGTGATGTCAGGCTTTTGCAGCTTGATAGTCATGGTACCTGTTCCTTCTCTCTCTGGCCGCATCGCCACGCCGGCCAATTCACTCAATTTCAAAAGCTTTCCTTCAGCCACTGGCCCATGCGGGCGATGCGGCTGTTATTACCCCCAAGCGACAGGAGCAGGCTGCTCTGTGACGCATGTGTTTCCATGTCCGCGACCTGCGGATAGATCATCAACCCGACGGCCGTCGAAAAGGCCGGACCCTTAGCCGCCGTCGGAAGACCCGAGACGCCCATCGGACGGCCGATGCGGACGTTGCGGGCCAGGATGCGCCGCGCCACTTCGGCAAGGCCGGTAAGCTGGCTGGCGCCGCCCGTCAGCACGACGCGCTTGCCGACGATCGGGCTGAAGCCCGAACGCTGGATGCGGTCGCGGATGAGTTCCATCGTCTCCTCGATACGCGCCGAAACGATGCGCGAGACGAGAGCCCGCGGCACCTGGCTCGGCTGATCACGGTCATCCTCGCCGATCGGCGGAATGGAGATCAGTTCGCGCTCGTCGGAAGAATTGCTCAGCGCCGAAGCATGAACCACCTTCAAACGTTCAGCATCCTCGATCCGTGTGGAAAGGCCGCGTGCGAGGTCGGTCGTCACATGATGACCGCCGAGGCCGACAGCATCGGTATGGACCAGCTTGCCTTCGGCAAAAACCGAAATCGTCGTCGTGCCGCCGCCCATGTCGATGGCCGCACAGCCAAGCTCGACTTCATCGTCGACCAGTGCGGCAAGACCGGATGCATAAGGTGTTGCAACGATTCCTTCCACCGAAAGATGCGCCCTGTTGACGCTGAGCTCGAGATTTTTGAGTGCCGAACGTTCCGCCGTCACGACATGCATGTCGACGCCGAGTGCGTCGCCATACATCGCCAGCGGATCGCGGATGCCGCGTTCGCCATCGAGAGAGAAGCCGGTCGCCAGCGAATGCAGGACGGCACGATCCTGGCGCAGCGACTGCTGGCAGGCGGCCGAAAGCACCTTCTTCAGGTCGTTCAGCTCGACTTCCTGGCCACCGAGATCGATGGTCGCGGTGTAGATGTCGCTGCCGAGCCGGCCGGCCGTCAGGTTGACGATCAGGCTTTCGACGGTCAGGCCGGCCATGCGCTCGGCCGCATCGACGGCGAGACGGATGACGCCTTCCAGTGCGTCGAGATCGGCGATCACGCCGGTCTTGATGCCGCGCGAACGCTGATGGCCGATGCCGATGATCTCGATATTGTGCGTGCGGCCCGGCAGGATCTGGCTTTCCTCACGCGGTGTCAGCCGGCCGATCATGCAGACAACCTTGGTCGAGCCGATATCGAGCACCGAAACAATATGCGACCGCTTCGACGAAAGCGGCTTCAGGCGCGGCAATCCAAAATGGGATGAACCGAACAAGCTCATATATTCTGCCCCGCCTTCTTCAATTCCTTGGTGCGTGTCGTGACCGCTGCCTGTCGGCGAGCTGCCGCCTCGGGCGTCAGCTGGATCGTCGTGCGATCCGGCAGCCTGAGATCGACTGCAGCGATATCGCGCTCCAGAAGCTGCTGTTCCCTGTCGAATTTCGAAAGCGTCGCGAGCGCCTGGTCGAGATCATCTTCCGGCAGCTTGACGACGACGCCATTATCCATGTGCAGGTCCCAGCGGCGGCCGGAAACCCAGACATAAGCCTTCACGCGGGCCTTGACATCCGGCCATTTGGCGAAGGCATCCTGGATGGAAGCCGCAGCCGTTTCCGCATCACGGCCGACGACCAGCGGCAGGGTCGAAAATTTGTTGTCGCGAAGCGGCGCGATCACGCTGCCGCTCTTCTCGATCAGCGAAAGCTCCTGACCGTGCTGCCAGATGGCATAGGCATTGCGCTCAGAGAGCTTCACCTCGATGGTCTTCGGATAGACCTTGCGGACTTCGACATTCTCGACCCAGGGAAGGCGCGCGATCTTCTGGCGCGCGGCATCGACGTCGAGGGCAACGAGCGATGTCGCGCCATCGAGACCGAGAAGCTGCAGGATCTCGATTTCGGAAGTCTGGTTGTTGCCGGAAACCTTCACATCCTCGATGGCAAAGCCGACAGCGCTTGTGGTCGCCTGGGCGACGGCTTCGGTATGACCGCCGAGCGACATGCCGTAGAGACCGGCCGCAGCCAGGAAGCCGAGCGCCGAAACCGTGCCCGTATGGGCCGGGATATGAATGCGGCCGGTACCGAGGCTGACGAGGAAGCGCACGACGCGGCGCAGCGGACGCGGCAGCACGCGGCGTTCGTCGGCTTCCACGATGGGAAGCTCGGCATAACGGCTGGGGCGCCCTATCCTTTTGACCGTCAACGCAAACAAGACGCGTCCTCCACCATCCACCGGAGAAATGCACCAAAGGAATATCCGGCATGGCCGGCCATTTCGGGCACAAGGGAGGTTGGAGTCATGCCCGGCTGGGTATTGACCTC
>Ga0102587_1001360_pt1 | contig 18452 bp, 20 predicted proteins | sample AraplaF_Col_mTSA_FD_76853 | JGI IMG/M metagenome (GOLD analysis project Ga0102587, IMG submission 76853) | Arabidopsis root microbial communities from the University of North Carolina, USA - plate scrape MF_Col_mTSA (SPADES assembly) (version 2) | ecosystem: Host-associated > Plants > Roots >... | reverse complement strand
GCCCACCGTGCCCGGCAGCGCGCGCATGTTGCGGGTGCGGAACACGTCGCGCACCATGCCCTTGGCCTTGTGCATGTAGAACTTGCGCCCCTGCTGCGTGACGATGCCCGCCGCATCCTGGCCGCGGTGCTGCAGCAGCAGCAGGCCGTCATAGATGAGCTGGTTGACGGGGGCTTTGCTGACGACGCCGACTATCCCGCACATGGTGTTCCGATCATGATGAGTTGACTCTTCAAAGTTAGGTTAAATATTTCGCAAACTGTTCGGGCAACACCGGCTTCAGGGCTTTGAGCGTGGCCGCCAGCACCGGCGCGCCTTTCGATTCCCGCCACCAGTCGCTGGTTTTCAGCGCCGTCATGTCGATCACGACGGTCGCGGCCAGCAACAACACCACGCCGCGCAGCACGCCGAACGCGGCGCCCAGCACACGGTCCACGGGCGCCAGGCCGACAGCCGCCACCAGCTTCTTGATCAAAAACGCCAGCAGCCCCGCCGCGAACACAGCGGCGATAAAAATCAGCACAAAGGCCGCCGCGTAACGCACCGGGTCGGCGGCCGACTGCACGGGCAATCGGGCGGCCAGGTCGGGCGCAAACCATTGCGCCACAAAAAACGACACCACCCAGCCCAGCACCGACAAGACCTCGTACACCAAACCACGCCATGCGCCCAGCAGCATGGAAAAAACCAGCACCCCCAGCAAAATCCAGTCGACAGCCGTCACAAAACTACTGATTACAAGGTCAGGATGGCGGCCGGCAATTCAAGGGTCTTGATCTTGCTGGCGGCTTTTTCAGCCTCGGCCTTGCTGGCAAACGGCCCCACACGGACCCGGATGCGCTTGCCGTCCTTGGTCTCAGCCACTTGTGTATAGGTTTTGAGGCCCGCTTTTTCCACCTTCAGTCGTGCTTCGCGTGCCTTGGTGACGTCGGAGAACGCGCCCACCTGGACCACGAACCGGCCGTCGGCCTCGGCGGCGGCCGGTTTGGCGGCCGGCGGCGTGCTGCCGTTGAGCAGCGCGCTGGCGCGGGCGGCGTCGGCATTGGCGGCGGGCTTGGGTTCGGGCTTGGCGGCCGGTTTGGGCTCAGGCTTGGGTGCCGGCTTGGGCTCGGGTTTGGTTTCGGGCTTGGCGACAGCCGGTGCGGACGCGGCGGCGGCCGGCTTGGACGGCAGGATTTCTTCCTTGGGCGCCAGGCTGGCGGCGGCGGCCACCTTGTCGGCGGGCGCGGGGGTGGCAGGCGCTGCCGCCGGCGCGGGGGCCGTGGCGGTCGGCGCAGCCGGCACGGCCAGCGGCTTGACCGTGGCCTTGCCGGGAATTTCGATGGGGATGTCGACCGGAATCGGCCGGGGCTGGGTGTCAAACAGCAGCGGGAAACCCACCACGCCTATGAGCACCAGCACGGCCGAGCCGATCAGCCGGTGCTTGGCGCGCTTGCGCATCACTTCCACGCTTTCCGGTTGAGCGGCTGGCCCGGCATTGGGGGCAGTGTTGGCGCCGCCCCGGCGGAAGTTGAAAAACGGCATGGTGTGGCTTGAATCCGATAAGGGTGACGTTAGCGGTGAACGTGGGCTGAAAGCCCTCCAAAAACCGCTTCAGGGGGCCAGGTGCGGGGCCGAAAGACGCGGCACGCCGTCCTTCAAAATGCCGCCCACCGTGTAGAACGAGCCGAACACGACAATTCTATCAGCGGGGGTTGCGGCCTTGACCGCCGCCTGCAGCGCCGCTTCGGGGGATGTATAGCTGCCGGCGGTGGCATCGGGCCGGGTGTTGGCGGCCGTCCAGCGGGCCTGCAAATCGGCCGCCGTGGCGGCCCGCGGCGTCGGCAAATCGGTGAAATACCACTTGTCGATCAGCGGCGAAACACGCGCCAGCATGGGGGCCAGGTCCTTGTCGGCCATGGCGCCGAACACCGCATGGGTGCAGGGGTAAAAACCCATGGCATCGAGGTTTTCGGCCAGCGCGGCCACCGAATGCGGGTTGTGCGCGACGTCCAGCACCAGCGTGGGCTGGCCGGGCACGATCTGGAAACGGCCGGGCAGCTCGACCATGGACAGGCCGTTGCGCACCGCCTGGGCCGTGACGGGCAGGCGCTCGCGCAGCGCCGTCAGCGCCGCGAGCACACCCGAGGCATTGACCAGCTGGTTGGCGCCGCGCAGCGCCGGGTAGGCCAGGCCGGCATAACGCCGGCCGCGCCCGGCCCAGCCCCATTGCTGCTTGTCGCCCGAGAAATTGAAGTCGGCGCCGAAGCGCCACAAGTCAGCGCCTACTGTGGCGGCGTGGTCAACAATGCTTTGCGGCGGCATGGGGTCACTCACGATGACAGGCTTGCCGGCGCGCATGATGCCGGCTTTTTCGCGGCCTATGCTTTCGCGGTCGGGGCCCAGGTATTCCATGTGGTCCAGGTCTATGCTGGTGATCACCGCGCAGTCGGCGTCCAGCATGTTGACGGCATCCAGCCGACCGCCCAGGCCGACTTCCAGGATCACCACGTCCAGCTTCGCGTCGGCCAGCAGTTGCAGGATGGCCAGCGTGGTGAATTCAAAATAGGTCAGCGAAATCGCCTCGCCGCCCTGCGTGCGGGCCGCCTCGACACGCGCGAACTGGGCCACCAGGTCGGCCGCCTTGACGATGTCGCCGCGCACGCGGCAGCGCTCTTCAAAATGCACCAGGTGGGGTGAGGTGAAGACGCCGGTGCGGTAGCCGGCCTGCAGCAGGATGGCTTCGAGCATGGCGCAGGTCGAACCTTTGCCGTTGGTGCCGGCCACCGTGATGATGGGGCAGTCAAAGGCCAGGCCCATGCGTTGGGCGACGGCGCTGATGCGCGTCAGGCCCATGTCTATGCCCACGGGGTGCAGGTGCTCGCAGTAGGCCAGCCAGTCGTCGAGAGTCTTGAGGTTTTGCATACAACCAGCATTGTCGCGCAGGGGTCAAAACCCCTGCACTGGCCAGACTCAGCGAGCGAAGCGATCCGTAGCGGCAACTAGGCGCTGCAGAATGCCGGGCTCGTTAAAAGCATGGCCGGCGTCGGCGACCAGCTGGAAATCCGCCTCGGGCCAGGCGCGGTGCAAATCCCAGGCGGTTTTGGCCGGCGTGGCCACGTCGTAACGGCCCTGCACGATGACGCCGGGAATGCCGGCCAGCTTATGCGCGTCGCGTATCAGCTGGCCTTCTTCCAGCCAGCCGGCGTGCACAAAATAATGGTTCTCGATGCGCGCGAAAGCCAGCGCGAAGTCGTCGCCGCCGTGCAGCGCCGTGAAGGCCGGGTCCGGCAGCAGCGTGATGGTCTGGCCTTCCCAGAGGCTCCAGGCGCGGGCGGCCGCCAGTTGCGCCGCCCTGTCGCTGCCGACCAGGCGTTTACGGTAGGCGGCCATCAGGTCGCCACGCTCGGCCTCGGGGATGGGCGCGAGAAAAGCCTCCCACAGGTCGGGAAACAGCCAGGAGGCACCCTCCTGGTAGTACCACAGCACCTCTGCGCGCCGCAGCGCGAAAATGCCGCGCAGTATGAGCTCAGACACCCGTGTCGGGTGCGCCTCGGCATAGGCCAGCGCCAGCGTGCTGCCCCAGGAGCCGCCGAAGACCAGCCAGCGCTCCACGCCCAGCAGGCTGCGCAGCCGTTCGATGTCAGCCACCAGGTGCCAGGTCGTGTTGTTGTCCAGCGAGGCGGCCGGGCGCGATCGGCCGCAGCCGCGCTGGTCGAACAGCAGCACGCAGTAGCGCTCGGGGTCGAACAGGCGGCGATGCTCGGGCGAGCAGCCGGCGCCCGGGCCGCCGTGCAGGAAGACCGCCGGCTTGCCCTTGGGATTGCCGCACAGCTCCCAATAGATCGAGTGGCCGTCGCCGGTTTCCAGGACGCCGGTGCGAAAAGGCTCTATGGGCGGGTACAGCACGGCGGGGGACGAAACGGGCGTGGCCGAAGCAGCGGTCATGAATGAGGGATCCGTGAAATGGTGGGAGCAAACAGGGGCTGCCGGACGGCCCGGCGCCGTTTGATTATTCCAGCCCTGCAATTGGCCTGCTGGCGCACTGTCTTCCCGGCATCTGCCAGAATCTTCGCATGATCATTCTTTACGGCATTCCGAATTGCGACACGGTCAAAAAGGCCAGGACCTGGCTCGATGAAAACGGCGTCGAATACCAGTTCCATGATTTCAAAAAACAGGGCGTGCCGCCCGAGCAGCTCCAGCGCTGGGCCCAGGCCGCCGGCTGGGAAACGCTGTTGAACCGCAAAGGCACGACCTGGCGCAAGCTGGACGCGGCGGCGCAAGCCGGTGCGGCCGACAGCGCCGGCGCCCAGGCCCTGATGCTGGCCAACCCCAGCGTCATCAAGCGGCCCGTGGTGGACTGGGGCAAGGGCATCACGGTCGGTTTTGATGCCGCAGGCTGGGCGGCGCGGATTTAACCAGCACGCCTTGCGCGCCACACAAATAGGTGTTTTTTCACGTTTTTGGGCCAGTTTGGCCACGCTTTACATGCTTCGGTGAGCTTTACAGCCGATTTACCGAACTCCAGGCCCCAAAACGGCTCTGACTTACTAAAATCGTTCCAGCCGCCAGAGCCGTCGCCCACACCACGGGCAGCATCCTCCGGCGGCGCAACTTCAGCGATTTGCTGAAAAGGGGTTCAAACATGAAAAAAGCACTCGTCCTTTCCACCATCGCCGCGGCCGCAGGCCTTGCCGCCGTGCCCGCCTCCGCCATGGACATCCTGGCGCGGGTGATCTCCAGCACGCCGGTGGTGCAGCAGGTCGCTGTGCCGCGCCAGGTGTGCACCAACCAGCCGGTCGTCACGCAAAGCCCCAATTCCGGCGCAGGTGCCTTGATGGGCGCCCTGGCCGGCGGCGCGGCCGGCAATGCCATCGGCAACGGCGGCGGCCGTGCGGTGGCCACGGTGATAGGCCTGGTCGGCGGCGCCATGATCGGCGACCGCATCGAGGGCAACAACACCCAGGTCCAGAACATGCAGCAATGCACGACGCAGACCTATTACGAAAACCGCCCCAGCCACTACAACGTGGTCTATGAATACCAGGGCACGCAGTACAGCACCCAGATGGCCAACGACCCCGGCCAGTACGTGCGCCTGCAGGTCACGCCGGTCGGGGCCATGGCGCCCGCGCCGCAAACCTTCCAGTCCGCGCCCCAGCAGCCCCAGGCCTATGTGCAGCCGGCGCCGGAACCTGTCTACGTGCAGCCGGCCTATGTGCAGCCTGTGGTCTATCCGGCGTACTACCCCCGGCCCTACTACGCGCCTTACTACGCCCCCATAGGCCTGTCGCTGAACTTCGGCTACAGCCGGGGCTACGGCCACCACCACTGGCGCTAAGCCGGCCGGTTCCGGCTGAATCAAAAAAGGGGCGTTATCAACGCCCCTTTTTGCTGCCCGCCTGGAATGACCCTCACTTCGGCGTTTCCAGGAGTGCGCCCTTGAACAGCACCGGCCCGGTCGGCCCGCTGCCCGGCGGCACGCCGCCCTTGGGCTCCAATGTGATCGCCAGCGTCGGCACCTGCCGCATATCGGTACCCACGGCAGCCAGGCGAACCACCGGGTCGGCATTGAGCACACCCAGCGACTTGGGCGCCGCACCGGGCGGCAGGGCCCACAGCTCCAGCGATTTGTCGGCTTGTTCCCGAAAGCCGCCCACGCGTTTGAGCACCAGGGTCTTGTTTTTCGGGTCAAAGGTCACCAGCAGCGAGGCCGAGGCCTTGTCGTCGGTCAGCACGGCCACGTACTCGATCTCCGGCGTGGCCGTCAATCTGGCCGACAGCTCGCCGACCTGCCCGCTGAGCCGCGAGTTCACATTGAGCCCGACCACAACGGCCAGCACCGCCGCCAGCGCGCCCGCCGCACTCATGCCGCGCCACAAGCCCAGGCTGGCCCACCAGCCGCCCACCGTCGGCGCGGCACCACGCGCGGCCTGCATGGCGCGCGCCTCCTTGTCGGCCCTGACGAGGTTTTCAATACGCGTCCAGACCGCCGGGCTGGGCGCCGCCTGCGGCTGCAGTTCGGCCACGGAAGCCAGCCGGCTTTGCCAGACCAGTGCCGCGGCGCGCAAGGTGGCGTTGTCGCGCGCCAGCGCCTCAAAACGACGGCGCGCGCCGCCACGCAAAGTGCCCAGCGCATAGCTGGCCGCGAGCTGCTCCATCAGGGTGGGGTTGTTCTGGATGTTCATGCAAACCTCGCCATGCAGCCGCGCAATTGCTCAAGTCCCCGGCGTATCCATGTTTTCACGGTACCCAAAGGAAGTTTTAACTGCTCGGCCAGCTCGCTGTGGCTCAGGTCGCGCAAATAGGCCAGGCTCACCACTTCACGCTGTTTGTGTTCCAGCCGGCCCAGGCACTGGTGCAGGGCCCAGGCCTGCTCGCTGGCCTGGGTGGTGTCCATGGGGTTGGGCGAGTCGCCCGCCACGGTGTCGGTGAGCACATCGTCCAGCTCCTGCATCAGGTCGGCCCGGTCGGAAGCGCGGCGGCGCAAAAAATCCAGGCCGCGACTTCTGACAATCAGCCCCAGCCAGGCCATGGGCGGCGAGAGGCTGGCCTTGTAGTCGCCGGCAATACGCCAGATGGTCAAAAACGCCTCCTGCAACACGTCTTCAGCCCATTCGCGCTTGCCCACCACGCGCACCGCGACGCCGTACAGCTTGGACGAGCTCAAGTCGTACAGCTCGCGCAGGGCCTTCTCATCGGCCCCGGCCACACGCTCTATCAGCGCAATCAATTGAAGATCCGGGCTTTGTGCTTTCATGGACAACATTCTGGGTTATTCATGGGGGTACGCGATAGAGGGCCGGGTGGATTCAAGGCCGGCAGGCCCCAAGGCCCGTCGTGACCTAAAATCAGGGGTTTTTGGCGGCGGACCGCGATACGCGGCGCTTTCTTCGCCTTTTTCCACCTTTCGCCACCTTTTCAGCCCTCTTCATGCCCACCGAAAAAATCGACAACGTCAGCGTCAGCACCCAGGCCAATGTGTACTTTGACGGCAAATGCGTGAGCCACGGCATCACCTTCGCCGACGGCAGCAAAAAATCGGTGGGCGTGATCCTGCCGGCCACACTCACTTTCAACACCGGCGCGCCCGAGGTCATGGAATGCGTGGCCGGCGCCTGCGAATACAAGCTGGCCGGCGGCGACAGCTGGGTGAAATCCTCGGCCGGCGAAAAATTCAGCGTCCCTGGCAACGCCAAGTTCGAGATCCGCGTCGCCGCCGGCGAAGCGGCTTACCACTACATCTGCCATTTCGGCTGATCCTTTTCCACGCCTCCACGCCTTCCAGGAACCCCCCATGGCCACCATACTCCAGAACCTTCCCGCCGGCCAGAAAGTCGGCATCGCCTTTTCGGGCGGACTCGACACCAGCGCCGCCTTGCACTGGATGAAGCTCAAGGGCGCGATTCCCTACGCCTACACCGCCAACCTGGGCCAGCCCGACGAGCCCGATTACGACGAGATCCCGCGCAAGGCCATGCAGTACGGCGCCGAAAAAGCCCGGCTGATCGACTGCCGCAGCCAGCTGGCGGCCGAGGGCATTGCCGCCCTGCAAAGCGGCGCCTTCCACATCACCACCGCGGGCGTGACCTACTTCAACACCACGCCGCTGGGCCGCGCCGTGACCGGCACCATGCTGGTATCGGCCATGAAGGAAGACGACGTCAACATCTGGGGCGACGGCAGCACCTTCAAGGGCAACGACATCGAGCGTTTTTACCGCTACGGCCTGCTGACCAACCCGGGCCTGAAGATCTACAAACCCTGGCTGGACCAGCTTTTCATCGACGAACTCGGCGGCCGCGCCGAAATGTCGGCCTTTATGACCAAGGCCGGCTTCGGCTACAAGATGTCGGCCGAAAAAGCCTATTCGACCGACTCCAACATGCTGGGCGCCACGCACGAGGCCAAGGACCTGGAAGAACTCGCCACCGGCATGAAGATTGTCAATCCCATCATGGGCGTGGCTTTCTGGAAGGACGATGTCGAGGTCAAGCGCGAGGAAGTCACGGTGCGCTTTGAAGAAGGCCGCCCTGTCGCGCTGAACGGCAAGACCTTCAGCAGCATGGTCGAGCTGATCCTGGAAGCCAACCGCATAGGCGGGCGCCACGGCCTGGGCATGAGCGACCAGATTGAAAACCGCATCATCGAAGCCAAGAGCCGCGGCATTTACGAGGCCCCGGGCCTGGCGCTGCTGTTCATCGCCTACGAGCGCCTGGTCACCGGCATCCACAACGAAGACACCATCGAACAATACCGCGACAACGGCCGCAAGCTGGGCCGCCTGCTCTACCAGGGCCGCTGGTTCGACCCGCAGGCCATCATGCTGCGCGAAACCGCCCAGCGCTGGGTGGCCAGCGCCATCACCGGCGAGGTCACGGTGGAACTGCGCCGCGGCAACGACTATTCCATCCTGAACACGGTCTCCAGCAACCTGACCTACAAGCCCGAGCGCCTGAGCATGGAAAAAGTCGAGGACGCGCCCTTCTCGCCGGCCGACCGCATAGGCCAGCTGACCATGCGCAACCTGGACATCGTGGACACTCGCGACAAGCTGGGCATTTACACACGCTCCGGCCTGCTGTCGCTGGAGCCCGGCGCGGCCATCCCGCAGCTGGGGAAAACCGGCGAGTAAACACCAAGACACCGAAACAAAGCCGCCTTAGGGCGGCTTTTTCATGCGCGCGAGCGGCGCAGGTTCCGCCAGGCACTCGGCTACACTGCCGCGTCAAGGGAGTAGACCATGGATCAAATAACCATCGAGCGCTGGACGGCACCGGACGCAGCCCGGTTTGCGCAGCGCATCGTGCGAAACATCGAAAAGGTGCTACAGGGCAAGCACCAGGGCGTGGAGCTCGCGCTGGCCGCAGCCATTGCCGGCGGCCACCTGCTGATTGAAGATGTCCCGGGGCTGGGCAAGACCATGCTCGCCAGAGCCCTGGCCATTTCCATCGGGCTGGAGTTTCGCCGCATCCAGTTCACGGCCGACCTGATGCCCTCGGACATCGTCGGGGGCCCTGTCTACAACCCCAAGGACGGCAGTTTCGCCCTGCGGCCGGGGCCGGCATTTTCCAATGTGGTGCTCGCCGATGAGATCAATCGCGCCAATCCGCGCGCGCAGTCGGCCTTGCTGGAATGCATGGAAGAGGGGCAGATCACCCTGGACGGCCAGACGCTGCGCCTGCCCGAGCCCTTCCTGGTGCTGGCCACGCAGAACCCGATCGACATGGCGGGCACCTATCCGCTGCCCGAAGCACAGCTCGACCGCTTCCTGATTCGCCTGTCGCTGGGCTACCCCAGCCCCGAAGTGGAAACCAGCTTGATAGCCACCCAGCAGTTCGAGCATCCGATTTCCCACCTCGCGGCAGTTTGCCGGCCGGTGGAATTCGCCCACTTGGTGGCCAATGCCAAAAACACACTGATTTCTCCGGAAATCTCGCAGTACATCACCGCCATCGTGGCGGCCACACGCAAGCATCCCGGCATCCGCTTCGGCGCCAGTCCGCGCGGAACGCTGGGGCTGGCCCGCATGGCGCGCGCGCTGAGCTGCATACGAGGCCTGGCCTACGTCGATCCGGCCATCGTGCGGGAACTGGCCGTACCTGTGCTGGCGCACCGCATCATCGTGCAGACGCAGGGCGCACAGGCCAAACCCCCAGCCGCGCTGATCCAGGAAATCCTGGCCTCCCTGCGAACGCCGCAATAGGCAGCCACCATGGAACGCTGGCTCAGCAAATCACGCGTATTGCTGGCATTGAGCGGCGTGCTGCTGCTGTCGGCGCTAAACCGGCACGACCCGACGGTGTTCGGCATGTTCCTGTTTCTCGCCACGCTGAGCGCCCTGGGACTGCTCCTGCCCTGGCTGTCGCTGAGGTCCATGCAGGTGTTCGCGAGCGGCAGCTCGGAAGCCGTCGAGGGCCAAGCCTGCGGCGTGCAATTAGTGATCGAGCGCCGGGCATGGTGGCCGGCTTTTATGGTGGATGTGGAAACGCACTGGCAATGGGGCCCGAGAACCATCGTGCTGAGCCATACGCTAGCGCTCATACGCGCCCGCCAGCGAAGCGCGCTGGGCCACCAGATCATCTTCCCATGCCGCGGCGACTACCGCCTGGCCAAGGTGGTGCTGGCCAGCGGCTTCCCGCTGGGGCTGGTGATTGCCCGTCGCACCATTGCCCTGCAGGACGTCGCTGTGCTGGTGTTGCCCAAGGCCGAGCAGGTGTTCTTGCCCGCGGACCTGAGCGCCGCCCACGACCCCGTTGGCAACCAGGTTACGCGCCGCCTGGGGCAATCGTTCGAACTCGGCAACCTGCGCCACTATGTGGCCGGCGAGCCCCTCGGGCGCGTCAACTGGCGGGCTTCCGCACGCTCCGGCGAGCTGGTGATCCAGCAATTTCAACAAAGCGGCTCGCCGTTGCTGCACGTGGTGACGGATATTCCCTCCAGCAACGAACTGGCGCGCCCCGATGCCCCTGCTGAACAAGCTTTGCGCGTGGTTGCCGGCCTGTGCGAAGCGGCTGAGGAAGCGGGCGCGCGCCTGCGCGTCTATCTGCCGCAGCAGGCCGAACCGCTACGGGATACCCGGGCCATCCACCGCGCGCTTGCCGGCGCGATGCCCGACAGCCTGCCGCTTCGCGAAGCGCTGGGCCGGCTTCAAGGCCGCCTCTCGGAAGGTTCCCAGCTGCTGGTAGTGGTCAGCCCGCGCTGGGCGGCTTCCTTGTTGCTGCGCGAGTTCTCGGCCGTCGAACTCGGACGCTGCCCAGTGACCGTGTACATCGCGACCCACCCAGCACAAGCGATCGGCGACCTGGCACTCGCACCGGCCTTGGCCCAAGCGCTGACGCAAGCCGGTTTCCAGGTCATTTCACAGTACCCGGGGCAACCCTGATGCCGGCACTGCCAATCTCAACAGCCGCCGTTGCAACGGCGCGAACCGCGGAGGACGGGCTTTCCAGTCGCCTGATTGTCGCTTTCACCGGACTTTGTTATTTATGCGTGGCTGTCGGCTTTTCCTACCTGGACAGGCGATATGGCCATTTCCAGGCTGAAAGCCTGTTTTGGGTCGCCTGGGCCGCGCTGGGTTTTGCGGGCGGCTCCTTGATACCTGGCAGGGCCGCTCCCGCGGGCAAAGGTCTCAGCAGGGTGATGACGGCCGTTGCCGTGGTGCTGGCCATTTTTCCCGCGCTTTTCATGTACTCGATGCTGCGCTGGGTCTGCGTGCTGCTGCTGCTGGTCATGGCCGCGCGCGCACCTTCCATGCATACCCGGCGTGATCTCTATCTGTGCCTGACGACCTGTTTCACCGTGAGCTTCATGGCAGCGACCCATCACGCGGCCAACTGGACTCTGTGGCTCTACCTGGGCCCGGCCTGGATATTCGCCGGGCTGGCCTTGACCTGGGACTACGCGCCGTCCAGGGCAATCGGACACGCGACGCGGCTGGGCATGAACCTGGGCTTTGTCGCGGCCACGGCGCTGATCGCCGCGCTGCTGTTTTTCTTCGTGCCGCGCCCGCCGGTGCTCGGTTTCGGCTTTATCCCTCCCGCGGGCGATGCTTCAGGCCTGCTGGGCCAGCCCGCCGGCAAGCCCCCGGGCGAAGCCGGAACGGGGCAGAGGCAAGACGCGGGCAAAACCGTCGGTCCAGGAGACGCCCCGGGCGGCATGGCAGGCGAAGGCCATGACACGGCAAGGAGCCAAAGCTGGCAGGGTCGCTGGCAGGAGATGCTGAGGAAAATGCGTCCGGCACTCAAGGACCCGGCCATGCCGCAATGGCAAAAAGACCTTCTCGAAAAACTGCTCGACCTGGGGGAGATGCCGGGAGAGCCGCAAACCCGGCCCGGCAAGTCCGGTTCGGGCGGCAGTCCCTCCCCGATCGAAAAAGCAGCGGATGCCATCGCTTCGCTGATGGCGTTGTTGCTGGCGTTGTTGCTGGCCTGGCTGATCTATCGCTGGCGTTACTGGCTGGGCATTGAGCTGCTGCATTTCGCCGCCTGGCTGCTGGCCCCTGTCCGTCCCATGCTGTCGATGCGCCTGTCGGCGCAGGCCATCAAGCTCTGCTTGAGGGAGGCCGGCCATAAAAGCCTGTCCGGCCAGTCGGTGCGGGAATACGTCGCAGCCGCGCCGGGCCAGCCGGAACTGGTACGCCGCTGGTTGGGCTACGCGGTGGAGCTCTATTGCGAGACCCGTTTTGGCGCCGCCCCGGCCACACACGCCAGGGCCAGAAACATGCGCCGGGCAGTCAGCGCAGCTACCCAGGTCGTCAAAGGTTACGCGCCCGAGCTCAGAAAGCCTTGAGGCGAAAGCCCGCGATAGACGCCTGCGCGCTAGTCGCCGCCCCCACCGCAACCCGAGCCACAACCCGAACTGCATCCGCTACTGCCATCCGAATCCCCGCCGCCGCTGGAATCGCTGCTGCTCGAGGACTGGCTGCCGCCAAACCCGTCGGCATCACCGCTGTAGCTGCCGTCCGAAAAGCTTTCGCCGCAATAGGCCTGCGACTGTGCGCCCTCACGGTGCACACCCTTGCAATCGGCCAGGTAGACAAACCCGCCGGGAATCGCGAACTTGGCGTCCAGCGCGAACAGCAGCGGCAGCCGGCTGGGCTGCTTGGGGTTGATGGATTCGTCGCGGCAGGCCCAGAACCAGGCGCGGCGCAGGCCGTCGTTGGTCGAGGCTTTGCGGCCCAGCACCTCGGCCGGCACATGGTCGATGAAGCGCCCTATCACCAGGTCACACCACTCGCGGTAGGCCGAGGTGTGCAAAATGAACTCGTGCCACATGCTGTCCACCACCTGCGAGGGCATGGCGACAAAACGCTTGTTGCTGCGCTGGCAGGCGATAAAAAACTGGCGCAGCCCGCGCTCCACAAGTTCGGCGTCCCTGAGGCTCAGGTGCGGGTAGCTGTCCATCAGCTTGCGCCGCAGGAACCTGGGCAGCGGCGTTTCGCGCACAAGCCGGCCGCGCTCCCAGGTCGCCCACATTGCGACAAGAGATAGCATGCCGGCCAACACAACAATGAGCAGCAGTGCCCCGTCCGGACGACGCCAGCCAGAAAATATCGAGCCTAGAAACAAGCAAGCCCAGAGGAGGCCCAGCAATACGGCGGCCTGGCCTGAATATTTCAGCGCCAACCGGCGCCCGAACGACACCCGCGGCCCCATGTAAACCTTACCCAAACGTGCCATGTCAGACCACCACCGGTTCAGGCTCCAGCAGGATGCCGAAGCGTTCATACACACTGGTCTGGATGGCTTTTGCCAGCGTCATGACCTCGCCGCCCGTGACCGGGTTGGCTGTGCCGCCGCGGTTGACCAGCACCAGCGCCTGTTTTTCGTAGACGCCGGCATTGCCTATGGATTTGCCTTTCCAGCCGCAGGCGTCTATCAGCCAGCCCGCGGCCAGCTTCACCGCGCCGTCGGCCAGGTGGTAGTGAACAATCTTGGGTTCGCGCTGGATGATGTCGGCGCACTGCTCGGGCGACACCGTGGGGTTCTTGAAAAAGCTGCCGGCATTGCCTATGACCTTGGGGTCGGGCAGCTTGGCCTTGCGGATCTCGCAAATCCACTCGTAAATCTGCATCGCATCGGGCGCCTGCACACCCAGCTGCTGCATCTTTTTCTCGATGTCGGCATAGCCCAGCACGGGCTTCCAGGCTTTGGGCAGGGCCAGGCGCACCCGGGTGATGATGGCCTTGCCTTCCAGCCCGAAGCCATGGCCGCCCGGCGCGGGGGCCGCGCTGCTGTGCTTGAACACCGAATCGCGGTAGCCGAAGGCGCATTGCGCGGCATTGAGGGAAAAAGCCTGGCCTGTCGTCAAATCGATGGCGTCGAGCGATTCAAAGCGGTCTTGCAGCTCCACGCCGTAGGCGCCTATGTTCTGCACCGGTGACGCGCCCACCGTGCCCGGAATCAGGGCCAGGTTTTCCAGGCCGGGATAGCCGTTTTTTAAGGTCCAGCTGACCAGGTCGTGCCAGTTTTCGCCGGCGCCGGCCTCGATGATCCAGGCCTTGGCGTCTTCGCGCAGCAGCCGTTTGCCCATGATCTCGACCTTGAGCACCAGCGGCTTGACGTCGCCGGTCAGCACGATGTTGCTGCCGCCGCCCAGCACAAACTTGGGCGCGGCCTTCAGGGCCGTATCCCGCAGCACGGCGGCGATATCGGCTTCATCGGCCACCCGGACCAGGCTCAGGGCCTTGGCCACGATGCCAAAGCTGTTGGAATGCTGGAGCGGAACGTTTTTCTCGACTAACATCCGGGGGATTGTCTCACCCCGACGCCCCCAACCGCCCCCCTCCCCTCATAAAGACTCGCACCATGCCCTCTTTCGACACCGTTCTTGAAGCCGATCTGGTCAAGGTCAAAAACGCCGTGGAAAACACCGGCAAGGAAATCGCCACGCGCTTCGACTTCAAGGGCACCTCCGCCTCCATCGAGCTCAAGGACAAGGACATCACGCTGATAGGCGACAGCGACTTCCAGCTCGACCAGATCAACGACATCCTGCGCAACAAGCTCACCAAAGCCGGCGTGGACATCCGCTTCCTCGATATCGGCAAGGCCGAAAAAATCGGCGGCGACAAGGTCAAGCAAGTGTCCAAGGTGCGCAACGGCATCGAAGCCGAGCAGGCCAAAAAAATCCAGCAGCTCATCAAAGGCAGCAAGGTCAAGGTGCAGGCCTCCATCCAGGGCGACGCGGTACGCGTGACCGGCGCCAAGCGCGACGACCTGCAGACGGCCATGGCCATGATCCGCGCAGAAATCAGCGACTTTCCGCTGAGTTTTAACAACTTCAGAGATTGAACATATGACCCCCAGGCTTGCCACCGCGTGCACGGCACCGCTGCTGCTGGTGTTTGCCCTGCTGCAAGGCGCAGCACAGGCCCAGACCGTGGGCCTGGCCGGCATGCTGGGAAACAAGGCCTTGCTGATTGTCGACGGCGGCCCGCCCAAGACGGTGGCGCCTGGGGAAACCCACCAGGGCGTCAAGGTGGTCTCCACCGCGGGCGACCAGGCGGTAGTGGAGCTGGGCGGCAAGCGCCATGCGCTGCGCATCGGCGAAGCGCCCATGAGTGTGGGCGCCGGCGGCGGCCCGGGCACGCAGGCCGGACAGGGCACCCGCATCGTGCTGACGGCGGGCAGCGGCGGCCACTTCATGACACAGGGCCAGATCAACGGCAAGATGGCCCAGTTCCTGGTCGACACCGGTGCCAGCGCCGTGTCCATGTCGCTGGCCGATGCCGAACGCATGGGCATTGACTACAAATCGGGCCGGCCCGTACAGCTGACCACGGCCAACGGCCCCATCATCGGCTGGCAGACCTCGCTCGCCTCAGTGCGTGTGGGGGATGTGGAGGTGTTTAACGTGCCGGCCGTGGTGGCGGCGCGCGAGATGCCTTTTATCCTGCTGGGCAACAGCTTCCTCACGCGCTTCCAGATGAACCGCACCAATGAAGAAATGGTCTTGACCCGGCGCTTCTAGCCGGAACAAGGATCGCGCCGGCTCAGGCTTTCTTGCCGCTTCCCAGTTTCGACTCCGTGCCCTTGAGCAGCTTGTTGATGTTCTCGCGGTGGCGGTACACCAGCAGCGCGCTGATGGCGAACATCACCAGTAGCATGGCCTTGTCGACATACCAGGCCTCCCGGTCGCCGAACAGGTAATACAGGGGTGCGAAGGCCGCCGAGACCAGGGACGCCAGCGAGGAGTAGCGCGAGAAAAAGGCAATGATCACCCAGGTCGCCAGCGTCGCCAGGCCCAGCACCCAGCTCACGCCCAGCAGCACGCCCGCCGCCGTTGCCACGCCCTTGCCGCCCTTGAACTGGAAGAACACCGGGTACAGGTGCCCGAGGAAAGCGGCGAAGCCAACAGCAGCCATCGTGCCGTCGCCCAGGCCGTAGTCGGTGCCAAACCATTTCACCAGCACCACCGGCAGCCAGCCCTTGAGGCCGTCCAGCAGCAGGGTGGCGATGGCGGCCGGCTTGCTGCCCGAGCGCAGCACATTGGTGGCGCCGGGGTTTTTGCTGCCGTAGCTTCTGGGGTCGCTCAGACCCATGAGCTTGCTGACGATGACCGCGAAAGACAGCGAGCCGAGCAGGTAGGCCAGCAGCGTGGCGACTATTGAATATGCGTAAACCATGGGGTCTCCCTCTTATAGATGGTGGCTGCCGGCCTACTTGCCGGTGAGCCGGCGTTCAGCCGTAGCCGGCGGCATTGTCCAGGCTCAGCGCGCAGTTCACCGATTTTGCACCGAGCAATGTGGCACAGACCTGCGGGTCCAGCCCGACCAGGTAACCGCGCCGCCCGCCGTTGATGGCGATTCTAGGCAAAGCCAGGATGCTTTCCTCAATATAGACCGGCATGGCCTTGCGCGTGCCGAAGGGCGAGGTGCCGCCCACCAGGTAGCCGCTGTGCCGGTTGGCGACCTCGGGCTTGCAGGGCTCGACCGACTTGGCGCCTATCTGCCGTGCCAGGTTTTTGGTCGAAACCTTGCGGTTGCCGTGCATCAGCACCAGCAGAGGCCTGGCATCCTGGTCCTGCATCACCAGAGTCTTGACGACGGTGAAGGGATCCAAGCCCAGCACCTCCGCGCTGTGCTGGGCGCCGCCGTGCTCCAGGTACTCGTAGGGGTGCTCGGTGAAGTCGACCTTGCTGGCTTTCAGCAGCTGGGTCGCCGGCGTTTCGCTAACGTGGCCCCTCTTACTCACCAGGTCGCTCCACACCAAGGGTCGGCGCGGAACCGGCTTCGCCGGGCCGCAGCGGACGCCCCCCGGAGGGGGAGGCGCCGAAGGCGCGTCGGGGGGAAGCCATCTCTAGAGCGCGGGGTCCCGCAGCTCCCAGCGGATTTTGTCGATCTCGGCCAGCACTTCGGGCGTCAGCGTGGTACCCCAGGCGTCCAGGTCTTCATCGAGTTGCGCGACCGAGGTCACGCCAATGATGGTGCTGGCCACCTGCCACTTGGTGTAGCAAAAGGCCAGCGCCATTTGCGTGGGCGTCAGGCCGTTGGCGCGCGCCAGCGCGTTGTAGCGCCGCGCGGCGGCCAGCGCCTCGGGGCGGCCCCAGCGCTGCTTGCGCGTGGACTCGAATTTGGCGATGCGCGCCTCCTTGGGCGCCTTCGCGCCTTCAAAGCCCGATTCGTCGTACTTGCCCGTCAGCAGGCCGAAGCCCAGCGGTGAATAGGCCAGCAGCGAAACGCCCAGCCGATGCATGCTTTCGTCCAGGCCGTTTTCCACCGTGCGGTTGACCAGGCAGTAGGGGTTCTGCACCGAGGCCACGCGCGGCAGGCCGTGCTGCTCGGCCAGGCGCACGAACTCATGCACGCCGTAAGGCGTTTCGTTCGACAGGCCTATGGCGCGCACCTTGCCCGCCTTGACCAGGCCGGCCAGCGCCTGCAACTGTTCATGGATGGGCGTGGCCGAGCGTTCCTGCGCGGGGTTGTAATACAGCGCGCCGAAGGCCGGCACATGGCGCTCGGGCCAGTGGATCTGGTAGAGGTCGATGACGTCCGTCTGCAGGCGCTTCAAGCTGGCGTCGCACGAAGCCACGATGTCCTTGGCCGTCATGCCGCTGCCTTCGCGCACCCAGGGCATGCCGCGCGAAGGGCCGGCCACCTTGCTGGCCACCAGCACCTTGGCGCGCGCCGACGGGTTTTTGGCGAACCAGTTGCCGATGATGGTTTCGGTGGCCCCGAAAGTCTCGGCGCGCGCCGGCACCGAATACATCTCGGCCGTGTCCAGGAAATTGACGCCGCGCGCCAGCGAGCGGTCCAGGATGGCGTGCGAGGTTTTTTCATCCACCTGTTCGCCAAAGGTCATGGTGCCCAGGCAGACAGGGGTCACATGCAGGTCGCTGGAGCCGAGTTGAACTTTATTCATGGGATTTGCGGGTTGAGGAGAAAAGACGACGAAAAGCGTTGTTGCGCCAATGAGAAGCGAGTGTGACGAAGTTCACAAAGCGGCTAGTTTAAGGGCTCTGAAGACGGCGTGCTGGCGGCCCCAACTCGGGCCCTTGTCTTACAACTGCTCACCAATTGCCTGCCTAGTATTCACAGACCGGCGATTTAATCCCTGCGTGGTTGAATCCTGAACTGAATTCATCAACACATTTCAATAACGACATCACCCAATTTTTCCCGAGGAGAATTTCCATGAACAAACTGACCACCACTTCCCTGAGCTGCGCCGTCCTGGCCGCCGCCATGCTTTCCGGCTGCGCCAACATGACGGAAACCCAGTCCGACACGGCCAAGGGCGCCGGCATAGGCGCGGTCGCGGGCGCGCTGCTGGGCGCGGCCACCGGCGGCTCCAAGGGCGCGGCCACTGGCGCGGTGCTGGGCGGTGCGGTCGGCGCGGGCGGCGGCTACATCTGGTCCAAGAAGATGCAGGAACAAAAAGCCGCGATGGAACGCGCCACCGTGGGCACCGGTGTGGCCGTGAGCCAGACCACCGACAACCGCCTGAAGCTGGACATCCCCAGCGACG
>Ga0102587_1001358_pt1 | contig 18476 bp, 9 predicted proteins | sample AraplaF_Col_mTSA_FD_76853 | JGI IMG/M metagenome (GOLD analysis project Ga0102587, IMG submission 76853) | Arabidopsis root microbial communities from the University of North Carolina, USA - plate scrape MF_Col_mTSA (SPADES assembly) (version 2) | ecosystem: Host-associated > Plants > Roots >... | reverse complement strand
TCTATCTCGTCCTGAGCTCCGTCCTCTCGCAGCTGCAAGTGCGGTTGGAACGCCGCTTTGCGCGTTATGGCGGCATGCTGGAGGCAAATGCATGATCGAGCTTTCCAATATCGAAAAGCGCTTCGGTGACGCCGTCATCCTGAAGGACATCAGCATCCGCATTCCGGAAGGCAGTGTCACCGCTCTCGTTGGCCCGTCCGGCGGTGGCAAGAGCACGCTGCTTCGCTGTATCAATCTCCTGGAAATCCCGACCGCAGGCGTAATCCACCTCGGCGAAGAAACGCTTTCCTTCGCACCCGGCAAGCGTGTCGGCTGGCAGGCAATCCAGAAGATCCGTCGCCAGACGGGTATGGTCTTTCAGAACTTCCAGCTCTTCCCGCATCAGACGGCGATCGAAAATGTCATGGAAGGTCTGGTCACAGTCCTGAAATGGCCGAAGGAAAAGGCGCGCGAACGCGCGATGGAACTGCTGACCAAGGTCGGCATGGCGCACAAGACCGATGCCTGGCCCTCGACGCTCTCGGGTGGCCAGCAGCAGCGTGTGGCGATCGCCCGCGCTCTTGCGCCTTCGCCGCGCGTCCTGCTCTGCGACGAACCGACATCGGCACTCGATCCCGAGCTTTCGGCAGAAGTGGTCGATGTGCTGGGCCAGCTTGCCCGTGAGGGAACGACCATGGTTATGGCGACCCATGATCTCCGCCTCGCCTCCAAGATCGCCAATGACGTGGTCTTTCTGGAGGCCGGCAATGTTGTCGAAACGGGCAGCGCCAGGGCGATTTTCAATACGCCGGAGAAGGAGCGCACCAAGCGCTTTATCTCCACCATCAATGCGGCGCACACTTACGATATCTGAGGCAATGCCGGGAACCCGGCATTGCCGAAACTGCGATCAGGCGGCAGTGACAACAGCGCGTGCTGCCTTCAACGCATTGCCCCACCAGATCAGCTGATCGAGCAGGTTCTTGGCAGCTTCGTTCAGATGCGCGTAGTCGCCGAGGTTCTTGCCTTCCTTGAGAACCGAAAGATATTCGCCGAACGAGATGTGAACGGCCGTCTTGACGGAAGCCGCGCTCATTTCGACGAAGACCAGGCGAAGATGCTCGACCGCGCGTGCGCCGCCAACGCCGCCGTAACCGACAAAGCCGACCGGTTTCTGGATGAATTCGCCGAGATCGATTGCGTTCTTCAGAACAGCCGTCGGGGCATGATTATATTCGGCGGCCGTAAAGATGAAACCATCGAATTCGCGCAGCTTCTTCTTCCAGCGCTCGGCGGTTTCGCTTTCCGCCGTGGTGGCGCGCGCTTCACCGAAGAAATGCATGGGGTAGTCGAGAAGATCGAGAATTTCGACCTCGAGTTCGGAACGCTGACCGACGAGCTCGGCGATCCACTTGGCCGGATGCTCGGCGAAACGGCCAATGCGCGTGCTGCCGACGATGACGGCAATCTTCAACTTGCTCATAGAGATGCTTTCCTGATTGGTCTTTGGGGGCTAGTGGTTAGAGCGGAATTCTATGAGAAAGCCTTCTCCTCCGACAAGGCGAGAAGGCTGCTAACTCCCAGAAAAATCAGCTTTTTAACGAGCCTATCGGACACAATCGGGTGATATCGGAGACACCGTCGCCTTCTGCTCAACCGGCATAAACGACGAGCAGATCCTTGGCATCGATCTGGTCGCCGGCCTTGACCAGGACTTCCGAGATCGTGCCGTCCTTTTCCGCATGCAGCGCCGTTTCCATCTTCATCGCCTCGATGGAGACGAGTACGTCGCCGGCACTGACTACCTGGCCAGTTGCAATGAAGACACGCGAGATGACGCCTGGCATCGGCGCCCCGACATGGACGGCATTGCCGGCTTCCGCCTTGCGGCGGACGGCGGCACCCGACGCACCATGCGCCCGGTCCGGCACCTTGATGCGGCGCGGCTGGCCGTTGAGCTCGAAGAAAACGGTGACCATGCCCTGGCTGTCGGTCTGGCTCATCGCCTGATTGACGATGACGAGCGTCTTGCCCTTTTCGATATCGGCAAAGAGTTCGTCGCCATCCTTGAGGCCGTAGAAATAGGAGGACGTCGGCAGCACCGAGACCGGGCCGTAGGTATCCGAAGCCAGCGCAAAATCGGTGAACACCTTGGGATACATGAGGTAGGAGGCGAACTCGAAATCGCTCACCTCACGCTCGAGCTTGGTTTCGATCGCCTTGCGCTCCGCCTCGAGATCGGCATCGTCAAGCAGCGAGCCGGGGCGCACGGTATAGGGCTTGTCGCCCTTCAGCGCCTTCTTCTGCAGCGCTTCCGGCCATCCCGACGGAGGTTGGCCGAGATCGCCCTTCAGCATCGAGACCACCGATTCCGGAAAGGAGACTTCCCTGTCCGGGCTGACGACGTCGGCAACCGTCAGATCTTGCGAGACCATCATCAGCGCCATATCGCCGACGACCTTGGAAGACGGCGTCACCTTGACGATGTCGCCGAACATCTGGTTGGCGTCGGCATAGGCCTGCGCGACCTGATGCCAGCGGGTTTCAAGACCGAGTGAACGGGCCTGTTCCTTGAGGTTGGTGAACTGGCCGCCCGGCATTTCGTGCAGGTAGACTTCGGATGCCGGACCCTTCAGATCGCTCTCGAAGGCCGCATACTGATTGCGAACCGCTTCCCAATAGAAGGAGATGCGGCGGATCCATTCCGGATCGAGGCCCGGATCGCGCTTGGAGCCGCGCAGCGCCTCGACGATCGAGCCGAGGCAGGGCTGCGAGGTATTGCCCGAGAGCGCATCCATCGCCGCATCGACGGCATCGACGCCGGCATCCACGGCAGCAAGAACCGTAGCAGCCGCGATGCCCGACGTATCATGCGTATGGAAATGGATCGGCAGGCTGGTCGCTTCGCGCAGCGCCTTGAAGAGCACCTTGGCAGCGGCAGGCTTCAACAGGCCCGCCATGTCCTTCAGTGCGATGATATGCGCGCCGGCCTTTTCGAGCTGTACGGCAAGGTCCGTATAATATTTGAGGTCGTATTTCGGTCGGGCGGAATTGAGGATATCGCCCGTGTAGCAGATCGCCGCTTCGCAGAGCTTGTTTTCCTCGGCAACGGCGTCCATCGACACGCGCATGTTCTCCACCCAGTTCAGGCAGTCGAAGACGCGGAAGAGATCGATGCCGCCCTTGGCCGCCTGGCGGACGAAATATTTCACGACATTGTCAGGGTAATTTTTGTAGCCGACGCCGTTCGCTCCGCGCAGCAGCATTTGCAGCAGCAAGTTGGGAGCCGCCTCGCGGATCAGCCCCAGACGCTCCCACGGATCTTCCGTCAGGAAGCGCATGGAGACGTCGAAGGTAGCCCCACCCCAGCACTCCAGTGACAAGAGGTTCGGCAGCGCATGCGCATAAGTGCCGGCGATCCCGGCAATGTCATAGGTGCGCATGCGGGTGGCGAGCAGCGACTGGTGGCCGTCGCGCATCGTCGTATCGGTCAGCAGCACCTGTTTCTGCTCGCGCATCCACTCGCCGAATTTCTTCGGGCCGAGCTGGTCGAGACGCTGCTTCGTACCATCGGGGATCTTGCCGCCGTCGATATAGGGTACGACAGGCTTGGCGGCATCCTCTGATGGTCGCGGGCGATCCTTCGCTTCCGGGTGGCCGTTGACGGTGACGTCGGCGAGATAGGTGAGTAGCTTGGTGGCACGGTCCTGGCGCTTGACCTGCTGGAAGAGTTCCGGCGTCGTGTCGATGAAGCGCGTCGTGTAGGAATTATCCTTGAACTTCGGATGCGTAATGATCGCTTCGAGGAAGGTCAGGTTGGTGGCGACACCGCGGATACGGAATTCGCGCAGCGCGCGGTCCATGCGGGAAATGGCCTCCAGCGGGTTCGGCGCCCAGGCCGTCACCTTGACCAGCAAAGGGTCGTAGTAGCGGGTGATGATCGCGCCGGTATAAGACGTGCCGCCGTCGAGGCGGATACCGAAACCCGATGCCGAGCGGTAGGCGGTGATGCGGCCGTAATCCGGAATGAAATTGTGCTCGGGGTCTTCTGTCGTGATGCGGCACTGCAGTGCATGGCCGTTGAGGCGGATATCCGCCTGCTTCGGTACGCCGGATCCCTCAGTGCCGATCGCAAATCCGTCGAGAATGTGGATCTGCGCCTTGACGATATCGATGCCGGTGACGACTTCGGTGACCGTATGCTCCACCTGGATGCGTGGATTGACTTCGATGAAGTAGAATTTGCCGGTGTCGGCATCCATCAGGTACTCGACGGTGCCGGCACCGACATAGCTCGTCGCCTCGGCGATCTTCAGCGAATAGGCGGCGAGTTCCTGTCGCTGTGCCTCCGAAAGATACGGCGCGGGCGCGCGCTCGACGACTTTCTGGTTACGGCGCTGGATGGAGCAGTCGCGCTCGAAGAGATGCACGACATTGCCGTGCGTATCACCCAGGATCTGGCTTTCGACATGGCGAGCACGTTCCACAAGCTTTTCGAGATAGACCTCGTCCTTGCCGAAGGCGGCCATCGCTTCACGCTTGGCTTCCGTCACTTCGCGGGCGAGATCGGCTTCGGAGCGGATGACACGCATGCCGCGTCCGCCGCCGCCCCAGGAGGCCTTCAGCATGACGGGATAGCCGATCGTGGCCGCCATGCGGGCGACCTCCGCCATATCGTCCGGCAGCGGCTCGGTTGCCGGCACGACCGGAACGCCGACGGAAATGGCAAGGTTTCGCGCCGCAACCTTGTTGCCGAGCTGACGCATCGTATCGGCCCTCGGGCCGATGAAAGTGATGCCTGCAGCATTGCAGGCATCGACGAATTCAGGGCTTTCCGAAAGCAGGCCGTAGCCGGGATGAATAGCGTCGGCACCGGAAAGCTTGGCGACGCGGATCACTTCGTCGATCGAAAGATAGCTTTCGATCGGCCCAAGGTCGCGAGCGAGATGCGGGCCGCGGCCGACTTGATAGCTCTCGTCGGCCTTGAAGCGATGCAGCGCCAGCTTGTCTTCTTCAGCCCATATCGCGACCGTTTTTATCCCGAGTTCGTTGGCCGCGCGGAAGACGCGGATGGCGATTTCGGAACGGTTGGCGACAAGAATCTTCGATATGGGCAATGTACTCTCCTCAAAGCACGGAAATGGGCCATGCTGCACCCGCGAAGAGAATTCTTAACGCGCTGTTACAGAAAGTTCAATTTCCCTTGCCGTGACGAAATAGAATTTCTCTAGATCTCAGGTGATCAACCCGTGTCGGAAGGCCAGAGCCACCGCCTGCTGCCGATTCTTGGCCTTCAGTTTGTCCTGCAGGCCGTTCATGTACCAGTCGACGGTATGATTGGAGATCTTCAGATGCTTGCTGATCTCCATCGAGGTCATGCCTTCTGCAAGATAATGCAGGATTTCCATTTCGCGCCGAGTCAGCTGCGTGTCGCTGATCGGCACCGTTTCCAGCGTCGCAGCCTCGCCCTGCATATCAAGCAGTCGCCAGAAGGCCTTGCGGGCGATCGCCTCGAAAAGCGAAATCTCCGCCGGTGAAAGCTCAATCGGCTTGCCGCCGACGCTGAGGCTGCCGAGGATGCCGTTTCGCCCATAGATCGGGAAGATATAGCCGTCTTCCAGCCCATGGCCGTAGGCATCGACCATCATCTGCTCCATGCGGCGTTGATGCGGGTCATCCCGGAAAGCCGCCATGCTGTCGCGCCAGCGGAAGGGCCGCTGCGCATGCGCAAGATACCGCACGGTCGGATCGACGAGCACGTATTTTTTCACCGTATAGACGTGCGACCATCTCTCCGGCCATCGGCTGGCCATAGTCACACCCCATGGGTTGTCTCCCTGCTTGGGATGGCGAAGCAGACCGTAGAAATCGAATCCGCTCACGCGGATCACCTGTTCAAGTTCGTCGACCACGCTTTGGCTATCGGAACTTTCCTCCAAAATGACAAGTAATTGAATTAAAGAATGAATTTTCACACAAATGCCCCTTGCCCGGACCAACGAGGCCGCCGGAGCAGGCCTGTTAACCCGCCGCTGAACGGTCTTTCCTAAAAATTGCAGTTCGCAAATTGGATGGTGCGCTAGACGCTCCAGCGAATGCAAGCGCAAATTGTCGTGATGTATAGCTAAGCAACAATTTCAAAACCATGGTCACTTATCGCACTCTACGATCACAAATTTCGAGGCCGGATTCCAAACCTGAATATCCTGTTAATCGTCGGTTCAGGTAGATCTTTGTAGCATCGCACCATCCCGTTTTTTCGCAGATGCAAAAGAGGTCCCGACGTGTCGTTATTCAAGGTCTATGCAAGGGCTCTGCGCTATCTCGGCGCCTACAAGCTCCGCGTATCCCTCGTCGTTATCGCGAACATCGTATTGGCGGCCATCACCATCGCCGAGCCGATCCTGTTCGGCCGTATCATCGATGCGATTTCCGGCAAGGGCGAGGTCAAGCCAATCCTTATGATGTGGGCCGCCTTTGCGGTCTTCAATACCATTGCCTTCGTCCTCGTGGCGCGCGAAGCAGACAGGCTGGCCCACGGCCGCCGCGCGACGCTTCTGACGGAGGCCTTCGGCCGCATCATCTCCATGCCGCTTTCCTGGCACCACCAGCGGGGCACATCCAACGCGCTGCACACGCTGCTGCGCGCCTGCGAAACCCTGTTCGGCCTGTGGCTGGAGTTCATGCGCAACCACCTTTCGACGGTCATTGCGCTTGGCCTGCTCATTCCGACCGCGATGTCCATGGATCTGCGTCTTTCCGCAGTTCTGATCGTACTCGGCATCGCCTACTGGATCATCGGCCGCGTGGTCATGAGCCGCACCAAGGATGGACAGGCTTCGGTCGAGAACCACTATCATACCGTCTTCGGTCACGTCAGCGATTCCATCAGCAACGTCTCGGTACTGCATAGCTATAACCGTATCGATGCCGAAACGCGTGCGCTGAAGTCCTTCGCCGACCGCCTGCTGCAGGCGCAGTATCCGGTCCTCGACTGGTGGGCGCTTGCCAGCGCGCTGAACCGCATGGCATCCACGATCGCCATGATGATCGTGCTCGTCATCGGCACCGTGCTGGTCCAGAACGGCGAACTGCGTGTCGGCGACGTCATCGCCTTCATCGGCTTCGCCAACCTGCTGATCGCCCGCCTGGACCTGATGCGCCAGTTCGCCACGCAGATCTTCGAGGCCCGTTCGAAACTGGAAGACTTCTATAATCTGGAAGATTCCGTCCGCGAACGCGAAGAGCCGGCCGGCAATGGCGAGATCAAGGACGTCAAGGGCGACGTCGAGTTCAATGACGTCTCCTTCGGCTTCGCCAACAGCTCGCAGGGCCTGCACAACGTCTCCTTCAAGGTGAAGGCCGGCCAGACTGTTGCGATCGTCGGTCCGACCGGCGCCGGCAAGACGACGCTCGTCAACCTGCTGCAGCGTGTCTACGATCCGCAGGGCGGCCAGATCCTCGTCGACGGCACCGATATCAGCAAGGTCACGCGCAAGTCGTTGCGCCGCTATATCGCCACCGTCTTCCAGGATGCCGGCCTACTCAACCGCTCGATCAGCGACAACATCCGCCTCGGCCGCGAGAACGCATCGGAAGAGGAAATGCGTCGCGCCGCCGAAGCAGCCGCCGCGTCCGACTTCATCGAGAACCGCGACGAGCAGTACGACACCCATGTCGGCGAACGTGGCAACAAACTCTCCGGCGGTGAACGCCAGCGTATCGCGATCGCCCGCGCCATCCTCAAGGATGCGCCGATCCTGGTGCTGGACGAGGCAACGTCCGCGCTCGACGTCGAGACGGAAGCCCGCGTCAAGGCTGCGATCGACAACCTGCGCCAGAACCGCACCACCTTCATCATCGCCCACCGTCTCTCGACGGTCCGCGAGGCGGATATGGTGCTGTTCCTCGACAATGGCCGCATCGTCGAGCACGGCAGCTTCGATGAGCTCAGCCACTCCAACGGCCGCTTCGCTGCTCTGCTGCGCGCCAGCGGCATCCTGACGGACGATGAAGTCCGCAAGGCCCATACGACCGAAGCTGCCTGATCGGCTTCGCAAGGACACGACAAAAGGCCGGAAGGGCGCTCTTCCGGCCTTTTGTTGGATGGAATTCCACGTGAAACATTGCAGCAGCATCGATCGCTACAACGAACTGACCTAGGCTGCTTCCTTATAGACGAGATCGGGCGCGACGATCCATTCGCCCTGCTTGAGCGACAGGACATCCAGTCTGCCGCGGCCGTCTCTCGAAGCAACGCCGACGAAGCGGTAGCGGCTGCCATTCTGGTCTATGACCAGCGCGGAAATCGGCCTGCCACGAAAATGGCCGACCACAGGGCCTTGGGTCTTGACGGCATCAAGCAGGAAATATTCGTGAGGAACGTTGCGGCTGACCATCAGACGCGGCCCTCGCTCCGGATAGCCGGATCCAGATCCACAGCCGTCTTTGTCTCTGTCCGCATTGCGGCGCCCGGGCAACTAGCCTCAGCCGGAGCCGGCTTGCGGCAAAACTGTTTCGTCTTCTTGATCTCGACAACGAATGGCTTTCGCTGCGGCCTCATAATCTGTCCTTTCAGTTTGAAATGCGTGTCACGCAAAGATGCATTCGACCTGTCCAAGCGATCCGAAATCGGCCGCCAGATGCTGGCCGGGCCAAACCTGAAGAATGGTCGTGCACGATCCCGTCGCTACGATATCGTTGGCCTGAAGCTGCCCGCCGCTCGCCGAAAGCTGGCCTGCCAGCCAGACGACGGCATTGAGCGGATTGCCCATGACCGATGCGGATGTCCCCGAAAAGACCGTCTGCTTGAACAGGAAGGTCGTAATATCGATGCCGGCAAGATCGGCCGATGTCAGCGCCCCGGTATGATCACCGCAGAGGGTTGCGACATGCAGGCCGAAGTCGGCGATCGCTGCGTAGTCTCCCGTGAAGAACCGTCGCGTGCGCCGGCCGAGAATGCCAACGGCCGGACGGCAATCGAGCACGGCTTCAGCAGCGGTGTCGAGGTTGATCGGCTCTCCGATATCCGGATAGGACCGCAACATCGTGAAAACCAGCTCACACTGGACACCGATGGTGCCTGGCGGCAGCCGGAATTCCTTCGTGCCGGCAAGCAGTGCGGAAACAGGAATTTCGGAATAGATCGGCCTCGCGATACCGATGGTGTGGCGCGATTCCTCGCTCGTGCCCACAAGCGCATAGCCCCTGCGCTCAAAACCCAGCGCATCCTGCGCAATCCCTTGAATGTCATAGGCCTCACGTTCGGAGGAGATCAGGTCAAGCGGAAGATCGCAGAGTTCGTTATGCCGACGGCTCCTGGCGAGGATATCGGCTGTCGCGTCCTTGAGTTCGAAGTACATCTTCGTGCTCCCTATCATTGGCATCGCCTCAGGAAGCCAAAATGGAGCGAGGCGCGTAGCTGTTCCATTCGTGATGGACAGCTAAAAAATCAAAATCTCATAGTGATCCCGGAGGCCTCGCCCCGCTTGCGGCTGCACATTCCACCTGGAACAATTGCGTCAAGGCGCAGCCATCCACACTCGGCGAAAGAAAAAGCCAGCGGCCGCTTCGACCGCCGGCCCGTATTTCCTTAAGGAAGCCTGCTTATTTGCGCTTGCCCTGGCTATAGGCGTCCACTCCACGGCTGATGCGGACGGGCACCGGAATGGCGCCGCCGGCAAGAGGACGGGTCTTTTCCTGTTCGCGCTTGTATTCGAGATGATAGGCATAGGCGAACTGGGCGGCGATGCCGACAAGCACGAAGATCGGACCGATGATCTGATCGCGGTTGGTAATGTAGAGCAGCACCTGCCCGACCATCGCAAGGATGGTGCCGGCGACGAAGATATTGAGCGAATGCCGGCCAAGGATCGTCAGCGGATGATCGGCGGGGCGGCGGAAAGCCTGCGATATCGCCGGAATATTGATCACCAGATAGGCGAGAGCCAGCACATGCAGAAGGCGCGGCAACGACAGGAAGGTCTTGTCGAAACCGGTCAGCACCGCCGGCAGGCCGAGCGCCGCAAGATAGTTTCCAAGATCCCAGAGACGGGCCGTCACCCAGATGAAGGAGAGCACGACATAGCCCAGTGCGAGCGCGAAAAGCAGCGGATGGCGAGGAAGCGTGCCGCCGCGCTTGACATGCATCATCGACACGATGCCGATCGTGAACAGGAACTGCCAGGAGAAGGGATTGAGGAACCAGTCTCCTTCGAACAGCATGTTTTGCGGCGCAATCTGATAGATACCCGCAAGCAGCCAGACGGTGCCGGAAACGGCTAACGCCAGCAACGTGCTCTTCTCGTTCAGAAGCAGGATCAGCGGCACCATCAACATCAGCGCGCCGTACATCGGCAGAATGTTGTTGTAGCCGATCTGGTGGCCGAGCAGCAGCAGCGCCGGAATGCCCTCCTTCAGGTTCATCAGTACCGCCAGGATATTGATCTCGACCAGTAGCCCCGGCCGGTGGAACAACCAGGCGCCGCAGATGAAGAGCGCCAGCGTCACGAAGGTGGTGATCATATGGGCGAGATAAAGCGTGAAGGCGCGCTTTGCCGCCTTGATCGCCATTTCCAGCCGCGTGCCCGCCTTGAAGCGCGCACCATAGGCAAGACCGACCGCAATGCCCGAGATCAGCACGAAGGCTTCGGCGGCATCGGAAAAGCCAAAGTTCTTTGTCGTGATATATTCGAAAATTTGCCCCGGAACGTGATTGATGAAGATCGTGATGAGCGCAAGACCACGAATCACATCGAGCCTCGTATCGCGCTTGGACGCCGCCACTGATATGGAAGTTCGTTGGGCGCCAATGGCTTTGGTCGGCATACCTGCCATGGTGTCTCTCCTGTTATCCGTTTTGCAAACGCTACGCCGGCCAAAAGGGTTCCCCCCTTGGCCGCGCGAATCGCCGGAAAATCAGCTTGGAGATTGCTGGGATCCGACCGGATATCCCTCGTGGGGATTGGCGACTTCGCTGCCGTTTATAGACAGAGTGTAACCGTCAGCATTGGACGCTTTTGAGACCGAAATGCGGTATTTGCTTCCGTCGCGTTCGATCTCTGCCGCAAACCCGTCCCAATTGGAAGGGAGCGACGGGTTCACAAAAAGTTGTCCACCCTTTAGCCGGATACCGAGGATGCCTTCTACCGCCGCGCGGTAGAGCCAGCCGGCCGAACCCGTGTACCAGGTCCAGCCGCCACGCCCAATATAGGGATCGTCCCCGTAGACATCGGCCGCTACGACGTAGGGCTCGACGCGGTACCGTTCGGCCGCCGCCTTATTCAGCGAATGGGTGATCGGATTGAGGATTTGGAAGCAACGCAGGGCGTCGTCCCCCCGTTTCAACTTCGCCAGTGCCATGACCACCCAAGTCGAGGCATGTGTGTATTGGCCACCGTTCTCGCGAACGCCGGGCGGATAGGCCTTGATATAGCCCGGATCCTTTGACGACTTCTCGAAAGGCGGCGTGAAGAGGCGGATGACCCGCGCCTCCTCATCCACCAACTGGGCGAGCACCGCATCCATCGCTTTGGCGGCCCGCTCCGAATCGCCTTCGCCCGAGAGCACACTCCAGGACTGGGCGATCGAATCGATCTGGCATTCCAGGTTTTCCTTCGATCCGAGCGGCGTGCCGTCATCGAATGTGCCGCGACGATAATAACCGCCATCCCACGCAGCGCTTTCGAGCGCCTTCTTGAGTTCGATGAGGTGAGTCCCCCAGCGCTCGGCACGGACCCTGTCGCCTCGCTCTTCGGCATATGGGACGAAAGAGCGCAATGTGTCGGCAAGGAACCAGCCGAGCCAGACGCTCGTGCCCTTGCCGTCGATGCCGACTCGGTTCATGCCGTCATTCCAGTCGCCGCCGAGGAAGAGCGGCAGGCCGTTCGTGCCCTTGCGGGCAATGGCGAGATCGAGCGCCAGGGCCGCATGTTCGTAGACGCTCGCCGTATCCTCGGACATCTCCGGCTTGGAGAAGGAGTCGTGCTGACCTTCCAGCAGCGCCGGGCCTTCAAGGAAGGGAAGCTGCTCGTCAAGCACGCTCCTGTCGCCACTGACGCTGCAATAATGATCGATTGCATAAGCGAGCCATACAACGTCGTCGGAGATCATGGTGCGCACGCCGGCGCCCGTTCCCGGCAGCCACCAGTGCTGCACGTCGCCTTCGCGGAACTGACGCGAGGCGGCGTTGACGATCTGGCGCCGCGCAAGCGCAGGTTCCTGCAGCACAAAGGCGAGCGTATCTTGCAATTGGTCCCGGAAGCCGAAGGCACCACTCGCCTGATAGAAGGCGGTGCGGGCCATGATGCGGCAGCCGAGGCTTTGATAGGGCAGCCAGGTATTGACGAGATTGTTCATGCCCTGATCCGGCGTCGAGATCTGCAGCTTGCCGGTGAATTCCTGCCAGAAGCCCTGGTTCGCCTGCACCGCCTCATCGAACGAGCCCTTTCGAATATCGGCAAGCAGGGCGCGCGCGGCCTCTTCCGTGGGCGCATCCCCCAGGAAGAAGGTGACGTTGCGCTCTTCGTCGGCGCCGAGCTCGATATCGATCGCAAGGATCGCTGCTGGATCGCCGTCGAGGTCCGCGGCGCCGGAAAGAACTGCCGCTGCAGTCACAACAAAAGGCGCCTCAATCGTCCCGGTCTTGCCAAGAAACTCACGACGACTTGCCGAGAAACTCGAAACCGTCTCGCTCGCGGCGAAGAAGGCGGTACGGCCCGAATAATCGATGCTGTAGGGGTTCGTAGCAAACAGCGCCCCTGTCTCCTCGTCGCGTTTCGACAGGATGAAGGAAGCGGTCTTCTGCGGATTATTCCCAAGGACCCATTCGACATAAGCGTAGAGCCGAAGCTTGCGGCTTTCCGAGCCTGTGTTGCGCAGCCGCAGGCGCTGCAGCTTCACCGGCTTCTCGCGACACACCGTCTGCGTCACTTCCAGCGCAATTTCATGCTGCATGCTGGAGAAAGTGGAATAGCCGAGACCATGCCGCGCCTCGAAGCGAATGTCGTTGCGACGGGAAAGCGCTGCAAATGGCGTCATGACCGCCCCGCTTTCGAGATCTGCTATGTAGAGGGCTTCGCCGGAACGGTTGATGACTGCATCGTTCGACCAGGAGGTGAGCTGATAATCGCGCGAATTGACGCTCCAGGTGAAACCGGCACCTTCCGCCGACACATGGAAGCCGAACTGGTCGTTCGAGATGACGTTGATCCACGGCTGCGGCGTCGCCCGCCCGCCCGGCAGGCGTGTGACATATTCGCGGCCGTCGCGGACAAAGCCACCGATGCCGTTCCAGAAGTCGAGATCGCCTTCCTCCTCGATGGCGACGGTCTTGATAGCCGGGGCCGGCAGGGGTGGTATGCGCTTGACCGGCATCCCCGCGCGCTCGGTCTTTTCCGTGTCCTCAAGCTCTTCCTTGCCGAGCGCAAACAGCATGCGGGCTCGGTTGATCTGATCGACCACCTTGCCATTCCTGGCATGCAGCGTCACGCGCGAGGCAGCAATCAGTGCCTGATAGGTGCTCTCTTCCATCAAGTCCCTGCGGACCGCGAAGATGTGCTGGCGCAGACCGTCAACCTGGCCCATGCGGCGCACGTTTTCGCACATCGCGTCGAGCGCATGCTGCATATCCTGCACATAGGAAGAGGCCCGTTCGTTCATGATGACGAGATCGGCGGTCACGCCGCGCGAGCGCAGATATTCCTGCGCCAGCAACGCTTCGCGGGCAATCTCGAGATCCATGTCGTCATCGATGCGCAGCGTGAAGATCGGGAGATCGCCCGAAATCGCCAGCGGCCAGAGCGCTGACTGCGACTGCATGCCGGTCCGGACGGCCGTGTGGTCGCCGCGAAGCTGCATGTCCGGATAGACAAGATAACGGCCGAGATGTTGGAAAGCGGCCGCCTGCTGCGAGCTGACACCGACATGGCGCATCTGCGCCTGTGTGCGCGTCCAAGCTTGAACGAGTTCGTGGTTGAAAGCATCCGGATGGCGATAGCGGTCGACGGCCTTGTCCACCTCGGCACGATCAGGCGCCGCGATCGTCCAGAAGATCACGCTGACCTTCTTTCCGGCCGGAACTCGGACGGTACGACGCAGCGACAGGACGGGATCCAGCGTGAAACCGTCGGTGCCTGAAAGTGTCGCACCCGGATCGAACGCGGCAGCGTTCGCCAGACTGCGACCGCGGCCGAGGAACCTGCGCCGCTCGGTTTCGAATTCCGTGTGACGCGTATCGCCGGCATTATCGACGATCAGATGCGCGATGCTCATGTTCGCCTCGTTCGGATCGCGCTTGTTGCGCTCGGCGCGGATGACGTCGCCGCGCTTGTCGATTTCCGTCCTCACGAACATTCGGGCGAAAGCCGGATGTGCATTGTCCATATCGTCGGATGCAATCACCGGTTCGAGGTAGGAAGTCACTTCGATGAAGCGGTCTTCCGCGCCCGTATTGAACAGCGTCAGGCGGCGGGCTTCCGCATCATGTTCGGTGGCGACGATGCATTCGACCTCGCTCGTGAGCTCGCCCAGCACCTTGCTGAAGACCGCCTTCTCATCAGCAAATTCCGCCCTGACCGTTTCGCCTTCAACGCTCTTCGGTTCCGCGGTCGCCGACCACCACTCATTGGTCGCCATGTCGCGCAGGAAGATGAAATTGCCCCAGCGATCCTCGGTCGGATCGGGCTTCCAGCGGGAGACGGAAAGACCGTTCCAGCGGGCATGACCCGCGCCCGTCGCCGTCAGCATCAGGGAATAATGACCGTTCGACAGGAAGACGAGCTCGCGGTCGCGCGATGCCGGATCGGCAAGCTTGCGGATGACCGGACGCATGAGTTCGTCCTGGATGGCGGCGGGTGTAACGGATTCGTCCTTGCCGCTCATGACCGGGATGTCGCGCGGCGCCTTTTCCTGCAGCAGCAGTTCGGCCGCTTCGATGACCGGATCCGAGTGGAAGAGTTCGCGCAGCAGCCCGTCGAAGGCGACGTTGGCGACAGCCGCAATCGACATGCCGTGATGGTGCGCATAGTAGTTGTAGACCACCACACATTTCTTGCCCTCAGGCACACGCGTCGGCGTGAAATCGACGGCGTCATGAAAACCGAACTTGCCGAGAGCACCGAGCTTGCGAAGCCTCTGCAGGTTTTCGAACGCCGCCGCCGGATAATACTGGCTGGCGAGCAGCGAGGCATAGGGCGCGATGACGGCATTGTGGCCGAGACCGCGCTTCAGGCCGAGCGTCGGCACACCGAAGTTCGTGTACTGATAGTTGAGGTTATGGTCGCGGGCATTGAAAGCCGCTTCCGAGATGCCCCAGGGCGTACCGAGGCCGCGCGCATAGTTCATCTGCTCGAGAACGATCAGATTGTTGGTCTGGTTGAGAATGCCTCCGCCGCGCTCCTGCATCACGAGCGGCGGCATCAGATATTCGAACATCGAGCCGGACCAGGAAACCAACGCGCCACGCGAACCGACCGGCACGACCTGGCGGCCAAGCTTGTACCAATGCTCCGTCGGCAGGTCACCCTTGGCAATGCCGAAGAGTGAGGTCAGGCGGCATTCGGACGCGAGAAGGTCGTAGCAGGCAGCATCTAGTTCGCCGCTTTCAACACGGTAGCCGATCGACAGCAGGCGACGCTCCGAACGGAACAGAAAGCCGAAATCCATCGAAAAGGCGAGATCGCGCGCCTTGTCGCGAAGTGCGACGAGGCGCGGACGCAAGGCATCGATATTGGAAAGGTCGAAGGTACTATCACAGATATGTGCCTCGCAGACCTTGACGAGCGAAGCCGCCCACAACGTGACCTCTTCCGTCTGTTTCGACTTCACCTCATGATGCAGGTTGCCGGCGAGGTTCTGGATGTCGCGCGCCAGGACCGCGAGATTGATGACACGGATCGAGGCAAACTCGTGCTCGCGCTTGACCGCGGCAAGCGCGTTCTGGAAGCCGGCGATGCGCTCTTCCAGACGGCGGCGCAGCGGCCGCACGGTCTTGCGGTCGTCAGGCAGGTCGTCCAGCACTTCACCGAGAATGCCGGCCGTGTCGCCGACGCCGTCGAGATTGCCCTGGACATGAGCCGAGGGTGCTTCGGCCCAGTCGCGGCAGGCTGAGGAAATGGCAATCAGGTGACCGGCGAGATTGCCGCTGTCGACCGCCGAAACATAGCGAGGCCCCAGCGTCTGCAGCGTATCGGTGTGATACCAGTTAAAGAGATGGCCGCGGAATTTTTCCATGCGGTCGACCGTGGCGATTGTCTGCTCCAGGCGCTCGATCGTCTCCTCGAAAGAGAACCAGCCGAAGTGGCGGCCGGAGATGACGGACAGGAGATAGACGCCGATATTTGTGGGCGAAGTGCGCGTCGCCACGATGACATGCGGCGTTTCCTGCACGTTGTCGGGCGGCAGATAATTCTGCTCCGCCGTCGTGAAGGTTTCGAAGTATCGCCAGGTGCGACGCGCGACCTTTCGCAACTCGCAGGAGACGTCATCCGGCACGTCGAGACGATCTTCCGTCTCGGCCGACTGGCTTACATACCAGGCGACGGCTGGCGAAAGGATCCAGAGGAGCGCGAAGGGAATACCGACGAAGAAAGCGTCGTCGCCTGATAGCGCCGCGAAACCTATCGCCAGGACCGCGAGGACCGGCGCATGCCACATCGCTTCGTAATAGGAAAGAATGGTGCCCTGCTTGCCGGCCTGGACGCTGGCCGCGGTACGCCACTGGAGCATCAGCCTGTGGCTGACGAACAGGCGGTATAGCGAACGGCCGATCGCATCCGCCATCATGCAGACAGAGTCGGCGATGAAGATGATGCGTAGCGCCACCTGAGCATTGGCAGCCGTTATATCCGACCAGACGGTATGGAGATGAGCGCTGGCGACGATATCGCTGCTGCGCGGAATGATGCCGTTGATGAGCGACAGGGTGGGCGCCACGAACAGGCAGGAGATCAGCAGGATCTGCCAGATCAGCGCGCCGAACGGCTCCATCAGATACCAGCCGAGCACGGAAGCGAAGAACCAGGCGATCGGCGTCAGCGACCGGCGCAAATTATCGAACATCTTCCAGCGGCCAAGCGCGGTGACGCCGTATTTCGGATTGAGCATATAGGGCAGGAGCTGCCAGTCGCCGCGAGCCCAGCGATGCTGCCGCGAGGTCTCGACCTCATAGCGGACCGGAAAATCTTCGACGAGTTCGAGATCGGTGACGAGCGCGCAACGCGCCATCGACCCCTCGAGAAGGTCGTGGCTGAGCACCGAATTCTCCACGATGCGGCCTTTCAGCGAAGCCTCGAAAGCATCGACATGATAGAGGCCCTTGCCGGTGAACGTGCCCTCGCCGGCAAGATCCTGATAGACATCCGAAACCGTGAAGACATACGGGTCGAGACCGCGGTTGATTGAAAAGACGCGCTGGAAGACCGACGCATCCTTGCCCGTCGTCAGCGACGGCGTCACGCGCGGCTGCAGAATGCCATAACCGACTTCGACCCGACCAGTTTCCGGGTTGATGACCGGCCGGTTGATCGGGTGATAGAGCTTGCCGACGAGTTTGGTGACGGTATCACGCATCAGGCGGGTATCGGCATCGAGCGTCATGACGTACTTGATATCGGCAGGCACGGTATTGGCGCCTGGCAGGTAGGTCGTATCGCGGTCGCCGCGCAGCAGCAAGTTCAGCTCATGCAACTTGCCGCGCTTGCGCTCCCAGCCCATCCATACACCCTCGGACGGATTGTAAAGGCGGCGGCGATGCAGGAGATGGAAGCGCGTCCTGCCGTCATAAGCATAACGAGCTGAGAGGTTGGCAATCTCACGGCGTGCATATTCCAGCACTTCCAGATCGGCGGAGCTTTCCTCCACATTGCTGTCCGGCCAATCGCTGAGCAGTGCAAAATGGATTTCGCCGCGCGGATTGGCGAGATAATGAACCTCGAGATTGCGCACCATCTCGTCAACGCCGTCATGATTGGAAATCAGACAAGGCACGACGACGAGCGTGCGTGCATCCTCCGGGATACCCCGCTTGAACTCGTAACCGACGAGCCGCGCCGGCGTGACGAAGAAAGACAGCACGGTATTGAAGAGGCCGTTTGCACCTTCCGACGCCGGAAGCGAGAATAGGATGAGCAGCAGGGCGATTTCGATCGACGCCATACCGGCATTGGCCATGAACCCGCCGACAACAGCCATGGCGATGATCGTGATCAGCACGACCGGAACGGCGATCGCCATCCAATTGAACTTGCGTACGGCGCGGAAGACGTGCTGCGCCAGCGTTGGACGGTAATCCGCACGCGCTTCGAACTTCAGGCGTTGAGCGCCCGTAATGAAGCCGCCGATATCAGGCTCATGCGGCTGCGCCTCGTCGGAACGCCTGACCTCAGCCACCATGTCGACGGCGAGCTGGGCGATTTGCACCTCGCTCAGCGGCGAGCGCCTGGCAAGCTTTTCGATCTGCCTGCGATAGCTGTTGCGCGAACCGGGATCGAGATCACCGT
>Ga0102587_1001348_pt1 | contig 18551 bp, 16 predicted proteins | sample AraplaF_Col_mTSA_FD_76853 | JGI IMG/M metagenome (GOLD analysis project Ga0102587, IMG submission 76853) | Arabidopsis root microbial communities from the University of North Carolina, USA - plate scrape MF_Col_mTSA (SPADES assembly) (version 2) | ecosystem: Host-associated > Plants > Roots >... | reverse complement strand
GTCGGATGTGGAGACTGCCAGCGTGATGGGCCGGTAGCCGCGCAGCGAGAAGGTGTCGCAGTCGGTGCCGCGCTGCAGTTCCCAGAAGCGCGAGAGTTCGGAGTACTTGGTGTTCTTGCAGCCAATGGGCTTGCCGTCCGGCGCCTCGGTGTTCAGCGAAGGCAGCAGCAGCACCGGCGTGGCCGGCTGGCCGGTCGCCGGATTGGCCGGCGCCGTGGTGAGGCTGGGCGCGGGCATATTGGCCGGCGTTTGCGCATCGGCCCATTGCTGGAAGCAGGCCAGTTGCGCGGTGGGGTCGGCTTTCAGGGCCTGGCATGTTTGCCAGCCCAGGGGGGAACGCGCGGCGGAGGGTGTTTGCGCTTGCGCGGTACTGGTGCTCACGCTCGTGAGCGCCAGCAGGCTGGCCCAAAGCAAGGGCGCGGCGTGAGCGGAGAGTTTCAGTCGCATGGGTGGCTGTGGTCGGGTGACGTTCTAAAGGATTCTCGATCGAACCAGGTTCACGGCAGGCGGGTCAGCGTGAAGGGTACGTCTGGCGCGTTCTCCGGTGCACTGCTGCTGGTGTCTTTCCAGCTGCCTTTGAAGGCCTTGCCGCAGGAGCCCTCGACCATTTCGCCATTCCAGGTGCCGGTGATGCTGATGTTGTCCGAGGACTCGTCAAGCAGCAGCATGCCGCCTTCCAGGTCGCCGGCCAGTGCGGCCTTGGCGGAATGGCCGGCAATGGCCTTGGTGCCGGCGGCGGCGCCCAGGTCGCGGCTCACGATGCCGGCCAGGCTTTCGGCGAATTCCGCGTGCCGCTCCAGCAGCATGGTGGCGCGGTCCGGCAGGCCGGCGGGCGGGTTGCTGAACCGCACGGCCCACAGGCCGTACAACTGCGCAGCCTTCATGTCCGCCGCCGCGGGGCAGCCGGCCTCGGTCTTGATCTGGGCGATTGTTGAAGTGGATATTGCGCAGGTTGCTATCAATAGAAGAGCAAATCGGAAGGTATTCGAAGTCATGGGCGGGTGAACGCCGGCTCGGGGCCGTTCAGAACGAAGCTGCAAAAGCGCGGCACAGGCCCAGGCTGGACAGCCCAGGCTGCAGTGCAACGATGGAGGAAACAGGGCGCCGGCTGCGGGGTTTCTGCAACGCACCAGCCCTGGGGTCTGCGAACTATCTCACGAATACATCTTCTATGACGCGCAACTCAGGCAAACCCGTGAGTTGAAACACTTTGTAACTGCGACACTGGTATTGCTTTCCCATTATCCAAGAGGTGTCCACCATGAAAATTCGTCAATATGTGAGTATGTTAGTGCTGGTCCTGCTGACCGGCCAAGCCTGGGCCCAGGGCGCCCCACTGGTGTTCGCCGTGAACGAGGGCGTGACTTACGGGGTCAACCCCGGCGCGACCGTCGAGCGTTTTCGCGACCTTTCCGATGACCTGGGCAAGCTGCTCAAACGGCCGGTCAAGATACAGCCCGTAACAGACTACAAGGAGCTTGCGGCCGGCCTGGCCGAGCAGCGCTACGACATTGCCTATGTGCACCCAGCCCACCATTCCATCCGGGCCATGAGCAAAAGCGGCTACCGCCTCATCGCGGTGACAAAGGGCTTCACCGAATACAGCGCCTCTTTCATGGTGCGCGGCGATTCCCCGCTCAAGTCCATCAACGACCTGAAGGGCCTCAAGATAGGCGCGCCCGGTGAAGACTCCATCACCTCGGTGATCATGCGCGCCGCCTTGCGTGACGCGTTCGGGCCGCAACCGCTGGAAACCGTGTACGTGAAACTGCAGGACGCCGTGCCCTTTATGGTGGAGCACGGCATGGTGGCTTCGGGAGTTACCGCCTCGCGCGCGGTGGTCAAAGACTGGCAGGCCAAGGGCGGCAAGGTGCTGGCCACCAGCAAGCCCGTGCCTATCAAGCACCTGATCGCCAGCGGCAAGCTGACTGAAGCGGAACGCGCTCAGCTGAGCGCTTACTTTGTGGGACTGGATCAGTCCGCCGATGGCAGGAAGCGACTGGACGCACTCACCGTGCAGGGGTTCACCGAGTATGACCAGGCGAAGCTGATGGACCTAGGCAAATGGCTGGGGCTATAAGCCCGCGCTAGCGGCTTTCTGCCGCCGCCGCCGCGGCAATCCCCTCGGCGGACTTTTTCGCGAACTCCGCGCGCAGGGCCTTGAGCTTTTCGCGCGGGTCTTCCTTCACGGTGGCCTTGTCCAGCGCCATCTCGGCGATGAAGCGGCTGGGCGCGCCGGGAATCATGTCGCGGCCCTTCTTGCGCTTGCGCAGCCAGTTCACGGCCAGCGTGCGCTGCGCGCGCGTGATGCCCACATACATCAGGCGGCGCTCTTCCTGCAGGCGCAGGGCGATGTCGTCCGTGTTGCTGCCGTCGTCCTCTTCGAGCTTGAAGGGCAGCAGGCCCTCGTTCACCCCGGCCAGCACCACGTGCGGCCACTCCAGGCCCTTGGCGGCATGCAGAGTGGACAGCGTCACCACGTTCTGGTCGCCCTCGCGTTCGCTGATGGTGGAGAGCAGTGCAATCGTCTGCACCACCTCCAGCATGGTCTTGGTCTCGGCGGCCACCACCGCGCCCGAGGCGTCCTCGATCTGCCCGCCGCAGCGCTGGGCCACCCAGTCGCAGAAATCCATCACATTGGTCCAGCGCGCGGCCGCGAGCTTTTCGCTGTCCTCGCCGTCGTAGAGGTGTTTCTCGTAATCGATTTCCTTGAGCCAGTCGTTCAGGAAGGCGCGCGCGTCCTCGGCGCCGACGGTGCGCTTGGCGCGGTACTCGAGGTCGTTGAGGTAGCGGCCGAACTCGTGCAGCGAGCCCACCGCCTTGGCCGGCAGCACCGAGCCCAGCGAGTTGCTGAACAGCGCCTCGAACAGGCTTTGTTTGGTCTGGCTCGCGAAAGTGCCCAGCGTGCCCAGCGTGGTGTGGCCGATTCCGCGCTTGGGCGTGGTCACCGCGCGCATGAATGCCGGGTCGTCGTTGTTGTTGACCAGAAGCCGCATCCAGCAGCACAGGTCCTTGATCTCCGCGCGGTCGAAAAAGCTCTGCCCGCCTGAAACTTTGTAGGGAATGTTGGCGCGGCGAAAGGCTTTTTCAAAAGGCTTGGCGAGGTGGTTGGCGCGGTACAGCACGCAAAAATCCTTCCACTCCTTGTACTGCCCGCCCTCGGCCTGCAGGCTGCCTTCGGCGCGCAGGCTCTGGATGCGCGCCACCACCCGCTCGGCCTCGTGCTCCTCGCTGTCGCAGTCGACCACGCGCACCGGCTCGCCCTCGCCGAGCTCGCTGAACAGCGTCTTCGGGAAGAGCTTGGGGTTGGGGCCGATCACATTGTTGGCCGCGCGCAGGATGGCGCTGGTGGAGCGGTAGTTCTGCTCGAGCTTGACCACCCTGAGGTTGGGGTAGTCCTGCGGCAGCTTGCGCAGGTTGTCCAGCGTGGCGCCGCGCCAGCCGTAGATCGACTGGTCGTCGTCGCCCACGGCCGTGAAGCGGCCGCGCGCGCCCACCAGCAGCTTGAGCATCTCGTACTGCGTGGCGTTGGTGTCCTGGTATTCGTCGACCAGCACATGGCCCAGGGATTCCTGCCATTTGCTGCGCACGCTGTCATGCTCGCGCAGCAGCTTGAGCGGCAGGCCCACCAGGTCGTCGAAGTCCACGCTCTGGTAGGCGGTCAGGCGCTCTTCATAGTGCGCCATCACGCGCGCGATGGCGCGTTCCTCGTCGCCATTGGCCTGCGCCATGGCCTGGGCCGCGTTAAGGCCCATGTTCTTCCAGAGGCTGATGGTCCACTGCCATTGCCGCGCGGTGGCCGCGTCGGTGCTGCCGCCGGCATCCTTCAGGATGCTGGTCACGTCGTCGCTGTCAAGGATGGAGAACTGGGGCTTCAGGCCCAGCGCCTCGCCGTCCTGGCGCAGCATGCGCACGCCCAGCGCGTGGAAGGTGCAGATCAGCACGCCCTTGGCGCTTTTGCCGATCAGCGCCTTGGCCCGCTCGCGCATCTCGGCGGCGGCCTTATTGGTGAAGGTGATCGCGGCGACCTGCTCGGGCTTGAGCCCCGACTGGATCAGCTGGCCTATCTTGTGCGTGATCACCCGTGTCTTGCCCGAGCCGGCTCCCGCCAGCACCAGGCAAGGGCCATGCAGGTAGTTGACGGCTTCTTGCTGGGCGGGGTTCAGGCCATGGGTCATGAAAAAGAATCGATTCCAAGGGAAAAAAATGCGCGGGGCCGGCGCTTTGGGGGGCTGCCGGCGGACGGCAAATCATAGCGGCTGCCCTGCGGGGTCCGCGGCGCGGCCTGGTCGGCGCCGCCTGTTGCACGCCTAGCGCCTTGGCCGGGTGAAAAAAAAGCGTGTCGCGCGCGGCTTTGCTTTAGGTGTGCCGGCTTGCCGGGGCAAAGCCGCCCTGCGTCAGGGACAGCGCCTGCGCCGCCTGCTGCAGCAGCAGGCGCACGGTTTTCTGATCCGGCCCGACGTGGCGGTCTATGCGCCGCACATAAGGGCAGGTCAGCGCGGCCAGCGCGCTGTGGTCGGGACCGAAGATGGGGCAGGAAATATCGGCCACGCCGAAAGATTGCAGGCTGTCGCGCTCGAAATAGCCTTGCTGCCGGATGATGCCGAGGGCGGCGGCCAAGGCATCGGACTCGATAGGCACCTCGCCTTCGAGCGCGGTGTGCTGGGCCAGCATTTGCTGGGCCCGGCTGGCATCCGCGAAAGCCAGCAAGACCCGGCCCGAGGCGGTATCGACCAGCCCGACGTGCACGCCCACGCGTATCGTCATGCTCCAGGTGCCGGGGCCGTTGACCTGCGCGGTGATCAGCACATTGCCCTGGTCATAAACGCCCATGTGGCAGGCCTGTTCCGCCTTTTGCGCGAACGCTTCCATGATGGGAATGGCCTGGGTCACCAGCCGGTTCAGCGGCGGGTGCATATGCGCCAGCGTGAACAGCTTCAGGCTCAGCGAATAGCGGTCGCCCGAGAGCGAACGCAGCACGTATTGCCGCGCGACCAGTCGCTCCAGCATGCGGTAGATCTCGCTGGCGTTGCGGTCCATTTCCTTGACGATCTCCGCGCGCGTCAGGCCCTGCGGCTGGCGGGCCAGCAACTCCAGGATGTCCAAGCCTTTGTCAAGCGCCGGTGCGCGGTAGCGGTCTTCCGCAGGAGGCGGGGACGCGATGCCGTCAGCGTCATCCGGGTTCTGGTCGATCGTGGGAAATGAGTATTTTGGTTTCATGGCGGCAGGGTGGGTGAAGCCGAAGCTATTGCAATTTTGATATGTAACGCAGTGCTCTTGATATGGCAGAGGGCCCTGGTGACGATTTTCGTCGTCATTGGCCTAAATTTATTCACTTTTGCATCTAATGTTCATCAATAAATAAATTTCTGACCTAGGGAAAGTCCGAGGCTCGAAAAGACCGCCGATTTCTATGATCAAGTCCATAAGTGAATAGTTTGTTCATCAATGAATGATTTGTAACAACAAGTTTTTTGTTTTTGGCGGTTCGCTTCACTGAATGGTTTGTCAGCTCAAAAAGGTCTTTGCCATGTGCCCACGACGGTTGGAGGAAAAAACAGTGCTGCCCAATGCCACCCAGGGCATGAGTCCGGCCTGTGCAGGGGTTCGCGCCGGGCAGGGGACCCGGGTGATCGCGGCTCACGCCCATCCGGCCGGCGGCGAGTCGCGTTTTGCAAGCGGCCAGACCTCCTGAGCGATACCCAAGCGCCTGCACCGCCCATGACCCCTCTTGTGGCCATCACCCATCTGTGCAAATCCTTCCCGGGAGTGCGGGCGCTGCACAATGCCCGGCTTGAGATCGTTGCCGGCGAAGTGCATGCCCTGATGGGCGAGAACGGCGCCGGCAAATCGACCCTCATGAAGATATTGGCCGGGGTCTACCAGAAAGATTCGGGCGAAATCTGCATCGACGGCCAGCCGGTCGAGATCGCCAGCCCGCGCGCCGCCCAGGCGCTGGGCATAGGCATCATCCACCAGGAGCTCAACCTGATGGGCCACCTGAGCGTGGCGCAGAACATCTTCATCGGCCGCGAGCCGCTCGGGCGGATGGGCCTGTTCATCGACACCGACAAGATGGCCCGCGACACGGCGGCGATCTTCGAGCGCCTGCACCTGAACCTGGAGCCGCACACGCTGGTCAGCGACCTGACGGTGGCGCGCCAGCAGATGGTCGAGATCGCCAAGGCGCTGTCCTTCGATTCACGCGTGCTGATCATGGACGAGCCCACCGCCGCGCTGAACAACGCCGAGATCGACGACCTGTTCCGCATCATCGGCCAGCTCAAGCGCCACGGCGTTGGCATCGTGTACATCTCGCACAAGATGGATGAGCTCAAGCGCATCTCGGACCGCGTGACGGTGATGCGCGACGGCCAGTACATCGGCACCGTGCCGACGGCCTCCACCAGCATGGACACCATCATCGGCATGATGGTCGGGCGCACCCTGCTGGAGGACGAGAGGCCGCCGCAAGCCGGCCAGGGCGGGGAGGCCCTGCTGGAGGTGCGCGGCCTCAACCGCGGCCGCAGCATCAAGAACGTCAGCTTCACCGTGCGCAGGGGCGAGATCCTGGGGTTCGCCGGCCTGATGGGCGCCGGCCGGACCGAAGTGGCGCGCGCCGTGTTCGGCGCCGACAAAAAGGATTCGGGCGAGATATGGGTCAAGGGCCGCCGGGTTGAAGTGGGCAGCCCGGCCGACGCGGTCGAGCACGGCATTGGCTACCTGTCGGAAGACCGCAAGCACTTTGGCCTGGCCACCGGCATGGACGTGCAGACCAACATCGTGATGACCAGCCTGCGGCGTTTTCTGAGTTTCGGATTCCTTCTCAAGCCCGCGGCCATACAGGGTGCGGCGGCAAAGCTGATCGCGCAACTGGGCATCAGGACACCGAGCGCGCTGCAGAAGGTGGCGCTGCTGTCGGGCGGCAACCAGCAAAAAATCGTGATCGCCAAATGGCTGGTGCGCGACTGCGACATCCTGTTCTTCGACGAGCCCACGCGCGGCATCGACGTGGGCGCCAAGAGCGAAATCTACAAGCTGCTTAATGCGCTGGCGGCACAGGGGCGCGCGATCGTGATGATCTCCTCGGAACTGCCCGAAGTGCTGCGCCTGAGCCACCGCATCGTGGTGATGTGCGAGGGCCGCGTCACCGGCGAGCTGTCGGCCCGCGATGCCACGCAGGAAAAAATCATGCAACTGGCCACCCGGCGCGAAGCCCCGGCGGCCGCTTCCGGTGCGGTTGCCGCCGCCGCTTTTTAAAAACCACACCGAAACAACCCCACATGACCGTCTCCAAGTTGCTGCAGGGTATTAAAACTGCGGCTTTCAGTAGCAACACCCGTCAAAAGCTGCTGGCGTTTGCCAGCTTGCTGGGGTTGCTCATTTTCTTCAGCATGGCCTCGCCGAGTTTCATGCAGACCGACAACATGGTCGGCATCTTGCAGGCCACCGCGGTCAATGGCGTCCTGGCCATCGCCTGCACCTTTGTCATCATCACCTCGGGCATAGACCTTTCGGTGGGCACCCTGATGACCTTCTGCGCGGTCATGGCCGGTGTGGTGCTGACCTATTGGGGCCTGCCCTTTTACCTGGGGGTGGCGGCGGCGATTTTTTTTGGCGCGCTCTCGGGCTTCATCTCGGGTGTGCTGATCGCCAAGCTGAAGATCCCGCCGTTTATCGCCACGCTGGGCATGATGCTCATGCTCAAGGGCCTGTCGCTGGTCATCACCCATTCCAAGCCGATCTACTTCAACGACACGCCCGAGTTCCCGCTGATTGCCCAGGACTCGCTGATCGGCTACTTCCTGCCCGAGTTGCCCATTCCCAACGCGGTGCTGATCCTCTTCGTGGTGGCGGTGGTGTCCAGCCTGGTCCTGAACAAGACGGTGCTGGGCACCTACACCTTCGCGCTGGGCAGCAACGAAGAGGCGGTGCGTCTGTCGGGCGTGAACGTGGACCGCTGGAAGATCATCGTCTACACCCTGAGCGGCGCGATCTGCGGCATCGCCGGCCTGCTCATCGCCTCGCGCCTGAATTCCGCGCAGCCGGCGCTGGGCCAGGGCTATGAGCTCGATGCGATTGCCGCCGTCGTGATCGGCGGCACCTCGCTCAGTGGAGGGGCCGGCACCATCCTGGGCACCATCATCGGCGCTTTCATCATGAGCGTGCTGACCAACGGGCTTCGCATCATGTCGGTGGCGCAGGAGTGGCAGACCGTGGTGACCGGCCTGATCATCATCGCGGCGGTGTATGCCGACATCCTGCGAAAGCGCAAGTCTTAGCAAGGAGAACCCAAACCCCGCCCCTGTCCACGTTTGATTTTGATATTCATTGCAACACCCCATAACGATACGGAGACAAACATGATTCTGAAACGCACATTCCTGAGCCTCGCGCTGGGCCTCGGCCTGGCCTCCACCCTGAGCACCACGGCGCTGGCCGCCGATGAGATCTACATCCCGATGGTCTCCAAGGGTTTTCAGCACCAGTTCTGGCAGGCCGTCAAATCCGGCGCGGAGCAGGCCGGCAAGGACTACAAGGTCAAGGTGACCTTCGAAGGCCCCGAGAGCGAGAGCATGGTGGACAAGCAGATCGACATGTTCGCGGCGGCGCTGGCCAAAAAGCCGTCGGCCATCGGCTTTGCCGCGCTGGACAGCAAGGCGTCCATCCCGCTGCTGAAAAAAGCCCAGGCCGCCAAGATCCCGGTCATCGCCTTTGACTCGGGCGTGGACAGCGACATCCCGGTGACCACGACCACCACCAACAACGTGGCCGCCGCCGCCCTGGCCGCCGACAAGATGGCCGAGCTGATCGGCAAAAGCGGCGACGTGGCCCTGGTGGTGCACGACCAGACCAGCCGGACCGGCATTGACCGCACCGAAGGCTTTGTCAACCGCATCAAGTCGACCTACCCGAACATCAAGATCGTCAGCGTGCAGTACGGCGGCGGCGACCAGCTCAAATCCACCGAGATCACCAAGTCCATCCTGCAGGCCAACCCCAACCTCAAGGGGATTTTCGGCGCCAACGAAGGCTCGGCCATAGGCGCGCTGAACGGCGCCAGGGAGATGAAGCGCAAGGTGGTGATCATCGGCTACGACTCCGGCAAGCAGCAAAAAGCCGCCATCCTCGACGGCTCCATGGCCGGCGCCATCACCCAGAACCCGGTCGGCATCGGCTACAAGACCGTGGAAGCGGCGGTCAAGGCCCTCAAGGGCGAGAAGCTGCCCAAGGTCATAGACACCGGCTTTTACTACTACGACAAGTCGACCATCAACGATCCCAAGATCGCGGCGGTCCTGTACGACTGATGGTTTGAGCGGCCCCGAGGCGGGCCGCGCACTCCCCGGGCCGCACTTCCTCCAACAGGCAATCTCCCTATGAGCGTTATCCAATCCATGCGTGTCATCGACGTGCGTTTTCCCACGTCGCGGCATCTCGACGGCTCGGATGCGATGAATCCGGACCCGGATTATTCGGCCGCCTATGTGGTGCTCGAGACCGGGCAGCCTGGGCTCGAAGGCCATGGCCTGACCTTCACCATAGGCCGCGGCAATGAAATCTGCTGCGCCGCCATCGAAGCCATGCGCCACCTTGTGGTCGGGCTGGACATGGACTGGGTGACCGAGGACATGGGCCGCTTCTGGCGCCACATCACCTCGGACAGCCAGCTGCGCTGGATAGGCCCGGACAAGGGCGCCATCCACCTGGCGACGGCCGCCGTGGTCAATGCCGTGTGGGACCTGTGGGCCAAGCAGGAGGGCCTGCCCGTGTGGAAGCTGGTGGCCCGCATGAGCCCTGAAGAGATTGTTCGCTTGATCGACTTTCGCTACATCACCGACTGCATCACGCCGGCCGAGGCGCTGGCGCTCTTGAGGCGGCAAGCCGCCGGCAAGGACGAGCGGCTGCGGACGCTGGAGCGCGAAGGCTATGCCTGCTACACCACCTCCGCCGGCTGGCTGGGCTATGACGACGAAAAGCTGCGGCGCCTGGCCCAGGAGGCGGTGGACGCGGGCTTCTCGCATATCAAGCTCAAGGTGGGCCGCGACCTGCAGGACGATATCCGGCGGCTGCGCGTGGCCCGCGAGGTGCTCGGCCCCGACCGCGCGCTGATGATCGACGCGAACCAGGTATGGGACGTGGACCAGGCGATTGAGTGGCTGGGCCAGCTGGGCTTTGCCAAGCCCTGGTTCATCGAGGAGCCGACCAGCCCCGACGACATCGAGGGCCACCGCCGCATCCGCGAGGCGGTCAAGGGCGACATGCAGGTTGCCACCGGCGAGATGTGCCAGAACCGCGTCATGTTCAAGCAGCTCATCATGCGCGGCGCGATTGACGTGGTGCAGATCGACGCCTGCCGGCTGGGCGGGGTCAACGAGGTGCTGGCCGTGATGCTGATGGCCGCCAAACACGGGCTCAAGGTGTGCCCGCATGCCGGCGGCGTCGGCCTGTGTGAGTACGTGCAGCACCTGTCGATGATCGACTACCTCTGCATTGCCGGCACCAAGGAAGGCCGGGTCATCGAATACGTGGATCACCTGCACGAGCATTTTGTGGACCCCTGCGTGATTCGCAACGCCGCCTACATGCCGCCGCAGCGGCCGGGTTATTCGATCGAGATGAAACCCGAATCGCTGGCCCGCTACACCTTCAGGGGCTGATGCCCGCCGCCCCCTTCATTCATTGACCAACCCCCAAGCAACACCCAGGACCGGAGCCCGTTGATGGATTTGCACCTTCAAAACAAGATCGTCATTGTCACCGGCGGGGGCGCCGGAATCGGCGGGGCCATCAGCCTGCAGCTGGCGCGGGAGGGCGCCGTGCCGGTGATCCTCGGCCGCAGCCCCCTGCTGCCGGCGTTTTCCGCGGCCTTGCGCGAGATCGGCGGCCGCCACGGATTTTTCCAGCTGAACCTTGAAGACGAAGCCGCCTGCCGGGCCGCGGTGCAGGCCACCGTGGCCGAATTCGGCGGCATTGACGCGCTGGTCAACAACGCCGGCGTCAACGACAGCGTCGGCCTGGAGGCCGGCCGTGAGGCCTTTGTGAAGTCGCTGGAGTCCAACCTGACGCATTGCTACCTGATGGCCCACCTGTGCCTGGACCAGCTCAAGGCCAGGCGCGGCGCCATCGTCAATATTTCCTCCAAGACGGCGCTCACCGGCCAGGGCAACACCAGCGGCTACGTCGCGGCCAAGGCGGCGCAGCTGGGCCTGACGCGCGAATGGGCCGCCGCGCTGGCGCCGCACGGCGTGCGCGTCAACGCGGTGCTGCCGGCCGAAGTCATGACACCGCTCTATGAAAGCTGGCTCAAGACCTTTGCCGACCCGGCGGCGGCGCTCGCCGACATCACGGCCCGGATTCCCCTGGGCCAGCGCATGACGACCGATCGCGAAATTGCCGACACGGTGGTGTTCCTGCTGTCCGACCGTGCCTCACACACCACCGGCCAGTGGATCCATCCCGATGGCGGTTATGTGCACCTGGACCGCGCTTTGCCCGCGCGCTGACCGCAATGACCCTAGTTTCCCCGCCCGAACCGGGTTCGCTCTGGGCAGCCATGCCGGCGAATGGGCATATCCGGACTTCTTCAACTGACTCAATCCAACCATAGAAAAGAGACAAATCATGAAAACTGCTATCCGTAGTATGTACCTGGGTGTTGCCTGCGCGGCCGTGCTGGCCCCGCAGATGGCCTCGGCCCAATCTACAGTGACCCTGTACGGACGTGTCGTATCAGGCCTGGCCTATATCGACAATGTGTTTACCCCGGGGGCCAATGCCAGCTTCTCCAAAACCATGGTGGCCAGCAACCAGTGGGGCACCAGCATGTGGGGCATGAAGGGCAAGGAAGACCTGGGCGGCGGCCTGGCGGCCAACTTCCTTGTCGAAAGCGGTTTTGAACTTAAAAACGGCTCGACCGGCGGGGCGCTGTTCAATCGCCGCGCCTATGTCGGTCTGTCCAACGACAGCTGGGGCAGCTTCCGCTTCGGCAAGAACCTGTTCATCAGCAACGATGTGTGGGACCTGGACCCGACCGGCCAGCAGTGGGTGGGCAGCGCGACCTTGGTCAGGGGCCGCAACTGGCCCGGGGCCAATAACGTGGTCGAATATTCAACGCCGAATATGGGCGGCTTCAGTGCCACCGCGCAGATATCCCTGGGCGAACAGGCGGGCAACAGCAAGGCCAACCGCGGCGAAGGATTTTCTGTGACCTATGCGAACCAGGACCTGATGCTGCGCGGCATCTATTCCCAGCGCCATGATGCCACCGGCCTCTACACCGATGTTTTCAGCACCTCCAAGGAAACCATCATCGGCGGCACCTACAAGTTCGGCGCGGCCAAACTGTATGCGGCCTATGACTACATCACCGCGCCCAATGCCACCCTCGCCGCCGCGTCCAAGCTCAAGCATGCCTGGGTCGGCGTTCGCTACGATCTGACGCCGGCGATGACGCTGATCGGTTCGGTCTTTCACGTCAAGTCCGACCGTGTGGCCGGCAAGGCCACCCTGGGCATGGTGGGCGTGGACTACAGCATGTCCAAGCGCACGCTGCTGTACGCGTCGTTCGGCAATGTCAGCAACTCCAATGGCGCCAACTTCGGGGTGGACGGGGTCTCGGGCAATCCGGCGGTCAACCAGTCGCAAAGAACCGTTTACGCGGGCATTGCGCATAGCTTTTAAAACGACCTGCGGCTGATTGGCTGGCTGGCGTGTGCCAGCCGCCCAGCCGTCTTGCTCAATTCAATCGCTAGAGCGGCTTGCGCAGGCGCCACCTGCGCAAGCCGTTGTTTTTTTCGCCCTTTTTTTCTCCAGGCTGCGCGAGCGATTCGGTTGCCGGGCCTGCCGCGCTGCCGGCATCCTGCGCAGCCCTGGGCGACAATCAGCGCCGTGCTCAGTATTCTTTTTGTCACTTTCCCCTTTTTCGCCCTGGTGCTGTGCGGCTATCTTGCCGCGCGCCGCGGCCTGCTTCCGCAGCTGGCCATTCCCGGCCTCAACACCTTTGTGCTGTATTTCGCGCTGCCCTGCATGCTTTACCGCTTCGGCGCCGGCACGCCGGTGGCGCAGCTGCTGGACGCCAGCCTGGTGGCCGTCTACCTGCTGTGCGCGCTGCTGATCGTGGCTTTCACCGTGATGTTCACGCGCAAGGGGCGCATCGCCTGGAACGACGCCTCCTTCGGCGCGCTGGTCGCGGCCTTTCCCAACACCGGCTTCATGGGCGTGCCGCTGCTGGTGGCGTTGCTGGGCGCGCAGGCCGCCGGCCCGGCCATCGTCACCATCCTGGTCGACCTGCTGGTCACGAGTTCGCTGTGCATCGCGCTGTCGCGGCTGGATTCGGCCGACATCCACGGCGCCGAGGTCGCCGCGCAGAACGCACTCAAGGGCGTGGCCCTCAACCCCATGCCCTGGGCCATCGTGCTGGGTGCGCTGTCGTCCGGTTTGGGCCTGGCCCTGCCCGGGCCGGTGATGCAGACCGTGGGACTGCTGGCCGACGCGGCCTCGCCGGTGGCGCTGTTCACCATAGGCGCGGTGCTGGCCCGCTCGCAGATGAACAGCACGCAGGCCACGCCGCTCAGGGACTATGTGCCGGTGGCCCTGGTCAAGCTGGTGTTGCACCCGCTGCTGGTGGGCGCGGTGGGGCTGGGCGCCATCGCGCTGGGCGTGCCGCTGCAGCGCTCCGCCCTCGTCGTGATCGTGCTGGTGGCGGCCCTGCCCAGCGCCAGCAATGTCGCGCTGCTGGCCGAGCGCTTCGGCGCCGACAACGGCCGCATCGCGCGCATCATCCTGCTGTCCACCGTGCTGGCCTTCTTCAGTTTCTCCGCGGCCGTGGCCCTGCTGACCTGAGCGCCGCACGTCGGTTTCCCGGCGCTGTTACAAAAAAGCCGAAAAAAAGACGCCGCCATATTGTCGATTTGCCCGCCGGCCGTTCGTCGTACCGGTAGAGCGGCATTTTTGCCGGGGCTGTCCCGGCAAGCGCTCCCAACCCAAAGGAGTCCGATATGAAATTCATGGTCCTCGTCAAAGCCGACAAACACAGCGAAGCCGGCGAAATGCCCAGCGAACAACTGCTGGCCGACATGGGCAAGTTCAACGAATCGCTGGTCAAGGCCGGCGTCATGCTGGCGGGTGAGGGCCTGCACCCCAGTTCCAAGGGCGCGCGCGTCAAGTTTTCCGGCGGCAAGCGCACCGTGGTCGATGGGCCTTTCCCCGAAACCAAGGAGCTGGTGGCCGGTTTCTGGATGCTGCAGGTCTCGTCGAAAGAAGAGGCGATTGAGTGGGTCAAGCGCGCCCCCTTTCCGCCGGAGAGCGAAGCCGAAATCGAGGTCCGCCAGGTGTTCTCGGCCGAAGACTTCGGCGCCGAGTTCACGCCCGAGTTGCGCGAGGCCGAGGAGCGCCTGCGCCGCCAGGTCGAGGCGCAGCGCTGAAACGCGCGGGTCTTGCGTTTGAGGTAAAAACCGGGGGGACGGCAGCAAGGTGCAGCCACCCCGAGGAGACCCTGAGCATGCAATTCATGATCCTGCGCAAAGCCGATGCCGCGACCGAAGCCGGCGAACTGCCCAGCCCCGCGCTGCTGGCCGCCATGGGCGCCTACAACGAAGAACTGGCCAAAGCCGGCATGCTGCTGGGCGGCGAAGGGCTGCAGCCCAGTTCCAAGGGCGCGCGCATCCGCTTTTCGGGTGGCAAACCCACGGTGACCGACGGCCCCTTCACCGAGTCCAAGGAGTTGATCGCCGGCTTCACCATGGTGGAAGCCGCCTCGCGCGAGGAAGTCATCGAATGGCTCAAACGCTGGCCGCAGGAAGACGCCGACGGCAACAGCTCGCTGGAAATCCGCGAGGGCGGCTGCCCCGGCGGCCTGCGTGGTGTCAGCGGCGAAGGCGCGCCGGCCCTGCCCGAAGGCTTTCGCCGCTTCATGATTTTGCTCAAGGCCAACGACAGGGCCGAAGCCGGTACCGTGCCCGACAGCCAGTGGCTGGGGCGCATGGCCCAACACAATGACGATGCGGTCAAGGCCGGCGTGCTGCTCATGGGCGAGGGCCTCAAGCCCAGCGCCAGCGCCTCCCGCCTTAAATTCACCCGGGGTAAACCAAGCGTGATGGACGGGCCTTTTGCCGAAGCCAAGGAATTGCTGGCCGGCTTCTGGATCATCCAGGCGCGCTCGCTGCAAGCCGCGGTGGACTGGGCCCTGGGCTACCCGTTTCCGTTCAGCGACACCGAAGAGGTCGAGGTCGAAATCCGGCTGCTCTATGAAGCCGCCGACTTCGGTATGGCCTGAGCTTCAGGGCCGCGGCCAAAAATTTTTGAAATTTTTTTGGTCGGGCGTGTCGATTTCGCGTTTTCCGTTCGTCGTAGCGGTGAGCAGACGTTTTTTTGCGGGCCGAACCGGCCCCTTGAACCCGGCGCTCGCCTATTCATGAAGTGAACGAACACCAAAAAAGGGGATTTTTATGTTCAAGACCATTGCCATCATTGCCGCCGTCCTGGTGCTGCTTTTTGTCGTGACCGTGCTGGTGCTGGCCTCCGGCAAGCCCGACACCTTCCGCGTCCAGCGCCAGGCCAGCATCCAGGCGCCGCCCGAAAAAATCTTTCCGCTGATCAACGACTACAAAAACTGGGGCGCCTGGTCGCCCTGGGAGAAGAAAGACCCGGCCATGAAGCGCAGCTTCAGCGGCCCGGCCGCCGGCAAGGGCGCGGCCTATGCCTGGGACAGCAAGGAGGTCGGCGTGGGCGACATGCTGATCACCGAGTCCCAGCCGTCCTCCCTCGTCAAGATAGACCTCAACTTCAGCAAGCCCTTCGAGGCCCACAACAAGGTGGTGTTCAGCATCCAGCCGCAGGCCGGCGGCAGCAGCACCGTGAGCTGGGAGATGGCCGGCCCCGCGCCCCTGCTGTCCAAGGTCATGCAGGTCTTCTTCAGCATGGACAAGATGGTGGGCAAGGACTTTGAAGCCGGCCTGGCCGACCTGAAGGCCGCCGCGGAAAAGCAGGGCTGACCCCCCACCCCCTACCCAAGGAGTCTTCAAATGCGATTCATGATGCTGATGATCCCCAAAGGCTATGAAAGCGCCGCCGCCGGCACCCTGCCCAGTGCCGACGCCGTGGCCGCCATGATGAAATACAACGAGGAGTTGCAAAAAGCCGGCGTGCTGCTTTCGCTCGAAGGCCTGCACCCGCCCTCTATGGGCGCGCGCGTGAGCTTCCCGGGCGGCAAGCCGCGCGTGGTTGACGGCCCGTTTGCCGAAGCCCGCGAGGTGCTGGGCGGCTTCTGGATGATCAATGTGGCTTCGCGCGCCGAAGCCATCGCGTGGGCTTCGCGCTGCCCAGGCGGTGAAAACGAGGTCATCGAAGTGCGCCAGGTGCAGGAGATGAGCGACTTCCCGCCCGACGTGCAGGAGGCCGCTGCCGGCTTCACCGAGATGCAGCAGGCGCCGAGCGGAAAAAACAAGGGCGCCTGAGGCTGCATGGCATCCCATGAAACCCACCGCGCCATCGACGCCGTCTGGCGCATCGAGTCGGCCAAGGTCATCGCCAAGGTCGCGCGCATGGTGCAGGAGGTGGGCCTGGCCGAAGAGATCGCGCAGGACGCCCTGGTCACGGCGCTTGAGCGCTGGCCCCAGACGGGCGTGCCGGACAACCCGGGCGCCTGGCTCATGGCCGTCGCCAAGCACCGCGCCATCGATTACCTGCGGCGGCGCAAGCTGCTCGCGCTCAAGCATGAAGAGCTGGGCCGCGAACTCGAGATGGAGCAGGACATGGCTTTTGCCGACGTAGACGAGCCCGGCTCCGGCGACGACGGCGCGGACGACTACGGCGACGACCTGCTGCGGCTGATCTTCACGGCCTGCCACCCGGTGCTGTCCACCGAGGCGCGCATCGCGCTCACGCTGCGGCTGCTGGGCGGCCTGAGCACCGACGAGATCGCGCGCGCCTTCCTGGTGCCCGAGCCCACCGTGGCCCAGCGCATCGTGCGCGCCAAGCGCACCCTGGCCGAGGCGCGCGTGCCTTTTGAGGTGCCCGGCCCCGAAGAGCGCAACGCGCGGCTGGCCTCGGTGCTGGAGGTCATCTACCTGATCTTCAACGAAGGCTATTCGGCCACCTCGGGCGGCGACTGGATGCGGCCCGCGCTCTGCGACGAGGCCTTGCGGTTGGGGCGCGTGCTGGCCGAACTCGCCACGCAGGAACCCGAAGTGCACGGCCTGGTCGCCCTCATGGAAATCCAGGCCTCGCGTGCCAAGGCGCGCACCGGGCCTTCGGGCGAACCGATTCTGTTGCTGGACCAGAACCGCGCGCGCTGGGACCACATCCTGATACGCCGCGGCCTGGCCGCATTGGCGCGCGCCGAGGCCCTGGGCGGTGCGCTGGGGCCGTATGCGCTGCAGGCCGCGATCGCCGCCTGCCATGCGCGCGCGCCCACCGGCGCCGACACCGACTGGCAACGCATCGCCGCGCTGTATGACGCGCTGGCGCAGCTCGCGCCCTCGCCGGTGGTGGAACTGAATCGCGCCGTGGCGCTGGCCATGGCCTTCGGCCCGGCCACGGGGCTGGAGGTGGCCGATGCGCTGCTGGCCGAGCCCTTGATGAAAAACTACCACCTGCTGCCCAGCGTGCGCGGCGACTTTTTGTTCAAGCTGGGCCGCTTTGACGAAGCCCATGCCGAGTTCGAACGCGCCGCCTCGCTGACACGCAACCTGCGTGAACGCGAGTTGCTGCTGGCGCGCGCCGCGGCCTGCGAGCCGGGCGCCAGGCCACGCCTGTCCTGAAACGCTTCAGCCCGCGGGCTTGCGCCCGCCCAGCATGCAGGCAATCGCCGCCAGCTGCAGCAACACCGTCGCGCCGAAGTACAGACCTGTGCCCACACCCAGGTGCGCCGGGGCTCCGCTGCCGCTGACCAGCAGCAAGGCAAACGTCGCCGGCGCCAGCGCCCAGAGGCCCTGCGACATGGCGACGATCAGCGCCACCACACGCGCCACGTCTTCCTTGACGAACTCCACTTGCGCGACCAGCGGCGGCAGCGAGGTCGCGTTGCCAATGCCGACGCCAAACAGCACCACGCCCAGCAGGATCAGCGCGCTTTGCTGTTCCGCCGCGCAGGCCAAGGCCAGCGAGCCGGCAATCTGCACCGCATAACTCACACTCGCGACCAGCCGGCGCTCGGCGCCGGCCGGCATGCATTTGGCGACCACGGTGCGCCCGCCAATGGCGCAGGCCGTCGCCAGCGCCATCGCCAGGCCCGCGCCCCGGGTTCCCAGCGCGAAGACCAGCAGCGAATACAAATGCGTGATCAGGCCGGCCTGCGCGAACAGGCTCAGCGCCATGGCGGCGGCCAGCGTGCGAAAGCCGCAGTCGCGCCACAGCAGCCGGCCCGGCAGCGGCCTGGCATGAACCGAGGTCAGGCTGGGCGAAGGCGCACCCGGCGCATCGCCGTCGGGCCGCTGGCCCAGGTGCTCGGGTGTCTGCGCCACCACAAAAAAGCTGAGGCCCAGCACCACGGTCAGCATGCTGGCACCCACCAGCACGCTGGCGGCGGTAAAGCCCATCGCTCCAATCAG
>Ga0102587_1001344_pt1 | contig 18604 bp, 20 predicted proteins | sample AraplaF_Col_mTSA_FD_76853 | JGI IMG/M metagenome (GOLD analysis project Ga0102587, IMG submission 76853) | Arabidopsis root microbial communities from the University of North Carolina, USA - plate scrape MF_Col_mTSA (SPADES assembly) (version 2) | ecosystem: Host-associated > Plants > Roots >... | reverse complement strand
GTTCTTGTCGGTTCGTAAAGGCGCTAGTTTAGCGCATTGTGGTGGCGCATAAAAAAAGACCCGGCAAGTGCCGGGTCCTTTCAGGTGCCAGTGCTGCTGCTTATGCTTTGCGGCGGCGCATCGTGGCCAGTGCTGCCAGGCCCAGGCCGGTCAGCAGCAGGCTGGTTGGTACCGGCACTTGGTTGTCGTCGGCCGGCACCGGCATGTTGGCCAGCAGGTCTAGACGCAGGCTGTCAACGTTGAACTGGCCGCGGACGCCAAAGATCGACAGGCTCAGGATGCCGTCGTTGATGATGTCGCTGAGTGCTTTGTTGTCCAGGTCCAGGGTGACGCTCAGGTCTCCACTATAGGAACGGTAGTAATCGTCGGCGGTGGTTTCGTAGATGTTCCAGCCCCAACGTGCGCTGCCGGACCTGCCGTCCTCGCTTGTCGAGGGACGCTCATAGCGTTGCTGCAAACCGGTGGTGTCGCTGTCGCTCGAGTCGCCAACGGTCACCTTCATGGTGTCGCTGATATTGTCGTAGTGAAACGAGCTGCCGGTCCTGGTGTAGACATTGTCGATTACGCTGCAAACGCCATGGTTGCAGGCCCCCGCATTGAAATGTGAGCGGGTACCGGTGAATTTGTAGTTGCCAAAGGCGTCGATCTGGGTTTGGTAAACAGCATCCGAGTGGCCGAATACAGTCAACTGCCCCAGCGAGATCGAGTTGCTGCTCAGGCTGTTGCCAGCCAACAGGTCGTTCACATTGATCTCGAAAGTCTTGCCGGTACCGGAAACCAGAAGGTCGCCTGCGGCAACGTTCTTGGTCAGGGACATTGGAAGAGCATGTACGTTAGCAGCGCAGACCAATGCGGCGATACCTGCCAGAAACTTTTTGCTTACCATTCTTCTTCTCCTGTGGTGGAACGAGAAGTTAAGCAACTATCGTGCCTGAATGCCAACAAGTTTATCCAGGTCATTGATTCTTATGGGGTAAGTTTTATTGAGGGAAAGAAAATCGACTTATCAGAGAGGTAACGATGTAAAGTTTTCCGACACTCAACTCGCCTTTCTGTTGGTTAACCAGCCCTCCAACATGTAGATCGCCAAAGCACTCCAGATGAACAGGAAGCCTACCAGTTTGGTCGAGGAAAACGCTTCGTGGAAGACCCACACGCCAAGCAGCATTTGCAGCGAAGGCGACATGTATTGCAGCATGCCCAGCACCGACATTGGAATGCGGCGCGCGCCGGCCGCAAACAGCAGCAGCGGGATCGCAGTGGTCGGTCCGGCGGCAGCCAGCAGCCAGCGCGTGCTGTCCGATTCCGCATTCAGGAACACGCTCTGGCCGTGGACCACCAGCCAGCCAAGGTAAGCCACCGCCAGCGGAAACAGGATCAGGGTTTCAAAGGACAGTCCTTCCAGGGCTGCCAGCGCCGCAGTCTTGCGCAATAGGCCGTAGGCGCCAAAGCTCAGGGCCAGCACCAGGGCGATATACGGGATTTGGCCAGCCTGCCAAGTCAGCCAGGCCACGCCCGTGGCGGCAACGGCGATCGCAATCCACTGCCCGCGACGCAGCTTTTCCTTCAGCACCAGCATGCCCAGCAGCACATTCACCAGGGGATTGATGAAGTAGCCCAGGCTGGCATCCACCACGTGGCCGTTATTGACCGCCCAGATGTACACAAACCAGTTCGCGCTCAGCAGGAAGGCGCTGGCCAGGAAGCTGCCGACCACTTTGGGCTGGCGCAACACTTGGGGCAGCCACTTCCATTGGCGGCGCACGGCCAGGACCAGCATCAGGAACAGTAGAGACCAGGCCATGCGGTGCGCCAGGATTTCGGACGCCGGCACATCTTTAATTGCGTGAAAATACAGCGGGAACAGGCCCCAGGACAGGAAAGCGCCTGCGGCGTACAGCATGCCGGTATTCATGAGAGCGATGATTTTCTTGGAGTAAAGGTGGAAAATAGCACATCCGCCAAGTTTTCACCGGCGGCTGAAAAACTTGCAAAAGGCTTTTAGTTGGCCTATTGTGCGATGCACCAAAACCAATTTTGGGTGAAATCTTGTCACAACATAAGAAAAGCAGCGTAGCTGCACTGACGCTGGCCGCGATTGGCATCGTCTACGGCGATATCGGCACCAGCCCCCTCTATACCCTCAAAACTGTCTTCGATCCCACCCACGGACTGGCACTCAACCAAGCCAACCTGCTGGGCATCATTTCCCTGATCTTCTGGAGCCTCACCCTGATCGTGTCGCTGAAGTACGTCAGCCTGGTGCTGCGTGCCGACAACCGCGGCGAGGGCGGGATCATGGCCCTGATGGCGCTGGCGCTGAATTCCGTGCACAAGGCTGCGCCGAAAGCGCACTTCCCGCTGCTGTTGATTGGTACCTTTGGCGCCACCATGTTCTATGGCGACTCCGTCATCACGCCGGCCATTTCGGTGCTGGGCGCAATCGAGGGCCTGGAAGTTGCCGCACCGGGCCTCGCGCAATATGTGGTGCCGCTGACGATTGTCGTGCTGGTCACCCTGTATTCGGTGCAGCGCCATGGCACGGCCGGTATTGGCCGCTTCTTCGGGCCGATCATGACGATCTGGTTCGGCGTGCTGGCCGCCATGGGTGTCGTGAATATCGTCGAAACCCCGGCCATCCTCTCCGCGCTGAATCCTTACCATGCCGCGATTTTCATGCGCGACAATGGCTTCATCGCCTTCGTGGCGCTGGGTGCGGTGGTGCTGGCGATTACTGGCGCTGAAGCGCTTTACGCCGACATGGGCCACTTCGGCAAGAAGCCGATTCGCATGGCCTGGTTCTGGGTCTGCTTCCCTTCGCTGATCTTGAACTACCTGGGGCAGGGCGCGCTGCTGATCCGCAATCCGGACGCTATTGCCAACCCGTTCTTCAACCAGCTCGGCGCATGGAGCGTGTACCCGCTGGTGGTGCTGTCGACGGCAGCCGCCGTGATTGCTTCGCAGGCCACGATTTCCGGATCGTTCTCGATGACCAAGCAGGCGATTGCGCTCGGCATGCTACCGCGCATGCGCGTGCAGCATACTTCGGCCAGCGAAATCGGCCAGATCTATATTCCGGTCGTGAACTGGCTGCAGCTGATCGTCGTGCTGATTGCAGTGATCAGCTTCAAGAGCTCGGACAACCTGGCCAGCGCCTACGGTATCGCGGTGACCGCGACCATGTTCGCCACCACGATCCTCACCTTCTTCGTGATCCGCTACCGCTGGCACCTGCCGCTGGTGCTTTGCTTCGCGGCGACTGGCTTCTTCATCATCATGGACGTGATGCTGTTCTCGTCCTCCGCACTGAAGCTGTTCCACGGCGGCTGGTTCCCGCTGCTGCTTGGTACCGCGCTGTTCACCACCATGCTGACCTGGCGCACCGGCCGTGAACTGGTCTTCAAAAACCTGGAAAAGCACGCGATCCCGCTGGAAGACTTCCTGAACTCCCTGTTCATGGCTCCGCCAACCCGCGTGCCGGGTACCGCAGTGTTCCTGCGCGGCGAAAGCGATGGCGTGCCGCACGCGCTGCTGCATAACCTGTCGCACAACAAGGTGCTGCATGAGCGCGTGGTGTTCTTTACTGTGCACATCGTCGAAGAACCTTATGTGCCGCCGGCGGAACAGGTGCGCGTCACCGCCCTGGGCCACGAGTGCTACCAGCTCAATATCAATTACGGCTTCAAGGACGAGCCGGACGTGCCGGCCATCATGGCCCTGTGCGAAGAAAAAGGCCTGAAGTTCGAGATGATGGAAACTTCCTTCTTCATCGCCCGCCAGACCGTGATCTCGTCGCCGGGCGCCGGCATGGCGCCTTGGCGCGAGCACCTGTTCGTGGCCATGTCGCGCAATGCACGCGCAGCGGCGGACTACTACCAGATCCCGCCTAACCGCGTCATCGAGCTTGGCACGCAAGTGGAAATTTAATTTGTAACGGATCTTGCCTCATATGGAGGGGGGATTAACGGTCTGCTAAACTGCTGCTCCGTTACCCTCCTTTAACGAATAGGCAAGATTGAAATGAAGAACTCGATGTTCAAGGCAATCGCCACCCTGGCTTGCGCCGCGGCCCTGACAGCATGCGGTGGTGGTGCCAAAAATAACGACACCACGCCGTTGCCGCCGCAGCCTGCTTACGCGGTCGTTGTGGACAACGAGCCTGGTGGCAGCAGTGCCCCGGTAGTCGCTACCGGCGACCTGGTCACCTTCAGCTACACCGGCTGGCTCTACGACGAAACCAAGACCGATAAGAAGGGCGCTCAGTTCGAGACTTCCGTCGTCGATTCCGTAGATAAGCCGCTTACCATGACGGTCGGTGTCGGTACCCGTATCGCGGGCTGGGACAAGGCCTTGACCGGCATGCAAGCAGGCGGCTCGCGCCTCGTTATCATCCCGTCGAACATGGCCTTTGGCCCGGTGGACATCAAAGACTCGACTGGCAAGGTAATCGTCCCTGCCAACACCTCCGTCGTATACGAGCTGAAGGTACACAGCTTCAACACCTTGCCTTCGCCGATTCCGCCTCAGCCGGCATTTACCAAGACCGATCTCGTGACCGGCACGGGCGCGGCAGCTGCTGCGAAGAACCTGGTGACCATCCGATACACCGGCTGGCTTTATGACAACACCAAGGCGGACAACAAAGGCGCAGAGTTCTTTGACGCTTACAGTGGCCAGGCTTTCTCCTTCCTGCTGGGTGTGGATAGCCGCATCGCTGGCTGGGACCAGGGCATCGTTGGCATGCAGGTAGGCGGCAAGCGCCGGCTGCTGATTCCGGCCAGCATGGCATGGGCCCAGTTTGGTCTCAAGGACGACGCGACCGGACTCTACCGCGTGCCGCCAAGCACGGCCGTCGTGTATGAAATCGAGGTGACCGCGATCAACGCTACGCCGCCGGCACAATCCACGCAGCCTGCATTCCAGAAGATCGATGTTGCTGCCGGTACGGGCACCCTGGTGGCCGCGACAGGCAACACGCTGACCGTGCATTACTCCGGCTACCTGTACGACGACAGCGTAACGGACAAGCGCGGCCTGCGTTTCGATACTTCGCGCACTACCGGCGTCCCGTTGTCCGTCAAGCTGGGTACCAACGCCGTCATCCAGGGTTGGGAGCAGGGCTTGCTCGGCATGAAGGTGGGCGGCAAGCGCACCCTGATCATCCCGGCAGACCTGGCTTATGGCTCCACGGCCAAGACCAATATTCCAGCGAACTCGCCACTGATCTTCGATGTTGAAGTGACTTCCATTACCCAGTAAGCGTTGGGGGAAAAAGAAAACGGCCTTCGGGCCGTTTTTTTTTTTGCTTAGCGCAGCATTTCCAAGTGCGGAATCCCATCCTCGTCATAGGGGGCGCCAACGGCCTTGAAGCCGAAGCTGCCGTAAAACTTTTCCAGTTGCGCCTGGGCGCCGATGCGGATGCGGTGGCCGGGGTGCAGCGCTTCCGCGTTGCGGATTCCTTCGGCGATCAACTGGCGGCCCGCACCGCTACCGCGCGCGGCCTGTGTGGTCAGCACACGGCCCAGCGACATCTCGGGATATTTGAGGCCCGGCGCTATGCAGCGCAGATAGGCTGCAAGTGAGCGCTTGCCTTCAACGGTCTGCCAGCCGAGCAGGTGATGGGCGGCTTCATCGTAGCCGTCCATATCGGAATAAAAACACTGCTGTTCGATCACGAAGACTTCCTGTCGCTGTCGCAGCATTTCGTACAGGTCTGCGTTGGGGATGCTGTTGAAGTCCAGCCACTGCCATTCAATCATTGGTCGCCTCGCTTGCTAGGAGGCGACCATTTTATGCCAGCTTAGTATTCGACGCGGAGTTCGCCGTTACGGATGGCAGCGGCCAGTTCGGCCTTCACTTCAGCGCGGGTTTTGCCGCGGGTCGGAGAGGCAAAGTCCAGCGGATACAGCTCGCCGCTGAAGACTTCGCCACGGCGGATGGCGGCGATGGTCTCAGCCTTCACTTCCGCACGGGTTTTGGTCGATACAAAGCTGGTGTCGGCCTGGTAGCCTTCGCCGCTGTTGGTGTCGGACGGTGCTGCCTGGGTGGTAGCGGAGAGGGCCAGGGCGGCGGTAGCGATGATGGTTGCAATTGCTTTCATGATGTTTCTCCTTTTTTGGGGAGGCCCGGCTGCCTCGGCTGCCGAGCCCTTGATTGCTTATACGATAGTCAGGGTGACGTCGATGTTGCCGCGTGTCGCGTTCGAGTACGGGCAAACGATGTGGGCGGCGTTCACCAGTTTTTCTGCAGTGGCGCGATCAACGCCTGGCAGGGAGATCTTCAACTCCACTTCGATGCCGAAGCCGGTTTCGATCGGGCCGATGCCGACAGTAGCGTTGATCGAAGCGTCAGCCGGTACGGCGATCTTGTCGCGGCCGCCAACGAACTTCAGGGCGCCAATGAAGCAGGCCGAATAGCCGGCTGCGAACAACTGCTCCGGATTGGTGCCGAACGCGCCGTTGCCGCCCAGTTCTTTTGGAGTGGTCAGCTTGACGTCCAGAGCGCCGTCGCTGGAGACGGATTTGCCTTCGCGGCCGCCGGTGGAAGTTGCGTTTGCGCGGTACAGGATGTTGGAGATCTTTGCCATGATGTTTTTTCCTTTTCGTGAGTAGTGAGCGATTAACTAGCGTGCTATTTGTTTCCAGTTTCCGGGGCGTTGTTTGCTGCCCATGTCCACACTATATATAGTGTGCGATTTAATTGCAAGCTATTTTTAAAGAATTTTTCGCTCACTTTGAACTCACTCGGTTTGAGCCAGCAGTTGCTGGATCCGCGCTTCGGTTTGCTCGTACTGCCCTTCACCGAAGTGGGTGTACACCACCTGGCCCTTCTTGTTGACTAAATAGAAAGCTGGCCAATAACGGTTGTTGTACGCATTCCAGGTGGCATAGCGATTGTCCTGGGCCACGGGATAGCGTATGTCGAATCGCTTCAAAGCGGTGCGCACATTCTCGGTCTTGCGCTCGAAAGCGTACTCCGGCGTATGGACGCCGACCACGACCAAGCCCTTGTCTTTGTACTTGTCGTGCCATTGCACGACGTGCGACAGGGTGTTGATACAGTTTATGCAGTCATAGGTCCAGAAATCAACCAGTATCACCTTGCCACGCAGTTGTTTCATGGTCAGCGGTTCGCTGTTCAGCCATTGGGTAATGCCGCTGAACTCGGGCGCTTCAAACGGGGCGGTTGCGGCACTGGCGCCGGCGCTGGCGCCAACCAGGGTGGCTGCGGCAGCCAGGAATTTCAGGTAGTTCTTCATCATCACAGTCCTTTCAGGGTTGGGAGGTGTTGGGCGGCCCACGAATAGGCCAGGGTGTCGTATTGCAGGTAGATCGCGATGGCGGTGGCTATCACCAACACGCCGAATACTTGCTGCAGGCGCTCGGCGTGGCGGGCCACGGAACGCACGCGCTGGGTGGCGTATTGGCCGCCATAAATAATCCCGAGCATGGGCACGGCAGCACCGATGGCGTACAGGGTGAGCAGCAGGGCTGACCACGCCGGGTCCTGTGCCTTCACCACCAGTACCAGGATCGAGGCCAGTACGGGGCCGGCGCATGGGGTCCAGACCGCGCCCAGCGACACGCCGAGCAGGAAAGCGCCACCGTTGCTGCCGTCATCGGCACGCGGTGCCGCGCTGGCGCTGCGGTTTGGCAGGCGGGCCAGCAGCCACTCATACGGCGCCGGCCACAGGCGGAACAGGCCGGACAGCGCGAGCAGGGCGATGGCGGTATTGCGCAGCACCTCCTGCGCCACTTCAATGGTGGCCGACACCACGCCCAGCAGCATCGCGAAGCTGGCAAAGCTCAGGATAAAGCCGGCCACGATGAACAGCGGGCGGCGGCGGTTGCGCTGGTTGACGCCGGAGCCCAGCAGGATGGGCAGCATGGGCAGCACGCAGGGCGAGGCGACTGTCAGCAGGCCGGCCAGGAAGGCCAGCGGAGTGTCGAGTGGGTTGGTCATGGTCGGCTCCGTGTTTTGGAATGACTCCATTGGACCGCGCCCAGGTATCCGCCATATTTCGCCGCACCCCCGCCTGTGCAATGTTTTGTGTACCTTTCACGCCCGTACACACTGGGATACAAATCTGTGCCAGGCATTGGGTATCATGGCTTCATGGAAAACCAAGACCACATCCTGATCGTTGACGACGACCGCGATATCCGCGAGTTGATCGGCGCCTATTTACAGAAAAACGGCCTACGCACCTCGCTGGCAGCCAACGGCCGCCAGATGCGCGCCGTGATCGAAGAAGACACGCCGGACCTGGTCGTGCTGGACCTGATGCTGCCCGGCGAAGACGGGCTGGCGTTGTGCCGCGACCTGCGCGCCGGCAAGCACAAGGCCATACCGGTGCTGATGCTGACCGCGCGCAACGACGAAACCGACCGCATCATCGGCCTGGAAATGGGCGCCGACGATTACCTGCCCAAGCCCTTCGCCGTGCGCGAACTGCTGGCGCGCATCAATGCCGTGCTGCGCCGCACGCGCATGCTGCCGCCGAATATGCAGGTCAACGAATCGGTGCCGATGCTGGCCTTCGGCGACTGGCGCCTGGACACCGTGGCGCGCCACCTGCTCGATGCGGACGGCACCCAGGTCGCGCTGAGCGGCGCCGAATACCGCCTGCTGCGCGTGTTCCTCGACCATCCGCAGCGCGTGCTGACGCGCGACCAGTTGCTGAACCTGACCCAGGGACGCAATGCCGACCAGTTCGACCGCTCGATCGACCTGCTGGTGAGCCGCGTGCGCCAGCGCCTGCGCGACACGGCACGCGAGCCGCGCTACATCAAGACCCTGCGCAGCGAAGGCTATGTATTTTCGGCCGCTGTAACGCTGGCTGCAGGAGAGCCGTGATGCGCCTGCATTGGCCACGTTCGCTGTTCGCGCGCCTCGCCTTGCTGTTGTGCCTCGGCGTGGCAGTAGCGCAGGGCTTGTCGTTCTGGCTCACCATGCGTGAGCGGAACGAAGCGACCACCAATATGATGATGGGCTACATCGAACGCGAGGTCACCACCTCGGTGGCCCTGCTCGACGCCTTGCCTGCCGCGCAACGTGCAGAGTGGCTGCCGCGCCTGGCGCGCCGCAGCTACGAATTCAGGCTGGAGGAGTGTGACGAATCGCTGCCCCACCTGGACGTGCTGGAAGCTAACGCAGTGCGCTCGTTCGAAGAAGGCGTTGGCAAGCAATACAAGCTGACGGTGCATCAGATTATCGGTGAACACGAACGTTATCAGGTGCACCTGCGATTGAGCGACGGCATGCCGCTGACGATCGACTTCCGCCCCATGCGCAACGTGCCGATGTCGCCCTGGTTTGGCGCCCTGATGGTGGCGCAGCTCGCGGTGTTTGCCCTGTGCTGCTGGCTGGCGGTGCGCCTGGCGACGCGGCCGCTGCAGCAGCTGGCGCTGGCTGCCGATGCGCTTGGGCCGGACATGCAGGGCGCCCACCTGCCGGAAAGCGGTCCATCTGAAGTGGCGCGTGCAGCGCGCGCTTTCAACGCCATGCAGCAACGCATTGCCGGCTATATGGCGGAGCGCATCCAGATCCTTGCCTCGATTTCGCATGACTTGCAGACGCCGATAACGCGCATGCGCTTGCGGGTCGACATGATGGACGACGAAGCGCAGCAGGCGAAGCTGCGGCAGGACTTGCAGGCCATGGAGCAACTGGTGAAGGAAGGCGTTGCCTATGCGCGCACCCTGCACGGCACTTCGGAGGCGGCGACGCGCATCGACCCTGACGCGCTGCTCGACAGCATGGTGCATGACTACACCGATGCTGGGCAGGACGTTACGCTGCATGGCGCGGTGGGCCGCGCAATGGAACTGCGGCCGCAGGCGCTGCGGCGCGTGTTGGGCAACCTGATCGACAATGCGCTGAAATTTGGCGGGAGCGCGGAAGTGCATGTGGCGCCGGATGCGGCGCGCGGAAACGGCATCGTGGTCCAGGTGCTGGACCGCGGCCCGGGCATCCCGGCGGAATCGCTGCAAGCGGTCTTCGAGCCCTTCGTGAGGCTGGAGTCCTCACGCAGCCGCGAAACCGGCGGCACGGGCCTGGGCCTGGCAATTGCTCGCCAGCTGGCCACAGCGATGGGCGGCGCATTGACGCTGCACCAGCGCGAAGGCGGGGGCCTGGAAGCGCGGCTGGCGCTGCCCGGCTAAGCTCAGACCATCGCGCAGTCGAAGCCTTCCAGCACGTTGACGATATTGATGCCCAGCTCGCGCCGGATCGTCCCGCCTTCCAGCTGGAAGGTGGTAGGAAAGCCGAGCCAGGCCAGGCGCTCGCCCAGGCGCAGGAAATCGGCCGATGTGAGCCCGAAGCCGCCATGCTGCTCGCCCTGGAAGATATTGCCGCCCAGTGCCACGATCAGCGCCTCCGGCCGGTACATCGACAGGCGCACGCAAGCCCTTTCCAGCGCAGCGAACCAGCCCTGCGAGCTGGAACCCGGCGCCAGCGGGATGTTGACGTTGTAGCCAAGACCGGCGCCCGAACCTGTTTCGTCGGCATGGCCGCAAAAGTAGGGAAATACATGGCGCGGGTCGGCATGGATCGACAGGCAAAGCACTTCGGAGCGCTGGTAAAAAATACCCTGTGCCCCATTGCCGTGCTGGTAGTCGAGGTCGAGGATGGCAACCTTGGCCATCCCGTCATCCAGCAGGTGCTGGGCGGCCAGCGCGGCATTATTCAGGTAGCTGTAGCCGCCGCAAAAATCGGCGCCCGCGTGGTGGCCTTGCGGTTGCGTCAACACAAAGGTACCTCGTTCGCCGACGCGCAAGGCATGCGCCGCATTGACCGCGCAGTCGGCGCCGCCTTTGGCCGCGCTCCAGGTACCGGCACCGATGCCGGTGACGGTATCCATCGAATACAGGCCAAGCCGGGCACGGAAATCTTCCGGCTCGATGTCGGTGCGCATGGTGCGTACGGCAAGCTGCTGCGGGACGACCACCGGGTAGCCGACGAATTCGTCCTGCGACTGCGACTCGCTCCATGCATTGCGCAGGAAAGCCAGGTAACGCGGGCTATGCGTACGCTCAAGCGCGGTCAGCGGCACGCTTTGCGGCGTCACGATCTGGCCCAGACCGCGCCGTTCCAGTTCGGCTTGCACTGACTTGACCAGATTGTCGGTGCCGCCGAACTGCTGCACGTGCTGTTCGTTAAAGAAGGTGAGCAAGGGTCAGGTGCAATGGTTCGGGCACAGGTTGCTGGCTCGATAGGCTTTGACGTAATCGTCGAAGCTGCCGGTCTGGGTACGTTCCAGTTGCTCCTGCTCCGCGATGGAGACGCGCGCCATCTCGGTGAAGCGCGCAACGTCCTCCGCGCTTGGCGGATGGCTGCGGAAATAAGCTGCATGCTTCTCGCTCTGGTGCAGGCCGAAAGCCGTGAACGATTTGCCGTTCTCGCGCAGCGCCTGCAGCACCCGCGCCGATGGGGTGAGTTCCGGATCGTGCAGTTTGGCTGCCTGCGCCTCCAGGGCCGCCATGTGCTCGCGGCCGCCGTGTTCGCGGTCCAGCAATTCCGCCACCGGCTTGAAGCGCTCCAGCATGTCCAGGCCCCATTGCTTCAGCGTGACCTCTTCGCCGTCGCGGGTCAGGGTCAGGCCAGGGCGACGACCTTCCTTCACCGTGCGCGCGAAATTACGCGCCAGCAGTTCGCCGTGCTCCGGCGTGATCAGCGGGCTTTCTTCCAGCGCGGCGAACAGCAGGAACACATCGAGGAAACGGCCGGTTTGCACGTTGATGCCGACCGGTTCGAACGGATCCACGTCCATGCAGCGCACTTCGATGTACTGCACGCCGCGGTTGCACAGCGCCTGGATCGGACGCTCGCCGGTATTGATCACGCGCTTCGGACGGATGGTCGAGTAATACTCGTTCTCGATCTGGATCACATTGGTCGACAGCTGGACCCATTCGCCATCCACCTTGGTGCCGATCTTCGCATACGGCTCGTACGGCTGGTTGACCGCCTTGGTCAGCGTGGCCACATAGGAATCCAGGCTGTTTTCGTGCGGATGCAGGCCGGATTGGGCCTCGTTCTGGTAACCCAGGTCGCTCATGCGCAGGCTGGTCGCATACGGCAGGTACAGCGTATCGCCGGACAGCTTTTCCAGCTTGTGCGGGCGGCCGCGCAGGAAACCTTCGGCCAGCGCCGGCGAAGCGCCGAACAGGTACATCAGCAGCCAGCTGTAGCGGCGGAAGTTGCGGATGGTCGCCAGGTAGGCCTCCGACTGGTAGGCCTTGGGCGTAATGTTGGACGCACCTTCATTTTCGGCCAGGATGCGCCATAGGCGCTCATCCAGCGAATAGTTGTAGTGGATGCCGGCGATGCACTGCATTGCCTTGCCATAGCGCAGGGCCAGGCCGCGGCGGTACACGTGCTTCAGCATGCCCAGGTTGGACTTGCCGTACCACGCGATTTCGATGTCTTCCTCGGCCGGCAGTTCGCACGGCATGGACTGGCTCCAGATCAGCTCATTGCCCAGCTTCGTGTAGCTGAAACGGTGGATGGCATCGAGTCGTTCCAGCGTGGCCGCGATGTCGTGTTCCGCCGGGGTGATGAACTCCAGCAGGGTCTCCGCATAGTCGGTGGTGATGTGCGGATGCGTCAGGGCCGAGCCCAGGGGCAGGGGATGGGGCGTGTGCGCCAGGTGCCCATCGGGCTGGACACGCAAAGTTTCTCGCTCAATGCCGCGCAGGCCGCCGCCCAGCACTGCGCGGTGCTGATCGTCGGCCAATAAGGCCAGGCGGCGAGTCAATAGATTGGACAATTTGCTTCCTTTCCGATGCAGCAAATCAAATTGGTGCGAGATTAACCGAAAACCGAAAAGCGCGTACGATGGCCCCCAAAAACGGCCCGGAAGCCGCATGTTGCCGTATTTTACCCGGGGCGGCGGCCGCCGCTGACCCGTTCGATGCCGGCCAGGTCTTGCCAGCTTTGCACATCAGTGTAACCGGATGACAACAGCAGCGCGCGCACGGCGGCCGACTGGTCGTAGCCATGTTCCATCAGCAGCCAGCTGCCTGGCGCCAGCCTGTCCGGCGCACCCGCGATGATGGTGCGCAAGGCGCTTAGGCCATCCGCAAAATCGGTCAGCGCACCGCTAGGCTCGAAACGAAGATCGCCTTCCGACAGGTGGCTGTCGCCATTCGCGATATAAGGCGGGTTGGAGACGATCAGGTCGAACTGTTCACCCTCGACCGCTGCGTACCAGTCGCTGTGCACGAAACGCACCGCGGCGTTATTGCGCTGCGCATTGCGCGTGGCCACGGCCAGAGCCTCCTGGCTCACGTCCAGCGCAGTCACGCTGGCATCGGGCCGGCTGTGGGCGATGGCGACAGCGATGGCGCCGCTGCCGGTACCCATGTCCAGCGCCTTGCCGCACGGCGGAAGCCGCACCAGCGCCAGTTCCACCAGCAGTTCCGTATCGGGCCGCGGGATCAATACAGCCGGGGTGGTCTCAAAATCGAGGCCGAAGAACTCGCGCTGGCCAACGATATAGGCCACGGGTTCGCCATCATGGCGGCGCTGCAGCAGGGACGCCACGCGCGCCGCCTCCTCCGCGCTCAGGACGCGGTCGGATTGCGTAATCAGCGCCGTGCGGCTGAGACCCAGCGCATGGCAAACGAGGATGCGCTGGTCGACCGGATCGAGCAAAGGCTTGCGCTGCAAAGCGCCAAGCGTGATCCCGGCCGTCACCTGGTCTTTCATGCGCGCTTACGCAGCACCAGCCACGCGGTAACGATGGCCAGGATGCCGAACCAGATGCAGGACCACATCGGAATCACCAGGCCCAGGAATTTCTCGTTCGCATCCTGGCACAGGCCTTCAGCGTAGAACAGCCAGGGCAGGTATTCCGAGGTCGGGATCTTGTTCAGCATGGTTTCCATTGGATCGATGCCGCAGGACAAGCCAGGGTGCGCCAGGACCCACAACTGCTTGATCGCCACGCCCATGCCACCCAGCGCGCCCAGCAAGCCAACGCCTGCCGCGATTTTCGGTTTGGAAGTAAAGGCGCCGATCAAAGCCGCCAGGCCGATCGCGATGAACAGGTAGCGCTGGATCACACACAGCGGGCAAGGCATCAGGTACAGCACATGCTGCAGATACATTGCCGCACCGATCATGCCAAAGCTCACAAAGGCGATCGCCAGCAGTACGTTACGGTTGCTCATCGTCATCAAGTTGTCTGGGTTAAAAGTCCGCCCAATTCTCGCACAAAGCGCAGGTGCAATCCTTAAGCTGCCATTATTACGGCCGAGTCCGTGTCAACCTTGGGGCCTGACCCCAAGGTTGACACGGGCTCGGCTGTTAGTCACCGAGGGCGGCCAGTTGCTCGGCCTGGTGTTCGGTGGTCAGGGCGGTGGTCAGTTCGTTCAGGTCGCCGTCCATGATCATGTCCAGCTTGTACAGCGTGAGGTTGATGCGGTGGTCGGTCATGCGGCCTTGCGGGAAGTTGTAGGTGCGGATGCGCTCGCTGCGGTCGCCGGAGCCGATCAGGCTCTTGCGGGTGGCGGCTTCCTTCGATTGCTGTTCGCGCAGCTGAACGTCCTTGATGCGCGCGGCCAGCACCTTCATTGCCGAGGCCTTGTTCTTGTGCTGCGAGCGGTCGTCCTGGCATTCCACCACGATGCCCGAGGGCAGGTGGGTGATGCGCACTGCCGAATCGGTCTTGTTGATGTGCTGTCCGCCGGCGCCGGACGCACGGAAGGTGTCGATGCGCAGGTCGGCCGGGTTGATATGGACATCTTCCACTTCGTCCGCTTCTGGCATCACGGCCACGGTGCAGGCCGAGGTGTGGATGCGGCCCTGGGTCTCGGTGGCCGGCACGCGCTGCACGCGGTGGCCGCCGGATTCAAACTTCAGCTTGGAATAGGCGCCGTTGCCGATGATGCGCGCGATCACTTCGCGGTAGCCGCCAAGGTCGCTCTCGGATGCCGACACAATCTCCACCTGCCAGCGCGAGCGCTCGGCAAAGCGGGTGTACATGCGCAGCAGGTCGCCCGCAAACAACGCCGATTCATCGCCGCCGGTGCCTGCTCGGATCTCGAGGAAGATATTGCGCTCGTCGTTTTCATCCTTCGGCAGCAGCATCTTTTGCAGGTCCAGCTCCAGCCCTTCCAGGCGCGCCTTGCCGGCCTCGATTTCTTCCTGCGCGAATTCCTTCATGTCCGGATCGGACAGCATCGCTTGCGCGTCGTCGATATCGCCCAGCACCTGCAGGTAATCCTTGTACAGCGCCACCAGCGGCTGCAGCTCGCTGTGCTCGCGCGTCATCTTGCGGTAGCTGTCCATATTCGACGTGGCGCCTTCGGACATCAGCAGTTCGTCCAGTTCGACCAGGCGGTTTGCCAGTTGGTCCAGCTTGGCCAGCATTGATGGTTTCATTCGGGTCCTATGCGGAAGGAAGCGCCAGGCGGCGCGGAAAAACGGGAGAGGGGCCGCGCATGCGGCAGCGGGAGGCGCCGCTAACGGCGGCCGCGGAATAATTGTGGCAGCAGTTCGGCCAGTTGGGCGCGCTCGTCGCCCTGTGCGCGGTGCAGCGCCTGCTGCGGTCCGTGCATGAATTTTGCGGTCAAGCCGCGCGACAGCGCTTCCAGCACCGCATCGACTGATTCGCCCTTGGCCAGCAGCTTGCGGGCGCGTTCCAGTTCCAGAAGGCGGATCGTTTCGCCGTTTTCCTGCAGGCCCTGGATCACCGGCACCACGGCGCGGTCGTCGATCCAGTGCATGAAGGATTGCACGCGGGTTTCGATAATGGCTTCGGCTTGTGCCACCGCGGCCTGGCGGTTCTCCATGCCGGTCTGCACCACCTTGCCCAGGTCATCCACGGTGTACAGGAAGACGTCGTTCAGGCGGCCCACTTCCGGCTCGATATCGCGCGGCACGGCCAGGTCGACCATGAACATCGGCTTGTGGCGGCGCGCCTTGATGGCGCGTTCCACCATGCCCAGCCCGATCAGCGGCAGCGACGAAGCGGTGCAGGAAATGACGATATCGTATTGCTGCAGCTGGTTGCCCAGTTCGGCCAGGCGCATGGCTTTGCCGTTGAAGCGGTGTGCCAGCGCCTCACCGCGTTCCATGGTGCGGTTGGCTACCGTGATCGACTTCGGGTTCTGCGCCGCGAAGTGCGTGGCGCACAGTTCGATCATTTCGCCGGCGCCGATGAACAGCACGTTCTGCTCGGAGATCTTGTCGAAGATGCGCTGCGACAGGCGCACAGCCGCCGCGGCCATCGACACGCTGTGCGCGCCGATTTCGGTGGTGCTGCGCACTTCCTTGGCGACCGAGAAGCTGCGCTGGAACAGCTGGTGCAGGTAGGTGCCCAGGCCGCCCGCTTCGTCGGCAGTGCGGATCGCATCCTTGATCTGGCCCAGGATCTGGGTTTCGCCCAGCACCATCGAATCCAGGCCGGAGGCGACGCGGAAGGTGTGGCGCACGGCATCGTGCTGCGGCAGCATGTACAGGTGCGGGCGCAGCTCGGAGTAATTCAGCTTGTGGAAATCGGCCAGGAATTGCGCGCCGGCGTCGAGCGGGTTGGCGGCATTGCTGGCGGCGTACAGCTCGGTACGGTTGCAGGTGGACAGGATGGCTGCTTCGTCGCCGCCTTTTGAATCGGCGCAGGCAAACCAGTTGCGCGCAGCGGCGACCGCCGTACCAAGCTGCTCAGGCGCGAACGCCAGCCGTTCGCGCAGCGCGACGGGTGCAGTGGTGTGGTTGAGGCCGACGGCGAGAAGTTGCATCTTGGTCCAGACGGAAGATTCCAGACGCCATTATACCTTGTGCGGGTTTCCCTCTCAGGAACCCAGCTTTTCCAGCCGGTAGCCGTAGCTGTACACCGGCACCAGGCGGAAGCCGTTTTCAGGCTTCAGCTGCAATTTATTGCGGACGCGGGAAACGTGGGTATCCATCGTGCGCGACGGAACTTCGGTTTCGCGGATCCAGACCGCTTCATGGATATAGGCGCGCGATAGCGGCCGGCCAATGTTGCGGAAAAACAGCAGAGCCAGGTAGAACTCTTTGTGGGTGACGTCCAGTACTTGCCCATCCATCAACAAGCGGCCGGGGCGGGTTTCGAATACGTACTGGCCGAATTGCAATTGCTCAGCCCCGTTCTGGCTTGGATAGGCACGCCGCAATTGCGCCTGGACGCGCGCCACCAGCTCGGCACGGCGCAGCGGTTTGACCAGGTAATCTTCGGCGCCGGACAGCAGGCCGGCCACGATATCGTCTTCGCCGGAACTGGTGGTCAGGAACATCACCGGGCCGTTGTCCGGCAGTTTTTCGCGGGCCTTGCGAATCACCTCGGCAGGGTCCATATCGGTAACCTGCCAGTCGAGGATCAGCATGTCGACACTGTCCTTGCGCATATTGGCCAGCAAGTCCTTGGCCGTCTGGTAGCCATGGCAGGCATGACCAGCAGAAGTCAGGACCTGGCAGATCAGGTCCGCCTGGCTTCGGTCAGCATCAAGGACAACGATTCTCATGGTTCTTTACAGCAAAATGTTAAGAAGCAGTCACACGAATATAACAGAGATTTACAAGAAATAGTTACCAATTTGATCAAACATTGCCAAAAAGAACTATTCCGATGGGTGTCGTGTCAGGCTGTTCTCTCATCACACGGTACACTGCTTGGGCGGCTAGCACAATGGAGCGGATGTTCTTTTGCAAGCTGATTGGGGAGCGAAACCATGAAAAATGACTGGACTGTGTTGCCCTCCACCGAGGCGGACATCGATGAAGTGCGCGAGCGCTGCCGGCGCCTGGTGCGGCGTCGCGCGGCGGTGTCGGCCGGCGTCGCGGCGGTGCCGATCCCCGGTATCGACGTGGTGTCGGACCTGCGCCTGTTCACCCAGCTGATCGATGACGTGAACCACGAATTTGGCCTGTCGCCGGCCCAGATCGACCGCATGCAGCCGAAATTGAAACTGATTGCGTACGAGGCGGTGATCAGTCTTGGCGGGATGCTGGTTGGGAAAGTTGTCACGCGTGAACTGGTCGCGACGGTGTTGAAACGCAACGCTGGCAAGATCGCGGCGAAGCAGGCGGGCAAGCTGGTGCCTATTGCTGGTCAAATTGCATCAGCTACTATTGGTTTCTTTGCGTTTCGCCAGATTGGCTACCAGCATGTGGAGGCTTGCGCCAAGGTGGCCAGGCAGGTGCTTGCAGGGGCGGAAAACCGGTAAACCGGTGCCAGACCCACAGGGCCTGACACCGATATGCGGCTGTCTGACACTGGTTTGCCGGTTCAAGCGTCCGGCAGCACCACATTCACATCAAGAACTTCCAGGTTGCCCTGGCGATCGAGCGAGATTTTGATATCGTCCGCCGACACCTTGGTGTACTTCGAAATGACATCAACCAGTTCTTTGTGCAGCGCCGGCATGAAATCCGGACCGGCGCGGCCATTGCGCTCGCGCGCGATGATGATCTGCAAGCGCTCCTTCGCCGCAACCGCCGTCTTGGGCTTGTTCTGGAACAGGAAAGAAAGCAGGGCCATTATTTAGCTCCAAAGATACGCTTCAGGAAACCAGGCTTTTCATAGTCGGTAAACTTCAGCTCAACTTCTTCGCCCAGGAAGCGCGACACCACGTCGGTGTAG
>Ga0102587_1001342_pt1 | contig 18654 bp, 17 predicted proteins | sample AraplaF_Col_mTSA_FD_76853 | JGI IMG/M metagenome (GOLD analysis project Ga0102587, IMG submission 76853) | Arabidopsis root microbial communities from the University of North Carolina, USA - plate scrape MF_Col_mTSA (SPADES assembly) (version 2) | ecosystem: Host-associated > Plants > Roots >... | reverse complement strand
GGGCTTGAAAGCCGTGCTCGACAGAAAGACCGCAGCCGCCGATGCCGCCGATCAGGAACTCGCCTGCCTCTTCGTCGACCTCGACCGCTTCAAGTGGATCAACGACAATATGGGCCACGCCGCAGGCGATACTGCGCTCATCGAGCTCGTGGAGCGGCTGAAGACCCTGCTTGCTCCCTCCGATGAAGCCGCCCGTCTCGGCGGCGATGAATTCGCCATCCTGTTGCCGGCCAAGAATGCCGAGAAGCGCGCCCGCGCCATGTGCGAGCAGATCGCTTCGATCTTCGAGACGCCCTTCGGCCCGGACATGCATCTCAGCGCCTCTGTCGGTATCGCCATCTATCCGCGCCACGCTGCAACCGCCGCCGAATTGCTGCAGAAGTCCGACATGGCCATGTATGCCAAGAAGCGCGATGGTAAGAACGGCGCGCAGATCTTCGATAACGGCATGCTCGATCACGCCCGTCGCCGCGCCGAGATCGAGGCTCATATCGAAGCCGGCCTCGCCGACGACTGGTTCGAGGCTTATCTCCAGCCGATCGTCAATCTGAACAGCCGCGGCATCGCCGGCTTCGAAGCGTTGATGCGTCTCAACCACCCGCAGAAAGGCCTCATGCCGCCGGCCGAGATCATCAGCGTCGCCGAAGAGACCGCCAAGATCGTCCGCGTCGGCAATGTCATCATGGAGAAGGCGATCGCCAATCTGGCGAAGATATCCCGCCTGCCCGATATGCAGGACACCTATCTCGCGATCAATTTCTCGCCGCTGCAGTTCGAGCCGGCGCTCGCCGCCCGCCTTACAGCCATTTTGGGCCGCCATGGCATCCTGCCGGATCGTATCGTCGTCGAGATCACGGAAGCCGTGCTGATGCACGACAACCCGCAGATCCGCATGATCATGACGGAACTGCGTCGTTTCGGCTGCCGCATCGCGCTCGACGATTTCGGTACCGGCTACTCGTCGCTGAGTTATCTCAATCGCTTCCCGGTCGACATCATCAAGATCGACCAGTCCTTCACCCGCGCCATCAATGATGCTGACGATGACGTGCGCCAGAAGAGCCGCATGCTGATCGAAGGCATCACCACGCTGTCGCACAAGATGAACTGTACCGTCATCGCCGAAGGCATCGAGACGGAAGAGGAATGCGGCACGCTGCATCAGATGGGCCTCGACTATGGTCAGGGCTATCTGTTCCACCGTCCGCAGAATGCCGCCAAGCTGATCGAGGAACTGAGCAGCTCGCTGCCGAACGTGGCGCGCGCTTCATGAACTGACGAGATATGGGAGGTATCGCGATGAAAAAGCTGCTTCTTGCTCTTCTTACCCTACCCTGCTTTGCCACGGCTACCTCAGCCCAGACGGTAGCCTTCGTGACCGAGGAATACGCCCCCTTCAACTACCGCGACGGAAAGGTCATCAAGGGCGCAACCGTCGAGCAGGTCGAGAAGGTCATGGCCGATATCGGCGTTGGTTATACGCTCGACGTGATGCCCTGGGCTCGCGCCTTCAGCCTGGCTCGCTCGACGCCGATGACCTGTGTTTTCGCGACCGCCCACAATGCCTCGCGCGACGGCCTGTTCAAATGGGTCGAGCCGCTTCTCATCGACCGCAACATCCTGATCACCCGCAAGGGATCCGGCGTCTCGGCTGCAAATCTCGAAGACGCGAAGAAGTATGTGATCGGCACGCAACGCGACGACTACACTGAAGTGATCCTCAAGGAGAAGGGCTTCACCAAACTCGACGTCGCCAGCGATTTCAACGCAACACTGCGCAAGCTGCTCGGCGGCCGCATCGACATGATGCCGATCTCCGAACTCTACTTCGACAAGCTGAAGACCGACCAGCCGCTGGAAATGGTGACCGTTCTCTCTTCCCAGCCGATGGGCATTGCCTGCGAAAAGAGCTTCCCGGACGATCTTCTGACCCGTATGCAGGCCTCGCTGGACAAGCTGATTGCCAGCGGCGAACAGAAGCAGATCTTCCTGAAATACGGCCTGCATCTGCTGAAATGACCGGCTGCCTGCCGTTCACGCCCATCTTTGCCAATTGACTTTGCCACTTGACTTTGCCGCCATTTCGCTGTCGTGAACGCCAACAGCTCTTGTAAGGAAGACAGGCCATGCTGATCATCGCAGGTCTCGGCAATCCCGGCGCGAAATATGCCGGCAACCGGCACAATATCGGCTTCATGGCGGTGGATGCCATCTATCGCCGTCACAGCTTTTCGCCTTGGTCGAAGAAGTTCAAGGCCGAGATATCAGAAGGCGAGCTTGCCGGCGAGAAGGTACTGCTGATCAAGCCGCAGACCTTTATGAACCTGTCGGGCGAAGCAGTCGGCGAAGCCATGCGCTTCTACAAGCTGCAGCCTTCCGATCTCGTGGCGATCTATGACGAGCTCGACCTGCCGGCCGGCAAGGCGCGGCTGAAAACCGGCGGCGGCCATGGCGGCCATAACGGCATCAAGTCACTCGATGCCCATTGCGGCAAGGAATACCGCCGTCTGCGCATCGGCATCGGCCATCCCGGCGTCAAGGAACTCGTGCATAACCACGTGCTCGGCGATTTCGCCAAAGCTGACAATGCCTGGCTGGAGCCGCTGCTCGATACGCTTGCCGACAATGCCGAGATGCTGGTTCGCAACGAAGATTCCCAACTCATGAACAAGATCGCATTGGCGCTTGGCGGCAAGGTGGAAGAGGAAAAGCCGAAGCCGGAAAAGAAGCCGGCGGGAAAGTCTCATATCCATCAGGCTCGCAATCAGAGCCAGCCGAAGCTTCCGGCAAGCGGCCCCATGGCCGAACTGCTGAAGAAGATGTTCGGCAATAAGGGCGACTGAGCACGATGGCAGGCGGGAATTTTACCATCCGGCCGGCGACCTCCACCGACCTGCAGAACCTGATTACCCTTTACGGACACTTCAACTCCACCGATCGACCGCTTGCTCCTGAGCGGGCGGAAGAGCGTTTCTCCGCCATTCTGGCCCAACCGGGCATGACGGTCTTTATTGGCTTTACCGACGAGACCGCCGCTGCGACCGTAACGCTGATCGTCATACCCAATCTGACGCGCAACGGCGCCTCCTATGCGCTCATCGAAAACGTCGTGACCCACGCCGATCATCGCAAACAGGGCTATGCCGGCAAAGTCATCCAGCATGCGATTGCTCAAGCCTGGAAAGCCGGCTGCTACAAGGTCATGCTGCTGACCGGATCGAAAGATCCGGCGACACTGCGTTTCTATGAAAACTGCGGTTTCGTGCAGGATAAGACCGGCTACCAGATCCGCCGGCCGTCTTGATACGCCTGTCCTATTTCTGAGGCCCCTATTCCTCAGGCTCCGTCGTGAACATCAGCGGAAAGTCCATCTCCTTGGCAAGGTCGATTGCCTCCTTGGCCTTTGTCTCCGCTATGTCCTTGGTGCAGACAACCACCACGCACGAGCCGAGCTTGTGCGCCGTCATCATCACGCGGTAGCCGGTATCCTCGCTCATGCGGAAGACGATCTTCAGCACCATGATGACGAACTCGCGCGGCGTATAATCGTCATTGACGAGAATGACTTTGTAGAGCTTCGGCTTGTCCAGCTTGAGCTTCGTTCTGGTCTTGGGTTTTAATGCAATATCGTTGTCAACCATCGGAAATCCGCCCGTTGATGACATGGGAAGGGGTTTCGATCTAACTAGACTTTTTCGATTGCAGAATTTCGACACCTGGTGCCGGGGAAATCCCGCCGCAGTAAGAATAAGGCCACGACGCCCTGTCGGCAAGGGAGCTGCGAGAAAAGCGCTCCAAGACTTGACCGCTCCCCTCCTTTATCCCATAGGCACGGCCAAGGAATTCTTGAGAACAGCAGGTTTCAGCCATGGGCTTCAAATGTGGTATCGTCGGCCTGCCGAATGTCGGCAAATCGACCCTCTTCAATGCGCTCACCAAGACGGCCGCCGCGCAGGCGGCAAACTATCCGTTCTGCACGATCGAACCGAACACCGGCGAAGTCGCCGTTCCCGATGAACGCATGCGGAAGCTCGCGGACGTCGCGAAGTCGAAGGAAATCATCCCGACCCGCATCAACTTCGTCGATATTGCCGGCCTCGTGCGCGGCGCGTCGAAGGGTGAAGGCCTCGGCAATCAGTTCCTCGCCAATATCCGCGAAGTCGATGCCATCGTGCATGTGCTGCGCTGCTTCGAAGACGGCGACATTACCCATGTGGAAGGCCGCATCGATCCGGTTGCCGACGCCGATACGATCGAGACCGAGCTGATGCTCGCCGACCTCGACAGCCTCGAGCGCCGCACCGAGCAGACCCGCAAGCGCGCCACCGGCAAGGACAAGGATTCCATGGCCATGCTGCCGATCATGGAAGCCTCGCTGGCACTGCTGCAGGATGGCAAGCCCGTCCGCACGCTGCTGTCCAAGCTCGATGCCGAAGAGACCCGCATCCTGAAGAGCCTCAACCTTCTGACGTCGCATCCGGTTCTCTTTGTCTGCAACGTCGCGGAAGGCGATGCGGCGACCGGAAACAAATATACCGAGGCCGTTGCAGCCATGGCGAAGGCGCAGGGCGCCGAAACCGTCATCATCTCGGCTGCGATCGAGTCCGAAGTCGCCCAGCTTCCGGACGAAGAAGCCAAGGAATTCCTCTCGGCTCTCGGCCTTGACGAAGCCGGCCTCGATCGCCTGATCCGCGCCGGCTACAAGCTGCTCCACCTGATCACCTATTTCACCGTCGGCCCGAAGGAAACCCGCGCCTGGACGATCGAGCGCGGCACCAAGGCGCCGCAGGCCGCCGGCGTGATCCACTCGGATTTCGAACGCGGCTTCATCCGCGCCAACACCATCGCCTATGACGACTATATCCAGTTCGGCGGCGAAGTCGGCGCCAAGGAAGCCGGCAAGGCGCGGGACGAAGGCAAGGAATACGTCGTCCAGGACGGCGACGTCATTCACTTCCGCTTCAACACCTGATCGACAAAAGCATGTCGCGCAAACTGTGCGGCGCGACATGCGTAAAACCAAGACCTGAAGCGTGGGAAGCGAATCCTGGAGATCGCGACACGCTTTAGCGGCCGCTCAGCCGGGCGGCAGCCTCTCGACCATGCCTGAAGGCAAGACGCGCAGCACGACGCGCCGAAGCGGCATCCAGCCCGTACCGATGACGAGCACGATCACGCCGACGACAACGAGCGTTCCGAAGATGTAGGTATCGACGGTCGCACTCCCCTGCTGGAATATCCCATAGATCGCCAGGCCCAGTGTCAGCAGGCCCGACGTGACGAAGGCGCGCCGGTCGATGATCAGGCCGATCAGCATCAGCAGCGCGACGATTATGACGACGACCGGTGTCTTGAACGAATTCGCGTCCATGATATCCAGCCAGCCCCCGTCGAGCGAAAGCAATATCCGGATACTGTAAAGTAGGGCCGGCGCCGCAACGAGATGAAGCCAGAAGGCGACATCCGATCGTGTCGTCTGGCGGAACCTGTCGCTAAGATCGAAGCCGAGGGCTGCGACGAAGAGGCCAACGGCGCAGGCAAACAGGATAACAGAGACGAGCGTGGGATGATTGAGGATGAAGGCATCGTCGCCACTCCCCCATTGCAGCAGGCGGAAGACGAGCGCGAGCATAAGGGCGAGACCGGAGAAGATTGCGAGCGCGAGAGCAAGCGGCACACGGTAGCGCAGATAGAAAATCCCCATGACAACGGGGAATGCGACGATGAAGCCGTCAATGCCATCGCCCGTGAGCCATAGATCAGCATTGGATGGATAGATCGACAGCATCATCCGGAAAGTCCAGGTAAAGATAGCCAGCGTCAGCACAACTGCCGGCAGCGCAAGGCGCTGGCGCTTCACGAGGATTTCCGCCAGCACCAGGATCGCCGGCAGCACCGCATAAAGCGAGGCGAGCCCCCAGAGGCCGGCAAGTGCAATCAGGATGCCGATAGTGATCAGCACGTCGTGAAAGCCGCGCACGAAGCGTGGTGTCTCGGTATCCGACCAAGCCGGCTCGGAAGCTGCTGTCGCACGCTGGTCGACGACAACGCCACGCGCAGCAAGGAAGGGCGCCAGCCGCTCGCCGGCTTCGGCGGTAATCAATCCTTCGCGCGCCGCCTCACCGAGTATCGACCTTAGTTCAGCCATGCCGTTTACCCCTACGGAATCATTGAGCCCGCGCGGATGCTATTGTAAGCAATGAGGCCTGCCTATGATGAGGGACCCCAATGCTTGCAGAAAAGCTCGCCTACGAGGATTTCCAGCCCGGTCGGCGCTTTCCGCTCGGCCCGAAAGCCGTAACGGCACCCGAAATCATCGAATTTGCCAGCGAGTTCGACCCGCAACCCATGCATCTGGATGAAGCTGCCGGCCGTGCCAGCATCCTCGGCGGGCTTGCCGCCTCCGGCTGGCACACCTCAGCCATGTTCATGCGCATGATGGCCGACAGCTATGTGCTGAATTCCCTGTGCGAAGGCGCGCCTGGCGTCGATTTCATGGAGTGGCGCAAGCCCGTGCTGGCAGGCGACATGCTCTCCGGCCATTCCACGGTGCTGGAGGCCCGTCCGATGCGCTCGCGTCCCGGCCTCGGCATCGTCAAATTCCGCCACGAGGTGGAAAACCAGCGCGGCGAACTGGTCTGCCTGTCGGAGAATTCCGTCATCTTCGGCATGCGCAACAGGCCGGAGGCTGGCGCATGAGAATGTCCGAACTCTACGCCGTCGGCGAAAAGACCGAGATCGGCGCTTATGTCTTTACCGAGGAAAACATCCTCCGCTTCGCCAGGAAATACGACCCGCAGCGCTTCCATGTCGACAAGGAAGCCGCTCGTGACACCATGTTCGGCGCCCTCTGCGCTTCCGGCTGGCATACGGTGGCCGCCTGGATGCGGTGTTTTCTGGATTATTGGATGGCAGAAACGCACCGGCTGTCGGAACAGGGCATGGAGCCGCCAAAGCTCGGCCCCTCGCCCGGCTTCCAGAAGCTGCAGTGGCTGAAGCCGGTCTTTGTCGATGAGACGATCACCTATTCGGTGGCCTTTGTCTCCAGCCGGCCGCTTACGTCGCGGCCGGGCTGGAATCTCAACGCCATCCTCTGCGAAGGCGTCAATCAGGATGGTGTTACAGTGATCCGCTTCGAGAGCAGCGTCCTGGAATTCGAATAGGCTCGGGGGTTAATGCCCGGCGAACTCGACGAGGGTGTGCACATCAACGCCGAGATCCTCGAGCTTCTTGCGGCCGCCGAGATCCGGCAGGTCGATGACGAAGCAGGCGCCGACGACTTCCGCGCCGATCTGGCGAAGCAGCTGCGTTGCCCCGACAGCCGTGCCACCCGTGGCGATCAGATCGTCGACGAGGATCACCTTCTCGCCCGGCTGGACGGCATCGCGGTGCATCTCCATCTCGTCCACGCCATATTCCAGGCTATAGGCGATGCGCACCGTATCATGCGGCAGCTTGCCCTTCTTGCGGATCGGCACGAAGCCCGAAGACAGCTGATGCGCAACCGCACCGCCGAGGATGAAGCCCCGCGCTTCCATGCCGGCGATCTTGTCAACCTTCAGGCCAACATAGGGCTGCACGAGCTCATCGACCGCACGGCGAAAGGCACGCGGATTGCCGAGCAACGTGGTGATGTCGCGAAAGATGATGCCGGGCTTGGGGTAATCCGGAATGGAGCGGATGCTGACCGCAAGCTCCGAAAGCGTATGATTCATCGAAAATCCGTATCTGCGAGGGCATGAAACGCCCGCACACTATCAACTGAACAGGACCAAACCAAATAAAAAAGGCGGCTGAGAAGCCGCCTCTTCTTGGGACTAAGGATCGCTTAGTGATCGGTCCGGGAGTAGATCGACCGCTTGGTCAGGTAGATCAGCACGGTGAAGATCAGCAGGAAGATCATGACCATGAAGCCGGTGCGCTTGCGCTCTTCGAGGTGCGGCTCGGAAGCCCACATCAGGAAAGAGGACACATCCTTGGCATACTGATCGACCGTCTGCGGCGAACCATCGTCATAGGTGACCTGATCGTCGGAGAGCGGCTTCGGCATGGCGAAAGCAGCGGCAGCATGGAAATACGGGTTGTAATGCGCGCCTGCCGGGACCTGGAAGCCCGCCGGCGGCTCTTCATATCCAGTCAGCAGCGAGTAGATATAATCCGGGCCGCTTTCCTGATACTGGGTGAAGATATCGAAGACGAACTGCGGGAAACCGCGTTCGACTTCGCGTGCCTTGGCAAGCAGCGACATATCCGGCGGAGCCGCACCGTTATTGGCAGCAGCAGCTGCCTCCGCATTCGGATAGGGCGACGGGAAATGGTCGGACGGAACTGCCTTGCGGGTGAACATTTCACCGCTCGCATCCGGACCGTCCTGGACTTCGTAATTGGCCGCAAAGGTCTTCACCTGGGCATCCGAATAGCCGAGATCGCTCAGCGTGCGGAAGGGTACGAGGTTCATCGAGTGGCAGGCGGAACAGACTTCCGTGTAGACCTTCAGGCCACGCTGAAGCTGGCCCTTGTCGTAGTGGCCGAACGGACCCGCGAAGGTCCAGTCGATTTCCTTGGGCTCCTTCAGCGGATAATGCGGCGTAGCGCTTTCCTCATGGTGAGCGGCCGGAGCCGCCTCTTGGGCGAAAACAACGCCGCCGAAACCGGCCGCGACAGCGAGCGAGAGAATGCTTGCAACAAGCGTTTTCATGTTTCTATTCCCTTCCGTCGCGCGCTTAGGCATTGGCCGCTGCACTGGCAGCAGCAGTCTTGTTGCGCTTTTCGAGCACCGCTTCAGTGATCGAGTTCGGAATGCGGCGCGGCGTTTCCACCAGCCCAAGGACCGGCATCGCGACCAGGAAGAAGGCGAAGTAGAGCAGCGTGCAGAACTGCGAGATCGTCGTGTAGATCCCTTCTGCAGGCTGCGAGCCGAGCCAGCCGAGGATGATAGCGTTGATCACGAACAGCCAGTAGAAGAGCTTGAACCAGGGACGATAGACCGCCGAGCGGACCTTCGAAGTGTCGAGCCAGGGCAGGAAGAACAGCACGAGGATGGCGCCGAACATGACGAGAACGCCGCCGAGCTTGGAGTCGATCGGACCGACGTTGAAGGTGATCGAACGCAGCATGGCGTAGAACGGCAGGAAGTACCATTCCGGAACGATGTGGGCCGGGGTCTTCAGCGGGTCGGCCGGAATGTAGTTGTCGGCATGGCCGAGATAGTTCGGCAGGTAGAAGACGAAGTAGGCATAGACGATCAGGAAGACCGAAACGCCGAGCGCATCCTTGAGCGTTGCGTAAGGCGTGAAACGAACCGTGTCCGTCTTGGTCTTGACTTCGACGCCCGTCGGGTTCGTCTGGCCGACCACATGCAGAGCCCAGATGTGCAGGACGACGACGCCGGCGATCATGAAGGGCAGCAGGTAGTGCAGCGAGAAGAAACGGTTCAGCGTCGGCTGGTCGACAGCGAAGCCGCCGAGCAGGAACTGCTGAACCCATTCGCCGACCAGCGGGAAGGCCGAGAAGAAGCCGGTGATGACGGTCGCGCCCCAGAAGGACATCTGGCCCCAGGGCAGGACGTAGCCCATGAAACCAGTTGCCATCATCAGCAGGTAGATGACGACGCCGAGGATCCACAGGATTTCGCGCGGCGCCTTGTAGGAGCCGTAATAAAGGCCGCGGGCGATGTGCAGGTAGACGGCGACGAAGAAGAAGGATGCGCCGTTGGCATGCAGGTAGCGCAGCAGCCAGCCGTGGTTGACGTCGCGCATGATCTTTTCAACGGAGTTGAACGCGATCGTCGTGTCGGCGGCATAATGCATGGCAAGCGTCACACCCGTCAGGATCTGTACGATCAGCATGACGGCGAGCATCGCACCGAATGTGTAGGCGTAGTTCAGGTTCCGCGGAACCGGATAGGCAATGAAGCTGTCATAGACCATGCGCGGAAGCGGAAGGCGCGCATCGACCCACTTTTCCAGGCCGGTTGATGGCTCGTAGCTGGAATGGCCACTCATTAATCAGTCTCCCCTCAACCGATCTTGATCTTTGTGTCAGACAAAAATGAAAAGGTCGGAATCGCCAGGTTCTGCGGCGCCGGACCTTTGCGGATGCGGCCGGCCGTGTCGTAGACCGAGCCATGGCAGGGACAGAACCAACCATTGTATTCGCCGGCCTGACCGAGCGGAACGCAACCGAGATGGGTGCAGGTGCCGACCATGACGATCCAGTTTTCCTTATCCTTGCCGCCCGAGCGGTCAGCGCCCGTTGCCGGAGCATCGGCAGGAAGGTTTGCGTTGCGGGCGATCGGATCCTTGAGATCCGACAGCTGAACGTCGGCAGCCGCCTTTACTTCTTCCGGCGTACGATTGCGGATGAAGATCGGCTTGCCGCGCCACTTGACGGTCAGCGACATGCCGGGCTCAAGGCTCGCGACATCGACTTCGATGGAAGCCAGCGCCAGCGTCGACGCGTCCGGGCGCATCTGGTCGATGAACGGCCAGGCAACCGCAACGGCGCCGACCGCACCAGCCATGCCGGTGGTGAGATAAAGGAAATCACGGCGAGTGGGCTCTGAGGCCTCGCTTGTCGTTACGTGTTCGCTCACGGCTTAACCATCCTCTGCGCAATTGTCGCGGAATTCCGCCCTGCCCCTCCGGCGGCGACGAATCTACAAGTACATATTTCGGACATAGATTCCCCACCAATCCGGCGCGTTCTATGCTTGATCGCAAATTATGTCCAGCCTTGGCAAGGGGATGAGGGCACAATGTCGCGGGAAATTTCAGTGAATTTTTTAAGGCAATCACTGGCTTGGAACTTTGCTGCATTGCAACAAACCAGGGGGCGTGTTAGGCGCTGGTGAGTTTGCCATACGAATTTGGATTTGCGCCGATGAGGCATACTGTTTTCTGCGTATTGAGCGTCCTCATCACCATCGTTCTGGCCCTCGTTTCGCTTCGCTACTTCACCGATTTCTGGCTGCTTTCGCTCGTTTACAGCTTCCAGATTCATCTCAGCATCATCTGCGCCATTGGCGCGGTCGTTGCCGTCTTTTTCAAACGGCACTGGTACGGCTTCGTGATGCTGGCAGTGGCGACCTTCCTGAATATCCACGGTGTCATCATGCTGCGCGAATTCGCCGGCAAAATGCCTGCGGAAGATGCGCCCCGCCTTTTCCGGCTGATGTCCTTCAATATCGAGTTCGACAATTTCGGGAACGCCGAGAAGATCGCCGACGCCGTGCTGGCATCCGGCGCCGATGTGGTCGACATCATGGAAGCACAGCCGGTCTTCTCGCAATTGCCGCGGCTGGCGCAGATCTATCCATATCGCATCGGCTGCGACACGAGCGACGCCTGCGATACGCTCGTGTTGTCGAAGCGTCCCTTTGCCGCGCACAAGGTCTACGATCTCGGGGCTCTCTGGAAGCAGAGGCTGGTCTCGACCAAGATCGATTTTGACGGAACCTGGGTGGATTTTCTGTTTCCGCACCTCACCAAGCCCTATTTCGACGATTTTCAGGCCGATGAACTGGTGGAGCTTAAGGCTATCATGCAGTCCCGCACCGGTGCGCTGGTGGTTGCCGGGGATTTCAATTCCGCAATCCTCGCTCCGACCATCCAGGAATTCCTGCGCGGAACGGGCCTTACCACTGCCTTCCCTGAACCGACCACATGGCCGGTCGCTGCCGGGCCATTCGGCATCAGCATCGACCATATCTTTGCAAGACCGCCGCTGCTCATCCGCTCGACGAGCCGGCTGGGAGACAGCTTCGGCTCGAACCACTACGGCCTAGTCAGCGATTTCGTTCGCGAATACTGAACGCGTATCATCGTCGCCGGAGGCGAGGAAGCCGCCGGACTGGCGTGCCCAGAGCTCGGCATAGAGCCCGCCCTGCTTCAGAAGCATGTCGTGCGTGCCTTCCTCGATGATTTTGCCGCGGTCAACGACGACAAGCCTGTCGAGTGCGGCAATAGTGGAAAGCCGGTGAGCGATCGCGAGCACCGTCTTGCCTTCCATCACGCGGTTGAGGTTCGACTGGATGGCCTCTTCCACTTCCGAATCGAGCGCCGACGTCGCCTCGTCGAGTACGAGGATCGGCGCATCCTTCAGCATCACCCGGGCAATGGCGATGCGCTGGCGCTGGCCGCCCGAAAGCTTGACGCCGCGTTCGCCGACATGCGCGTCGAAACCCTTGCGCCCCTGCTGGTCCTGCAGCACTTCGATGAAGTCGAGCGCCTCGGCGCGCCTGGCAGCTTCCACAAGCCGTTCCTCACCGGCATCGGGTCGGCCGAATAGAATGTTGTCGCGCACGGATCGATGCAGCAATGACGTATCCTGGCTGACCATACCGATCTGCATGCGCAGCGATTCCTGGGTGACGGCTGCAATATTCTGGCCGTCGATGAGAATACGCCCGCCTTGAAGATCGTAGAGGCGCAGGAGGAGATTCACGAGCGTCGATTTGCCCGCGCCGGAGCGGCCGATGATGCCGACCTTCTCGCCCGGCCGGATTGTCAGCGAGAAATTGTCGATGACCGCGTTTTCCTTGCCATAGTGGAAGGAAACATTCTCGAAACGGATGCCCGGCTGCCGGATGACGAGTTCCTTCGCATCGGGGCGGTTGACGAGATGCAGCGGCTGCGAAATCAGCTCGGCAGCGTTCTGGATGGTTCCGAGGTTACGCATGATGCCGTTGAACTGCGTCATCAACCGTCCGAGCAGGAAGTTCAGCCTCAGGACCAGCGTCAGCGAAAAGGCGACCCCGCCCGAGCTGATCAGCCCGCGCAGCCACAGATCGATGCTGATGCCCGCCATGGTCACGATCATCAGGCCTGACAGCAGCGCCATCGACGCACGCACCCCGGTGATGAAGCGCGTGAACTTCAGCACCGTGTCCTGATAGGCGTTGAAGCCATCGAGCATGTAGCGGTCGCTCTCTTCGTCGCGTGCGAAGAGCTTCAACGTCTGGATATTGCTGTAGGCATCAACGATGCGGCCATTGAGCAGAGAAGCTGCTTCCGCAGTTTCGCGCGAATGATAGCGGATGCGCGGAACGAAATAGCGGGCAAGCACGCTGAACGCGGCCAGCCAGAAAAGGACCACCGCCGCCAGCGAGAAATCGAGCTGCCCGACCAGAACCAGCGTGGTGACGGCATAGATGCCGACGAACCACACGCTTTCCATCAGCGACGTTACGAGATCGCCCGTCGCCTGCCCTGCCGACCAGACCTTGGTGACGATGCGACCGGAAAAATCGCTCTGGAAGAAGGCGAGCGACTGGCGAGACACATGCAGATAGGACTGCCAGCGCGCCAGATTGTAGAAACCCGGCGTAATCACCTGCTGGTCGATCAGCGCGATCAGGAAGGCGACGACGAAGCGAACGATGCCGATCAGTGCCAGCATGCCGAAAAGCTCGCTGCCATGGGTGGTAAGAAGCGTGCTCCAGCCGGTTCCGGGCTTGATCGTGCTTAGGATATCGACGAGCCGCCCGACGAACCAGAAGAGTGCGGCTTCGATTGCCGCCGACATGCCGCCGAGCACCAGCATGGCGATGAACGGCCACCTGGCTTGGCCGATATAAAACCAGATGAATCCCAGCGTGTTGCGCGGCGGCTGAATATTATCGCGGGCGCGGAAGGGATCTATCCAGGTTTCGAACAGGCGAAGGATCGGAGTGAGCAGCATCACCGCGATATAGGCCCGTTCAGAATTGCGGCAAAGAGAATAGGGCGGACACAACCTTATATTTTCGTAATGATCGGTAATATCGGCGTCACCTCCGTTGATACGGGTGGAAGCTGCCACAATCTCATGCCATGATCGCGTCTTACCGGAGACCGCAGATATGGAAACGAAAACGCTCAATGCGCATCTTCCGCTTCCCCTTGCGGAAAAGCTCGACGCCCTGGCGGATGCGCTGGATGTGCCGCGCGACAGCATCGTAACGGAAGCCATAGCAAACTGGATCGAGCGCGAGGAACGTCAGCGGATTTTCGCGCTGCAGTCGTTCGCCTCGAACTCGATCATTGCCGTGGAGCATCATCGCGTCATCGACTGGGCCGACAGCCTCTGCGCCGATCGGGTCCGCACGCTCTAAGCGGGCGCCACCTATTTCAGCTTCAAAAAAGAAAAGCCCTCCCCCACTGATGCGGGAAGGGCTGTTTTGTTATTGGGCTGCGACTTCAGCCTCTTCCTCGTGATCGGCAAGGAAGCCACCGGACTGGCGGTTCCACAGGTCGGCATAGATGCCGCCAAGGCTCACCAGTTGGCCATGCGTGCCGCTTTCGATGATACGGCCCTTGTCGAGCACGATCAGCCGGTCCATCTCGGTCAGCGTCGACAGGCGGTGGGCGATCGCAATGACCGTCTTGCCTTCCATCAGCGCGAAGAGGTTCTCCTGGATCGCCGCTTCCACTTCGGAATCGAGCGCCGAGGTCGCCTCGTCCAGCACCAGGATCGGCGCATCCTTCAGGAAAACGCGGGCGATCGCGATGCGCTGGCGCTGGCCGCCGGAGAGTTTTACGCCGCGCTCGCCGACCTGTGCATCGAGCCCCTTACGACCCTGCATGTCGACAAGCCCTTCGACGAACTCCCAGGCATTGGCCCGCCTTGCCGCCTCAATGACTTCCTCATCGGTCGCGTTGGGGCGCCCATAGGCGATGTTGTCGCGGATCGAGCGGTGCAGCAGTGACGTATCCTGCGTCACCACGCCGATCAGCGAGCGCAGGCTGTCCTGCGACACCTCGGAGATATCCTGACCGTCGATGGTGATGCGCCCCGACTCCAGATCATAGAAGCGCAGAAGCAGGTTCATCAGCGTCGTCTTGCCTGCGCCGGAGCGTCCGACGAGACCGACCTTCTCGCCGGCCTTAATATCGAGCGACAGGTTGTCGACGACGCCCTTGCCCTTGCCGTAATGGAAACCGATGCGGTCATAATGGATCGCACCCTTCTTCGCCGTCAGCGCAGGCGCACCCGGCTTGTCGACGATATCGTGCTGCTTCGCCATCATCTCCATGCCGTCATAGACGGTACCGATGTTCTCGAAGAGCGCCGAGACTTCCCACATGATCCACTGCGACATGCCGTTGACGCGCATCGCAAGACCGATGGCGATGGAGATCGCGCCAACCGAGATCGTGCCGTTCAGCCACAGATAGATGGACAGGCTGGAGATGACGAACAGCGAGATGCAGTTGTTCAGGTAGACGCTCATATGGAAGAGCGTCACCTTGCGCATCTGCCTGTGCACCGTATCCAGGAACCCATCCATGCTTTCCCTTGCATAGACCTCTTCCCTGCCCGCATGGGAAAACAGCTTCACAGTGGCGATGTTCGTGTAGCTGTCCACCACGCGGCCTGTCATCAACGAGCGAGCGTCCGCCTGCTGCGACGCGATCTTGCGAAGCCGCGGCACGAAATAGGTAACGATACCGATGTAGATGCCGAGCCAGGCGAGGACCGGCAGCATCAGCCGCCAGTCGGCAGCGGCGATGATAACGATCATCGACAGGAAATAGGTCACGACATAGACGAAGACGTCGAGGATCTTCATCACCGTTTCGCGCACGGCAAGCGACGTCTGCATGACCTTGGTCGCTACGCGCCCGGCAAACTCGTTGGCAAAGAAAGTCATGCTGTGGCGCAACAGGAAGCGATGCATCTGCCAACGCGCGATCATCGGATAATTGCCGAGCATCATCTGATGCATGATCAGCGAATCGAGGCCGGCAACGAGCGGCAGGCCGATCAATACCAGCGCACCCATCCAGATGAGCTTGTGGCCTTCGTTCTGCAGGAAGGTCGCGCGGTCGGCATTCGTCAGCCAGTCGACGATATCGCCGAGAAACTGGAAAAGCGCCACTTCACCAATCGCGATCAGCGCCGTGAGAAAGGCCATGAGCGCAAGCCATCCCGCCGCCGGCTTCGTATAGTGCCAGCAGAAGGCAAAAAGACCCTTCGGGGGAGCAACCGGCTCCTCGCTCGGAAAGGGATTAAGTCGCTGTTCGAACCAGTCAAACATGAAAATCGCTCCGGAACTTCCGCGTTCCGGCCCCGGCTTCACACCCGCAAGGGCGCATGCAAGCACATATGGGAACCGGAGGCTCAAGGGGCGAGGCCGTAATAGCCGCGCAATGAATCAAATGGGCAATTGGGGAAGAAAAAGCGCTTTATACGCGCCAGATCACCAACAGTGGCATCACAGGCGGGAGACGCATCAGCACAAATGTAGTCATGTCGGCGCTCCCTGTTGGCGATTGAAGATATGCACCGATAACGCGAAACTGCCTAAATTTCCAGCCCCGCCGCATCGGAAAGTGACCACCGAATGGTCAAAAAGCGTCATGTTGCTTCAAAATCACAGTTCGGATAGGCCATTTTCGCATTATCGCAACGGACAACTTCCCATGGCAGATCTCAGACTGGCGCTCTATCAGCCCGATATTCCCGGCAATACCGGAACAATCCTGCGCCTTGCCGCCTGCCTGGGCTTTGCGGTCGATATCATCGAGCCCGCCGGTTTCGACATTTCCGACCGAAACCTGAAACGCGCCGGTATGGACTATCTGGCCACCGCTGCACTTACCCGCCATGTCAATTGGGAACGCTTCGAGGAATGGCGCACAGGGACCGGCCGCCGCCTGATCCTCGCAACCACGAAGGCATCGCAGCGCTACACGGATTTCGCCTTCCGCCCCGACGATATCCTGATCTTCGGCCGAGAAAGCGCCGGCGCCCCCGATCACGTGCATGAACGCGCCGACGGGCGCATCCTGATCCCGATGGTGGATGGTCAGCGTTCGATCAACCTTGCCGTCTCCGCCGCGATGATCGTTGGCGAAGCGATGCGCCAGACCATCTGGTCTTGAATCGGCAAGCATGCCGATCCTTGGCGGCCTGTATGTCGCAAACAACGCTTTGAATCGACGCAAAAGCGCCTATATTAATTAGCCAGGCAATCAATAAATCTGCACAAGCAGTGAGATTCCAATGATTTACTCGACTGCGGAAATGTAGAATCGAGCAAAACTTTTCAAGAAGAAGAAAAAAACCAAGGCCATGGAATCCACGATTGTCATGATCAATCTGTTCGGCGCGATAGCGCTGCTGCTCTTCGGCCTGGCGCAGGTCAAGGACGGCGTCACGCGCGCTTTCGGAGCACGCTTGAGGACTGGGCTGGCGACTGGCACCGCAACCGGTGCACGATCGATCCTGTCGGGTTTCCTGGCAACGATCGCCCTGCAAAGTTCGACTGCGACGGCGCTGATGACGGCTTCTTTCGTGGAGCGCGATCTCATCAAGCCGCGCATGGCCCAGATCGTGCTGCTCGGCGCCAATGTCGGCACTGCCGTGACCGCCTGGATCGTCGCGACCGGCATCGAATGGTTTTCGCCCCTTCTCATCCTTGCCGGCATCGTGCTCTATCGCGGAAACTCCAGCGCCCGTCACGGCGGCGGTGCGGCCATGATCGGCATTGGCCTGATGCTGCTCTCGCTGCATCTGCTCGGCAGTGCGACGGAGCCGATGCGCAACTCGCCGGCGCTGGCGGCTTTCATCAGCCTGCTTGGCGACGCATGGCCCGTTGCGCTCGTATTGTCTGCGGCACTCGCCTTCATCTCCTCGTCGAGTCTTGCGGTCGTCGTCCTGATCCTGTCGCTTGCCGCAACGGGCATCGTATCGCCGGAACTCATCATCGTTCTCGTCCTCGGCGCCAACCTCGGCGGCGCGATCCCTCCTGTCGTCGCCACACTCTCCAGCCCTGCCTCAGCCAAACGCGTCACACTCGGCAATCTCATCGTGCGTACCATGGGCTGCCTGATTGCGCTGCCGCTTGCCGGTTACGCCGCGCCACTCCTGCAGATGCTGCCTTTCGGCCCCACCAAGCTGCCGGTCGATGCGCATCTGATCTTCAACATCCTGCTCGCTGGCCTCGCCTGGCCTTTCTCGCGGATGCTCTCCACCTTCACCGCCCGCCTCGTGCCCGATGATGCGCAGGCAGATCAGGGACCAAAATTCCTCGACATGCAGGAATTGTCGACGCCCGTCGTGGCGCTTGCCAGCGCGACGCGCGAGGTGCTCAGCGTCGGCGATCTCATTGAACGCATGCTGCTGCGCGCCTCCGAAGCCTTCGAACAGAACGACATGTCCAAGCTCGCCGAGATCCCGGCGCTCGAAAAACGCGTCGACCTTCTGCAGCAGGAGGTGAAAGTTTACCTTTCCAGACTCGGACGTGGCGGCCTGAGCGACGAGAACGCACGCCGCTCGATCGTTATCATCGACTACGCGATCAATCTCGAGCACATGGGCGACATCATCGAGAAAGGCTTGTTGGAGCAGGTCGGCAAGAAGGTTTCGCTCGGCCTGAAATTCTCCGAAGACGGCTACAGGGAATTGCGGAAGCTGTTCGATCTGACGATCGATAATCTGCGCGTCGCTCAGACGATCTTCGTTACCCGCGATTTCAACCTCGCCCGACAGATGATGGAAGTGAAGGTCGAGGTGCGCCGGATGGAGAAACAATCGGCCGAGCGGCATCTGGAGCGCTTGCGCGATGGGCGTGCCGACAGCCTGCAGACGAGTTCGCTCCATCTCGATATGCTGCGCGACCTGAAGCGCATCAACGCTCACATCGTCTCTGTGGCACATCCGATCCTCGAT
>Ga0102587_1001337_pt1 | contig 18682 bp, 24 predicted proteins | sample AraplaF_Col_mTSA_FD_76853 | JGI IMG/M metagenome (GOLD analysis project Ga0102587, IMG submission 76853) | Arabidopsis root microbial communities from the University of North Carolina, USA - plate scrape MF_Col_mTSA (SPADES assembly) (version 2) | ecosystem: Host-associated > Plants > Roots >... | reverse complement strand
AAAACCCACGATGTTTTTCACCACCTCCCGCAGCGGCGTGCGCGACAGGATGGCCACGCCGTTATAGGTCTTCTGGCCGAAGGCGGCGGCCTCATAGCCCGCCGCCTTGAGCGCCTCCAGCGGAAACTTGTCGTCCGTCATCTTGAGCTCCTGCAGGCACAGCACGTCCACAGGATTGGCGGCCAGCCAGTCGAGCACATGGGCCAGCCGCGCGGTCAATGAATTGACGTTCCAGGTAGTAATTTTCATGCGCTCGTACTCCAGTGCCGGAAGGGGGTATCAAGCTCAGATATGCAGCAGGGCCAGCACGCCCACCACCAGCCCCACGCCGGCTACGGCGAACATGCCGTACTCCAGCCATTTCTTGCGCGTCAGCAGCGCGATGGCCGCCAGGGCGATCGCCACCTGCAGCACCGTGGTGGCCTGGGCCCAGCGATGATGCTGGTGGATCTGTTCGTCCGAGGACTTGTCCCAGACGGCGGATTCGGCTTCGAGCTTCTCGGCGATGGCCTTGATCTCGTTCTTCTCTTTCTCATAGCGGTCCACCTTGGTCTGGTAGCCCGCTTTCTTGTCTTCGGGGGCCAGGTCGCGCGCGAGTTCAGCCAGCGACTGCTTGGTACTTTTTGACTGGAAGTAATTCCACTGGTTGGAGGCCTCGGTCTTCTTGATGGCCGCGTTGTTTTTGTAGAGGCCCGCGTTGGCCTGCGTGGCGCCGCCCATGTAGGCAAAGATGGCGCCTATGGTTGCGATGATGGCTGTGATCACCGCGATCTGCGCAATCATGCCGCCGCCGCCTTCATGGCTGCCGTGGCCACCTTGGGCCGCATGCTCAAGCTCATGGTCGTGGGGCCCGTGCACGTGAAATCCGCCTCCAGACATATCAAATTCCCTCTGTCTAAGTTTGTTGTGGTTTGTGGATGGTTTACTTTTGGTAGGTGATGAAGCTGAACTTCATCCCGTTGGCCGACACATGGTCTTCGCGCGCCACCTGCCGCCATTCGGGGCCCAGCGTCGGCGCGAAGGCGTCGCCTTCGATATTTTCCGCAATTTCCGTGACCTCAATCCGCTCGGCCAGCGGCATGGCCTGGGCGTAAATCTGGGCGCCGCCCAGGATCCACACCTCGTCCGACGAGGCGCACAGCGCCAGCGCATCGGCCAGGCTGGCGGCGGTTTCGGCGCCGGCTTCCTTCCAGCCGGCTTGCCGCGTGATCACGATGTTGGCCCGGCCCGGGAGGGGGCGGAATTTGGGCGGCAGCGAATCCCAGGTCTTGCGGCCCATGATGACCGGCCAGCCGGTGGTCAGGCGCTTGAGGCGCGCCATGTCTTCCGGCAGGCGCCAGGGAATGGTGTTGTCACGGCCTATCACGCCATTGGCGGCGCGGGCGAAGATCATGTGAATACGTGTCATGACTTTGAGGTCAGGGCGTTAGACCGCCACCGGCGCCTTGATCGCGTCGTGGTGCTGGTAGTCCAGAAACTCAAAGTCCTCAAACTGGTAGTCGAAGATCGAATCCGGCTTGCGCTTGATCTGCAGCGTAGGGTAGGGGAAGGGCTGGCGGCTCAGTTGCAGCGCAACCTGTTCATGGTGGTTGCTGTAGATGTGGCAATCGCCGCCGGTCCAGATAAAGTCGCCTACGCCCAGGTCGCATTGCTGCGCGACCATGTGGGTCAGCAGGGCGTAGCTCGCGATATTGAAGGGCACGCCCAGAAAGATGTCGGCGCTGCGCTGGTAGAGCTGGCAGCTCAGCTTGCCGGGTTGGCCCTGCACTTCGGAAGGCGCGACGTAGAACTGGAAAAACGCGTGGCAGGGCATGAGCGCCATCTTCGAAAGATCGGCCACGTTCCAGGCGCTCACGATGATGCGGCGCGAATCTGGGTTGGTCTTGAGCGTCTTGATGACTTCGCTGATCTGGTCGATATGGCCGCCATCGGGCGTGGGCCAACTGCGCCACTGCACGCCATAAACCGGGCCCAGGTCGCCGTCGGGCCGTGCCCATTCGTCCCAGATGGTGACGCCGCGTTCCTTGAGCCAGTTGTTGTCGCTGGAGCCCTGCAGAAACCACAGCAGCTCATGCACGATGGATTTGAGGTGTACCTTCTTGGTGGTCACCAGCGGAAAGCCCTCGTTCAGGTCAAAGCGCATCTGGTAGCCGAACACGCTTTTGGTGCCGGTGCCGGTACGGTCGGCCTTGAAGGCACCGTGGGTGTCCACATGGCGCATGAAATCTTCGTATTGGGAGCGGATGGGGCGGGTCATTTAAAACCTGTCGGCTGGGGGTCAGGAAGGTGTTGCTACCGGGGCCGGGGGGCGGTAGATCGACAGAGGTTGATTATGCCCGCAGCACCTGCCTGGGGGAGTGAGGAGCTTGCTGAGCTATTTGGTTTGCGGGAGTCCTCTGAGGTTGGGCCTCCGCAGTCCCCGGCTAGAAAGTACTGTATTTGGCAAGCGGGAGGCCTTCACCGGCGATACGTGCGTTGTATTGCGCAACAGCTTCGCGGTTTTCCTCGTTCCATTGCTCCCAGTAACGCCGGCACATCTCGGCGGTCAGCAAGGTATCCGCACTCTGGGAGGCATCCATTTCCATTTCATGCGCCATTTCCAGCCCCTTGGAATTGAGTGACAGCTTGGTCGTCTTTTGGGGGGCATTGTCAGATTTCAGCATGGCTTGTCCTCATAAGTCATGCGGACGTTATATGCGCAGCACCCGCCCCGGATTCATCAGGTTCAGGGGGTCCAGGCCCTGTTTGATGGCGCGCATCATGCCCAGCGCCACGGGGGATTTGTGCTTGGGCAACGTCTCAGCCTTGAGGCTGCCGATACCGTGTTCGGCCGAGATCGAGCCCCTGTAGCGGTCCACCGCTTCGTAGACCAGCGCGTTCATGGGCGCCTCCTGCTCGTTGAGGAAACGCGCCTGGTCTTCGTTCTCCGGCGCCTGCACGTTGTAGTGCAGGTTGCCGTCGCCCAGGTGGCCGTAGACGACCATGCGTGCGCCGGGAAAACGCTCCAGCAGTAGCGCATTGGTTTCAGCCACGAACTCGGGGATGCGCGACACGTTGATGGAGATGTCGTGCTTGATGTTCAGGCCTTCTTCAGCTTGCGCCATCGGAATGCTCTCGCGGATGTGCCACAGCGCGTGCGCTTGCGCCATGCTCTCGGCGACCACGGCATCGTCCACGCAGCCCGCCTCCATGGCGGCCTCCAGCAGGCGTTCAAAGCATTCGCGCGCATGGGCCTCGGACTCGTTATCCGAGTTCTCCAGCACCACGCACCAGGGGTGCTCTTGCCAGAAAGGCACACGCTGCTGCGGGAAGTGTTTGGCGACCAGGCCCAGCGCGAACTGGCCCATCACTTCGAAACCGGTCAGGCCCGAGCCCAGGTGCTGGTGCGCCAGGCCCAGCAACTGCACGGCGGCCTCGAGCGAAGGCACGGCGGCAAAAGCAGTGAGCTGTGATTTGGGCATGGGGTACAGCTTCATGGTGGCGCCGGTGATCACGCCCAGCGTGCCTTCGCTGCCGATGAACAGGTGGCGCAGGTCGTAGCCGGTGTTGTCCTTGCGCAGGCCCGAGAGGCCGTCCCAGATTTCACCCTGCGCGTTCACGACTTCCAGCCCCAGGCAGAGGTCTCGCGTGTTGCCGTAGCGTACAACCTGGGTGCCGCCGGCGTTCGTGCCGAGGTTGCCGCCTATGGTGCAGCTTCCCTCCGCGGCCAGGCTCAGGGGAAACAGGAAGCCGGCTTTTTCGCAGGCTTCCTGCAGGTTCTGCAGCACGCAGCCGGCATCGACGGTGATGGTCAGGTTGCCGGCATCCAGCGTGCGCACCTTGTTCATGCGCGTCAGGCTCAGCACGACCTGCGTGCCGCTGGCGTCCGGTATCGACCCCACCACCATGCCGGTATTGCCGCCTTGCGGCACCATGCTCACGCGGGCCTCGGCGCAGGCCTTCACCACGGCCGCGACTTCGGCCGTGGAGCCGGGGCGCACCACGGCCAGGGCCTTGCCGGTTTCGCGCTTGCGCCAGTCCTGTACCCAGGGAGTGAGGTCGCCGTCCGTCAGGACGTTGGCGGCGCCGACGATCTGGCGCAGGGATTCGATCAGTTGGGGGTGCGTGCTCACGATGTAGGGGGCTCGGGTTGGGGGTTGATGGATGGGGTGTTGTTCAGTCGCACACGCACATGCAGCGCACAAGCGGCGAACAATGTGAGGCACAGCAGCACTTCGATGAAGGCCATGTAGTTGCCCGGCGCGCGGTCGCTCCAGGCACGTACCACGCCTTCGGTGAAATACAGCCACACCAGCAGGCTGACCCAGCGGTAGGTGTACATGCGGTTTTTCAGGATGCCGGCCAGGGGTATGCACAGCGGCAGTACCTTGAGCGCCAGCAGCGAGCCGCCGGGCCGCACCGGCGCCAGCCACATTTCCCAGGCCAGGCCCAGCACGATAAGGCCCAGCAGGCTGGCCAGCGCCAGGCGGCGGGTAAGGTCGATCTGTGTTGTTTTATTCATAAGGGTCCGAGTGCAATGGCATGATACCGGGGATGAAATTCCAGCCATACCTGCAGGAGCTCCTGACCAACCTGTCGCGCTTTCCCTGGCGCCACACGGCGCTCACCCTGCGCGACCGCTTCCGCGAAGACCACATGGGCCTGACGGCCAGCAGCCTCACCTTCACCACCACGATCGCGCTCGTGCCGTTTTTCACCGTGGCGCTGGCGATTTTCACGGCCTTCCCGATGTTCTCGAAGCTGCAAGGCGCGTTGCAGGCCTGGCTGGTCCAGAGCCTGATCCCCGACAATATCGCGCGCCAGGTGCTCGGCTACCTGACGCAGTTCAGCCGCCAGGCCAACAAGCTGGGGATTGCCGGCCTGGCCGTGCTGCTGGTCACGGCCATCGCGCTCATACTCACCATAGACCGCACCCTGAACGGCATCTGGCGCGTCAAGAAAACCAGGTCGCTGACCCAGCGGGTGCTGATCTATTGGGCCGCCATCACGCTGGGGCCGCTTCTGCTGGCGGCCAGCCTGGCGGTCACTTCCTATGTGCTGTCGGCCTCCGGTGGCCTGGTGGGCGCCTTGCCCGCCAGCTTGCGCTTCCTGCTCAGCACCCTGCAGTTCTTCATCGTGGCCGGCGGCATGGCGGCAATGTACCGCTATGTGCCCAACACCTATGTAAAGTGGTCGCACGCCTGGGTTGGCGGCCTCTTTGTCGCCGCCGGCATCGAGGTGGCCAAGCGCGCGCTGAGTCTTTACCTCAGCGCGGTGCCCACCTATTCGCTGGTCTACGGCGCCTTCGCCACCCTGCCTATCCTCCTGGTGTGGATTTACGTCTCCTGGGTCATCGTGCTGATGGGCGCGGTGATTGCCGCCTACCTGCCCAGCCTGCTGGCGGGCGTGGCGCGCCGCGGCAGTGCGCACGGCTGGTACTTCCAGCTCGCGATCGAAGTGCTGCAGCAATTGCAAAAAGCGCTTTCCACACCGCGCAGGGGCTTGAGCGCCTCGCAGCTGGCCGAGCGGCTCCAGGTGGATGGGCTGCAACTGGAGCCGGTGCTGGAAACCCTGGTGGCGCTGGACTGGGTGGGCCAGCTCAACGAGTCGGAAGGAGAGGACGAGGCCCGCTTCCTTCTGCTGGCCGACCCCGATGCCACACCCCTGGAACCGCTGATGCAGCAGTTGCTGCTCGACAAGGCCGAGGCGGTGCAGGGCCTCTGGCAAAAAGCCGGCTGGCCCGGGCTGCGGCTGCGCGACGCACTGTAAAAAAATGGTTCCCGGGGCGGAAAAAACCGACAGATTCAGAGGGAATACTTGTTCACGGCCGGGCCCTGTAACAAAATCAAATCCCCCTTGTTTTTCAATGCACAGGAAGATGCCAGCAAAAACCAATGCCCGGGAAAAGCTTGACGGCGCCATTGCCGAAGAACGGCAGGCGCACCTTGATGCCAAGCAGATTTATGACGAGCTGACGGCCAAGATGTGGGCCTACCAGACCGGTAGCGGCCCCGCGCCCACCAATGAAGACTTCGAGCAATGGAGCCATGCCGTGGAGCAGCGTGTCAGGATGAAGCAGCTCGGCATTCGCGTGGACGGCGAACCCGCTGCCTGAGCCGCACGCAACCCGTGCAAACCGCAAGCAGTCAGATACGCCGCACACAGGTTTGCGGCCCAGGCGCACCTATGCGCCGTAGTGAAAATCCTACGATGTGAACCAGGCTGACGGCTGGTCTGGCGGCCGCTGCGGGGTGGCCGGCGCATGCCGCCTTGTTCCTGCCTTGTCTTTTCACATCATGGAGATTTCTCATGTTGAAAAAATTACTGGTGTTTGCCATTACCTCGGGCTTGGCAGCCAAGCTTTACAAACGCTACGCCGAGAAGCAGGCCCAGGCAGGTTCCCGCTCTACGGCCGCCGCAGGCAGCAAGCCGGTGGCCCGCAAACGGCCCACCCAAAAACAGGCCTGAAGCTTCACGCACCGGGTTTTTGCGGTTTTGGCACAAGCTCATAAGCTGGAGTTTTAAAAGCGTCAACCTTTTGTCAAGGTTGTTAAGCCTTCGTCACCTGCGCCACGTTTCGTTGCTTTTGTTCGGCCATGACTTCAAATGCGCGGGCCGGATTCTTACAAGGCGCCGGTCAAGCCCGGGTCAAGATTCTCCGCATCCCTTGTTTGTCAACTAGCTGGAGAAAACTGTGACATCACCCGCCTATCCGGCCGCCGATGCGGTCCTGAAAAATGAACCCATCGACATCAACCAGGAAGCTTCTTTGAATTATTGGGTCGCCGCACTGGCTTGCAGCGAGCTTGAGTTGCGCGTGGCCGTGGCCGAAGTCGGCCCCGCGGCCATGGATGTGAGCAATGAATTGGGGAGGACTTTATGAGCGCGATGCCTCCCACGCTTCCCCTGCCGCCCGGGCCGCTCGCGGTCCGTGTCAAGGAACCTTCGGTCGGCCTGTTCTACTGGGTGGTCACCCAGCTTTCCACCGATGAGCGCGGCAGCGATGTCCGCATCGAAGGCTCCGATCATCCCTATCCGACGCATGAGGCCGCGCTGCATGCCGGCTCGGCCTGCCTGAAGGCGCTCAAGGCCAGTGTTCTCCAGTCCCAGGGCCCCCACTAGGCACTAGGAGGGCCGAGGTCTTTCAAGCGCCCGACCGCACAGCCGGTCGGCTGTGCGTCGTGCGGCTGCCCCATGGGGGATGCAAACGCAACCGCGATTGCGTCACCCCAACCCGGGAGGGCAAGCGCTTCTCGGGCGGTCTGCGGCGTTGCGGCGTTGCGGCGCTAGTCCATAGCCGGGCTATGGGCGGCGCGTGCGCCTTGCATCCCATCCCGAAAAGGTGCTTGCGCGGCCCCGTTTAGGCCGTGAACAGCTTCTTAAAGCCCTGCACCCACATATCCCGGTACATCACCCAGTCGCCCATGAAGCTGTAAAGAGGCCGCTTGAAGGACGCTGGCTTGTTCTTTTCAAATCCGAAGTGGCCTATCCAGGCAAAACCGTAGCCACACAGCAGGCTGGCCAGCAGCCACCATGGGTTGCGCGTGGCGGCCAGCGCCGCCAGGCACAGCAGTGTGAGGCTGGAACCCACAAAGTGCAGGCGCCGGCAGGTGGGATTGCGGTGTTCGCCCAGGTAGAAGGGGTAAAAGCTCGCGAAGGAGTCGAAGCTGCGCGGGTCTACCGGAGTTGTCGGGGTTACAGGGGGCGTTGGCGGGCCGGCTTGCGCGGCGTCGCTGAGGTTGGCGTTCATGGTATGTCTCCTGCGCCGGGCTACCGTCGTGATAGCCCCGTGTCGCTCACCATTTTGCGGGCGTCGCCATAATAGTCAATCCCTTTCTGGCCGCTCTTTCTTCCTCGCCCAAGCGGCGTTCTTACCCCGCATGTCCTTTCTGCAAACGCCGCCGGCGGCATCGCCCATTCAACCGGATTCTTCGGTGAACTGGGTTGTTTGCCTGTGCGCCGACTGGTGCGGCGTGTGCCGCGACTACCGTGAACTTTTTACGCAAATGGCCGTGCGTTATCCGGGCAGCCGCTTTGCCTGGCTGGACATTGAGGATGAGGCCGAACTGGTCGGCGACATCGAAGTAGAGACCTTTCCTACACTGCTGATTGCGGATGCGGGCGGCGTGCACTTCTTCGGCCCGCTGACACCGCATGCGCAAACCCTCTCTCGCCTGCTCGATTCCCTGGCGCTACCTGGCCAGCCCGCTACGCCCCATTCGGCCCCCACCCAGGCCTTGCTGCGGGCTCTGGCGGTGGCGACCGAGCATTGGATCAGGGCGGCCGGCTAGGCGATCGAAAACGGTGCTTTGAGGAAACCCCTGAAGCGCGCACGGCCGCCGCGTGTGGGGCTGGCGCTCAGACGGTAGCCCGGAAAGCGCTGGAGAAAGCGGCCAATCGCGATACGGCCTTCCAGCCGTGCCAGGCTGAGCCCGGCGCACTGGTGAATGCCGAAGCCAAAAGCCAGGTGGCGGTTGTCCTGGCGCGCCAGATCCAGCTCGTCGGGCCGTTCAAACTGTGCCGGGTCACGATTGGCCGCGCCTATGCACAGCGTCAGCAGGCTGCCGGCGGACAAGTCAACACCGCCTATGTTCGCGTCCGCCAGTGCACGCCGATTGCTGAACTGATTGGATGACTCAAAACGCAGGAACTCGTCGACAGCCGGCGTCAGCAGCGCTTCCAGCCCCTGCGCGTCATTCGCGAGCGCTTGCATGGCCGACAGCAGGCCGGCCAGCGCCGCCGGCCGTTCCTGCAGCGCCACCAGCGCATTGCCGATCAGGTTGGTGGTGGTTTCATGGCCGGCGTTGAGGATGAACACGCAGTTTTGCAGCAGCTCGGTCTCGCTGAGTTTTTCAGCGCTTGCTTCACCTTGGATCAGCCGTGTCAGCACGTCGTGCTCGGGGTTGCCCGGGCGCCGGCGCCTGTCCGCCACGAGGTCCTTGAGATAGGCCGTGAACTCGCGCACGCTGTTGTTGCCCAGGGCTTGCTGCTCAGGCGTCAGCCTGGGCTCCAGCGCGCCCAGTATCGCCAGCGACCAGCCGCGCAGTGGGGCGCGGTCCGCATGCGGCACACCCAGCAGGTTGCCGATGATTTCCACCGGGATGGCCGAGGCAAAGTCTTCGACCAAGTCGCCACCGCCGCGTGCCTCGATCATGTCCAACAAGCCGTCCACCAGCGTAACCAGGCCGGGCTCCATGTCGGCGATGGCGCGCCGCGTCAGCGCGCCCATGATGAGCTTGCGCACACGCGTGTGCAGCGGCGGGTCGTTGAACACCAGGCTGGTGGTGTGGTGCTCATAGAGCGCGGAGGCAGCACCGTACTTGGGCTCGAACTCCACCTTCTTGTCGGAGCTGAAGGTGTGCGCATCGCGGTAAACGGCCACTAGGTCGGCATGGCGTGTCAGGAAGAAAGAGCCGTCGGGCATGCGTCTGACCGGCTCGGCCTCGCGCAGCGCGGCATACACCGGGTAGGGGTTGGTATAAAAGTCGGTGGGCAAGGCGCGCAGGTCCAGCGTTGACGCGATCTCGCGGGCCCGGGCATCGCTCATGGGCGGCGTGGCGCTGAAAGGCTGCGAGGCGCTCATGGTGCCTTCCTCACAGGTTGCCGGCAAACAGCTTGCGCAAAAACATTTTCTTGAAGCTGGTGGCGTCGTCCAGCCCCAGGCGCTCCAGGTAGGCCGGCGGCGCTTCGCGGCTGGAAGCCAGGCTTTTGAGCACCATGGCGACCAGCTCCACGGGGTGGCGCGTGGCGTCCTGCATTTTCCGCAGCGCGGTCACCATCTCGATCTCCTCCGCGCTGAGGTCGGTGCCGAAGGGGAAATCGGGCAGCAGGCCTGATTGCCGCCACGGCTGCAGGCGGTCGCGCAGCGCCTCGGGCAGGTTCTGCCTGTATTGCTCGGGTACTTCATAAGCCTCGTCCAGCTTGCCGGCAGCCTTGGCCTGCGCCACCAGCGCGTCCTGGAAACGCGAATCGGCAATCGCGATCAGCCGTTTGACCACCTCGCCGTCGGGTTGGGCGCGCAGGTCGGCCACGCCGTATTCGGTGACCACCACGTCGCGCAGATGGCGCGGGATGGTGCCGTGGCCATAGTTCCAGACCAGCGTGCTGCGCAGGCCGTCCTTGTGCTCGTAGCTGGCGCGCAGCATCAGGATGGAGCGCGCATCGGGCAGGGCATGCGCCATGGCCACGAAGTTGTACTGCCCGCCCACGCCCGAGACGACCTGGCCCGACTCCAGCCCGTCCGACACTGCCGCGCCCAGCAGGGTGACCATCATGGTGGTGTTCATGAAGCGGGCCTTGCGGCGCTGCGCCGTCTTGAGCGCGCTATGGCCGTGCAGCTGGTTGATGAAGTCGATGCGCGTCATGGCGATGCGGGCCAGCGCCTCGGGCGGCATGGTGCGCAGCCGTTCGTAGAAATCGGTCGGGCCCAGGAAAAAGCCGCCGTGGAGCACTGCGCCGCCGGCCAGGCGCGGGCCCAGGCCGCTTGCGTCGCGCAGTGCCGTGCGCACCGCTGCCTGGTCCAGCCGGTTGTTGATGCGCTTGCCTTGGACCTTGAGCTCGCCATCGTCATCGAGGCTGACGTCCGCTGTGAACACGCCCAGCTCTCGTAGAAAATCCAGGTCTTCAGTTCTCAGCACCGGCGATATGCGCCCGGCCTCCAGCAGCGCGGCCAGTGTGTCCGGGGTCACGGCCAGGCCGGGTATCCGGCCCTCGTTGACCAGGCGCTGCACGGTTTCGTCGCCAAACACCTCGCGGCGCAGGATGCCTGCTTCCATCAGTTGCAGAAAGCCGTTGACGAACATTTCCGAACAGCCGTAAAGGCCTTGCTCAAAGCCGCCCAGCTCACGGCCTTGCAGGCCATCGGGGCAGAGGGCCGCCATGATGCGGCGGTAGTCCGCGTTGCCGCGATCGCGCACGATCAGCGCCTGCGCGATGGCGTCACCCAGTGCACCAATGCCGATCTGCAGGGTGCCGCCGTCCGCCACCAGGCTGGCCGCGTGCAGGGCGATGGCGTAGTCGGCCGTGCCGACCTTGCCGTTGGGCGGCGCGAACAAGGTGTGCGTGCCGGCCGCATCGGTCACCAGCACGTCAAAAAAACCGGGTGGCGCGATGGCCGGCCCCGGCATGAATGGCAACTGGCGATTGATGACGCCCACCTTGAACAGCGGCCGGCCGCTTTCGGCCTGGCGCTGCGCCAGCTCAAAAGTCACGTCAGGGTTGCTGGACAGTGAGAGCTCGATGCCCGCGGCGGTTTCGCGGGCCGCCACCGCCTGCGCGATCACGTTGACGCCGAGCACGCCCATGTCGCGCGCCACGAAGGTGTAGTTGGTCGAAATGTAGGCCTGCTGCGCGCGCGCGTTGCCCAGGTAGTCGCCGGTCTTGAAGAAGAACTCGCTGACCTCGATGTGCGGCGGCAGCCGGCCGGCGCGCAGGTCCTTGACGTAATCGAGGTCCGGGTAGTCCTTGAACACGCGCTCCACCAGCGGCGCCAGAAAGTGCTGCTCGAGGTCGCTTTTGCCTTCGGGCTTTTCCAGCGACAGCGCGGTGATGATCTTCAGGCGCCGGGGCCTCGCATCGCCGCCCATGGCCTTGACGCGGCGGTAGAGCAGGTTCACAAAGGGATTGGGCTTGCCGATGCCCAGCGGAAGCCCGAGCACGATGTCGCCCTCCACCGTGGCAAGCACATGCTCCACCGCCCGCGCGAGCGTGGCCATGACGAGGGAATCGGCCATGCGGCGGCTCAGGCGGGTTGCAGGAAATCGCGGATCGCGAACAGCGTGGCCTCCGGCGTCTCGCTCATCTGGTGGTGGCCCACCGGCAGGCTGGCGACGCTGACTTTTTTTCCGCTTTCCCTTGCCTTGGCGATCAAGCCCTGCGCCGCTTTGGGCGTCGTCATCTGGTCGATCGCGCCCAGCACAAACAGGACAGGGCAGCTGACCCGGCTGATGGCCGCCTCGCCATTGGCATAGCTGTCGCAGGCCTTGAAGCCGCGGTGGAACACATTGGCCTTGCTGTTGCTGGCCAGCACGCGCCGGCCCAGCGCCATGCTGGCGCCGTGGACCCAGCTGCCGGCGCCCAGCGGCGGCGCCAGCGTGCTGCGTGAAAACATGTTGACCATGCCCAATGCCTTCATCGGCTCGTTGAGCGCCGCGTCAAGCAAGGCCTGCGACACCTTCATCGGAAAGGCCGTGCCCACCAGCACCAGATGGCTCACCCGTTCCTTCAGCCGCGAGGCCGCTTCCAGCGCAATAAGCGATCCCCAGCTGTGGCCGACCAGCGCGGCGCGCTGGACGCCCGCGGCGCCCAGCAGCGCGGCGACAAAATCCGCGGCTTCCTCCACGGAAGAGGGGGCTTCGCCTTCGCTTTTGCAGTGCCCGGGCAAGTCGACCGCCAGCACATTCCAGCCGTGGTTGGCCAGGTAGCGTGTCTGCAAGGCCCACACGCTGTGGTCGTTCAGCACGCCGTGGATGAACACCGCCGTGGGCTTGGCGGCGTCGAAGGGCTTGCCGCCGGTGTAGCAATAAGTCTTATGGCCGTTGACGTCCAGGTACATGTTCAGGCCCCCGCTTTCTCTGCGGCCTTGAGCGCGCGCTTGAGGTCGTCCAGCAGGTCGTCCGGGTCTTCAAGGCCGATGGACAACCGTATCGTGCCCTGCGTGATGCCGGCGCCGGCCAGGGCATCGTCCGTCATGCGGAAATGGGTGGTGCTGGCCGGGTGTATCACCAGGCTGCGGCAGTCGCCCACATTGGCCAGGTGGCTGAAGACCTTGAGCGCCTCGATAAAGGCCTTGCCCTGCGCGCGGTTGCCCTTGATGTCGAAGCTGAACACCGAACCCGCGCCGCGCGGCAGCAGCTTTTTGGCCAGGGCGTGGCTGGGGTGGGATTCGAGCAAGGGGTGGCCCACGCGCGCGACCAGCGGGTGGCCGGCCAGGAACTGCACCACTTTTTCGGTGTTGCCCATGTGCCGCGCCATGCGCAGCGGCAGGGTTTCTATGCCCTGCAGGATCAGCCAGGCAGTGTGCGGGCTCATGCAGGCGCCGAAGTCGCGCAGGCCCTCGCGCCGCGCGCGCAGCAAAAAGGCACCCACCGTGCTTTCCTCGCTGAACACCATGTTGTGAAAGCCGTCGTAGGCCTCGGTCAGCTCGGCGAATTTGCCGGACTTTTCCCAATCGAAGCTGCCGCCGTCCACCACGATGCCGCCTATGACGGTGCCGTGGCCGCTCAGGAACTTGGTCGCCGAGTGGTAGACCAGGTCGGCGCCGTGCTCAAAGGGCTTGACCAGCCAGGGCGAGGTCAGGGTCGAATCCACCAGCAGCGGCACGCCCGCCTCGTGGGCCAGGGCGGACACTACCGGAATGTCCAGCACGTCCAGCCCGGGGTTGCCCACGGTCTCGCCGAAGAACAGACGGGTGTTGGGCCGCACCGCCGCGCGCCAGCCGTCAATGTCGCCCGGCTTGACGAAGGTGGTGTCTATGCCGAAGCGGCGCATCGTGTAGTGCAGCAGGTTCTGGCTGCCGCCGTACAGCGCCGTCGAGGCCACGATGTGCGAGCCGGCTCCCATCAGCGTGGCGATGGACAGGTGCAGCGCCGCCTGGCCGCTGGCGGTGGCGATCGCCCCTATGCCGCCTTCCAGCGCCGACACGCGCTGCTCCAGCACCGCATTGGTCGGGTTGCTGATGCGCGAATAGACGTGGCCCGCGCGTTCCAGGTTGAACAGGCTGGCCGCGTGGTCGCTTGATTCGAAGACGAATGAAGTGGTCAGGTGAATCGGCACGGCGCGTGCCCCGGTGGCGGGGTCGGGCGCGGCGCCCGCATGCAGCGCCAGGGTGTCGAAGCCGGGATCGGAATAACCGGGCATGGGGTTGTCTCCAGTCAAAAAAGTGGCGGCGCACAGGGAAATTGTTGCAACCAGCCGTTTGATTGTGGGCTATATTTAAACTGAATTCCCCTTCTCGCCGCACTGCGGTGGGACAATGAGGGCATGTTGGCCGCACAACCGAGGAGATCGCCATGAAGGTTCTAGACATACTGCGCGTTAAGGGCAACACGCTTTACACCGTCCAGCCCGACGAACCCCTGGCAAAGGCGGCCCAGGTCATGGCCGACAAGGACATCGGCTCGCTGGTCGTCATGGAGCACGGCGACCTCGTCGGCATGCTGACCTTCCGCGAAGTCATCGTCTGCATCGTCAAGAACGGCGGCGTCATCGGCAGCACGCTGGTGCGCACCGCCATGGATGACCACCCGCTCACCTGCACCTCCGAAACCGAGCTCGACGAAGTCCGCCGCATGATGCTGGAGCGCCACGCGCGCTACATGCCTGTGATGAACCAGAAAGTCCTGATGGGCGTGATCAGCCTCTATGACGTCGCCAAGGCCGTGGTCGACAGCCAGAACTTCGAAAACAAGATGCTCAAGGCCTACATCCGCGACTGGCCGGCCGAGGACGCCGCCGACCAGAACTGAAGAACTGAACGCGGGCGCCCGGCGCCACGCTGGGCGCCCATTTTTGAAACAACAACAGCCCGGTGCGCAAGGCACGCGGGTCTTAGAACAGGTTCTTAGGCGAGGGCAGGGGTGAACGACAAGCGTGATGCCAGCGGGTTGCTGTTTTATGCCTCGCTGTTTTTCTCCAGGCTGGCCGACCAGATCCTGCTCTTCCTCGTCCCCCTGGTGGTGTTTGAGACCACCGGCAGCGTTGCTTGGTCGGGCATCGCTTTCACCCTTGAAACCCTTCCGCGCTATTTGGCCTTCCCGGTCTGCGGTGTGCTGTGCGACCGCGTCTCGCCGCTCAAGCTGTTGCGCATCAGCCAGCTGTACCGCGCGCTGGTGTGTATTGCCGGGGTGATCGCCTTCCAGTGGGTCGGCGGCGTCGGCTGGCTGATCGCGCTATCAGCCGTCTGCGGCGTGCTCACCACCCAGGGCCTGATGGCCAGGGAAGTCATGCTGCCGCAGATTTTCCGGCAGCATCGCTTTGAAAAAGTGCTGGCCCACGCCCAGCTTGCCGACCAGCTCGGCACGGTGCTGGGCCCCTTGCTGGCTTCGTTGTTGCTGCGCTGGATGCCCTGGCCTATGGTGGCGGGTGCCACGGCGGTGCTCTTTCTGATCGCCGACGGGGCCGTGACCTGGTGGCAGCGCCGAGACGCCGTCACGCTCGCCCCGCCCGAAGCCGCGCCCGGCCATTGGGTCGAGCCCATACGCACCGCCTTGTCACAGGTGCTGCACCTGCCCGGCCTGAAGCAGGTGATTGCCTTGGCGGCAGGCGTCAACCTGGTCATAGGCGTCACGCTGGCCACCTCGGCCGCCATGGTCACCGGCCTGTTGCAGCGCTCCGCCGGCGACTACGCGGTACTGCAAACCGCCGGCGCCATCGCCACCGTCATCATCCTGCTCTTCATTGCCCGCACCGTGCTGTCCTTGCGTACCCTGGGGCTGGTGTCTTACACCGTGATGCTCGCGGGAGGCTTGCTTACGGGCTTGGCCCCTAACTTCTGGATCTACACTGCCGGGTTTTTGCTCGTGATCGGTTTTGACAAGATGTTCAACGTCTACATCCGCAGCCTGCGCCAGAAACTCATCCCGCCCAAGGACCTGGGCAAGACCACCGGCGTGATCGTGATGTTCAACAACCTGTCGCAACCGCTGGCCGGGATGTTGGTGGGGGTGTTCGCGGGAGTGATGGAAGGGCGCGGGGTGATTTTGGGCCTGGTGGGGGTGATGGGGGTGATTGGGGGAGTGGTGGCCTGGGTGGGGCGGGGTGAGAACAGGGAAGGGGCGGGTGCATGAGTACTTCGTGGCATAGATTACGCCATGCGTGCTGAACTCTTGGCTTTATTGCCGCTCGACAAGTACGACATCGGAAAGATTGAGCGCCTGAGAGAAATTGGCTATCCCGAGATAGAACCACTGCTGCCGACTCTTCTTGAGTGGCTGAAGGATGGCAACTGGCCGATTGCGCGGATTCTGCCTCCCTTTCTTGCAGATATTGGGTCGCCTCTTGCTCCTCATATTCGCACAGTTCTTTCTACGTCGGATGGCCTGTGGAAGTACTGGGTGCTTTCCACTGTAGTTGCCGTGTCAACGCAATTGCGTGATTCGCTTCGCCCTGACCTCGAGCGCATCGCCCACAACCCAAGTCAAGATGAACGGGCCGAGGAGGTCGACCTGTGCGCTCAGGAGCTTTTGGCGGGAGGATGAATTTCCCATGCGTGTTTTTATCATCATCGTCGCCTTCGCGGGGCTCGCCTTGTTTGGCGCAGCCTTCGTCGCTTCCTATGTCAATCCCGGCCTGGTTGAGACCTTGGCTCGCGATGCGATCCGCTTCGAGGTGGAGCGCAGGGTGAGCGAACGAATCGATGCGCTGGACGGCGGTAAGCTTGTGGAGATGGCAAAAGGCCTTTCAGGCAGGAATTCGCTGGAGATCGCCGACCTGAAGCGCCAGCTCGCGGAAGGCCTTCCACAAAAGGTCACCGCTGTTGCCGCGCAAATGAGAAATATGGATTGCGAGTGCCGCAAGGCCATCGGGAAGTCCGTGACCAGCATCTTTGAGCGCAAAACCGCCGACCTGTCGCGTATGAACGAGCGGCTTGAGCTGCTTATTCGCACCAAATACATGGACGTAGCGGAATCGCTGACGCGAGAATTCCGGATCTTTACCGGGGCAAACGCGCTCGTATTCTTACTGCTCGCGTTTGCCGCATCTCTTCGCAAGCGCGCTGGTCTGCAGCTCGCTCTGCCAACGGTTGTGTTGCTGGGGCCGCAGCATTGGTTGGCTACCTGTATCTTTTCCATCAAAACTGGTTGCACACCGTACTCTTTTCAGACTATGTCGGCCTTGGGTATTTCGCATATCTGGCGCTTGCCGTCGCGCTGCTCACAGACATTGTTTTCAACAGGGCGCGTGTGACGACCCAGCTGCTCAATGCTGCATTCAGTGCTGCTGGGTCCACATTGCAGGCGGTACCGTGTTGAGACCGCCATGGGACTTTCAGTGGGCCATTCAGTGGTCGACTCCTTGAGTCGCCTACTACTAAATATTAGAACCTGAAGGAGTTTTTATGGGTACTTGGGCAACAGACGCGCTGGGTAATGACGACGCATGCGATTGGGCGTACGGCCTCGATGAATGCGGCGATCTTTCACTCGTTGAGGAAACGCTGAACAAAGCGCTTTCAGAGGGAGCGGAGTATCTGGAGTCTCCAGATGCCTGCGAGGCCCTCGCCGCGATCGAGGTGATCGCGAGATTGCAGGGCAACTGGGGCATCCGGAATTCTTACAGTGAGTCAATCGATGCCTGGGTTGAAAAGACCAGGATTGTCCCGAGCAGGGCGCTGGCGGAAAAGGCCCACCAGGTCATCACACGAATCCTGGCGGATGATTCTGAATTAAAAGAACTATGGGAAGACTCGGAAGAGTTTGGGGATTGGGAGGCATCGGTAAGAGATCTCGCGGGCCGTGTTCAACTCTCGACGTAGGTTCCCGATGAAGGCATGCGAGGGATCTCCCAAGCGTTCGATATCCTGGTTTGGGATGACCTGGCCCAAGCTGATCAGGGTGATGGCCTTTGTCGTTGCCATGGTCTTGTTGATCACACTTCTTGGCCGGTTATGGATTCTGCATTCGGAACCCTATGAATTGGGGCGCGCGGCTCTTGCTTCCCGATTGAATGTCAGCGTTGAACAGGTTGAATTGAAGCGGTTTGCGTCGTTCCGGTTTGCGGACGGAGCCTTCTCCGGCGAGGCGCTATTCGTGCTTTGTGCTCCGCAGGAGCGATGTTTTACAGTGGTTGCGAAAAAACGCGACGCTCGCTGGTCCGTGGTGGACTTGGTGGAGCGGTAACGAATGCGCAGCAACTCAATTGGGACGTTGAATGATTGAGCATTTCCGCACGTTGCAGCAGACGCCTCAACTGGGGACTTTTGTACTTGTGTACGCGGTATTGCTGTTTGGAAATTGGCTGATGAACAGACGGGAATTCACGCGCTGTCCGGAAAAAGGTGCGCGCTATCGAGCCCTTCCCTTCGTCTACAAGCTCGCATGCTGGTTCATTGTGCAACCCTTGGTTGCAGCAATTCTTCTGGACGCCGCCTGGGCCATACCTGCCGTTGCGGCCTTTATGCTGCTGGAAGGAGCGTGTGTGCGCTGGTACAGGAAGGCGGGGCTGCTCCAGTGAGGGCGATTCCGGCAGCATCTGTGCCGGGTTCGCCGCGTTCCGAACCGGATTCCCAAAATTTGTCATCCTCAGAGTTCACACGACCCGGCTTCGGGAGGTCGGACAATACCGCGTGGTTTTGGGCCAGCCTTTCCATGGTCAGCGTTGGGGTTGCTTGTTGTGAGTTTTTCATATGAGCCGCTTTGTCCCGCTCAAAGACCCCTCCCTCCGGCGATTCTGGTTTGCAGTGCCGGGTCGGCTGGGGATAGGCGTCACTGCTTACTCCCTGGCAGAGGCGCAGGCTCTTGCGCGTGATGCCTGCGCCCAGCTAGGCTGGATATTTGAGCCGAATGAGGTCATGGAAGACGTGGATATTCGCACCCTTGATCAGAACCACGTCATTCCCAACATGGGGCCGCTGAATTTCAAGGGTGTCTGGTTTCCTCGCCTCAACGTCTGACATGTGGCCTCTGGGATAATCCCCCCATGAGCGGAAATACCCTAGGAACCCTATTCGCAGTCACCAATTTCGGTGAATCCCACGGTCCGGCCA